>Ga0068856_100004126_pt1 | contig 14519 bp, 13 predicted proteins | sample KBSCornC62_FD_66595 | JGI IMG/M metagenome (GOLD analysis project Ga0068856, IMG submission 66595) | Corn rhizosphere microbial communities from Kellogg Biological Station, Michigan, USA - KBS Corn C6-2 | ecosystem: Host-associated > Plants > Roots > Rhizosphere > Soil ...
CCAGCGCAGATTCGCGCTGAAGGCGGCGTGGCGCGCATGGCCTCGCCCAAAAAGATTCGCGAGATTATGGCCGCGGTTTCCATTCCCGTGATGGCAAAGTGCCGGATCGGGCATTTTGCGGAAGCGCAGATCCTTCAGGAACTGGGCGTGGACTACATCGACGAATCCGAAGTCCTGACCCCGGCCGACGAAGCGCACCACGTGGACAAGCATGCCTTCACCGTCCCCTTCGTTTGCGGCGCGCGCAATCTGGGCGAAGCCCTGCGGCGCATCGCCGAAGGCGCGGCCATGATCCGCACCAAGGGAGAGGCCGGCACTGGCGACGTGGTCCATGCCGTAAAGCACATGCGCCAGATTGTGCAGGAGATGCGAATTCTGACCGTCCTGGGCGAAGAAGAACTCTACGCCAAAGCCAAAGAGCACCAGGCGCCGTACGAACTGGTGCGTATGGTGGCCAAGGCCGGGAAGCTGCCGGTGCCGAATTTCTCGGCGGGCGGAATTGCCACTCCGGCGGATGCGGCGCTGGTCATGCAACTGGGAGCGGAATCGGTGTTCGTCGGCTCCGGCATCTTCATGCAGGACTCCACCAACTTTGCCGATCCAGACGAAGCCGAGAAGCGGGCCAAGGCGATCGTGCTGGCCGCCACACACTTCAACGATCCTAAAGTATTACTTGAAGTCAGCGAAAGTTTGACGGGAGCGATGAAAGGACTGGCCGTGTCCGGCTTGGACGAAGCCCACATGCTGCAGACAAGGGGCTGGTAGCGCAGTCGGTAGCGCCGCCCGGCGGCTGTCCGGCGGGCGTCCCGCCCGCCGCGAGGAGGGCAAGATGCCCTCCCGACAGCCGGCAGGATGCCGGCGCTACAAAAGTTCACATGAGAATTGGCGTACTGGCGCTGCAGGGCGATTTCGACGCCCACCGCAAGCGGCTCGAAGAGCTGGGCGCCGAAGTTGTGCTCATCAGAAAGCCTGTACAGTTGGACGAAATCGACGGTCTGGTCATTCCGGGCGGCGAGTCCGGCACGTTTCTTAAGCTTCTAGGCGAAGCCGGCTTCGAGAAAGTGAAATATTTCGCGCGCACCAAGCCCACGTTTGGAACTTGCGCGGGCGCCATCCTGCTGGCCAGGGAAGTGGAGAATCCAAAGCAAGCCGGACTCGGCGCGCTCGATATCGGAATTCGCCGCAACGCCTACGGCCGCCAGGTGGACAGCTCGATCCGTCAGGGCAAACTCGGCGAATCCCCGATAGAGATGGTTTTTATCCGCGCGCCCAGGATCGAACGCATCGGTCCCGGAGTCGAAGTAATCGCGACCGAAGGCAATGATCCTGTCGCCGTCCGTCAGGGGAAAGCGATGGCGGCGACGTTTCACCCTGAACTTTCCGAAGATAGCCGCGTGCACCGGGCGTTTTTGGATCTGGTGACAAACGGTAGCAGGACATAGCGCCAGACCTTCGACCACCTGCCTGAAGAATCCTATTCATTTTTTACTCTTGACACGCTCCTATCCGTAACTCTATGGTTACGCATTATGCGGAACCGTTCGGTTACATATTCCTCTGAAGCTGCCTTCCACGCCCTGGCTGACCCCACGCGGCGGGCCGTGCTCGACCTGTTGCGGCAGGGCGTCCAGCCGGCGGGGCAGATTGCGCGGGCCTTTCCGGTGTCGCGGCCCGCGATTTCCAAACACCTGCGCCTGCTGCGGCGCGCCCACCTGGTGCACGAGAAGCGGGAGGGGCGCCATCGCCTGTACCAGCTCAACCCGGAACCTCTGAAGGCGGTGGACTCGTGGCTGGAGCATTACCGCGTCTTCTGGCAGGCCAATCTGAGCAGTCTGAAGGCGTTTGTCGAAGCCGAGCATGCCCGGGAAACCGCCGGCTCGGGAGGCGGAAAAGATAACAGTGCTAAACGTTCCAGAGCGAAAGAGTAATAGGACCTTGCAACATCAATCACGGTCCTCGCGACCGATCTAACCAGGAGGAAGTTGAACATGAAAGCAATCCGTATCGCAATCACTCTGCTGTTTGTGCTGGCCGCCACCTCCGCCTTTGCCGCATCGGCGGCGCAGAAGTCTTTCGAAGAACTCAAGGCGCTGGACGGAACCTGGGAGGGAACCGTGAAGAACGGCCAACCGGTCGAGGTCTCATACAAGGTGACGTCAAACGGGACCGCTCTAATGAGCGAGATCAAGGGCAAAGAAGACATGATCAGCATGTTCACTCTGGACGGCGATCGCCTGCTGATGACGCACTATTGCGCCGCGGGCAACCAGCCGCGCATGGTGGCCAGCGCTTCGCCCGACGGCAAGACGTTCAGCTTCGCCTTTCTCGATGCCACTAATCTTGCCACGCCCGACGCCCCTCACATGCATCGCCTGGTCATCTCGATGCCGGACGCCAATCACCACATCGAAGAGTGGGTGTTCAACGACCACGGTAAGGAGATGAAGGAAGTTTTCGATTTGCGGCGCAAGAACTAACAGCTTTCCGCGGGGACGGGCGGGACGCCCGTCCTCCATCTGAGGATTGAGGACAAAACTATGACGATGATGCCGGTATCTCAAATCACGGCCGACCAGGATGCGGTGGTCACGGAAATCGAAATCGCTGCTCCTCCCGAACGGGTCTTTCAGGCGCTCACCGATCCGGCCCAACTGATGCTCTGGTGGGCTGCCTCCCCCAAAGGAGCGCTTTGGGAGATGGACGCGCGTCCGGGCGGCAAATGGCGATACGAATTGACCGATCCCAGCAGAAAGAAAATGATGAACGGAGTACGCGACTTTAAGGCGCACGGAGAAATCACGGAGTTCGATCCTCCGCGCGTGCTGGCTTACACCTGGCTGGGTAACTGGCACGAACATCCGGAGCGGCCGTGCACGGCGCGCTGGGAGTTATCGGCAACCAGCAACGGCACGCGGGTGAAGGTCACGCACAGCGGCCTCGCCAACGAACCAATCGTCCGCAAGGATTACGCGGGTGGCTGGCCAGGCGTGCTGGAAAAACTGAGAAAACATTGCGAATAGAGAAACCAGGAGAAAGATCATGGCCACTGCCGCAGTTACTCCCGACAATGACGCAGTTCTGGCGGAGGTTTTTATTGCCGCGCCGCCGGAGCGGGTATTTCAGGCGATCACGGACCCCAAGCAGATGCCGTTATGGTGGGGGCAGCAAGGCCTGTATCGAGTTATCGAGTGGCAGGCCGATCTGCGCCCCGGCGGCAAGTGGCAAAGTGACGGAGTGGGAGCCGACGGCACTACATTCCGTGTGGAGGGTGAGTACCTGGAGGTTGACCCGCCTCGCCTCCTGGTGCACACCTGGATTGCAAGTTACTCCCCCGCGTTGAGAACCGTGGTTCGCTGGGAATTGGAAGCACGCGGGGTGCACAACTTGTGGCACTCGGGGCCACAGAAGGCCGGGACGGGTACGTTCGTGAAAATTCGCCACGATGGATTTGCCGGCGATGTCAAACAGGCGAAGGGCCACGGCGACGGGTGGGTGCGGGTGCTCGCCTGGATGCAGGTGTTTGTGGAACAGGGAAAGACGATCGACACGCGTAGTGCTGCAGGGGTGGTGTAGCTCCGGCATCTTGCCGGTTATATGTGGGGCGGGCGCCCTCGCCCGCCGCCTTTGAATTTGATCTTTGATTTTTACAGTCGAGTGTCGAAGCCAAAATCAACTTCAAGAGCGGCGGGCGAGGGCGCCCGCCCCACACGCTTCCCTGGAGCTACGCTGTCGCTCCGAACCTCACTGATACCAGCTTGGAGACTCCAGGCTCCTGCATGGTTACACCGTAGAGCACGGGCGCGATGCTCATGGTCTTTTTGCTGTGGGTGATGAGCACGAACTGGGTCTGGATACTCATCTCTTTCACCAGTTCGGTGAAACGGCCGATGTTAGCCTCGTCGAGCGGCGCATCCACTTCGTCGAGGATGCAGAACGGGCTGGGCTGATACTGGAAGATGCCGACCAGCAGCGCCAGCGCAGTCAGCGCCTTCTCGCCGCCGGAGAGGAGCAATACGTTCTGCAGCTTCTTTCCCGGAGGCGAGGCCACCACGTCAATGCCGCTCTCCGCGCTGTTTTCCTCGTCGGTCAAGCGCATGAAGCCCTGGCCTCCGCCAAAAAGTTTGCGGAAGGTGGCCTGGAAGTTCTCGTTGATCTTGTGAAAGGCCTCTTCAAATTTCTGCCGGGAGAAGGTGTCAATCTCTTTGATGGTGGCCTGGGTGTTCTCGATGGAGTCGTAAAGATCTTTTCTCTGGGTCTCGAGGAAGGCGTGGCGCTCGGCGGTTTCCTTATATTCCTCGAGAGCCATCATGTTCACCGGACCCATTGCATCCAACCGGGCGCGCATGTCGCGGTAGATCTGGTCCTCGACGGTGAGCTGTTCATCGCGAACGATGCAAATGGTGATGTCCGCCATCAGTTCGTCGCGCTGGACGCCAAGTTCGTTCAAGCAGGTTTCGGCCATGTACTGCCCGTCAGACTGCAGCTTGGCTGCGGCCGCGGAAAGGTCAGCGCGGCGGTCGCGCAACTGGTCGAGCAACTCGCGGGCCTGGTGCAGGGCCTGGTCAATCTCCGACAGGCGGGCACGGACTTGTTCCGACTCGACCTGCAGCAGGCTGTCGCGGGTTTCACAGGCGTTGCGCTCGGCATCGAAGTCCACCAGGCGGACGGCGATCTCCTGGTTCTCGGTCTCGCGCCGCAGTTTCTCCGCGGCCGAGGATTCGATTTGCAGGCGCAGCGCGACCACCCGCTCGATCATTTCAGTAACCAGCAATTCGATTCGCTCCAGGCCGGCGGTGGCGCTACGATGCCGCTCTTCGAGCGTAGCCACCCGGGCCAGTCGCTGCGACGCATCTTGCGCGGCCTGGTCGCGACGCTCGCGCAGGCTGGAGAGTCGCTCCTGTCCCGCGGCCGCGAAATGCTCTCGCTCGACGCGCTGTTGCTCGGCTGCGGCAATCTGCATCCGCAGTTCATCGAGCAGCGATCCTTTTTCCGTGCGCTCGGCCTCCAGCCGGTGCAACTCCTGCTGCGAGGTCTGCAGGCGTTCGCCGGCCCGCGTGAACTCGGATTCCAGTTGCTGCAGCAAGTGGCCGGAGGTCATGGCCTGCTTTTCCGCCTCGCGCTTTTCGTTTTCGAGCCGGTCCAGCAGGGAAGTAAGCTCCTTGATTTCGCGGCCCAGAGTGAGCACGCGCATTTCTTCATGGCGCAGGCCTTGTTCAAGTTCTCCAAGCTGGCGCAGCACATCGCGCAGTTCGCGCTTCATGGAGAGCGGGCCCTCCGCGCGCTGCTTGCCGCCCGTGACGGTCACGTTGTGGAAGCATTCGCCTGACTGCGAAAGAAAGAAGGCATCGGGATTTTCGAGAGCCAGCTCGCGGGCAAAGGCGGGGTCGGGAACAATGTAGCCGTCGCGCAGTTTGGGCAGAATAACTTCCAGCGATCGCCCAAAGCCATTGAGCACGCGTATGGCATTTTTCAGCGGAACGATCGGCCGCTCGGGCTGCACCTGGTGAGCGTTTTCGTCAATCGCAAAAGAGAATTTGGCTTGTGAATCCTCGGGATGCACCAGGAAGGTGGCGCGGCCATCCACGTCGGTGCGGAGCAGGCGCAAGCCTTCGTCCGCGGCGTCCCATGATTTGACCACGATGTAATTCAGTTCGTCGCGCAGGAAGTCCTCGACCACGCCTTCGTAGCGCGTTTCCACTTCAAGGAAATCGGCCAGCACACCCGCTGGAGCCATACCGCCCTGCATTACTCCGGATTGAAAAAGACGGCGCACAGACTCGGTGGAGTATCCGTGTTCGGCAATCACCGCTTCGAGCGAACCCTTTTTGCCGATGGCGGAGGCGTACTCGGCGCGCAGGCTGTCCAGGTGGTTCTTGGCTTCAGACTCTTCGTGGCGGCGGGAATCAAGCGCCTGCCGCGTCTGGCGCAGTTCCTCGGTCAACCCGGAGACACGCTGGGACACGCTTTCAAATTCCAGTCCCAACTGGCCGCGCTGCCCTCCAAAGGCTTCCATCTGAGAATGGGCCGAGGCCATTTCAGATTGCAGCCGCTGCGCTTCGCGATCGACTCCGGCCAGGCGCTCTTCCACCTGGGTTTGCTGATTGCGCAGAGCGGACGCGGCCGCAACCGCCTCCACGATCGCGAGCCGCGATTGTTCCTGCTGACGCTCCAGGTCAGCCAAGGCCTGGGCTGTGGCGCCGGACTCCAGCTGGCTCTGGGCCAACTCCTGTTGGGCGGCAGCCAGATCGCCGGCAGCCGACTCCAGAATCTGACGATTGGCGTCGCGTTCCGCCGCCAGCGCCGCCAGCCGCTGCTGGGCCTGTGCCAGTTCGGCTTCGGATGCCGCCGCGCGCTCCACCAGTTCCGCGCAGCGCTCCTCGTTGTGACGCCGCTGCGCGAGAGCGCGGTCCGATTCCAGTTTGAGCTGGCTCAGGCGCTCGCGGTTCTCGCGCACTTCGGACTCGATGGCGTAACCCCGCTGGGTGCGTTCCGCATGCTCGGACTCGGCGTGCTGGACGGTTTCGGACTGCTGGCGCATCTCTTCCGAGATCGAATGGATTTGCGCGTCGAGCGCAGCGCTCTCCTGCTCGAGGTGAGCGAACTTGCTGGCCAGCACCAGGCGCAATTTGGCCCGCATCTCCTCGCGCAACTTGGCGTAACGCTCGGCCTTGGAAGCCTGGCGCTTGAGCGAATTCATCTGCCGCGTGACTTCCTCGAAAATGTCATTCACGCGGGCCAGGTTTTGCTTGGCATCTTCGAGACGCGCTTCGGCAAGGCGCTTCTTGGTCTTGAACTTGGTAATACCGGCAGCTTCTTCGATGATGGCCCGGCGATCGGTGGGACGGCTACTCAGGATCTGCCCGATGCGTCCCTGTTCGATCAGGGCATAGGATTCCGGACCCAGTCCGGTTCCCATGAAGAGTTCCTGGATGTCGCGCAGGCGGCACAATTTTCCGTTCAGCAGGTATTCGCTTTCGCCGCTGCGAAACAGGCGCCGGTTGACCACGATCTCCCCAGCCTTAAACTGTTGCTTGAACTGTCGGCGGCGAATTTTCAGCACCACCTGGGGGCCGGTCACCTCCATGGAGGGCCGTGCGTCCTCGCCCGGTTGGACGGGCGCGACGCCCGTCTCTCCATTCGGCGCGGTCGTCACGGCGCCCTCAATCTCCTCCACTTTCCCCGGACGAGCCTCTTCCGTCAGACGCTCGGTTTCTTCCGCGGCTTCGGCGCGAACTTCGGCTTCGTCCCAGTCTTCCACGGGTCGCGGCATCTCGTCCTGGATTTCGACCTCGGTGGGTTCGTTCGCATCGGCCCCGTCGTACACCTCGGGATCAATCAGCGTGAGCGACACCTCGGCCATCCCGGTCGGCTTGCGATCGCGAGTGCCGGCAAAGATAACGTCCTCCATGCGCGAACCGCGCAGGGTCTTGGCCGACTGCTCGCCCAGCACCCACGAGATGGCATCGGCGATGTTGGACTTGCCGCAACCGTTAGGGCCAATGATGGCGGCCACGCCGTCCCCGTGAAACTTAAGTTCGGTGCGGTCGCAGAACGATTTGAATCCGAGAATCTGGAGTCTCTTGAGTTTGAGCAACTTCTACTCCTTAGGGCTGCCGAGGTTATGTGTGTTCTGTGTGGCGCGGGCGCCCTCGCCCGCGTGCGCTCTCATTACCACTTTCCGGACGAACGCAGGAACCATATGAGCATCATCAGCCGGGTTGATTAATTGGATTCCTCCAATACATCGCTCTGGTGAGCGCCGCCCAGGCTGGAGTCGGCGAGGCACAAATTAGAGCTACTGTAACGGCGAAATCGTACCGGGGTCAAGCACCAAAACACTATATCTGGTATGGCCCTAGGAGCAACCACGTCAGATTGAACACATAATGCAGCATCGGGACGTTAATTCAGCCGGGAAGGACGAAGGAGGGGAGAAGCGCGAGAGCACAATCAGCCTACACCCAAGCGGAGCGCAAAGACAATGACGTGATCACGCCCGAGCGGCAGGGCTCAACTGCCAGAGACTCGCAAAAGTACGCAAAGAATGGTCCTCGCATTCAGCGACGGCAGGACTTGACCTTGTCTATCAATAGGCTCAGAATCCCCCTGCCCGAAATGCAAGCCCGAGCACCGCACTGCCATCGGGCGGCAAGGAGCAGCTCATGACCGTCAAACAGGGAGACCTCTCGCTCCTGCAGCACCCGGCGGCGCAGGAACTTTTACACTCGAAGATCCCGGCTCGCTTGGCCTACGTCTGGACCGACGGCACGCCCAGGGTGGTTCCCATCTGGTTTCACTGGAACGGACGGGAGATTGTCATGGGAACGCCGCCCAGGGCTCCGAAGCTGAAGGCCCTGGCCAGGAATCCGAAAGTGTCCCTGACCATCGACGACAACGATTTCCCTCACAAGGTGCTCCTCATACGCGGCAGCGCGCGCCTGGAAACCGTGGATGGGATTGTGCCGGAGTATGTGGCATGCGCAGAACGCTACTTCGAGCCCGCCGTGAGAGAGGCCTGGATGGCCCAGCTTCGCACCCGCGTCACAACCATGGTGCGGATTGCGATCACACCGGAATGGGTTGGGCTGCTCGATTTTCAAACCCGCTTTCCCAGCGCCATCTCAGCATAAAATACGTAGGCCCTGACGTCCTCGTCGAGCGGGTGCAGCTTCGCCTGAGGGTTGAGACAAAATCCTATCCGCCCAGCTTTTCGAAGAACAGACAGATCGACTCAATTCCACGATAGAAATTCGGAATGTGAAATTTCTCGTTGGGCGCGTGCAGATTGTCGTCGGGCAGGCCGAAGCCCATCATCACCGACGGAATCTTCAGCACATCCTGGAAATCGGTGACAATGGGGATCGAACCGCCGGAGCGGATGAAGACAGTTTCTTTTTTGAAGACGTCGTGCATGGCTTCGGTGGCGGCTTTGATGTATTTGTTGTCGGTGCCCACCACGCACGCCGGACCCTTGCTCCACACCTTGATACTGGTTTGAATGCCCTTGGGCGTGAGCTTCTTCACATAGTTCTTGTAGCGCTTGAGAATGTCGTCCGGATCCTGGTTCGGCACCAGGCGCATGGAAACCTTGGCCGAGGCCCTGGCTGGAATCACGGTCTTCGCGCCAGGAGCGACAAATCCTCCCGGCATGCCGTGCACTTCGAGCGTCGGCCGTGCCCACGTCCGATACAGAACTGAATAACCCGGCTCGCCCGTGAGCACCGTAGAACCAACTTCCGTCTTGCGATAGTGCTCGACGTTGAAAGGCAGCCGCTTCCATGCCTTCAGTTCCTCTTTGCTGGGCGCTTTCACATTCTGGTAGAAGCCCGGGATCAGGACTTTGCCTTTGGCATCTTTCAGTTTGCTGATGATTTCGATGAGGCCAAAAAAAGGATTGGGGGCGGCGCCGCCATACATGCCGGAGTGCAGGTCCGTTTTCGCACCGACGGCTTCGATCTCGGTATAGACCAGGCCGCGCAGTCCCACGCAAAGAGTTGGGAGATCGGGCGCAAAAAGCTCAGTGTCGCAGACCAGCGCGAAATCAGCCTTAAGCTTTGCCTTTTCCTTGCGCACATAGGCGGCGATCGATTCGCCGCCAACTTCTTCTTCGCCTTCGATGATGAATTTCACATTCAAAGGCAGGCTTCCGTTGTGGCCCTTCATCAGGGCCTCGATGGCTTTTACTTCCATCCAGAGCTGGCCTTTGTCATCGACGGCGCCGCGAGCGTAAATGTTGTTGTTGCGCTCGGTGGGCTCGAAGGGCGGGGAAACCCACTCGTCGAGCGGGTCCGGCGGTTGCACGTCGTAATGCGCGTAGCACAACACCGTGGGTTTGCCGGGAGCGTGGAGCCAGTCGGCATAGACCAGCGGATGGCCCTTCGTGGGAATGGCTTCGACGTGCTCCAGGCCGATGCGCCGAAGTTCGGCCGCCACAAATTCAGCCGCCTTCTGTACGTCGAACTTGTGCTCATGAAGCGTGCTGATACTGGGGATGCGCAGGAGGTCTTTCAGTTCGTTGAGAAAACGCTTCTGATTGCCACGGGCGTAATCGACTGCGGGAGAGGCCATGGGGAGTGCCTTTCTGAAGGAAAACGTCCTAAGTATAACTGAGGACGCGCGGGGGAATGTGGGAGAGGGTCGGAGTGGTCTCTTTCGCCCTTTCAGGGCTTGGTCTTTCGCGTTGTCAACCCGGGGCTTGCGCCCCGGCTGCATTCTTGCGCCGCTCCGCAGCTAGACGCATCGACTACGATCCGGTGTAGCGCCGGCGTCCCGCCGGCTGTCGTGGGGGCGTCTCGCCCGCGGCGGCAAAGCACTCTTCCGCAGCCCCGAAGACGGCGACTGTTACTGTCCTAATCATGCTATTTGAGCACGACCGACCTGCAGTTTTCTCATCACGGCAGCGGCACAAATCTGAGGGCAGGATGCCCTCAGGACAGCCGGCAAGATGCCGGCGCTACCGACGGCCGTTCGCCCCGATCAGCAATGTATAGGTCAGATCGCCGGAGCGGTAGGCATCGAGAATGATGTCAATGCCTTCCACGAATTCCCGCGCCGCCCGGGGCAATAGTCTGACGGCGATGGCGGCGGCGCGGGCGCGCTCCTGGCAGATCTCCCAGGTGCGTACAATTCCTGCGGTAAGGTCTTCCCGATGCCGCACGCGCATTCCTGTACCCTCAATCGCGGACTGGTATTGTCCCGCCGTCCACAATTCCGGGCACAGAAACGCCCGTGCTACCTCGCGTACCCGGGAACGATCCATGGAGCCCGTCCACGCCGCCACCAGCAGCTGGCCGCCGGGCCGCAGCGCGCCTGCCACATTCGCAAAGTAGCGTTTCTTGTCGGCAAAGTGTTCGGAAGATTCCATGGTCCACACCAGATCGAATGCCGAGGCAGGGAAGTGGAACGAGTCGGCGTTGCCGACGTCAAACTTCAGGAGACTTTCGACTCCTGCCCTGGCCGCATGCTCGTGTGCCAGCCTGGCCTGCTTGGGACTGAGAGTAAGGCCGACTCCCGGGCATGACAGCGATCGCGCCAGGTGTATGAGAGTGCCCCCGTGGCCGCAACCAACATCGAGGATGCGGGCGCCGGGAGATAGGGCGAGCAGGTTTATGCAGTACTCGAGCATGCGGACCTGCGCATCCGCGGGCGTTAAATCTTTATCCAGAAATAGTCCGTGATGGATGTGGTCGCCCCAAAAGGTGCGATAGATGAAGGCGAGAGAGTCATAGTGGTCTCTGATTTCATCTGCCGTGATGGGTAGGGCGGTGCTCATCAGCTCTGAAAACGTGCCGGAGAAAAAGGCGAAAGATCATATTCGGATTGGCCGCCGGTGACGATCTGCGCCATCAACCCGGCGGTAACGGGAGCGAGCAGGATGCCATCGCGGAAGTGACCGGTGGCGGCGAAGTAGCCCGGTATTGGCGTGGCTCCGAGGATAGGCAGGTTATCCGGAGAACCTGGCCGCAATCCTGCCCAGGCTTCCAGCATGCGCGCCTGTGCCAGGGCGGGGACCAGGCGGATCGCCGCCTGCTGCATGCGCTGGATGGTAGCGGCGTCGGTGCGCTTGTCGTATCCCGCTTCTTCGACGGTCGCGCCCACCAGGATGCGGCCGTCGCTGCGCGGCACCAGATAGATTTCGGGAGCGCGAATGACGTGACGCACAAAGTCGCGCGATGCCCCTACCAGCGACAGCATCTGCCCCTTGACCGGGCGAGCGGGAAATTGCAGCGGCGGCAATTGTCCGGCCCATGCGCCCGCACAGTTCACCACCGCGGCAGCCGAATAACTGCTTCGCTCTGTGCCGACACCGATCACGCGTCCATCTGCTAGAAGCACCTCGGTAGCAGCCGCGCCGGAAGCAATGTCCACTCCGCGATGGCGGGCGGCTTTCAGCGCCGCTGTAGTGAGTGCGCGCGGATCCACGCTGCGTTCCTTCAGATGAATGGCCGCCATGTTTACCTCACCGAGCGCGGGCTCAAGTTCGGATAACGGTGAGCGAATTGGACAGTCCGTCAGCAGGCTGGGCCGCTCCCGGAGTTGATCCGGTGTGACGAAAAAAATTGTGCCCTCATCGCGCAGGTCAACGTTCATACCAGATTCGTCCTGCAATTCATGCACGAACTCGGGATACATCCGCGCGCTGGCGGTGGCCAGAGTTTGAAGCGGGGGCGGAGTCTCAAGAGGGAAGTCGGCAAGCATGCCGGCGGCCGCGTGCGATGCCTCCCGCCCAGGTTCCCCGCGTTCGACCACCAGGACGGTGACGCCGCGTTTGCGCAACGCGATCGCGAGCGAGAGTCCAATGATCCCGCCGCCAACGATGATGACGTCCCAGGTTTGCACCTAGGCATTGTAAAAGAGTCACCGGACCGGATCGATGTGGCTTAGAGTTTGCCGAGGTAATCCACGATTTCAGGCTGGCCCCAATCCACGGCGCCAATAAATTTCCTGCGCAGCACGCCCTGGCGATCGATGATGTAGGTTTCGGGAAACTTGAAAGTTCCGTAAAGGTTGTTGCTCTTCTGGTCGGGATCGCGCACGGTGAGCAGGTTTACCTTGTGTGCCTTCAGGAAATCCTGGTATGCGCTCTGGTCGGCATCGACGCTCACGGCAAATACTTCGACGCCTTTTGCTTTCATCTTCTGTTGCATCTCCACCAGGGACGGCATCTCTTCGATGCAGGGCGGGCACCAGGTAGCCCAGAAATTCAGCACGACCACTTTGCCGCGAAATTCGTCGAGGCTGACCTTTCGGTCGCTGTCCTGGACGGTGAAGTCCGGGGCCGGGGTGCCGATGCGGGGCGGGCGGCTGCCGCCGTAGCAGCCGCTCAGGCTCAAGGCGAGGACTGCGAGGCCGGCCAGCATCAGGTTGGACAGAAACAGAAATGAAGACCGTCGCACAAAGTTATAATAGCTGATTCGGCCCATGACGGCGCCAGAGATAGCTTCGGGCAAGCCAACCGTGTCGGTGATCGTGCCGGCGCGCAATGAAGAGGCCAGCCTGGGCTCGTGCCTGGAGTCTTTAACAAACCAGACCGGTGTGAGCTCTGAAATCATCCTGGTGGACGACGCCTCGACCGACCGGACGCGCGAAATAGCACAGTCGTTTCCGTCCGTGCGCGTCGTGGACGCCAGCCCGCCCCCCGCCCACTGGACGGGAAAGAACAATGCCATGGCTGCCGGCGCCAAAGTTGCCGCTGGCGAGTGGCTGCTCTTTACCGATGCTGACACGTTCCATCTGCCGGGCTCGCTGGCGCGCGCGGTCGCGGAAGCCAGCCGGCGCGATGCGAGTCTGCTTTCGTACTCGCCCGCGCAGGAAGTCCATGGGTTCTGGGAGAAAGCAGTGATGCCGGTCATTTTTGCTGAATTGGCCGCTACCTATCGGCCCGCTCTGGTGAGCGATCCTGGCTCGCCGGCGGCCGCTGCCAACGGTCAATACATCCTGATCGCGCGCACGGTCTACGACGCGGTCGGCGGACACGCGGCAGTGTGCGACAGCCTGCTCGAAGACGTGGCCCTGGCCAGAATTGTCAAAGCGTCAGGGCGCAGGATTTTCTTTCGCTATGGCGGCGACGCCGTTCGCACCCGCATGTATCGCAGCTTTGCGCAACTGCGCGAAGGCTGGACCAAGAACCTGGCCCTGCTGTTTATCTCTCCTGCGCGCCTTGCCCTGCTGCGGCTGACGGAGTTTGTGCTGATTGCCGGCGGCGCGGCCGCGGCCGTTGCCGCCGAGCTGCACGGTCATGTCAGGCCAGCTCTGGCGGCGGCTCTTTTGGCCGTCACGATGTACGGTTTTCTCCTGAATCGAATTCGCAGGGCACATTTCTCCTGGCAGGAAACCGCCCTGTCTCCGGCAGGACTTCCCCTCTTTGCGTATCTTTTGTTGCGCTCCAAACTCTGTCATCAGGAGGGAAGCGTGCTGTGGAAGGGAAGGACCTACGGAGGCGGCACAAACCACTCCGGAACGGATGCCGCCACCATAGAGGGGCAGCGCCCAGCCGAGCGCACTTCGGCCTAGAAATCAGCACGCAGGACGGGCACCACGCATGGTCTATCTCACTCGCAAAGCCGAATTCGCCGCATCACACTACTACCACAATCCGGATCTCACGGCGGAAGAAAACCGGCGGATCTTCGGCAAATGTAATAACCCGAACGGTCACGGCCATAACTACACGCTGGAAGTCACTGTGAAAGGGGAAGTGGATACGCGCTCCGGCTTCGTGGTTGACCTGAAGCAGCTGAAGGAAGTTCTTAACCGCGAGGTGCTCGACGCCATGGACCATCGCTTCCTCAACAAGGAAGTACCGGAATTCTCCGCCCGGATTCCGACCACCGAGAACCTGGCCATCGCCATCTGGCAGCGCCTGGTGTCGAAATTAAACAAGGCGCAACTGCATCGGGTGCGGGTATATGAAACGCCCGACCTGTTTGTTGATTTCTACGGTGAAGCATGAAGGCGCACCTGACCCGCCGCTACATGTTCTCGGCCTCGCACCGGCTGCACAGCGATGCCATGTCCGA
>Ga0068856_100004129_pt1 | contig 14509 bp, 8 predicted proteins | sample KBSCornC62_FD_66595 | JGI IMG/M metagenome (GOLD analysis project Ga0068856, IMG submission 66595) | Corn rhizosphere microbial communities from Kellogg Biological Station, Michigan, USA - KBS Corn C6-2 | ecosystem: Host-associated > Plants > Roots > Rhizosphere > Soil ...
CCAAATTGACGACAGCGTTAATTGGACTCACGGCAACCACTCCTTTCAATTTGGCGCGGGGCTTCGCTATCACCGAACGCTACAGCAAAATGCAAATGCGAATGCCCTGGGGAGCCTCAGCTTTCAAACCGTATTCACAGCGCAACTTGCCCGCGCCTCCTCCGGTCAACTTGCCCCGGCGGCCAATTCAGGAAATTCGTTTGCCGATTTCCTTCTGGGCATGCCGACTAGCGGCCAAGTGGCCGGTTTGCAGCCATTCCACTATCGTTATACGGAGTTCTTCCCGTATGTGCAGGATACCTGGAAAATCACACATAACCTGACTATCAATTGGGGCTTGTCCTGGTATCATTCCACGGTTCCCAATCCGCAGGGTGCCGATGCCATGGTTCCACACGCATTCAATTTTTCGACCGGTCTGCTGGAATACGCCGCTTTGGGCGAAGTAAGTCCGCAGGTCATTCAGCCGGATTATAAGGATTGGACACCACGTTTCGGAATCGCCTGGCAGCCGTCTTTTTTCAAGAACACTGTCCTTCGTGCAGGAATAGGCACATATTATGAGACCGGTGCTCTCATAGAAGCGCAATTCGATATGGTTGCGCCACCGTTTCAACCGTCGCTTTCGATAACGAACAACCAATTTCAGCCACTGCCAACCTATACGCTAGGGCAGAATGTGTTCCCTGTAATTCCGCTACCTCCACTGACGAGTAGCTTTGCAGCCTCGCTGCCCCAGGGCTTCACGCCGTTTGCGGTGGCGGAGGACTCTAAGATCCCTTACATCACGCAGTGGAATTTTTCTTTACAGCACACGCTGCGCTCCAGCGATTTGATCGAGCTGGATTATACGGGGACAAGCGGTCATCGGCAGCAAAACAGATACGACGTAGACCAGTGCCGCGTCTCAACGGCCGGATTCTGCGATCCAAATACGCGGCCATATCTGCGCTACAACTACATCCTGTATTCGAATACCAACGGCAACATCAGCTATGAAGCACTAATTGCCCGTTACCAGCACCAATTCTCGCGTGGTCTAACGATTATGGCGAACTATACGTTCTCCAAGACGATCACCGATGGTTGGGAAGGCGGCGGCAGCACACAAAGCCAAATCGCAACCTGCCGAGCCTGCGACCGCGGATTGACGTCTTACGATATTCCGCACCACTTCGTGCTCTCCACTGTGTATCAGTTGCCTTTTGGCCATGGCCGGACGTTTGCCTCAAACTGGAACCGTGCGGCAGATGCGCTGGTTGGCGGGTGGCAGGTGAATGCCATTATGACGCTGGCGACAGGGAGTGCCTTTTCCATTGCAGCGCCAAATCGAACGGGCAGCAATTTTACGGCAGTGCGGGCGAATCGATTTTGCAATGGCGCGGACTCGAGGCTCAGCGATAACGTACGATCGAACGGCTTCCGGTGGTTTGACACTTCCTGCTTCGCCGCGCCCCCGGCGGGCTATTTCGGAAACTCGGGGCGGGGCATTTTATTCGGTCCGGGAACAAACAACTTCGATATCGGCGTGCAGAAAAACTTTCGCCTGAGCGAGTCGGCGCACTTTGAATTGCGGGGTGAGTTCTTTAACGCATTCAATCATGCACAATTCAGCAATCCGGACGCTAATGCGGCTGACGTAAACTTTGGAGTGATCTCGTCGGCGAATCCTCCGCGGCTTGTGCAGGTCGCCGGCCGGCTCGTCTGGTAACTCTCATGACAAAAATCGATCGACGAACACTTTTGAATATGCTGCCGGCGGCGGTAAATATGTTGCCGGCGGCGGCGCTTCCCGTGGGGCACGCCTCCAAAACACCGGCCGTGCATAACGGACCGCGAAAGTCTAACGTGCTGTTCATAATGACCGATCAGCAGCGATTCGACACCATCGCCGCGCTGGGGAATCGGGAGATTTACACGCCGAACATTGACCGGCTGGTAGCGCGCGGCGTAACCTTCAGAAATGGTTACTCTACCTGCCCCGTCTGTGTGCCGGCCCGATACATCATTCGGACAGGCTGCGAACCGCACACGACGCGCATTTTTTCAAACGGCAAGCCCGCCCTTATGGAAGGGCAGCCATCAACCATGAATGGACGCTGCGGCCCCTATCTTGCAGAGACGATGCGATCGCTTGACTATCGCACATTTGGCATTGGAAAATTTCACACGCAACCTTGGGACGAGCAGCTAGGTTACGACGTACATCTTCACAGCGAGGAACTCTACGCTACGCCGCAGCAGCGCCGAGGAGATGCCTATGCGTCCTGGATTGCCAAGCAACAACCGGCCTACGATTTTATCGAAGGGCTGATGGGTGAACGTACGGAAATGTATTACATGCCGCAGATGAGTCCCACTCCGGCCTACGCGGATGTGGAGGGCTGGGCGGCACAACGCGCGGTGGAGCAGATTGCAACTCAGGACGATCGGCCCTATTTCGGTTTTGTTTCTTTCATTGGGCCGCACCCTCCATTCGCTCCACCGATCCCTTTTAACCGTATCTATGATCCGGACCGCATGCCGAATCCGGTGCAAGGGGAACTTGCGATCGACCACATGGATGAGCAATTGCCGTTCATGAATTATGCAATCTGGGCGGAGGACATCAACGATTCACACGCCCGCGTTCTCAAAGCGCGGTATTACGGCGAGATCACTTACATCGACCATTGCATCGGGCAGATTTTGGATGCCGTGGAGAAGCGCGGTGATGCGGCTAACACATTGATTTGCTTCTATAGCGATCATGGCGATCACCTGGGAGACCACCATGCCTGGCAGAAGGAAAGTTTCTTTGATGTATCCTGCCATGTGCCTTTTCTGGTCAGTTGGCCGGATAAGCTGGCGTCGAGTAAAGTTTCGAACGAGCTGGTTTGTCTGACCGATCTTTTCGGTATCGCTACCAAAGCCGCGGGAAAGGTGGAGTGCCGCCAGGGAATTGACGTTCTGGGAATGTTGGATGGCAGCGCTCGGCCTAGGGAGACATTATTCGGTTATTACGGAGAGCCGGGCACTCGTCGGTTCAAGATAATGGCCCGGCACGATCATTGGAAATACATTTGGTTGGCGAATGGCGATCGCGAGCAGCTGTTCGATCTGGCGAAGGATCCGCTTGAACATACCAATCTGATCGAATCCCAACGCGATGTAGCCGGCAAATTGCGAAGCGCGGCAAGAACAGCTTGCGACCGGCCCGAATTGCGTGCAGTGGTTGATGAAAAGGGACTGCGCGGCTTGTCGTTTGAAGCGCGCCCCCTCGAGCGCATCTATCAATTCGACAGGTCGCGTGGAATTACCGGATTCCCCAAGCGGCCGCAGGACGTCCTGCGGCATTTGCAGTCGTTCACTACGAGCGCGGGTTGAGCGATCCTTTTGACAATATGGGGCTCAAAGCCTCGAAGTCGTCATTTCTTTTCAGGATTGTTCAACCCGCGCGACGCGCTTCCGCCCGGACAGGAAGCGTCCAATCCGGACGAATGAAATGGCACGTGTAGCCATTGGGATACCGTTCCAGGTAGTCCTGATGCTCGGGTTCTGCTTCCCAGAAGGGCCCAGCGGGAGCCACTTCTGTAACTACTCTACCCGGCCAGAGCCCTGAGGCCTCGACATCCGCGATGGTGTCGTTTGCTGTCCGCTTCTGCTCTTCGGTTGTGTAGAAGATGGCCGAACGATAGCTGGCGCCTCGATCATTACCCTGACGGTTAAGGGTTGTCGGGTCGTGAATCTGGAAGAAAAATTCCAAAAGCTTCCGGTAGCTGATCTTTTGCGGATCGAAGGCAATCTCTATCGCTTCGGCGTGAGATCCGTGATTACGATAGGTCGCATTGGGTGCGTTGCCGCCCGTATAGCCTACCCGTGTGGTGAGGACGCCCGGGTAGCGGCGCAATAAATCCTGCATGCCCCAAAAGCATCCGCCGGCAAGAATCGCGCGTTCGGTCATGTCGATACTCCTTATCTTGAGTATCGAACAGCCTACTCGCCGACCCGGTCGGCTAGTCTTCAGAGCGACACAGCATGCTGCTTGACGTATTCGCCCACCGGGTCTTGCGGCGGCTGAATGTAACGGAACTGCTCCGCGTACTGCAACCCGTGTTTGGCGCCGAGATCCGCATTCTCTTTTAGCAGAAAGGTTCTGATGTATTCGCGATTGGCGGTTGTGTCGTCATTGCCGAGGACCGGTAGCCGGAGACCTCGCGATGCGAGACTTTTGCGTAATCTGGCACCGGCTTCGCCGGCGGGCCCCTGCGCGCGATTCATCAAGAGAGCGTCGATTTTCTTTTCGATGGTGGGCCCGACATCGACAATGCGATTGACCTGCTGCTGAAAGCGAGCGAAGTAATACTTCTCGCTGACCCAGTGCGGTTTCAAGCCGGCATCGAAGTGCTCCGGATAGTCCTTGCTGCCGTTTGCCATCCAACAAGCCGCCTCGACGCACTGCGCGGTGATGTAGTGATCTGGATTCTCTTCGTAGTGAGCCCATGGATCATAACAAACGACCGCATCCGCCTTGAGTAGGCGGAAAAGAAAAATGAAGCGCCCGCATAGCTCGGCATGCGAGATCCCGTTCATGCGGTGGTTGTTGTAGTTCAAATGATAGGTCTTCTGAAGACCAAGGGCACGAGCGACCGCTGTTGTATCGAGCTCGTTGGCCATTACCGTGTCACCAATGGTTCCCGGTCCAGCCATATCGTCGTTGGTCACGCGCACGAGATAACCGGCGTAGCCTTCGTTGAGAAGTTTGGCGACGGTCCCGGCAGCGAATATCGGGATGTCGTCGGAGTGCGGCTGAATGGCAACCAGGACCTTGCCGGCATGAGGCTTTCCCTCGGCGGGCCTTTCAATGACGAGTTCCTGCGCGGGGAAAAAGTCGGTGGTTTGAGGTGCGGCGGCCCCGGGCTGGAGCATCGCTCCAGCTAATGTTTGCCCTACGAAAATGCGCCGGTTCATATTTTTAATCGAAGTGAGGGTAAGGTGGACACCGAGTCGCGGATCTTCTCCACAGCCCGTACGAAGTCGACGAGATCCTCTTCTTCGGCCAACAGGATTTCGTGCGAAATCCAGAAGCACTCACGACAGAACCGTTCGGCCTCCGGACACTCCATTCGTCTGTGGGCAAAACTTTCGAACACCTTGTTCGTATAGATGGGGTATGGATAGGTGGCGGCGCCCGGAATTCCTTCCGCGGAGAGAGCTTTGGTGAAATGTTCCACCGAAACATCGGCGAGCTCGGAAGTGTTCAGCCGCAACACGTATAGATAGAGCCCGTGGGCAGTGACCCGACTATCGGTTACGGGCGGCACGAGCACACCGCCGCGTGTAAGGGCTTCGGAGAGGATGGCGGCATTACGCGCCCGCTTCTTCATCTGTTCCGGAAGGCGCGCAAGCTGTGCCAGCAAAATAGCAGCCTGCCATCCAGTGAGGCGATAGTTGGTGCCCAGCGTGACGTGTTCGTACCAGGCGCCTCCCTGCCGCCGGCCCTGATTCGAGACCGCCCGCGCTTTTGCGGCAAGACCTTCGTCATTGGTAAGCAGGATGCCGCCTTCCCCGGCGGTCATGTTTTTCGACTGTTGGAAGCTGAAAGAACCGAACTCGCCGAACGAGCCTACGGGCCGATCTTTCCAGCGCGCGCCGTGAGCGTGTGCCGCGTCCTCAATGACAATCAGGCCGCGTTTGCGGGCGATTTCGAGGATTGCGTCCATGTCGGCGGGGTGCCCACCGAAGTGAACTGGAATAATCGCGCGTGTCGCCGGCGTGATCGCGTCAGAAAGCCGCCGCGGATCTATGTTGCAGGTTGCCGGTTCGATGTCGACGAAAACCGGTACGGCGCCTACGCGGAGCACGGCGGTAGCAGTGGCGATGAAAGTTATGGGCGGAACAATTACTTCATCACCCGGCTGTATGCCCGCGGCCAGTAGAGCCATCTCGAGCGTTACGGTACCGTTGCTCGCAGAGATGCCGAAACGCGAGCCGTGGTGGTTCGCGAATGTTTGCTCAAAACTGGAAACTGTGGGACTGTATCCGCCCCAAGCCCCGCTTTCGAGAACATCCAGAACCGCTTGGCGCTCGGTATCATCGAAGACCGGCCACTGGGCAAATGGCTTTTGGCGTATAGGAACTCCCCCGAAAAGTGCAAGTGTAGACATTGATTAAATTGTGTGCATCCTCACCTCAGAATAAGAGTTTCAGGCCGAGCTGGATGATGCGCGGGTTGAACAGGTTCCCGTGGTCTCCACCGACGGGAATCAGCGATCCGAAGTTGGTCGCAGTTGGCGTCGCTACTGGAAACAGCGGTGAGTAGAAATGGTTCGAGGGCAAATTGAAAATCTCGCCCCGGAACTGTAGACTCGCTTTCTCCCAAAGCGAGAAGTTTTTGAAGAATGACATGTCCAGGGCTCGCTGGCCCGTAGACCGAAGGATATTCCGTCCGCCGTTACCCAGGGTTCCGAGGGCAGGTGTTGCGAAGACGGAAGTATCGAATTCGTGCTCATAGGTACGATTGAAGCCAGACGGGAGGGGGTTGCCGGTAACGTTCATACGCTCCGTGTTGAAAATATTTCCGGTTTGGCTCCGGTCTCCGCAGAAGCAGCCGACGGTAAAAGGCGTTCCGTCGGCGAGCATGGCAATGCCGTTGACTTGCCATCCGCCGAGAATCGCGTTGACGACGCCACCTCGATTCAGCATAGGCCGCCCCTTGCCAAAAGGTAGATCCCAGAGCCAGCTCAACACCGTCCGACGGGTCTGGTCGAAGTTCGAGACACCACGCTCCAAATTCAAGTTGTGTGAGTATTGCGCGATAGACGATACGGCGCCGGCCACGTTTTGAATTTCTGAAAACTGGTCGATAGAACGGCTCCAGGTGAAGGAGGCCAGTACCTGTACGCCTCCTTTGAAGCGTTGTTCCGCCTTGAGCGTCATCGCGTTGTAGTGAGCCTGTAGTATGTTCGCCAGGGCAAACGTGTTGCTGGTGAAGTTGCCGTACGGAACGCGATCCTGGATCGGAGAGCAGGTTGATGGATAAGTGCCAGCTGGGCAGTTGCTGCGGAAGGTGGCGCTATTGTTCGAATTGCCTGGAGAGGACGGCAGAAATCCTTGATTAAAGATCCACTGAATTGGCTCGCGAAGCGCGTGCGATCCTTGATAGCCCGCTTCTAACAACAGGTTCTGCCTCGGCGAGAACTGAAAGTTCAGTGCCCATTGCTGAATATAAGGTGTGCGATTGCCGGGGAGTTGTGTGAACCCGCTTGGGCAGTAGTTGAGGACCTTGGTTGTCACTCCCGTAACGGGATCAACCACGTTCGAGGAAGGCGCCTGGCAGAATGGCGGCGGAAATTGCCGTTGCGCGATTGAATAGGGCGCTGGGAACAAGTTTCGGATATCTAGCGGCGGCGTTACCTCCGCGCCATTGGGAGCAGGAAGAGTTGGGGACAGGTATGGAATGTTCTGAGAAAGGGACCCTGCCAGGTAGTAATTTTGGTAGACATCGTAGAAAATTCCGTAGCCTGCCCGGACAACCAAGCGGTTGGTATTGAGAGGACGCCACGCGAAACCGACGCGCGGAGCGAAATCCTTGTAGTCGGCGTTGATTAAGGTATTGCTGGCACAGCAGGACGCAATAATCGGGTTATTCACTAAGTCGGTATACGCTTTGTCGCGGTACAGGACGCGTCCGCCTGGTGTGTTGAAGTCGAAGACGGATCCGCCGTTTGTCGTGTCCTGGAACGGAGTGTGCAGTTCCCAGCGGAGACCGAAGTTGAGAGTGAGTTTGGATGTGGCGCGAATATCGTGCTGGTAGTACAGCATGTAGTCGGTATTGCGCAGTCGGGCGGCGTTCGCATCGAAGGCTCGGAACTGTGCCGCTGTGGCTCCTGCGTTGTTCAGGTATCCAAGGAGATAATCGGCGAATCCGTTCCCGGTTCCGGGCCTACCGGCTGCTTGGGCAACTATGGGATTTGCGGCCGTGTATGAGCCGGCAAATGTCAACTGTCCATTCCCTTGGCCGCCGCTTTGATTGAAGTTCTGGTTACGACGGATGTCGAAACCGACTTTGATGCTGTGCCGGCCGCGAGTCAGCGATACAGAGTCCACAAAGCTGAACACATTGGAAATGTTGAAAAAAGGCGCAGTCCCGCCGAAGCCGATTCCATTGTATTGCGTGCCGAGAGAGATGAGAGGGAGCGCATAATAGGCGGGATCATCCCGGAGATTTTTCAGCCCAGCTTCTTTCCAATAATTAGTAGGCCCGAACGCGGTTTCGTAGCCCTGCAAGAAATAGAAGCGTGTGAATCCAACACGGGCTTCGTTGATGGTCCTGGGGTTGAAGACGTGTGCCCAATTGATTTCGGCAAACCAGGCGTGCTGCCGGACGTCATTGCCGGAAAGAGGAATCAATGCCGGCAGTGGCGCATGTTCGTCGTATTGAAGAATTTGCCCATAGAGGCGATCGGACGTACTAATGTTTTCGTCGATGCGGCCGCTGAAGCCATCCGTGTCTGTGGGCGTGGTGATGCCGCGCGTGAAATTGTTGCACGGAAGCGTGCAAGTGGACGTGGGTGCGGGAAAGTACTTGAGTAGATTGTTGCTCTGGGTCGCGATCATTGCCGTGGGGATTCGGTTATTCGGAAACGGAGCGCGGGAGACGGGAACCGAAAGTCCTGGGGTCGCTACTGTCGTTAGCGGATTGTAGAGTTGTGTCGGCCAGTCGGAAAAGTCGCCGCCGCGCTCTTGGGTTGTGGGCACTTGCCCCTGTCCGAACGAACCCGTGCGTCGCCGTCCGCCCTGATAGCTGAAGAAGAAGAAAGTGCGGTCCTTGCCGTTATAAACCTTCGGAATCAGAATGGGACCGCCCACCGCGACGCCGAATTGATTCTGTTTGAGCGGGGGATTGGTATGGAACCGGGGATTCGCAGGTTGCAGTGCATCATTGCGGAGAAATTCCCACAGCGAGCCGTGGAGTCCGTTGGTCCCAGACTTCAATGCGACGCTCACTTGCGCAGCTCCCATTCCAAATTCGGCGGAATACAAGCTATTTTGCAGCTTAAATTCCTGGATAAGATCGATGGGTGGAATGATCGACGGAGTCTGAAACAACGGTTCATTCACACTGATGCCATCTACCATGTAGCTGATCGATGCAGGCCTCGCCCCATTGACGCTGACATTTCGAAAAGCATCGTTCAATCCATGCCGCCGAATTGTGGGGGCGGTTGTAATGCCTCCCTGTACTTCCGTCACACCGGTGTTCAAACGCAGCAACGTAGTATAGTCGCGGCCGTTGAGCGGCAACTCTGAGACGGACCGATTGTTGACGACTTGGCCGATGGTTGCCTGGTCTGCCTGGACGAGTGGAGTTTCGGCCACGACGCTTACGGTGTCGCTTGTATCTCCTACGGGTAAATCGAGATCGACACGGACGGTTTGGTTTACAGTCACCTCGACATCGCGAGCGGCGACTTTCTTGAAGCCCTTCTTCTCGGCTTCGACGCGGTAGTGGCCGGGAAGCAGAGAGGGAATGTAGTAGTTTCCGGTCTCATCTGTAACAAACGGGGATGAGATATTGGTCGCTTGGTTGGTTGTTGTGATTTGGGCGCCGGGGACGGCTGCTCCCGATGAGTCGCGAATAACGCCCACAATGGCGCCGGCTGAGGTTTGGCAGTAGCCAGGCAGAGCGGCAAGGAGACCGATCCCTACCCTCAGGCAGATCGATATACGAGCTCTCATAGAATCACCTTTTCTCGAGGCGAGTGGTTGGCAAAAAACTCCGTGTTGCCAATGTATGGTGGTAGATTACTTCTTTATGACCTAGCCGTCAATAGCTCGTGGAGGATTACTCTGTGAGAGCGGGATGTTTAGTTTGAAGTGCATGGGAGGTCACGGGAAGGGTGGCCTTGACAGAGCAATGAAAATGGAGTAATTTTCCACCATCTATTCCGTGAACACTTCTACCAGATCTCGGGACCGTCATTTACCGCGCCCGACCGCCGGCTGCCTCACCCGCTTGCGCAGCATGATTCACACCCTAAAGCCCGCCGAGAGAAATATTGGCGACTATGTTCTCGGCGATCCGGAGACGATCATTCACCTGTCTATCTCGGAGTTGGCGCTGCGAGCTTCGGTCGGAGAATCTACGGTGATCCGGTTCTGCCGTGCTCTCGGGTACCAGGGGTATCAGGAATTCAAACTGCGTCTGGCGCAGGACCTTGTGGAGCCGGTCGAATATATCCACGAGAACATCAGCTTCGACGATTCGATCGAAGATCTGACCAAGAAAATCTTTCAGACAAACATAAAGGCGGTCGAGGACACCATGAAGTCGCTCGATCGCGGCATGGTGGAAGTCGCCGCAAAGGCATTAGCTGATGCGCGGAGGATCGATCTATACGGAGTTGGCTACTCCTCGTTCACCGCGCTGGATGGAAAGCTCAAGTTAACTCGTCTCGGATTGACCGCGGATTGCTATGGAGACGGTCATTTGCAGTCGATGGCCGCGGCATCGTTGCGCGCGGGGGACGTGGCGATCGGAATTTCTCATTCAGGAAGCACGAAGGACGTAGTCGACACGCTGGAGCTGGCCCGCCGTTCCGGAGCGGTCACGATCGCCATTACAAATTTCAGCCCGTCGCCTTTGACGAAGATCGCCGATGTGATCCTGTTGACAGCGTCGCCAGATACGCCGTTGGGAGGAGAGGTGCTGACATCGCGCATTGCACAGTTGTGCGTTATCGACGTCTTGTCGGTGGCCGTAGCGGTGGCTCTGGGTGACGGCTGCCTGGAATTTATCCGTAAGTCGTCCGAAGCGGTGAAGAGCAAGCGGTATTGAGAACCACACGGCTCCCTTTCCAGAAGGAGGAAGGATTTTGAAGGTTGGATTTGGAAAGCGGTCGATTTCGCCGCCAATCGGAGCGCCGCTGGCGGGCTTCGCCGCACGCCAGGGAGTTTGCGAAGGTATACACGATGAGTTGTTTGCCCGTGCTGTGGTGATTGAAGACTCCGGGACGGTAGTGGCGCTGGTAAGTCTGGATCTATTGGCAGTCGCGAGCGATTTTGTCGATGAAACCAGGCGAGTCATTGCGGCACAGGTCCCAATTGAACCGGCCGCCATTCTGATCGCTTCGACGCACACGCACGCGGGACCGGTTACCGTCAACGCATTTTTTAACCCTGACGAATCGCTCGACGCCGGTTACATGGCTCTGTTGGGCAATGCGATTGTCGAGGCGGTGGAGACGGCTTGGCAATCGCGGTTCCCGGCGCGAGTCGGGATTGGGACGGGAACGATCGATGGATTGGGGGTGAACCGGCGGTCACCAGACGGCCAGCCGGTCGACCGCGAGATCGGAATCCTGAAAGTAGATGACGACAAGGGCCGCACGCGAGCGGTACTGATCAATTACGGATGTCATCCGACAGTGCTTGGGCCGGATAATTTGCTCGCCTCCGGCGATTTTCCGGCGATGGCCATCGAGCGCGTGGAAAGCCGGCTCGGGGACGGGAGCTTCGCCATGTATGTGAATGGGGCACAGGGAGATATCAGCGTCGGTCATTCGTCGGAACTGAGCGCTATCGGTGTGGTTACCCCTGGACGAACCTTCGAGCGTGCGACCGAATTGGGCCATCAACTAGGCGACTCGGTTCTGAGTGGTCTGTCTGCGATCCCGACCCACGATAGAGCTCGTCTGCAATTCGACACGCTCGTGGCTCGCTTCCCACTGAAACCGTACCCGCCGCCGGAGCAGACCGGTATGGCGCTTCGCGAAGCCGAGGCACATGTCAATAAGCTTCCAGTAAACGGCGAGTTGCCGGAGTACAGGCAGGCAAAATCGGAGCTGCTTTATAGTTCCATCACGCACTTTTACGCGCGGCAGGCCACCAAGTACAAAGATGGTGTGCTTCCGATGGAGCTCCAGGCCATTCAGATTGGCGATAGTGTTTTTGTCGGCGTACCGGCTGAAGTGTTTGTTGAGGTCGGCATGCGCATCAAAAGCACCGGCGGTCCGCCAACGTTTCTAGCTGGGATAACGAACGGATACATCGGTTATTTGCCATCGCGCAAGGCCTTTGAGACGGGAGGATATGAAGTCGTTTCCGCCAGGTGTGGTCCCGATGCCGAGGATCGCCTGATCGAAGGCGTTAAGCGCCTGAAGAGGACGCTAGGTTTAGTGAATGGATAGGAAAATCCGCGTTGGCGTTATCGGCCTTGGAATTATGGGCGAGCAGTACACGCGGATTTATCAAGCTCATCCCTTTGCGGAAGTTGCGGCGATTTCGACCCGCAATCCGGAACGCCTTCGCCTGATCGGCGACAAGTATGAGATCCGCGCACGTTACCAGAATTATGACGAGATGCTGGCGCAGAGTGATCTGGACGCTGTCTGCGTGGCGACGCCCGATTTTGCACACTATGCGCCGGTGAAGGCGGCACTGGAAGCGGGACTTCATGTGCTGTGCGAAAAACCGTTCACAACCGATCTCGATGAAGCCGATTCGCTACTTCATCTGAGCCGTAGCCGTCCCAAGCAAAAGCTGCAAGTCGCCTTCAATCACCGCTGGTTGGCCGCCTATTATCAGGGGTTCGCAGCCATCCAGGAAGGTTCGATCGGCCGGCCGGTTGCGGGCTATGCGCGCAAGAACGATACGATCTGGGTTTCGACCGAGATGATCAATTGGGCAGCTCGTTCGACGCCCATCCATTTCCTTGGCGCGCACGATATCGATCTCTTGCGCTGGTATTTTGCGAGCGAACCTGTTACTGTCCACGCCTACGGCGCGAAAGGAGTGCTCTCGGCGCGCGGTATAGACACCTACGATGTGATTCAGGCACAGGTGAGATTTGCGAGTGGGGCGTTTGCGACGGTGGAATCCGCCTGGATCTATCCAAATAGTTTTCCATCCATCGTGGATTCGTTTGTGGAAGTGATCGGTTCCGCCGGGCATTTGCATTTCGACCGCAAGCGTGAGTCGATTGAGCTGAGTACCGAGGCGAAGTTCTCCTATCCAAAAACATTTCTGATGCAGGAGATTTTCGGAAAATTGCGCGGCGCGTTCGTCGAGTGTCTGAATGACTTTATTGCCGCAATCGTCGACGACACGCCGGCGAGAGTAACGGCATTCGATGGGCGGCAAGTGACCGCAGTGTTAGACGCTGTTTCGCGATCGCTCGCCGACGGCGGCAGCTGCGACGTCCGGCCGGCGGGAGAATGAGGCCTACGGCGTGAAAGTTATCGACTGGTGCGTAGTCGGCCTGTACTTTGCGCTGATGCTTGCAGTCGGGCTGTTCTTCACACGCCGCGCCAGCCGGAGCGTTGCCGATTATTTTGTTTCAGGCCGTAATCTCTCGTGGTGGTTGATTGCGTTATCCGCTGTCGCCACGTACACCGATGCCGGGTTAGCACCCGCGGTCACGATGCTCACTTATCAAGGCGGACTGCTTGGCAATGCGGTGTGGTGGATTCCCTACGTGATCTGGATGCCGCTTGGGGCGGTCTTGTGGTCGAAATATTGGCGCCGGCTTGGTACCGTAACATCGGCGGAGATGCTCGAGATCCGTTATAGCGGCCGACTCGCTCATGCGTATCGAGGGATTTACGCGGTCTTTATGAGCCTCGGCTTCATCGTGCTGCTGATGGGCTATGTGTCCGGATGGCTGGGGGCGGCTCTAGGGCCTATTCTCGGCTGGGAGCCGGCACGTCTCATGTTATTCGCCGGCACCATTGCGGCCATCTACACAGCCACCTCAGGACTGTATGGAGTGGCCTATACGGACGCATTGCAGTTTGGGATCTTTCTTCTGGGGAATATTATCCTGGTGCCGATTGCGCTCGCGGCGACCGGAGGCCTGAGCAGCGTCTATCACTCCATTGAATCGATGCGGGGCGCGGACGCAGCATCTTTTTTCCGGCTGACGTTGCCCGCGCCCGGACTCGACGGCCTGACTATTTTTGCGTTTGTTGTACAGGGTTTGTTCTTTGCTGCGTCGCCTACCGGCGGAGAAGGTTTCACTGCGCAACGGTTCATGGCTGCCCGCAATGAATTTCATGCGCAAGTAGGCCAACTCTTCAATACATTGCTGACGCTCATCGTTCGCGTCGTGCCGTTTCTCTTTCTTGGCATGATTGCTGCTGCTCTTTATGCACCGCAATCGATCGCCGAGCCGGGCGAGTTATGGGCCCGGTTAGTGCGCGCCTACGCACCGACAGGGTTGTTAGGGCTGTTGGTCGCGGGTGTATTCGCTGCGTACATGTCAACCATCAGCACGGAGATGAACTGGGGAGCTTCATATCTCGTCAACGATCTTTACCGCGCCTTTTTATGCCCCGGAAAGACTGAGCGCCATTACGTTAGGGTAGGCCGCGTCGGTTCCGTTCTTATTTTTGCGCTGTCGCTGCTCGTTGCTTACTTCTTCGTGAATGGATTGCGAGCGTGGTTTCTTTTTATCAATTCGGTGGTCTTCGCATTTATCCTGCCGCTATCGTGGCTACGGTTTTTTTGGTGGCGGCTGAACATCTATGGC
>Ga0068856_100004131_pt1 | contig 14506 bp, 11 predicted proteins | sample KBSCornC62_FD_66595 | JGI IMG/M metagenome (GOLD analysis project Ga0068856, IMG submission 66595) | Corn rhizosphere microbial communities from Kellogg Biological Station, Michigan, USA - KBS Corn C6-2 | ecosystem: Host-associated > Plants > Roots > Rhizosphere > Soil ...
TGGCGTCTATATCCGCGCTGACTCCGGATATTGTGCTGATGGATTTAAGAATGCCGAAGCTCGGTGGCGTCGAGGCGACGCGGAGAATCCATCGCGAATGGCCGGGTAGTAAAGTGATCGTGTTAACCACCTTCGAGGAAGATGCGGAAATCTTTGCCGCCATCCGCGCGGGCGCAGCAGGATTTTTGTTGAAGGACGCGTCCTCCGAAAAATTGTCGGAAGCGATCCGACTCGCCGCGCGGGGGGAGACATGGCTGCAGCCCTCGGTCGCAACTCGTCTCGTGGCTGAATTCGGACGACTTGAGCCACGGCGGAATCTGGCGCGACCGACGCCCTTGGTCGAACCGCTTTCTCCGCGGGAAGTGGACGTGCTTCGCTGCTTGAGCGAGGGGATGAGCAATAAGGAAATCGGGAGCAAACTCGGAATCTCCGAGGGCACCGTGAAAAACCACCTCAGCCAAATTCTCGCAAAACTGCAGGTGCTCGATCGCACGCAAGCCGCGCTACGCGCCCGCGAACTTGGTTTGGTTTAGCGGTGCGGAGCGATTGGAGTGGAGGCCCCGCCCGCTTCCACTGATTGATGGGATGCCTTCCAAGCAAACCTTTCGAGGCAGCCAAAGGTCACGGTTCATTTTCCTACTGTTGGCACGAGCCAATGGACTCTCCGGTGTGATAGTCTCAGGGCGTGCTGGTTGGCGAAACGCCAGCCGTCGCATTATGAATTCCGCCTCGCTTTCATTTTCACCCGGGTCGATCCACGCGAAATCCACGGCACGTTCGGATAGCTGGGTTGCGCTCGCCCTCGTGATCGCTGCCACGCTGGTGAGCATCGGGCTGTCGTGGGACATCTCGTGGCATTCCACAATCGGGCGCGATACGTTTTGGACTCCCGCGCACTTGGTGATATATATAGGAGGCGCAAGCGCGGGACTGATCAGCGGCTGGATTGCGATTCGTACAACTTATTTCACCGACGCCGTTGCGCGAGCTGGGAGCGTCGCACTTTGGGGTGGGCGAGCTCCGTTTGGCATTTGGGTTTCGATCTGGGGAGCGGTGGCGATGATTACCTCTGCGCCTTTCGATAACTGGTGGCACGAGGCTTATGGGTTGGACGTTAAAATTCTGAGTCCGCCGCACGTGTTGCTTTTTTTTGGCGTGCTCGGGCTGAGGTTGGGCGCCGGCCTAATGGTCCTACGCGAGCAGAATCGGCATCCAGAAAGTCGCGCGCTAGGCTGGCTTTTCTGTTGGATGGCCGGGCTGATCATGAGCGGGACGATCGGACTTTTTCTGGTGGAGATTTGGCCTACCCGGCAGCATTCGAGCGAATTCTTTGCGCTCGTTTCCGCGCTGATCCCATTCTTTCTCGCGGCCACCACCCGCGCTTCGAAACTGAAATGGGGAGCAACGATCGCGGCTGGCAGCAGCATGCTTTTTCACGCGTCGATCATGTGGATACTGCCGATCTTTCCTGCGACCCCGAAGCTCGGGCCTATCTATCATCCCGTGACGCACATGGTGGCTTCGCCATTCCCGCTTTGGACCATCTTGCCGGCGCTCGCGTTTGATCTGCTTTGGCAGCGCCGAAAGAACCGAGACAGTTGGACTGCCGATCTGATTTTAGCGGGTGGGGCAGCGATTGCCTTTATCGTTATTTTTCTGCCGGCGCAGTGGGAATTTTCCAAATTCTATTTGAGCAGCGGTTCGCACAATTGGTTTTTCGCCGGCGATCGAATCTGGTCCTACCGAGCACGTCCGGGTTCTTGGTGGACCTCTTTTTTCCCCAACGAAGCCGGCTGGACGATGCCATCGATCATTCGCTGTTCTATTTTTGCGACCGCCTCCGCCTTTTTTGGATTTTCCAGCGGAAAGCGCATGACTCAGGTGCAACGTTAAATGTTAAACGATTTTGGAGACTGGCCGGTTTATCTCCGGCGAGAATATAATATGAAGTGGATCATTGGATACATCTGCGTCGCGCTTTTTGGAATCAACCTCGCGACGGCGCACGTGGGCAGCCCGGCGGTGGTTTGTGACGGGCTTGCCGGCCCCTATGCCGTTCGGGTCATTGTGCTTCCGCCGCCGGTGATTCCAGGGCGCGCTGAAATCAACGTTCGCATGCTGGGCCAGGATGTCGGGCCGGTTAAAGTGACCGTGCTGCCGGTCAGTGCCCTGGCCGGGCTCGCTGGAGCTCCGCCTCCTGACTTGGCGGAGCCGGTTTCTGGAGAGGCTGGTCTGTACCACGGGGAGTTGTGGCTGATGAGTTCGGGTTCTTACAGCGTCCATGTGACGATCGCAGGCAGTCGCGGCGGCGGCGCGCTGGTGGTGCCGGTGGTGGCCGCAGCGACACGGACCCTAGGTATGTCGGTGCTGTTGAAGGCGGTGCTCGTCGTCCTCGGCGTGATTCTCCTTATTTCCGCCGCTACCCTGCTCAGCTTGGGTCTTCGCCAAAGCCTATTGCCGCCGGGAGTCGAGACTCGCGGCGGAGTTGGAACGATGGCCGTCGTTTTCCTCGTCCTGTGCGCGAGTGTCTACGGCGGAAAACGGTGGTGGGATGCCGTCGATGCGAACTATCGCCACAACGAAATTTATCACGCGAGTCTGCTCGATGGATCACTCGGCCGAAGCGATGCGCACACCGTTTTGCACCTCGCCGTCGGTCACGATGGAACGTACGGAGGCGAAGCCCTTTCACTCATTCCGGATCACGGCAAACTGATGCATCTCTTCCTGATTCGAGAGCCGCAGTTGGATGTGTTGGCGCACTTGCATCCCGCGCGTTCGGGTCCGCGATCATTCGACGTGATCTTGCCTGAGCTTCCGGAGGGACATTATCGCGTGTATTCGGATATCACCTACGAAACGGGATTTGCGGCGACGTTGACCACCGCGATCGATCTCTCGCGAACGAGCGCGCTGGTTGAGACGAAAATGGCAGCGCCGAAGATCGATCCCGACGACTCGTGGTGGAAATCCACTTCGGAAACGAACGCGAAAGAAGAGGACTGGCTCCGTTTTGTCGGCGAGCGGCGGTTCAAGAAAGGCGAAGATGTTAACCTTGTTTTCAAAGGCACGAGCGCCTCGGGCCAACCCGTTAACCTTTCAACCTACATGGGCATGCTCGGCCATGCGGCCGTGCGTCGATCCGACGGGAGCGTCTTTGCCCACATTCATCCGGTGGGAACGTTTTCGATGGCCGCGGAAGATTTTTTCAACGCGCAGCGTGCGCGCGATCTTGGACTCACTCCGATGGTGGACCATAGTCATCACCACCCCGCGGCAGCGACGAGCGAGGTTTCATTTCCCTACGTATTTCCGCAGAGCGGGAATTACCGTATTTGGGCCCAGACGAAAATCGGCGATCGCGTGGTAACGGGAGTCGCCGATGTGAGCGTGGATTGAGCGAACGGATTTATTTCAACACGAAGGCTCGGGTCGGGAAAGTTAACCGATCATTCCGGCGGAAGCGGATAGATGTCATGGCCGGAGATCAGCCATTCTTTGCCGTGGGGGTAGGGCGAAAGAGTGACATGGATCTTGCCGTCCAGTTTGCCTTTGAGGTCCCGAACGACCGTCGGTTCGATCGTGAGATGGAGGTCGCCGTTTGTGCTGTGCAGCACTTCGCTGTGGGCGATGGCATAGATGCCGGCGGCGGTCGTCGTGAGCGACTTCACGTTTTCATCCGATGGGTAGTAGCCGAAGCCGACCTTCACTTCGAATTTTTCGGGCACCACATTTTCGTAATGCACGACCACCTCGTATTTTGATGTATCCGCCGGACCATTACCAATTTTCTTCGCGTTGAGGATCCCGACGAACGGCCGTGGTCCCGGAGGGGGAGCGCTGTTGCATCCGAAAACGGCCAGGGAGAGGATGAACAAGAGGAAGAGTGGTAACTTCATGGTAAGCGAGCTACCTTTATCGATTCCGAGCGAAGCTTCAACTGCGCAGGTGGATTTGTCGGGGCGCAAAAAATCCGCGGGCTTGGCGTGGCCCGCGGATGGAGAGGTGAGCTACGCGTTATCGCCAGAATCCGCGGACGAAAACGAACGTGCCATTGCGGTTTTCCCAATGCGGCGAGACGTACTGCTGCGACAACGGAGGCGGGATTTCCCAGTGACCGCCGGTCCAAACGTAGTTTGGCCCACGGTAGTCCCAGTAACCCGGGATCCACACCGCATTTGCCGCGGGCCGGGGTTCGGGAATTGTTTCGGCAATCGGCGCGGGAGCACGGGGCGGGCCGTCAACGACGACAACGCGTTCGCCGTGAGCGCCATAAACGGTGCCCTTTTCTTGATCGACACTGTTGCCAATGGTGCCGCCGGCGATCGCTCCGAGCACGCCGCCAATCGCGGCGCCGCCCAGAGCATTGCGACTGCCACTGTTGTTACCAATGACCGCTCCGGCGAGTGCGCCGAGAGCGCCGCCAGTGACGGCGCCCTGTTGCGTATTCGGGCCAGTTCCGACGCACCCCGTGAGCAACGAGGAAGCGGCGAGAAGACCGATCAGATAAGTTTTGCTAGACATGGAAGAAATCAGTGATGAAAGCCGCCGCCGGTGTGAAAACCACCGCCCGGATGTCCGGTTGCTCCATGGCCAGGATGAGCCCACCCGCCACCGTGGTACCCGCCACGGTAGTAACCACCGTGATAGTACCCGCCGCCATGGTAATAGTGGCCGTGATAGTAATAACCGCCTAAACCGATCCCGATCGCTACGCCGGGATAACCCCAACCGTACCCGTAGTACCACGGCGAATACACGGGATCATAATAAGTTGGATCTGTGTAAACGACGGTCGTGGTGGTCGTTGGCGCAGTCGAGACGACGGTCCCGGCGGGTGCATATTCGACCGCGGCGGTCGTTCCGGAGTATTGCGGAGAGACGCCGCCGGCGGCGGGCAAAACCGCGTACGCGACGGTCATCGTCTGACCATTTTTCGTTTTGTAAACAGCCACGACTTGATTTGCCGTTTGGCTGATTTGCTCGACCGCGAGGCCCTGAGCGGCGGCAGCATTAGTCACTTCTTGGGCAGACGGAAGTGCCGCGCGATAGACAATTTGGTTTGGTACCGGCAAGGGCGCGGAAGTCTCCGCGAGTGGCGCCGCTTCAGGCGCCGGCGCGGCCGAGGTGGCCACGGAGCCGGATTGCGCAAATACGCTCGTACCCAGACCGACCAGGCCGAGCGCAGCGATTGGCAACAAAGGGAGCGTTTTCATGATGATTAAGCGTATGCAGAAGTATGACGCCCGCCAGTAAAGATAGTTTCATCGGGCGCGCGCAGTCGCGGCCGTCTATTTTTAATGCCTGATGTCGAGCCGCTAACAGCGTTCGCTCCCGGTCGGTTATTTTACGTATTAGGGATACAACTCGTGGACGGGGCGGTTAAAATCGACGTAGGAGTTTGCCTGAGGTGGACCCAAGTTTTGGCCGCACAAATTTTTCGGCTGGGCCCGGATTTTTACGGCGGGCCGTTCGTGCGAAGATAGAGCCAAGTCCAACCCCTTTTTCGAACATGACTATTTACGAATTTGCGAACGGAACCCAGGCCCAGAAAGTTGCGTTTCCAGAAGGCTTTCGTGCCTTGCGCGAGGTTTTCCCGCCGGACGAATCGGATATTTTAGCGGCGGAGCGCGGTCAGCTCGTGATCGCGATCAACCACGTCCAGGGTCGCTATGCGGTCAGTCGGGTAGGTCGGTGCGTCCTCGGTAAAACCGACGAAGACATCACGTCTGCCGATCTCGAAAAACTCCAGAACGCAATGGTGTGATCAATCTGGCTTCGCCGCCGTAGGCAGCAAGTCTACGGTGCCGCCGGCGGCGCCGAAGCCAATCGTTTCCTCGGCACGGCGTGCTTTTCTTCGCGCCAGCCACTGGCCGAGGGCGATGCTGGGTTTTTCGGTGAGATAATAGCACGCCGCTGAGATTCCACACAATCCAAGCAGGACCAGTCCGCAAAGTGGTATCCAGATTTCGAATGCACTGACGTGATTCGTGTGGTGGGCGATAAAGGAGACCGCCCCATTCACCAGCGGTTGATGCCAGAGATAGAAGGAGTAGCTGCAGACGCCGAGCCAACCGACGCTCCGTCCGACAGCGCCGACGGGACGGGTTGACCAGATGCATGCCTCGACCAGGTAGGCGAAAAAGACCGGCGGCATGAGCCACTGGAAAACGCGATCGTGACTGCCGAGGACGGCAAAGATGCCCAATCCCGCGAGCACGAGCCCTAAAAAGAAATTTGAAGAAAAGAGGCGCCGTTGCTCCGACCAACCTGCGGCGATCAAGACGCCCAGCGTCCATTCATACCACCACCGAAATGGCAGATGGCTCAGCCAATATGGCGCGCCCCACGACTGAAGTGTGAAACGAAAAATCAACCCGATGGCTGCGGCGACAAGAAATCCGCGGGCTGTGCCGAGGCGGGCAAAAAGGAGCAGCGCGAGCGGATAAACCAGGTACAATTGCCATTCCACCGCCACGCTCCAAAACGATGAATTGATGGAGAATGTTTCGGAAGGAAACAGCGTGTTGGCCAAAATCAAATGCGGCGCGAAATGCTTGAGGTGCAGCGCGCTGAGTGGCTGCGGGGTTTTTAGAAAATAAAAACAGAGCAAAGCGAGAAGGTAGGGCGGAACGATCCTCCAAAATCGGCGCGCATAAAACTGAGGGAAAAACTGTCGGTCCGCTTGCTCGGGCAAACGTCGCTTCCAACTCAAATACGAATAGTGGATGCAAAAACCCGAAATCACAAAAAAGAGCTGCACACCCAGAAATCCGATTCGATGGAGCGTGAGCAACGGAGCCAGCGAAGGCGGTAGCCGCGCCTCCGTCGCCAGCACGATATCACGCTGTTGGACGGCGAGCCAGAAGTGGAAGCCGAACACCAACAAGATGGCGACGCCGCGCAACGTATCCAGGCGAAGAAAGTGGACTTTCCCCGGTTGGACTTGGACGGAAGTGGTGGCGTGACTCATCAAATCGGTTAAAAACGTCGCAAATTCACCACTCAGCCATCGCTTCGGCGAACAGCAGGGTGGACCGCAAAGATCGTTCGTAGTTTCTCAGCGAAAAAATACGAACCGGAATCTTTCTGCTCCCTGCTGGAAGATGCCTCGGGAGAACCCCCAACCAGTCATTTGCAAAAACTCCTGGCTGGGGCAGTGTCACCGCTGAGCGCTTTTGCTTTCTTATGAAATTCCCCTTCATGCTAGGTCTGGTGTGTCTTTTTGCATCCGCGATTAGGGCTGAAGAGCCGCAGCTTTCATTCCAAAAGGCGTCCCTGGTTTCGCACCCTTTCAAACAGGGACAGTTCGCGTTGTTTCCGGTGAATGGTGGAGGCGAAATAAAAATCGTTTCTCCCTACGATGTGCGTTGGGCCGTGATTCGCCCGCTCTCGGCTCACATCGCGGCGAAAGTGGGACCGGATCATCGCACAGTGACGCTGCAAATTCGCGACACGACTCCGCTGACGGTCGAGTTCAACGACGACATCGCCAAGGTGATTCATTTGTTTCCCTATGCGGCCGAAACGAACGCGCCGAAAGAAGGCGATCCCCACGTTCGTTTCTTCGGCCCAGGGCTGCACGAGGCTGGGGCAATCGAACTCGCCTCGAATGAAACGCTTTATCTCGCGCCTGGTGCTTGGGTGAAGGGCACCGTTCGTTCGGTGAACACGAAAAATATCCGAATCTGCGGGCGTGGCGTATTGGACGGATCGGATGTTCCCGCAGGTGACGATCCTGCCGACGTCTCGACGGTGACGAAGGCGCAGTATGCTTATGGAACGGGTAGTCAAAACATGATTTATCTCGAGAAAACCGATGGCGCAAAAATCGAAGGCATCACCGTTTTCAACAGCACGCACTGGACGGTTTATCTGCGCGGCAGCGAGCACATCCACGTCGATGGCGTGCGAGTTTTGAATTCCAGCGATGCTTACGGCAACGATGGTTTCGATGTCTCCTCATCGAGCCATGTGGTGATTGAAAACATTTTTGTGCGGACCAACGATGATTGCGTGGTCGTGAAAAATCTCGACGACATCGACACGAGCGACGTCGTCGTGCGCAATGCGGTGCTTTGGAATATGCCGACGGGAGGGAACGGCGTCGAAGTTGGTTTCGAACTTGGCCATCATCCCGTTTCGAATCTGCACTTCCAGAATATCGATTTGATTCACGTCCAGCGTGGCGCCGCGATCAGTATCCACAATGGCGACGACTCCACCTTGTCGAACGTTTCCTTCGAGAATATTCGGGTCGAAGATGCGCGCCGGAAGCTGATCGATTTCGGCATTCTCTACGCGCAGTACGGATTCGACAAACCGGCTTCTGCCGACGAGCGCCGCCAGCGGATGGACGAAGGCGGAGTTTGGGATGGCGCGCAGCGATTCACCGAGGCAGAGCGGCCGGAACGCGCCAAGTTTCGCGGCCACGTTCGCCACGTAGTGGTAAAAGGACTACATGTGGTCGACGGGGCGCTGCCCTACAGCTTGATCGCGGGATTCGACAAGCAGCACGCGATCGAGGACGTGAGTGTTTCCGATCTCACGTACCTCGACCGAACGTTGCAAACACCTGAGGAAGCCAAGCTCGTTCTGGAGTTTGCCCCTGGATTTTGGCTGCGCTGAGTCAGCGCCGCATCACTTCGTTCTCTCGACGTCGCTGCGGAAAGGTGAAGCAGGAAGGCCGTCCAAGTTGTAAAGATTGCCGGTCGGAATATTCGCCCAAGCGTAGCGCACGGCGGTGGCGCGGGTGACGCCATCGGCTGTGACGATGAGCTTTTTCTTCTCGATCACGGCTTTTGCCGGGTGAAACACGCCATTTGCATCCGCGAGCGTGAAGCCCACGAGCGCATTTCCCTTCACCGCTAGGCCTCGACCGACGTGAGTGAATTCCACGATGGCCTGGCCATCGCGAAACTTTGCATCGGCGAAGAGCGGGCCGGAATATTCAATGTGTTCGTGATAGGCGAGGGCGCGAGCAGCGAGAGCGAGGCGCTCCCCAACGGGTTGCTTGTTGCCGGGATGAATGTTGTGCGGACTGCCGACATCGAGCGTCACCGCCATCGCGGTCTTGGGCGAACGATCGAGCGTGAGGAGCTGCGCTTCGCGAATTTCGGGGCGCATCGATTCGTACGGCGCGATTTGCACAAAGAGAAAAGGGAAGTCTCCGAGCCGCCAGAGTTTCCGCCAATCGGCGATCATCGCCGGAAATAATTTCTGATACTCCGCGGCTCTGTCGGAGTTCGCTTCACCCTGATACCAAATCACACCGCGAATCGTGTAAGGAATGACCGGATACAACATGCCGTTGAAAAGCACGGATGGGGCGACGGGCGATGCGGTAACCTGTTCGCGCGGTCTGGGCGCATGGTCGAAGGAGAGCGATTGGGCGCGCTTCCAGTCGCCGGCGAGGGAGATGGCTGCGTTGGTCGTGCCCGTCGGCTTGAGCGAAAGCTGATCTGCCGTACCGGTGAAACCGCCGTTGCCGCCGGTATCGAGAACGCGAACGGTGATTTGGTTGCGCCCGGGCTTCAAGACGCCTTCCGGAATATTATAGTGACGGGGTGTGTCGTAGCCGGCGGTCGCGCCGACGCGGTGACCATTGATCCACGTCGTATCAGCGTCGTCGATCGGCCCCAGAGAAAGCTCGGCGCCGCCATCTTTCCAATCGGCGGGGAGGTCGAACGTTCGACGCAGCCAAACAATACCGTCGAAGCCTGGCATGCCGGAGTCTTCCCACGCGCCGGGCTGGAGCGCTTGGCCCCACGCGCTGTCATCGAATGCTGGGTCGGACCAGGCTTTGCCGCCGGTCGGGCCCGAGCCGGTGCCTTTGTCGTGCAATTGATACCACTGATCGAGGTAGGCCTCGTATTTCGCAGCTGCACCCGTGGGATCGCGGAATGCTTCGTCTTCTTGCGCGAGAATATCCTTGTAATAAGGAAGCTGCTCGAGCGCTTCGTGGCGCGTCCAGGCCTCAGCGGGCGTGCCGCCCCAGGAGGTATGAATGATACCGACCGGCACGCGTCGGTCGTGGTGAATGGCCCGCGCGAAGAAAAACGCGACCGCGGAATATTTCGTCACGGTCTCAGGCGTGCAAGGAACCCATTCGCCACGGACTTCGTTCACTGGCGCCGGCGCAATTTTTTTCTCAACGGTGAATTCGCGGATCTGGGGATAATTCGCTTCTGCGATCGCTTGCGGTCCGCCGACCAGCGGTTCGGTCCACGGCTGCGGTCCCATCGGAAATTCCATATTGGACTGACCACTCGCGACCCACACTTCGCCGATGAGAATGTCGGGTACGGTGATCGTGTTTTTGCCGTGAACGGTGAGGGTGTAAGGGCCGCCAGCGGCAAGGGAGGGGATGTCGACATGCCAGTGGCCGTGGTGTGCGGTGGCTTTTCGCTTTTTCCCATCCAGCTCGACGGTGACGACTTCACCGGTGTCGGCTGTTCCCCAGATCGTGATTGCTTTCTGTTGTTGTAAGACCGCGTGAGGAGAAAACAGCGGGTTCAATTTCACATCTGCTTGCGCGACGGCGCAGACGACGAGTGAGACGGCGACGGGCAGGAGTCGGCGGGAAGTCATGCGGGCGATTTGAGGGAACACGGATGAAAGCGCAACCTCGGCGAACAAACTAAGACGTGAACCCGTTACACACTATTCGATTTGCTCCAGCTTCAGAATGGTTGGAGGATTGTTCTGCGCGCACAGCTCTCGCGCAAACGCATGCTGGAATTCATCACCTGGTCCGTGTCGGTGATCTTGATCATCGTCGGTTTGATCGGCGTCGTGCTGCCTTTGATTCCAGGGACGTTGATCATTTTGATCGCGGCGCTGATTCATCACTGGCTGCGACCGGATGAAGTTTCTTGGACTGCGGTGGGCGTGGTCGCCGCGCTTTGGCTGCTTTCGTTACTGGTCGAGTTTGGCAGCATGGCGCTCGGCACGAAGTGGTTTGGCGGAAGCAAATGGGGCATGGCCGGCGCGAGCGGTGGGGCATTATTGGGCATGTTTTGGTCGGTGCCGTTTCTTATTTGCGGCACCGTGCTCGGCGCGGTTTTGGCGGAAAAATTTTTGGCGAAACAGACCAGTGCGGCAGCGATGAAAGCGGGATTCGGCGCGGCGGCAGGTTTTGCGTTTTCTCTCGTCGCGCGGCTTTTTTGCGCGCTGGCCATGGTCGGCGCTTTTTTATTTTTCGCGTTGAAGAATAGTTAGCGGTCGGGGGATCGGGGAGCCTTTTTCGGACCCCTGCGAAAATACGGGCTGTAACAACGACGCCTAATTTCGTAGTCAGTAAGACAGTTTCCCGCATCGACGCCTTCCGGCTCGCGATGGTGCATAATTTTTACCTGCCAACCCCAGGTTCGTTGCCCGTTGCTATGAAAGTCGATCTTCCGAAACACCTCGCGAGCGTTCTGCAAAAGACGAGCCTGCTGCACCCCGCCGACCTCGCATCTCAAACCGCGGCGCTGAGAAATCTCGATAGCGCCATCGCCGCGGGTCAGTCCGCGGGCACGTTAATCGATTTGAAAAACCCTCTTTCGGTCGCGCTGATTTCCGATCCGACGCTCGCGAAAGAGGTAGGCGCGGCGAGCGCGACGCCCGCCGGTTCTGGAGCGCCTTTGCAGAAGTTCGTGCATATTCGCACCAGCCCTTTGCGCAGTGGCGACCCGATGACGGTCGCGGCGAAACCCGAAAGCACCCAAGGCCCGTTTCTCAGCGCCGCGGGTGTGCCGATCTGGATCGATACGTTCTCCGTCCAAAACGAAACCGCGATCTATGTGCGCACGACGTTGTTGGCGCCGCCGCAGCTCGTGGCAGTCATCCCAATCGTCAGCCAAACGATTTTGCATCCGGTCGAGAAGACCGCGATTCCGATCGTCAAACCTTTCCCGATAAAGCCGAAACTCGGTGCGGGCAGCGCGTGGTTTCCCAGCAAGCTCTTTGCGCCGGGCCGACCCGATAACGAATTTGTCGGCGTCAAAATCACCGGTGGCGCGTTCGCGTTAACCGGAACGGAAACGACCGCGGCCAACGCGATTACATTGAGCGGCGGTTGGTCCGTCTCGCTCAATCTCAATCTCGACCTGCCGGCTAATCCTGCTCCCGCCACGGGGGTGGGCGCGGATGCGACGAACGCAGTCGTGCACTTGCCTGCGACGCTGGCGCTGAGTTTCAGTCCGACAGGATTACAAGTTACCTTCCCCGACGGCGACGCACAACTTTACGGCGACACGGTTCAACTTCATCGCAACGCCGGCGCTCCCTTTTTCGACGCAGTTTCAAAATCGGTTGTTATCCCAGCGGATTTTTCGGGCGCGTTAACCTTCAAGACAGTTCGCTCCACCCTTTGGAGTTTCACGCGCACGTCACCAATCGCGTCCGCGGGTTGGTCGTTGCCGGTGCTGACAACTGATCTGGCTCATCTCACGACCGCGAGCAGCGCGGGGAAATTTTGGTTTTCTTTTTCGACAGAATTCCAAGCGACCTGGCGCGGAAAGCCGAAACCCGTGCCGCTGGGGGGAGTCGTTCTCGTGACTGATCCGGGAGAGATTTCTGTCTACGCGTCCGTCGCGCCTTCCGCTGCTGTGCAGACGTTTGATTTGTGGACGGAAAGTCCGCCGACGACCGCGGTGGATTCGCGAGTGGTGTTCACCAGCACCTCTGATTCCACGCTTCTCTACGCGGTTTCAACCTCGCAAGAGATCATCAGTATCAGCGGAGCGGTGACAGGAAATCTCGATCGACCGATTCGGGCGGACGGCGAACGTTTGACGATCGAGATGCCCGCCGGAGGCCTGCTCATCGGCGCCGATGCCACCGGTGTTTCGGCGTTTCTCGGCGGAAGTGATCCAGCGGCTGCGAGCGCGCCCCACCTTGCGATCATCTTAAAGAATGCACTGCTGAAAGTTCGTCCTCCCACGTCCATCCTGGTTGGCGGCCCGCTTTCCGAGAACGGATTTCTGAGTGGTAAAGCCAATCTGCATTTCGCTCTGCGGTCTTATTTGCCGACGCTGCCGGATCCCTACGCGGCGAACTTCGATTTTGATATTCAAGCCGACACGGACCAGGGAACGGTTTCCGCGATCGTCGCGTGGCTCACGAAGACAACGCCGCAGCTCAGTTTCAACTTAGGTCTGCCTGCTTCCAGCCCGGCTGACGCCACCACGCCCGGACTGCCGCTGGGCAGCGATTTTGGCATCCGACTGATGGGGCGGCAAGTGCTGGTCGATGTCTCGAGCGCGGCTGATCAATTTGGCGTTCTTTTGCCGGCGCAGCTCAGCTCTGTGACGGTTGAACAACTTTCTGTGAGTGCTGCGGGGCAGGACGTCGCGGTCGTTACGCTGCCGCCTCTTTCGTGGGAGCCGATGCTGACGCTGGCGCCATCCGGAGGCGGAGACATTCCACTCCCAGCTCCGCCGAACGACGGCGGCCCCGCGCTCTTGTCGGTGCTGACCCCGGCGGCGAGTGCGCTCGATCCGGCGAGTTTGCTCGCCGACTTCACGGCAGCGTTGAACAAACAAACGCCTTTCAACGCGTGGCTGCCGCTGCCTTTTGGTTTGGTCGCGCAACTGAATTTTCTCGGTGGCGATCCGCGCCTCCGAAGCCTCCCGTATTTTCCGAAAAACACCTTTCAAACCGTCCAGCCCGCCTTTGCCGCCGGGCTAAATGGTGCGCAACAACTGAGCTGGGCCGGGCCACCGAACGAGGACCCTACGGCGATGGATCCGGTCTTACCCGGAAAATTGGTGATGCCGTCGCCGAACTACGCGCGGGGCGTATTGAGCGAAAATATTCAGACGGAGTTGCTGGCTGATTTCGGCGAAGGCGCGGCTCGCGTGCCCCTACGCCGGTATGACCTTTCCGGATACGGGGCGAGCTTGCGCAGCGATTGGCGCGATCCCGAGTCACTCGGTCCGGCGATCATTCACGTCAACTTCGACACGGTGGTCGGACGCACCGCGCATGAGGTGATCCAGATGCAGAGCTTCCTCTACCCGCATTACGCGCGGGTCGTGCGGACGATCACGATGGATCGCACGGCCGGTGGCTGGATCTTACGCGAAGACTCCGGGTGGGTCGCTACGTCCGATGGTCGGTTTGCTTTCAAGAACGATCCGAACGCCACGAATCCCGCCGAAGGGGCCGCAGCGTTTGCTCCGAATCAAATCCATCCCGGTGCAGTGAGTTCCTTCACCCAAATTCGCAACATCCAGTTGATGGGGGACCAGTTTGAAATCGATTCACGCAGCGGCGGAGCGCCGACGATTTGGCAGCAGGTCACCTTTGATTCGGAAATTATTTTCAACGCCTCCGGAACGCCTTCGCGCCTCGAACCGGGTGCGGGCACGGCAGGTGGGGCCACGGCCACGCGCGGCGCCTCCGGTTGGATTCAGGTGTCTGGGCCGACCTACGAAACGCGGTCCAAGAGCGGCAATGTCTACCATCCCACTCGGCCGGCGAGCGGCGTCGAAATCTTCGATCTGCTCGCCGTGCGGGG
>Ga0068856_100004136_pt1 | contig 14495 bp, 16 predicted proteins | sample KBSCornC62_FD_66595 | JGI IMG/M metagenome (GOLD analysis project Ga0068856, IMG submission 66595) | Corn rhizosphere microbial communities from Kellogg Biological Station, Michigan, USA - KBS Corn C6-2 | ecosystem: Host-associated > Plants > Roots > Rhizosphere > Soil ...
CCCGCTTCGATCAGGCCCTCGTCGAGGACGCGGAAGTAGAAGCCCGGTCGGTGGTGAGCTACGACAAGCGACGGCATGGCGGGTTCGTTCAGACGGAGCCCGAGCCGAAAGCAGGTGACGCGTGGCTGGGTCACTTCAAAGAGCGCCTGGCCGATCCGATACCGGTTCCCAATACAGACCTCGTCGTCCGCTAGGCCGCTGACGGTGAGGTTCTCGCCGAACTGGCCGTATACGAAGTCGCCGCGGCCGAGGTGCTGTTCCCAGTAGTGGTAGGACTCGATCTGGTAGACGAAGACGGCGCGGTGTTCGCCGCCATGTCCGATGCGGTCGGCTTGGTCGTCGCCGTCGATGTTGATCTTGCGAACCATGCGGGGTCCGTTGACGGGGTCTTTCCAGATCGCGGTTCTTACAGTCGAGCCTTCCCATTCGACGTCTCGTGGGATTCCGACGTTGACTGACAGCAGCTCGCCGACGACTTGGCTCGCTGTCCGGTGGCTGGTCACGAGTTCACCGGGTCGAGGTCCGATTCGGGGTTCCCGTTCTCGTCCTCGAGCTCCGCGCCGAGCGTGCGTTCGATTTGAGCGGCGAGCGAGGCCGTGTCGAATGCGCCGGTGTACCGCTCACCGTTTAGGAAGAACGCGGGTGTGCCGGTGACGCCGCTTTCGTCGGCGCTGGCGATGTCTCGTTCGACTCTCGCGAGATGTGCGTGCGTTCCGAGGTCGGCGAAGAACTGCTCGAGGTCAAGGCCGGTGTCGCGTGCGGCCTTGTAGATGCTCTGCAAGCTGACGGAACCCGCCTCCTCAGCCAGAAGGCCGTACATCGACCAGAACCGACCTTGGGCGTCAGCGGCTTCGGAGGCTTCGGCGGCGAGCTCGGCGCCGGGGAGGAGGTCGTCGAGCGGCAGATGCCGGTAGACGAAGCGGACCTTGCCGGGGAGCTGCTCGAGGACCTCCCGTGCGGCCCGGGCCCCTGCGGCTGAGTAGACGCACCCGAAGCTCCCGTACATAGTCACAGTGACCGGTGCGTCCGGGGTGCCGACGATGTGGTCTTGCTCTGGGTCGATGTCGCTGGCGAGATCCGGTAACGCGGGATTGCGCTGTACCGGTTCGTGCTGCGACTGCTCCTTGCGGCTGCGGAACGCGAGGCTGGCGAGCAGTGGTGCAGTCACTGCTGTCACGAGAACTCCAAGTTTGGCGTCCGCCAGCTGCGAGCCGCTGAACGCGCGTGATGCAATCAGCAGCGAGACGGTGAACCCAACCCCGGCGACGCTCGCGGTACCGAACAGCTCACGCCAGGGGACCGGCAGCTTGCCGCGCCGCGGCGCTCCCTTGGCGGTCACCCAAGCGGCGGCGAGGATGCCGAGGGGCTTGCCGACCGCGAAGGCGGCGAGGATCCCCCACGTGATCGGCGATGACACCGCATGGGAGATGACCGCCCCGTTGATGTGCAGTCCCGCGTTTGCGAGCGCGAACAGCGGGACGATCACCCGGGTGGTCAGTGGCTCAAGCCGGTACTGCAGTCGCTCGTTCGGGGAGATCGAGGTCGACAGCGAGACGCTCGCGGCATGCGCGCTCTCGGGGTTGGGGTCCAGACGGAATGAGCGCGTCAACTCACTGCCGCGCTCCAGGTCCGTTCGTCGCGGCGCGTACGCGCTGGTCAGCAGACCGATCACAAGGCCGGTGATGACCGGGTCGACACCGGCTTGGAAGAGTGCGAGCCATAGCCCGAAGCCCATGAGCACTGACAGGGCGAAGAGTGCGGCGCCGCTGCCTTCGTCGTCGCGGTGCCGGCGCCCGTATTCGCGGAGGACCATGAGGATCGCGAACAGCACCGCCGCAGTTATGAGCGCGGCGATGTGAATCTTGGTGGGGTAGACGATCGTGATGACGGCCAGCGATACGAGGTCGTCGATCACCAGCATTGTCAGCAGGAACACCCGCAGCCGGGCCCCTCGACCCTTTGTGACCAACGACAGTGATCCGAGCGCCAGCGCGGTGTCGGTGGACACAGCCACGCCCCAGGCGCCGGCGCCACCGTTGGAGCTGCCGCCGGTGAACGCGAGATACACGATCACCGAGGCGGCAATACCGGCGAACCCGGCGATCACCGGGACCGTGAGGCGGCTGCGGTCGCGCAGCTCACCGAGGTCGAGCTCGCGTTTGCCTTCGAGGCCGACGACGAGGAAGAAGAGGGTCATAAGGCCGTCGTTGATGACGCCACGGAAGTCGGTGGCGACGATGTGCCCGGCGAGGTTGACCGAGACTGGGTTTGACCAGAACGTCTCGTAGCTGCTGTGCCACGGCAGGTTGGTCCACAGCAGCGCGACGGCGATCGCCGCGAGCAGCAGCGCCGCGCCCCCGGTCTCGGCGCTCGCGAATGCCTGGAACGGGGCGACCATCCCGTGCCGCCAGTCCGTGTGATGCGTCCACCGGTCCGCCGGCGGCGGGGTGTGCGGATCGTGGGAGTGCCGGCTTTCCTCAACTTCGAGGATCAGGGTCGGCTCCCCCGACCCGGTCGCGGCCGCGGCGAAGTTCTCCGGCAGGCTGCGCAGCTTCGCCGCGCAGTAACGCAGCACGCGTTCGATCAGGTCATCGTCGGGTGCTTCAGGCACAGAACCTCACCCGCTCAGTTCTCGGACGTCTCGTCGCCGCGCATCGCCGCGAGCACCCAGGCGATGAACACCAGCTGCGCCGGGAGGCGTGCCCATAAACCGCGAGCCCCACCCGGGAACTTGTAGTTGTCGGGGTTCAGGGCCATGTGCACGTTGGCCGGGAAAACGGCGATCAGGGTCGCGATCAGCCACCAACCAGCCAGCCTGCGGGTCGGAGTATTCGTGAGGCCAATGCCGCCGGCGATCTCCGCGACGCCGCTTGCAGCGACCAGTGTCGCTGGGGCGGGAAGGGACGGGGGCACCATCTTCCTGTAGGAGGTGGGGATGATGAAGTGAAGCGCTCCGGAGACCACGAAGAACGGGCCACACATGCGACGGATCACTCGCATGAGCGCCACATCCTTCGTCGGCGTCGGGCCTTGCTGCTTGTTTCCGGGCTGGTCACGGTTATCGCCGGGCCATGATCTCGTCGGGGGTGAGGTTCCGGTCGGCACCGTGCGAGATGACGTTCTGGCCCGGCTCGAGCTGGAGTTGCTTGCCCTCCAGTTCGATGTGCAGCTTGTCGGCCTCGAACGAGACCATGTTGCGGATCCGCTTGACCTCTTCCCAGGCCTCCGGGTAGTACCAGGCGGCCTGGTGCGCGTCACCGACGTCGTAGTAGCTGCACAGCCCCTTGTACGGGCAGAACGTCTGCCCGTCGATCGGTGTCAGTGCGGCCTCGTTGACGTGCTCGCGCGGGACGTACCAGCGGGGCGCGAACCCGGATTCGAGCAGCACCAGCGGCCCGTTGCTGTCGGCGATGACCTGGTCACCGTGGCGCACAACGAGGTGACGACTCGTTTGACGGATGTCGATGCGGTGGTAGGGGTCGGCGGCGTGCCCGACGATCCGCTCGTCCTCCTCGTAGTACTCGTCGATCGCCCGCCACGCGAATGCCACCCGGCCTTCCATGATTTGCGCGTATGGAGGGAGGTCTGTGTGCTGCCACGCCGCGCGCTCCGTGCTGCGATCTCCCACCGTCACCGTGTACCAGGTTGTCGTGCCGAGCTCGCGGTGGTTGGTGGTGTGCGAGAGCGGCTCGAGCGTGCCCTCTGCGATGTCCTCGGCACGGAAGTACGCAACGGGGTAGCGGCCCGGCTCGTGCAGCAGGATGACGTCCGCGCTGTCGGCTACCCACTGGTCGGCGTATTTGACGCGCATGCGTCGCCGCAGCGGCTCGGCGTAGAGGAGGCGTTCGGGTAATGGTTCGGGTGTTAGGAACTGGCCGATCGCTCCTGGGGCGAGCGGCCCTTGCTGCCAGGCTAAGCCCATGTTGGGGTCCTTTCAGAGTTGTGTTGGCCGCGAGCGGCCGGTGGGGAATGTGTTGGCGGGCGCGTTAGGGCTGCGCGTTCGCGTCCGGGGCCTGGAAGCCGATCTCCTGCAGACTCCAGGTGTTTCCGTCCGGATCGGCGAATGACGCGAAGCTGGCGTAGCTGCGCCGTTCGCTGTCGATGCCTTCGGTCAGGTCGCCCTGCCAGTTGTCGATTGACGTCTTGTGCCGGATCGCGTCGACGGTGACACCGCGATCGCTCAGCTCGCGACGTGCCGCCTCGATGTCGCTGACAACGAGGCAGAGGTTGCGGGCGCTGCCCGGTTCGGCGTCGGTGATCCCGACCCCGATCTGCACCGAACACCCGGAGCCGGGTGGAGTGAGCTGCACGACCCGGAAGCTGTCGTTGGGCTGGTAGTCGACGTCGAGGCTGAACCCGCACTGGCCCGTGTAGAACGCGCGCGAGCGATCGACGTCCCGCACCGGGACCATGACGACCTGAAGCTTGTACTCCATCACTCTCCCGTCAGCCTGCGGTAGGTGCCAGCGTCCATCAGGTGCGCGAGTTGGTCATCAAGCGTCCCCGGATCGACCTTCACCTTGAGGATCCAGCCCTCCCCGTAGGGGTCGGAGTTGACGAGGTCGGGAGCATCAAGCAGCGCGTCGTTGCGGCCCTCGACGGTGCCGGTGACCGGGGCGATCAGGTCGCTGACGCTCTTGGTTGACTCGATCTCACCACACGGGTCACCCGCAGTAATGGCCGCGCCGACGTCAGGCGGACGGACGTCGATCGCGTCGCCGAGGCTTTGCTGCGCATAGTCGGTGACCCCAACCTCGACGACCGCGTCCTGGGCCGGGCCAATCCAAAGATGGTCCTCGCTGAAACGCAGCCTCTCAGGTACTTCTGGCATGTGCGGCCTTTCCCTCGTAGGTGGCGCTGCCTGGCTTATCGCCTGAAGTTTGCGACGGGACGAGCGTCATTAGTTCAGCGCCCGGTCAAGGAACGAACGGATGTGTCCGGTCGCCTGGATGAGGTGGCTTTCGAGGAGGAAGTGGCCTCCGTCGAGCAGGTGGATCTCGGCGTCAGGGGAGTCAGCCCTGAATGCCTCAGCGCCCGCCGGCCCGAAGATCTCGTCGTTGGCTCCCCAGACCGCCAGGAGCGGCACGGCGCTGTCGCGGAGGTACCGGTGGAGATGCGGGTAAAGCGCGAGGTTCGTCTCGTAGTCCGCGAACAGGGCCAGCTGCACCAAGTCGTTGCCGGGCCGCGAGACCTGGGTGTAATCGTGAAACCACGCGTCAGGGCAGACGAGACTGGCGTCCACGACGCCATGCAGGTACTGCCATCTGATCGCATCCAGCGTCAGCGCGGTACGCAGCGCCGCCTCGGTCTCCGGCGTGTTGGCGTGCCAGTAGTCCTTCACCGGAGCCCAGAAGGACTCGACGAACCCGGCCTCATAACCATTGCCGTTCTGGGAGATGATCGCGGTGATCGCCTCCGGGTGCTTCAAGGCGAGGCGCCAGCCAATCGGTGCGCCGTAGTCCTGCACATATAGGGCACACCGCTCGACTTCGAGCTTGACCAACAGCTTCCACGTGAGGTCCGTGAGCGCGTCGAACGTGTAGGTGACCTCGTCGACCGATGGGGCGTCGGAGAACCCGAACCCGAGGTGGTCGGGCGCGATCACCCGGTAGCGATCCGCCAGCTCCGGGATGAGCCCTCGGAACATGAACGAGCTGGCTGGAAAGCCGTGCAGCAGCACCACGACCGGTGCGTCGTTGCGGCCGGCCTCGCGATAGAACAGGCGGCGGCCGTCCACCGTGGCGTAACGATGATGAGTCGCCTGGGTTTGGGTGATGGTTGTCTCGGTCTCGATCACAGAAATCAGGGGGTTGGTGTCCGTCAAGAATCGCCCCAGAATCCTGTGTTCGCATCCCCCGCCAGGTAGTGCAAAGGGCTAGTCAGCGGTACGCTGGCCCCATGCCGGTACACGCAGCTAGAGCGGCGTGGCCACCCGCCTCGGTGCTTCTCGATCGTCGTGACGAACGGCGACTCCTAGACGAGCTAGTCCAAGCGGTACGCGCCGGCGAAAGCCGCGCCCTCGTCATCACCGGCGAACCGGGCATCGGCAAAACGATGCTGCTCGACTACGTTGCCGAGCGGGCGACCGGCTGCCGTGTAGAGCGGGTCGCGGCCGTCGAATCCGAGATGGAGATTCCGTGGGCCGTGGTGCACCAGCTCTGCGCCCCGATGATCGACAACCTCGAAGCTCTTCCGGCGCCGCAACGCGACGCAGTCAGCGGCGCGTTTGGGCTGAGCGACGCCCCCGCCGCCGACTTCTTCCTCGTCGGGCTCGGGGTGCTCGGGCTGTTTGCTCACGCGGCCGAAGAACAGCCGCTGATCTGCCTGATCGATGACCAGCAATGGCTGGACTTCGCCTCCGCGCGGGTTCTGTCGTTTGTTGCACGGCGCCTGGGCTGGGAATCGCTTGCGCTGCTTTTCGCCACTCGTGTCCCCGACCATCACCTCGCCGGGCTTCCGGAAATGAACGTCCGCGGGCTACCAGCAGCAGAGGTGGGACTACTACTGGAGTCGACACTGCCCGGGAAGCTCGATACCCGGGTACGCGACCGGATCGTCGCCGAAACGGGCGGCAACCCGCTCGCGCTGGTCGAACTGACCCGCGGCATGACACCGGAGCAGTTGGCCTACGGCCTCGAGTTGCCCGGCGCAATCCCGATCGCCGGCACCATCGAGGATCGATTCGCGCAACGCGTTGAAGCCCTTCCGGAAGAGACACGGCGGCTGCTCACCCTCGCCGCAGCCGACCCGGTTGGCGATCCACTGCTTCTATGGCAGGCCGCCACGCTTCTCGGGATCGACGCCGATGCGCAGGAGCCCGCCGTTCAAGAAGGACTTGCCGAGTTCGCGCCCCGCGTCATGTTCCGCCACCCCCTGGTCAGGACGGCCGCATACCGCTCCGCGATGCCCAAATGGCGAGAGCAATCCCACAGCGCGCTGGCTGAGGTCACCGACCCCGAACTCGATACCGAACGCCGAGCTTGGCATCGCTCCCAGTCCGTTCACGGACCTGACGAGCAAGCGGCCGCGGAACTCGAAACCGGCGCCGAGCTGGCTAAGGCACGCGGATGCCTCGCCGCTGCCGGCGCTTACCTACAGCGCGCAGTCGCGCTCTCCCTCGACCCTGCCAGAAGGACAGACCGCGCGATCATCGCGGCCGAGGGGAAGATCCGCGCTGGAGCCTTCGACACCGGCACCGAGATGCTTGCCATCGCAGAGACGGGCCCACTGACCGACCTCCAAAAAGCCCGCATCGGCTTTGTCCGAGCACAGCTCGCCTACGTCTCCAGCCGCGGTGGCGAAGCGCCGGCCCTGCTGCAGTCTGCCGCCAAAACGCTGGAATCCGTCGACCCTCTCCTCGCGCGCGAGAGCTACCTCGACACAATGTCCGCGGCCATCTTCGCCGGGCGCTTCGCCGCCCCAGGCGGCAGTAGCGTCGACGTCGCTCGAGCTGCCCTCACGCTCGCGCCGACCAGTTCGAGCCCACCGTTCACCGAGCGGCTACTGCACGCGGTCGCCGCAAGCTACCTACAGGACGAGGCCGAAGCCATCCCCGCGTTGCGCGCAGCTTTGGCGACATTTCCCGCAGGCCTGACAGCCGATCAAGAACTGCGCTGGATCTGGTTGATCTGCATGATCTCCATGCGAACCCTGGATCACCAGCGTTGGGCCGATTGCGCAGCCCGCCACCTGCAACTCGCCCGCGACGCCGGCGCGCTCACCGAGCTGCCGCTGGCATTGAACTCACAGACCTACACCGTGGTCTTCGCAGGCAACCTCACCGCCGCTGCCGACCTCGTCACCGAGACCGCAGCCGTCCAAACAGCGGTCGGCAGCAACCTTGCTCCCTACGGCGCGCTGGTCCTCGCCGCGATGCGCGGCGACGCTCACGCCACAGACGAACTGGTCAAACGCACGATCGCCGAGTCGAACGAACGCGGTGAAGGCATCGGGATCACGATGGCCGAATGGGCAGACTCGCTACTCAGCAACGGTCTCGGCGACTACGACCGTGCACTCGCCGCCGCGAAGCGAGCCACCGAGTACCACCCGGACCTCCGAATGCTCAACTGGCCCTTTATCGAGCTGATCGAAGCCGCCGCAAGAGCCGGGGACCACGACACCGCTAGGAAGGCCTACGACCACCTGTCGACGACCACAACGGCCAGCGGCACACCGTGGGCTCTCGGCATTCAGTCCCGGTCACACGCACTCACCACCGAGGGTGACCACGCCGAGGCCGCCTACCGCGATTCCATCCAACATCTAAGCGACACCAACCAGAAACCCGACCTGGCCCGAGCCCACCTGCTTTACGGAGAATGGCTGCGCCGCACCCGACGTCGCGCCGAAGCCCGAGAACAACTCAGCCTCGCACAGCGAATGTTCGCGACGATGGGAATCAACGGGTTCGCTGACCGCGCCGAGCGAGAACTCCGAACAACTGGCCAAACCGCTCGCAAACCCGCGCTACGCCCGGAACCATCAGCACTTACACCGCAAGAAGCTCAAGTCGCCCGGTTGGCTCGCGACGGGCTCACAAACCCCGAAATCGGCACACGGCTCTTCATCAGCCCGCACACAGTGCAGTACCACCTACGCAAAGTGTTCGCCAAGCTCGGCATCACCTCCAGGGCGCAACTCGACCGCGCCCTGACGCCAGAGCCCAACAGCTAAACGACCCCGACAATCTCGTAGAACCTGGGATGAAGAACGCGCTGCCGATCCCGAGTACCACCTGTGAGACTGCCAGCTCGAGGACTGTCGCATGCTTCGTCAGCAGAAGTACGCCGATCACAATCTGTGAGACAAACCTGCCAAAGTCGGCAGCGATCATCACACTTCGGCGACTCACTCGATCGGCGACCACCCCACCAATCAGCATCACTGACACCTGCGCGGCAGTGCGTGCGGCTAGCACGATTCCCAGGTCGGTGGCTGAACCGATGACCAGCACCGCGAACGCAAGCGCGACAGAGACAACGCCGTCGCCGAGGGTGGAAGCCACTGTCGCACCGAATACGAAGCGCAGATCACGAAGACGCAGTACCTCGAACCGCTTCGCGGCTCGGGACAGCGCCGCACGGCTGAGCCGACGTGCCACGGGCCTCAGCCTACCGACGGCTGGCGGTGGGTGTACGGACGCTACGAGGACGCGAACGGGGCGACGATCAGCCCCCAAAGCTTGGCTCGCCGACGGGGCTAGGTAAGCGACGCGAGCGCACCGAGCACGAGTACGCCGCCGCTGGTGCTGCTGACGCTCGTCCTGATGTTGACTCCCGCCTTGCGGGCCTGGGTCCTGAAGCGTTCCCGCCAGACGTTGGCGTCAAGACGGCCGGCAAGCTTCACGCTGAGAGTGCCGGCGAAGCAGAGTTGGGCGAGCGCGGCGGCTGGATCTTGCTCGAGGCCGTGAAAGTCTGCTTCACCGAGGCGATAATCGCCCGCGGCACGAGATGGGTTGGCGAGCCGCTCCCGCGCCTGCGGCGTGAGCTCGATGGTGCGCTCCGCGTCGTCGGCGATGGTCACGATGCCAGCGCCGGTCACCAGGGGCCACACCTCGGCGATGTCTGTGCCATAGAGGTCCTCGATGCCGGAAGCGGTGTCCACCCCGTCCGGGAGCTGCGTCTCGACAAGCACGTCCCAGTGCGCGAACGGAAGCGGGACCGCAAAGGGCGACAGGTCGGGGTGATGCGTGAGCGCGTATGCCGCGAGAACGTGCGCCTCGTGGCTGTCTATCGGGTCGCCGGGCTGCCAGCGCATTGGACTCAGAAGCCTTCGCTTACGAGCTCGTTGGTGAGGCTTTGCCCAAGCTCGGTGACACGGAGGATCGGCGGGCGGCCGATCACCTGACCGGTCTCGATGATCCCGGCGGACTGCAGCTCGTCGAGCACCGCCTGGGGATAGCCGGCAGACGGGGTCCACCGGGGATAGCTGGGCATGGTCAGCAGCGCGGCCTTTGCGCGGAAGGTGAGGCCCGCCTTGGAGACTTCTCTGTGCTGGGTCATCGGGGCTGGGTGGTCCTGGGCCGGGCTCGTCACTCGGCGAGGTCGAGCGCTTCAGCGGGCACCCCGGAGAACACCCACCAACGGCTTTCCGCTTCGGGGTCGGAGGCGCTGCAGGGCCGCAGCGCCTCGCCGACGGTCTTGTACCAGAGCCTCACGCCTGCGGGCAGGCGCTCGGTGCGCAGTTCCTGACCCCACTGCTCCAGGGCCTGCGCGGCAAGCGCGGCGACAGCGGAGGCGTGGTCGGGAGCGTGCTCGTCGGCGAGCACGAACAGGCAGTCCATCTCCTCGCTGGCGGCGATCGTCGGGTGGTCAATGGTTGCCATACGGGTGTTGCTAAGCGCGCCTGCCGTACTGGTGGGCGAGGAGTTGCTGCCGGATCTCACGGTCGCAGGAGCCGGCACGAAACTGCTCGCTGGAAGTGATGGTGCCGTCGTCGTCGATGAGGTGCCGGACGACGGACATCTGGTGGTAGATGTAGACGGTAGCGATCCCGTTGGTGCGGGAGCGCCGCACCGTGTGCGGCTTCGGGAGCCCCTCGACGACGTCCTGCTGGGCGGGGGTCAGGCCAGGAGCGCCAACGTCTGAAATGAGGACGAGACGAGCACTCATAGCTGGCCTGCGAAGGAGATGAGGGCCAGCACGAAGCAGGCGGCGCCGATTCGCTCGGAGAACCGCTCGTAGCTGCGAGGGAGCTGGTTGTCGAACGCGTAGTTGAGTGATGTTCCTGCGACCGTGAAGCCGGCCATCGCGAGAGAGAACACGGAAGCGGTCGAGGCGCTTTGACGGCAGAAAAACGGCAGCTGAAGTTGCCGTCGCGCGTATTTCGCGGCAGCGGCCCTCGCTCCATTACACGCGCATTTGCAGGGATTTACAGGACTCGACGCGACTCATCAATACAGCCAGAAACTCCCTCGTAATGAAGGGGTCCGGGGTTCGAGTCCCCGCGTCGGCTCTGGGTCTTTTTAGAAAACCGACCTGCTCTATGGAAGCGGGCAGGTCGGTTTCTCGGCGGTTGCGGGCCGCAGACTTGCCGTCGTTCAGGGCCTGCGCGCGCGGTCGCGCCAGGGCTGCGGGCACACTCACGGACCGGACGGGACCGGGGGTGCCCCGTGTCCGCTCTGCCCCGGTCCCACCCGCCCTGCTGGCGATCGACGGCCTACCCCCCGGGGGGTCGCTGAATGGAACGCCTGACACGAGCCGGGAGTGCTGGTTTCGTGGCTAACGCTTCGCGGCCGGGCGAGGGGGCGCACTTCAATTTCGACCCGGACGCCACCGTGCAGTATGTAGTGGTGGTGCGGCGCGCCGCCTTCTCGGCCGCGAGGTTCTGCCACTCTATGCGCCGACTCACGCCAAGCCATCGGTGCTGGCACCGACATGTCTTGCGGTTCCCTACCCGCGTTCGGTCTGCGTGATCGACGGGACGCACCCCGCGGCGATCGATGGGACCATCGCCGGCGATTCGTCCCAGGTATCGAGACGGCCAGCGCGTTCCTGCCCGAGCGCTTCCACCGAGCGAGGACCACAGCCTACGCTCGCCTACGCGCGCTGACGGGGCTGGTCATGAAGATTTTGGCCAGGAGCGTTGCGCGGACCTCGCACGAGAGTATGGTCCGTAGACAGGGGCGTATGCGAAATGCCGAAGGGCAGGTTGCTGCGTTCGCCGAAGTGCAAGGGAAAGGCTCGGCCGTTTATGCGGCCAGACATATCCCAGGAACCAGAAGCGCGGGCCAGTCGGCCCGGATCGTTTGACATGGCCGCGGAGCTGGTGGTGGCGCGTGAGCAGCCGTTCTCGCGAGTGCGCTTATCGCGGCTAGCCGAGGCCCTTGCCGGCTTGACGTGGGATCTTGCGGCTGCGCGTCGGGAGATCTCGGCGCTCAAGCGTGAGAACGCGGCGTTGAGGTCGCAACTGGATCGTGTGGGTCCGAGGTGAGCGGCGCGGGACGTCACGAGCGCGCAGTTGCTGACCCATTTCGTTGCGCGGGAGAGGCTGGCTTCCGCGAGTGCGGCGGGGCAGTCATTCGGGCTAGGACTGGCCGATCACGGGACGGGGCGCTATGAACGAGCCGGTCTTGCGGGGTGGTGAACTTGGGCTTGCTATCTCGACCGCCGTTGTTCAGGAGCTGGCGAGCACAACTGGCCGCGGCCCGATGAGTGCGAAGACGACGTTCGGCGACAACGCGGTGTTTGTGGTTCTACAGGACACCCTTACTCGCGGCGAGCGCAACCTCGTCGACGCGGGCGAGAGCACAGCCGTTCTTGGTCTGCGCAGGCTGTGGCAGAGCGTGATGCGGGCCAGCTGCAGCCGCAAGATCGAGGATCTGACCGGCCGCAAGGTAGTTGGCTTCATGAGCGACAACCACATCGATCCGGACATCGCTGTTGAGGTATTCATCCTCGAATCGCTCGGAGGCGAGCGCGCGAGTCGTCTGCCACCGGACCCAGATGACCCGGGGCAAGCATGAGCCTCTTGCTCGCCCTCGCCGGCTGCCTGGATGCGTGGGAGAGCTGCGCGGACATCAAACACGCGAGGCGTCATGACCAGCTCTGAAGTCGACCTAGAACAGGGAGGCAGCGACAATCGCCGCGGCGAAGGCGCGACCGATGCTGATCGCTTGCGTCGGGTGATCGAGGTCGGCCGGAGCGTGTTGTCAGAGCTTGATCCGGAAGTGGTGTTGGAGCGGGTGCTTGAGACCGCGAGGGATATCACTGGCGCGCGGTACGTGGCACTCGGGGTGCTGGACGAGTCCCGTCATTTTCTCGAGCGGTTCCTGGTGCACGGCATCGACAAGGAGCAGCAGGACGCGATTGGGAGATTGCCTGTTGGTCACGGCGTACTCGGCGAGTTGATCACATCGCCTGCACCGTTGCGGATTGCTGACGTCGGGAAGCATCCGCGCTCGTATGGCTTCCCTGCCGGTCATCCGCCAATGAGTAGTTTCTTGGGCGTTCCGATCCTGATTCGCGGGCAGGCGTGGGGGAACCTGTATCTGACTGAGAAGGACGGCGGCGAGTTCGATCAGGGTGACGAGGAGGTCGTGGTGATGCTCGCCGGCTGGGCAGGGATAGCGATCGAGCACGCACGCCTGTATGAGTCATCGATGCGCCACGGTGGCGAGTTGGAGCGCGCCTCGCGCGGGTTGCACGCGGCGCGCGAGATCGCACAGGTGATTGGCGGCAGTACCGATCTCGATCGCATACTCGAGTTGATCGCCAAGCGCGGCCGGGCACTCATCCGTGCCCGGAGTTTGTTGATCTTGCTGAGGGACGGTGAAGAGCTGGTCGTGGTCGCGACCGCGGGCGAGGTGCAGCGCGGAAGCGGCCAGCGGATTCCGGTCGACGGTTCCACATCCCGTGAGGTGCTCCGTAGGCCTCGGCCCGAGCGGATCACTGATGTGCGCAACAGGCTGCGGATCGCGCCCGAGTTGATCGGTGTCACAGAAGCGAATACCGGGATGATCATTCCCCTGATCTATCGCGAGCGCGAGTTGGGCGTCCTGTTGGCGTTTGATCACACGTCCGGTGCTGTGTTCGACGCCGATGACGAGCTGGCGCTGATCGCGTTCGCCGCGAGCGCGGCGACCGCGGTCGCGACGGCGCAGACGGTTGCTGCCGACCAGTTGCGCGCAGCGCTCACGGCAGCTGGGAGTGAACGGTCTCGTTGGGCGCGCGAACTCCACGACCAGACGCTGCAGTCGCTCGCCGGCCTGCGGGTGCGCCTTGCCACCGCTCAGCGGAAGGACGAGCTGGAGGGCTGGCGCAGCGCCGGTGGGGAGGCGATCGGAGAGCTCGAGCTGGAGATAGCGAATCTCCGGGGCATCATTGACGATCTTCGCCCAGCCGTGCTCGACGATCTCGGGCTCGCGACAGCTCTCCACGCGCTGGCGAGGCGGTGCAGGACCGATGATCTCAGCGTCGAGTGCGAATTGTCTCCACCGGAACCTGTGCTCGGGACGGATCTTGACACGACCGTCTACCGCCTGATCCAAGAGGCGCTGACGAACATCACCAAACACGCTCATGCCAGGCTGGCGAAAGTCTCCCTCCTGATCGAGGGAAGGCAGATCACGGTCCGGGTTCAGGACGACGGTGTTGGCTTTGACCCAGCAAAACAGTCCGCGGGCTATGGACTGGTTGGCCTGCGCGAGCGAGTGACCCTCGCGCATGGGACGTTGAGCACCGAGTCGAGCGGTGCCGGTACGACCGTGCTCGCGACGTTCCCGCGCTCAAGCGGCGCCGCGGTCCTCCGGGCAGGCTGAACCGTCGCCGCTGAGCAACCCGTAACGCAGAGCATGCTGCGCGAGTTCGGCACGCGATGCGAGCCTGAGCTGGCGGTAGATCCCGGCCCGGCATCCGTCGAGCGCTGCATCTGAGAGTCGAAGCTCCCGCATGATCTCGTCGTCGGAGCAGCCGCGGGCAAGCAAGCACAGCACCGCGATCTGCATTGAGCTGAGCTCCGGCTGTCCCTCCCGCGCTGCCGCTTTGATCCGTTCT
>Ga0068856_100004140_pt1 | contig 14490 bp, 19 predicted proteins | sample KBSCornC62_FD_66595 | JGI IMG/M metagenome (GOLD analysis project Ga0068856, IMG submission 66595) | Corn rhizosphere microbial communities from Kellogg Biological Station, Michigan, USA - KBS Corn C6-2 | ecosystem: Host-associated > Plants > Roots > Rhizosphere > Soil ...
CGGGTGTCCGGGTGGATGACCAGATCGGCGAGCTCGCCGAGTGCGCCGTCGCTACACGCGACACTGGTTCCGAGGTGAAGCAGCACAGTTACAACTCCTGACGAGGGGACGACGAGCGGCAACGCCGATCATAGGTGACGCGATCAGCGTGGTAGGTTGCCCGGCGTGCCCGGTGCCCTCCTGATCCACGCCGACTCACTGCTCGACGCCAACATGTTCGTCGCCACCGGGATCACGGTGGGCGACCCCTTCACGTACCTCGAGGCGGGCGATCGGCGCATCATCGTCACCAACCAGCTCGAGGTCGATCTCGTCCGCCGCGAGTCGACCGCAAACGAGGTCTGGATGGTGGACGAGTTCGGCGGCCGCGACCTGGTGCTCGACGGCTGGCCGCTGGACGAGGCGCGCATGGAGACGGTGCGGCGGATGCTGGAGCGGGCGGGCCTGGACGCGGTGGCGGTGCCGCCGAACTTTCCGCTGGCACTCGGGGACTACCTGCGCGGCAAGGGCATCACCCTGACGCCCGACCGGGTGCTGTTCACGTCGCGCCGGCGGCACAAGGACGCCGGCCAGCTGCGGGGAGTACGCGCTGCACAGCGAGCGACCGAGGCCGCCTTCGACGCGGCCCGCGACGTGATCGGCTCGGCATCGCCGGATGCCCAAGGCGTCCTCCGGCTGGACGGCGAGACGCTCACCTGCGAGCGCGTGCGTGCAGTGGTCGTCGACACCCTCCGCGAGCGCGGCTGCGCCGGCGAGCCGCCGATCGTGGCGGCCGGCCCCCAGGGCGCGCTCGGCCACGAGCTCGGCCACGGCCCGATCCACGCCGGCGTGCCGGTAATCATCGACATCTTCCCGCGCCACGAGGCGAGCCGCTACTGCGCGGACATGACGCGGACGTTCTGCTTCGGCGTGGCCGGCGACCGGTTGCGGGCGATGCACGCGACGATCATCGAGTCGTTGCACCGCAGCACCGAGGCGATCGCCGCCGGTGTGCCCGGCACCGCACCATGGGGGGTCGCCTGCGACGTGATCGAGCGCGACGGCTACCGCACGGTGCGCGGGCTTGGGAAGGGTGAGACGCTCGACGAGGACTTCTTCCATTCCCTCGGACACGGCGTCGGCGTCGAGGTGCACGAGCCGCCGTACATGGGGCTGGGCGATGCGACGCCGCTCGAGCAGGGTGACGTGGTCACGGTCGAGCCGGGCGTCTACCGCAAGGACTACGGTGGCGTGCGCCTGGAGGATCTGGTCGTCGTGACCGAGGACGGCTGCGACGTGCTCACCGAGTACGACTACGACCTCGAGATCAGGCCGTAGGCACGGCGCGTCTGCGCGGCTTCGGTCGGTTCGTCCCTACCGCAAACTGGGGATGGTGTTCCCACTTTGCGGTAGGGACGCCAGGCTGCGGGCACGGTAGGCTCGCGCCGTCTCGGAGAACCCCCTCTCCCGAGGCGCGCCGAGTAGATGGCGTGTTGGTACCGGCGAAACACTGCCACTGGCACGCAGCTCTGGCCCCGAGGACGATCGCGTCTGCCCTGCGTTTCTTCCTCGGGCCAGGGCCCGCGCCGGCCGGTCCGGCCTACGGGCCTGTCAACTCGGCCCCTCCGTCGGCGTGCGGGCCGCCCTCGCTTCGAGCGTCAACTTGAGGCGACTGGCCGCGCTGGCGAGGTACTCGATGTCGTCGATGTTCGCCAGCCGGTCGCTGGGAAGCTCGTCGATCTCCGCGAGCAACTCATCGACGGCGCGAATCTCATCCTCGGTGAGCCCAGCCGTGTCGCGGAGCTTGCGCAGCTGGTCGTAGATCTCGGCCAGGTTGGCGAGCAGAATGGCGGTCGCATCCATTGCGATCCTCCGTTGGGGATACCGGCGCCCGGTCGTCCTCGCTTACGCCGCGGGGTCCCCACGACCCTACACCCGCGGCGCAGCGTTCGCCACGAGGCCGACGGCGAGGCCGGAGCGCGCCTTGTGCGCGCTCCGGCCTGAGGAGCCGAGGTACTAGTTCTGCGTGATCCGAATGACAGAGCCCGTCGGGCCGCCGCCGTTGTGTGCCGGCGCGATGCTCCAGTTGGAGACGTACAGCGCCCCGTTTCGCCCGGCCGCGAAGCCGCCCGGGAAGTTCAGGCCGCCGACCACCATGACCGGGTGACTGCTGTGCGCGGGGACGCGGACGACCGCGCCGGTCCCCGGAGCCGCGTTGTCCAGGCCGAGCGTCGAGAACTCGGTCGCGTAGAACTGGCCGTTCCTGCCGAAGCCGCAGCCGGTAACCGCGGTGAGGCCGGTCGCCCACTTGGAGAGCTTGCCGCTCCACGGGGCAAAGCGCCAGACAACGGACGCCCCCGGCGCGTTCCCGCCACCGGTCAGCTCGCCGATGTAGAGAGCATTGTCCGGCCCCTGCTCGATGCAGGTCGGAACGGCGTCCGAGGCTGGTGGGTTGGGGAAGAACCTGACCACGCGCACGTGGCCGTTCGGAGCGACGCGATCCAGCGTGTTCGCGCCCGCGTCAACAACCCAGCGGACGCCGGGCAGAGCGAGCACGCCGTAGGGGTTCGCGTCCGGGAACTGGCCGGGCACCAGGTTCGTGTGATGCGACGACCAGATCCAGTCGCGGCCGCCAACATCGCCGACCGTCCGCCAGCGACCGGTCTCCGGGTTCGCCCAGATCAGGCGCCCCAACTGGTTGCGGGCAGCCCGCAGCAGCGGGGCTGGGAATCCGCTCGGCGGCACGACCTGCCTGGACGCGGTCTCGATCCCGTACACCGAGCCTCCGAGGAACGAGATCCCGTCGACGCCGGTTGCGAATGTACCGTCCGACCCGGCCACCGACACGAGTCCGCGCACCACTCGCTGTTTCGTCCCCGCCTCGACGTTGATGCGCGTGATCGCGCTCGTCCGCCCGATGCAGGTTGAGCCGTCGGGGCTGCAGTTGACGCCGCCGTGGCCGGCTTCGGCGACGTACAACCCGCCGTTCGGTCCGATCGCCAGGTCGCGCGGATTGTTCAGCCCCGAGACGACCGTCTTCACGGTTACGTCACTGCCCGCCGCTGCCGCGGAGCCCGCACCAAGCACACCCACCGCCGCTGCCGATGCGAGCACGAGCGCGGCAAGGAATCGCTTTCGCATACCATCCCCCTTTTCCAGACCGCCGCCGCAGGAGCCATTTTCACTGAGGACGGTCCCCTCGTAACGTGACGCCCTACCCTACACCGCCACGCCGCTAGGCGCATCTCGCGGCGGCAGCGCGAGATCGGGCCGCTGATAGTGTCCGCTCGGAATTCTGAAACCTCGAGTGTCGCTGCCGATTGGAGACGCTGTGCCCGGCTCTGCAACCCGCGAGCACGCCTTGGATCATGTGATCGTGGTGTTGTTCGAAAACCGATCTTTGGACAACCTGCTTGGCAGGTTGTATGGCCCTGAGGACGGCAAGACGTTCGAGGGTGTGATCGGGAAGGATCTCTCCAACCCGATCCCGGCGTGGGCGGAGCACGGCGCCGATCGCAAGGTGGTGCCGTACACAGTTGCGACGGACATGGACTCGCCGAATCCGGACTCGGGCGAGGAGTGGTACCACACAAACACGCAGCTCTACAACGTGCTCGACGAGCACAACCGATTCCGGATCGGTGAGGGCGTGACCGCGCCGTGGAACGCGCCACCGCCCGGCGCGACACCGACGATGGACGGGTTCGTCACCGACTACATCAGCACCTTCACGGCCGAGATGGGCCGTCAACCGACCTACGAGGAGTACGCCCACATCATGACCGGGTACGCGCCCGAGCAGGTGCCGGTGCTGTCGGGCATTGCACGTGATTTCGGCGTGTTTGACCACTGGTTTTGCGAGGTGCCTTCCCAGACGTTCATGAACCGCTCGTTCTGGACGGCGGCGACGTCGTCGGGGCTGGTCGTGAACAGCCCGGTCAAGAAGTGGTTGGACGTGAACGATGCGGAGACGATCTTCGAGCGGCTCGAGAGGCACGGAAAGACGTGGAAGGTCTACGTGGCCGAGCCGATGCCGCTGTCCTTTGCCGGCATCATCCACTATCCCCGCTTGAAGGACAGGCTGGCGACGCACTTCGTGCCGTTTGCCGAGTTCGCAGAGGACGCAGCCGCCGGGACGCTGCCGGACTTCTCCCTGATCGAGCCGGACATGGTGAGCGGCCACGGCGACTACCACCCGGCACTGGGCCGTTCGCTGATCGCCGGTGGCGTCGATCTCGGGGTTGATCCGCCGTCCAACATCCTGGGCGGCGAAGCGTTCCTCCAGCGCATCTACGACATCTACCGCTCGTGCACGTCCGGGTCGGGCACCAACGTCTGGAACACCGCGCTACTGATCGGGTGGGACGAGCCCGGCGGAACATACGACCACGTCGCTCCCGGGGCCGCCGCGCCGCCCGATCCCGCCTCGCCAGCCGGCGAGTTCGGCTTCACCTTCGATCGTTCCGGCTACCGCGTCCCGGCAATCATGGTGTCGCCGTGGGTCGAGTCCGGCGCGGTCTACAACGAGGAATACCGCCACACGTCGCTGATCGCGACCCTGCGAAAGAGCTGGAATCTCGGGCCCGCGTTCACCCAGCGTGACGCCCAGGCGCGCACCTTCGATCACGTCTTTACACGCGAGACAGCTCGCAATCCCGACACATGGGTTGCCGTCGAAGCCGCGCCCGTTCCGGACTGGGCGCTGGACTACGACGTCCTCGGCAAGGCCCTCAGCCACCTCGGCAAAGCCGCCGGCGCAGGCCTGATCGAGAAGGCACGAGCCATGGGAGCCACCCTCCCACCCGAACTCGACGATCCGACGACGGAACTCACCCCCCAGTTGATCATCGAGGTCCTCCGGGACGCCGCCTGGCACTTCTTCCCGCGACTCGCGCCAGTCGTCACAAGCGATAGCCCGTAGAATGTCCGTGGTTAGCCAGCGCGGAGGTGGACTGTGACAGCCAGCACCTGGACGTTGAAGGGAACGCTCATGATCGCCTGCAACTGCGACTACGGCTGCCCCTGCAACGTGAATGGTCGCCCCACGACGGGGAAGTGCGAGGGCGGCTGGACGTGGCACATCGAGTCCGGCAGCTACGGAACGACAGCCCTCGACGAGCTGAACTTCTCGATCTTCGCCGACTGGCCCGGAGCGATCCATGAAGGCGGCGGCCAGGCGATCTCGTTCATGGACGAACGGGCTGATGATTCACAACGGCGAGCGCTTACGGAGCTGGCGCAAGGGCGAGCCGGCGGCCCGTGGGGGCTGTTCGCGAACACGTATCAACTCGAGGGCCCTGACCCCGTGCCGTATCAGGTCGATGTCGCAAACGGTCATTCCTACTATCGGGTAGGCGATGTCGCGGAGCTTCGCGTAGAGCCGATTACCAATCCCGTGACCGGCGACGAGGTACACCCACGGCTGCTCCTACCAGAAGGGCTGCTCGTCCGCGACCTCGGTCTCTTCGCCTCGCAGAAGTTCAAGGTCAAGGGCAACATCGGCTACGACCATTCCGGCCGATACGCGGCCGTCGGTGCGTTCTCCAACAGTGCATGAGAATCCCATCCCGCATCTCGGTCGGCGACCGCGTCCTATACGTGCCGGCCGACGGTGACGCCGAAGACCGCCCGCCCGGCACCGTGACGTCGCTCCAAGAAACGGGGGGCCGCCTTGTTGCATTCGTGGAGTTCGACCCGCCCGAGGAGGACGACCCTGGCGGCGCGGAGGCCGACTGGATCCGGGTCGTGTTTCTACAACGGATCGAAGAAGGGGCTTAGCCCGGCAGGTGCACCTGTCGGGGCCGAGCTCGCCGATTACGCCGCGGGCAACATACATGCTTCGTTGTCATCGGTGTCAACGGGTTCGCGCGCCCACAGCGCTACGGTCAGCGGAGCAGCCAGGTCAGGCTTGCCACGAGCGACAGCACGGCGCCGGCGATGATCCACTCGGCGGCGCGTACCCCCATCTGGCGCTGGAACGCGCGTTGCTGATGGGCGCCTGGGGAGTCGAGAACGCGATCCTCCAGCACCATCCCCGTCAGGATACGGAGCCACCCCTGCAGATCGCGGATCGCGCGCTCGAGTGCGCCGACCTTCTCGCTCTCAGCTTTCTGCATATGCACCTCGAACTGCTGCTGCTCGAGCGACCACAGCGGCGGCTGCGGCGAGAGCGGAGGTCGATCCTCGGGGAAGAGCACCGCCGCCGCGAGCAGCACGCCGCGCACCTCGCAGCCGCAAGCGGCGATGTAGAGGCCGGCAATCAGGAGCGTCGACCAGTCGATGCCGGGCACTCGTCGAGTCTAATTGACGACGCTGGCCGATCAACTCTGTAGCCTGCCGCGTCGTGCGCGATCGACAGCGGCGCGATGGCTAGCAGGGGTGGCAGGACTTGAACCCGCGACCTACGGTTTTGGAGACCGCCGCTCTACCAACTGAGCTACACCCCTCGGAGCGTGCGGATCGCGCCCACACGCACGGGCAATCCTAGCCCACCGCTGCTCAGCCGAGGCCCGCAGCGTCCAGCAGTCGCCGCAGACGAGCCGGGTTCCCGGGGCTCTCGAGCAGGCCCGTCAGCCCCATCCCCAGGATCGTCGTTCGCGACGCCACCTGCTCGACCACGGCCACCCCCCGGTCGAGGCTGATCCCGTCCGGCTCAGGCATGAAGCAGTCGATCTGGCTGGGATCGAGCACGTCGCAGTCGAAGGCGATGTAGGCGCCGGCCACATCGTCGAGCGACCCCAGTTCCGTCGCCAGGCCGCGGGTCACGATGAACTCCTGCTCCGGTGGGTCGAGGCTGCGCGCGCCGATCAGGCAGCTGTCCTCGACTCGCGCGTGGCCATCGTCCAGGATCATCCGAAACGGCATCCCCCACTCGTTTCCAGAGGGCGAGGTCTGCGGCGTGTTCAGGTCCCCGTGAGCGTCGACCCACACCACCGCCACCCGGCCCGCCCGGTCCGCGGCCCCGGCCACGGCACCCACGTGCGTGCAGCAGCAACCTCCCAGCACCACGGCGCGCTCGGGCAGCACCGAGCGCACCCGTCGCGTCTGCTCCCGCACGGTCGCCTCCGCCACGGTGGCGGCCTCGGCAACGCCGATGTCCATCATGGCCGCTCGCATCATCGGCTCACCGCCCGCCCCGAAGGCCGTTGGCACCCGTACCAGCCGGCCGTCGCTCACGCCGGCATCAGCTCCTCGAGCGCGCGCGGCAGGCCGGACAGGTCGCTGATCTCGCGGTCGGGCACCGGCCCGGGCACCTCGCCTAAGCGGTTCACCCACACCGTCGGCATGCCCATCTCGCCGGCAGGCGCGACGTCGTGGAACAGGCTGGCACCAACGTGCACGTGTCGCTGCGGGTCCGCCTCCGTGAGCTCGAAGAACCGGTTCCAGTGGCCCGGCTGCGGCTTGTACGACCCCACGTCCTCGGCCACGATCACCCGGTCGAAGCGCACGCCCAGCCGCGGCAGCGACTGCGCGATCAGGTCGCGGTCGCAGTTGGACAAGATCGCCAGGCTCCAGCCGTGCCGCTTCAGCTCGACCAGCGAGTCCGGCACTTCCGGAAACGCCGGCCAGTCAGCCAGCGATTCCGACAGGGCGTGGGCCTCGCCGTCGCCGAGCACGCGCCCCGCGTCCAGCGCCAGGCCGGCCAGGCACAGGTCGAGCACCTCGCGGTAGCGCCGGTAGCGCTCGGCCTGGATCTCCGGTTCGATCTGGTGGTAGCGATGCAGCAGCCGCGGCAGGTCCGCATCGGCTCCGAACACGCCGGCCAGGGCGGTCGAGACGCCTAGGTTCCAGTCGATCAGGGTGCCGTAGCAGTCAAACGTCGCCCAGCGGCCGCTGTTCATGGCGCCAGCCTACCGCGGCCGGCCCGTCAGTCGCTGGTGAGACGCGCACCCCAGTAGACCATCCACACAGCAGGCAGTCCGACAGCGAGCCCGACGGCCGCCACCATCCAGCCGATCGGTCGCATGTCGAAGATCGGTTGGCAGCCGCTGACGCCCGAGCAGGGATCCGACAGCGCCATGCTGAGGCCGGCCAACTCCACAAAGAGGGCGAACGTCAGCAGGATCACGCCGATCATCACCGCGCCGACGCCCCGCCTGGTGAGATGTTTCGAGTTGCCATTCATGGGCTCAGAAAACCACGACGGAAGCCGCGCGGCGTCGGGGGTATCCCTCGACTCGCCTACCCCGTGCGCCACCGGCCCTGCTCGTCCTTTGCGATCCGCCCCGCCAGCTCAAGGCGCGTCAGGCCCGCGGCGGCGCGGGCCGGCGGCAGCTGCAGCCGCGCCACGAGCTCGTCGGGCAGCGCGGGCGCCTCGCGCAGCGCCTCCAGCAGCAAACGCTCGTCGCCGGGCGGCAGCGGCGGTGGCTCTGCCGGACGGTCGAGGCCCAGCCAGCCACAGAGGTCGTCAGCGTTTTCGATCAGCCCCGCCCCGGCCTTCAGCAGGCCGTTCGTACCGGCCGCCGATGCAATACCCGGAGTGCCCGGCACCGCCAGCACGTCGCGTCCCAGATCAAGCGCGTGGTCGGCGGTGATCAGCGCGCCGCTGCGCGCCCGCGCCTCAACCACCACCGTGGCGTCGGCCAGCGCGGCGATCAGCCGGTTGCGGGCCGGAAACCGCCAGGTCGCAGGGCGTGTGCCCGGCGGGTACTCAGACACGAGCAGCCCGGACTCGCGAATCTGCTCGAACACCGCGCGGTTGCTGCGCGGGTAGACGACATCGACGCCGCAGCCCAGCACGGCGACCGTCACGCCGCCCGCCGCCAGCGCACCGCGGTGGGCGGCCGCGTCGATGCCGAGCGCAAGTCCGCTCACCACCACTCCGCCGGAGTCGGCCACTGCGCCGGCCAGTCGCTGGGCCAGCAGCAGACCCGCGTCGGACGCCTTCCGCGCCCCCACGATCGCGGCGGCGGGCGCCGGCGTGTCCAGGGCGTCGGAGCGCGCGCCCGACCAGAACAGGGCCAGCGGCGGATCGTGCAGCATCCGCAGCCGCTCCGGGTACTCCGGCTCCGAGACCGTCGCGCACCCGATGCCGCGCTCGAGCAGGCCGCGACGGTACGCGGCCACGTCAGCCTCGCGCGCCAGCCGCAGCCCGTCGATCAATGCCGGCAGCGCCCCCATCCGCTGCAGCGTCCCCGGCCCCGCCCGCAGCAGCGAGCCGCAGCCGTGCCGCCGCGCCAGCCGCCCAGCGTCGACGCCGCTGGTCGCGCCGGCCAGCACAACGCGCAGCTCGTCGGCGGCGCTCACCGCAGCTCCACGCGGTAGGCGAGGGCCTCGGCCACGTCGTCCTCGCCCACGGCCGCCCGCCCGTCGAGCGCGGCCACGGTGGCCGCGACGCTGTGCATCCGGCGGCGGGCGCGCATCGAGAGCAGCAGCCGGTCACAGGCGCCGGCCAGCAGCCGTTCCGCGGCCGGATCCGGGTCTGCCAGTGAGGTCGCCAGCAGCTCGTGTGCCGCCTGCACGCGGGTGGCCACCGTCTCGCTGCTCTCACCCGGCGCCCCGTGCGCCTCGGAGCGCGGCACCGCCACTCGCAGGTCGAAGCGGTCGGCAAGCGGCCCGCTGATGCGCGCCCGGTAGCTCGCCAGCCGCTGCTCCGTGCAGATGCACTCGCGCTTGGGATCGCCATGGTGGCCGCACGGGCAGGGGTTCATCGCCGCCACCACCAGGCTGCGGGCCGGCAGCCGCACCGAGCCGGCCGCCCTCGCGATCAGCACCTCGCCGTCCTGCATCGGCAGCCGCAGCGCCTCCAGCGCCGCCCGGTTGAACTCGGGCAGCTCGTCCAGGAACAACACGCCGCGGTGAGCCATCGTCACCTCGCCCGGACGCAGGCTGCTGCCGCCCACCAGCGCTGCCTGGGAGGCGCTGTGATGGGGCGCGCGAAACGGCCGTGCGTACGCCCGGCCGTGGCCGTTGAGCGTGCCCGCCACTGACTGGATGCGGGTGATCTCGAGCAGCTCCGGGAGGCTGGGCGATGGCATGATGCCGGGCAGCCGCCGGGCGAGCATCGTCTTGCCCGACCCGGGCGGCCCCACCATCAACAGGTTGTGGTGCCCGGCCGCGGCGATCTCCAGCGCGCGCCGGGCGGCCGGCTGACCGCACACGTCGCGCAAGTCGGGGCCGGCCGGCGGCGGCTCGGGACTTGCGGCGGGCACCGGCGTGGGATCCGCCTGCCCGGCAAGGATCTGCACCGCCTCGTAGAGGTCGTAGGCCGGGAGCACCGGAACCGCCTCGGCCAGGCTGGCCTCAACGGCGTTCTCAGGTGCTACCAGCAGCCCGTCCAGGCCCTGCCTGCCAGCCGCCTCGGCGATCGCGATGGTGCCCTGGATCGGCCGCAGCCGGCCGTCCAGACCGAGCTCGGCAGCCGCGCCGACGCGGCCCACGGCGGCGGACTCGACCTGACCGCTGGCGGCCAGGATCGCGAGCGCGATTGCCAGGTCGAATCCGGATCCCTGCTTGCGCTCGCGAGCAGGCGCCAGGTTGACCGTGACCCGCTCCGGCGGGAAGCGGTAGGAGGCGGACTTGATCCCGCTGCGCACGCGCTGGCGCGCCTCCTGGACGGCCCGGTCGGCCAGCCCCACCACCGCGAAGGCGGGCGCCGTGCCGCTCTCGACGTGGGCCTCGACGTCGATGCGGCGGGCATCGATGCCCGTGATCCAGAAGCTGGTCGCGGTCGCGATCATGCGGCCACGCTACGGAGGCGGGACGCTCGAGTGGGTGACGGGACGTTCCGGAATCGTCGCAGGCCGGCAACAGCCCGTCAGGCGCGGCTCAGAACGCGGCCGGCAGGTGCCGCACGGCGTAGCCGCTGACCGCGATCACGTCGAAGCGCACCTGCCGGATGCTGCCATCGCGTGCCATCAGCACCTCGGCGGCCTCGTGCAGCCGCCGCTGCTGCCGCGGCCCGACCGCCTCCAGCGGCCCGCCGTATCGCTCCACCCGCCGCGCCTTCACCTCGCAGATCACGAGCAGGTCGCGCTTGCGCGCCAGCAGGTCGACCTCGCGCCCGGCCACGCGCACGTTGCGTCCGACGATGCGGTAGCCGCGCAGGCGCATCGCCCAGGCCGCCATCGTCTCGGCCAGGCGGCCGTAGCGGTGGTCGGGCAACCTGCTCACGCCAGCGCGCCCAGCTCCTGGTAGGCGGCGGCCTGGAACGACCGGCGATGCAGCGGCGTGGTGCCGCGGGATCGCACGGCCGCCGTGTGCTCCGGAGTGATGTAGCCGACGTGGGTCTCGAAGCCGTAGCCGGGGTAGCGGTCGGCGATGCCGTGCATGTAGCGGTCGCGGGTGACCTTGGCCAGCACCGAGGCGGCGGCGATGGCGGCGCTGCGGCCGTCGCCGCCCACGATCGCGCGGTGCGGCGGCGCGATCGCGCCGATCCGGAACCCGTCGCTGAGGCGCACCTCGGGCAGATCGCCGAGCGACCACAGCGCCCGTGCCATCCCGTCCAGGTTCGAGCGATGCAGGCCGCGGCGGTCGATCTCGTCGGCCGACACCACCACCACAGCGAAGGCGGCCGCGCGCCGCACGACGGCGTGGAACAGTCGCTCCCGCACCTGCTCCGTCAGCCGCTTGGAGTCGTCAAGGTCGGACAGGTCGCGGGCGCAGCGCGCGGACACGTCCAGGCAGACGGCTGCCACCACCAGCGGGCCGGCCAGGCAGCCGCGGCCGGCCTCGTCGGTGCCGGCCACCATCCGCACGCCCAGCTTGCGGTCATGGGCGAACAGGCGGGATCCGGACGAGCGGGGCACCGAGCAAGGGTACCGCCTACGGCGGATGCTCAGAGCGTGCGGATGCGGTCGAGCGGCCAGTACGTCGCGAAGGCCTTGCCGATGATGTAGGAGCGCGGCAGCGTGCCCCAATCGCGGCTGTCATCGGATATCGCGCGGTTGTCGCCCATCATGAAGTAGCGCCCGGCGGGGATTCTGACCGGCCCGAAGTTGGTGGGCGCGGCTGTCTGGGTCAGGTACGGCTCCTTCAGGATGTGACAGCCGACGTTGGGTTTGGCACAGATTTCGACGTGGCCGTTACGCCCCTCCACCGTCTCACCCGGCAGCCCGATGATGCGCTTGATGAAGTAGACGCTGGCCTCGGTGCTGGCTCCGGCGATCGCCTGGTCGCCGCTGCCGGGCGGGTGGAACACGATGATGTCACCCCGGCGCGGGTCGTGGAACCGGTAGATGAAGCGGTTCACGAGCACCCGGTCGCCGCTCTGCAGGGTCGGCTCCATCGAGGCCGACGGGATCCGGTAGGGCTTGACGATCCAGCCGTTGGTGACGTACCAGAGGCCGAGCGCGGCGGCCAGGATCAGCACCAGCTCCAGCACCGGGTTCATCTGCCGCTTGCGGGGCGGCTGCACCGGCGGCGCCTGCTCCGGCAGCGGGAACGTCTCGGTGGCGGCGGGGGGCGTCTCGGGGGCCGGCTGCGTCACCTCCGCCGGCACGCGATCAAGCGGCGCGCCGCCCGCCGCGGGATCGGGTTCGGCTGGGTTCATCGGCTGTTAGCGGGACTTTTCGCGAACGCGTGCGGCCTTGCCGACCTTGTCACGCAGGTAATAGAGCTTCGCGCGGCTGACGTCGCCGATGCTGGCCACGTCGATCTTCTCGATCCGAGGCGAGTGCACCGGGAACGTCCGCTCCACGAACACTTCGTTGAACGACTTCTTGCGGACCGTGAACGTCTCACGCACGCCCTCGCCCTGCCGCTTGATGCAGATACCCTCGAACACCTGGACACGGCTGCGAGTGCCCTCGATCACCTTGAAATGCACGCGGACGGTGTCGCCGGCCTTGAACTGGGGCACCTCGCGGCGCTGGCGGTTCTCGATGTCCTGGATCACGGTCACGGCAGGTCGTCCTCGTCGTCGGAAGCCGAGGAATGGTACCAGCGATGCCGTGCACCGGCGTTCAGCCGGAGCGCTCCTGTGAGCGCCGTCTCCGCCAGGCCTCGATCTCGCCGTGATGGCCTGATAGGAGCACCTCCGGCACCTTCCAGCCGCGAAACTGCTCGGGTCGCGTGTAGTGCGGGTACTCAAGGCCGCCGTCCAGTTCCGGCGAGAAGGACTCCACCAGGTGGCTCCGCTCCTTGCCGAGCGCGCCCGGTAGCTTGCGGCAGATGGCGTCGACCACCGCCATCGCCGGGATCTCGCCGCCGGAGAGCACGTAGCGACCGATCGAGATCTCGTCGTTTGCCAGGTGCTCGTGCACGCGCTGGTCGAAGCCCTCGTAGCGGCCGCACAGGAGCGTCAGCCGCTGCGACGCCGACAGCTCGCCGGCCACGGCGTCGGTGAAGTCGCGCCCGACCGGCGCCAGCACCACCACCCGGCGGTCGCGCAGCACCTGGTCGATCGCCGCGCCGTAGGTGCTCTCGAGCGCGGCGCAGACCACGTCGACGCGGATCAGCATGCCGGCGCCGCCGCCATAGGGTGCGTCGTCGACCTGGCGGTAGCCGCCCAGCGCGTGGTCGCGGAGGTCGAGCACGCGCAGCCGCAGCTGTCCCGCCTCGGTCGCGTTTCGCAGCGGCCGCGTCTTGGACAGCCAGGCGAAGGCCTCCGGAAACAAGGTGAAGACGTCAATCTCGAGCATCAGACGAAGCCCTCGACCACCTGCAGGCTACGGCCGGCCACGTCGACCGCAACCACCACGTCGGTCACGAACGGGATCATCTCGCCGGAGTCGAGCTCGAGCACGTCGTTGGCGGGATACTCGTGCACGCGGCGCACGGTGCCCAGGCTGCGGCCCCCGCAGCGCACGGTGCAGCCGACCAGGTCGACGTGGAAGAACTCGTCGTGCTCGGTGGCCGGCAGCGCGTCGGCGGCCACGGTCACGTCGGCGCCGCGCAGCTGCTCCGCCTGCTCGCGGGTGGCGGCGATGTCGAACCGCACCAGCGGCCGCTCGGTCGTGCCCTTGCGGCCCACGATCACCGCGTCGCGGTCGCCCAGCCGTACCGGAGTGCCTGGCTCCAGCGGCACCACGCCGCCGTGGCCGACCAAGTGCACGAAGCCGTCCAGGCCGTGGCCCCTGCCCACGGCGCCGATCACGACCCGGGGCGGGCGCCAGCTGGGGTCAGGCAGCGATCTCGACATGCACGCGCCGGCCGGCCCGCACCGCGCTGGCCTTGACGACCGTGCGCAGCGCACGCGCGATGCGGCCCTGCTTGCCGATCACCTTGCCGACATCGTCGGGAGCGACGTGCAGCTCGAGCACCAGCTCCCCGTCCTCACGCTCCAGCCGCTCGACGCGCACCTGGTCGGGATCGTCGACCAGCTCGCGGGCCAGGTAGGTGAGGATCTCCTCCAACCGGTCAGGCTCCGGCGGCGGTGGCGTTGCCCGCGATCTTGAGCAACTTGGCGACCTGCTCGGTGGGCTGGGCGCCGTTTGCGATCCATGCGTTGGCGCGATCGGTGTCGATCTCGATCAGCGACGGATCCATCTGCGGGTTGTAGCGGCCGATCGTCTCAAGCGTCTTGCCGTCGCGCGGCTCGCGCGAGTCGGCGACGACCACCCGGTAGATCGG
>Ga0068856_100004141_pt1 | contig 14488 bp, 14 predicted proteins | sample KBSCornC62_FD_66595 | JGI IMG/M metagenome (GOLD analysis project Ga0068856, IMG submission 66595) | Corn rhizosphere microbial communities from Kellogg Biological Station, Michigan, USA - KBS Corn C6-2 | ecosystem: Host-associated > Plants > Roots > Rhizosphere > Soil ...
TTTCGCCATTTGCCGGCCCCGACGGACCCAGCGGGGCAGACCTGTCTGTTTCGTCAAACGGAACAACGGCCGGAACGGGCATTTTATGGGCGTCCTACTCAACCGATACCGGCGGCAGCGGCGGCGTGGGAGCCGGAGTGCTAAGAGCATTTGATGCAAGTGATGTTTCCAAAGAACTTTGGGACAGCAACCAGAACTTTAAAGATCGCCTGGGCAATTATTCCAAGTTCTGCTCGCCTACCGTTGCCAACGGCCGCGTTTATATGGCAACTTTTTCGAACCAGGTAGTAGTGTATGGACTTAAGTAATTGTTTGGGGCAAACGCAACTGCCACTATCGCGGTAATCCGGTTTATATAACTAATTTCAACTAAAACCAACCCCGGAAAATAGGGTTGGTTTTTAGTTGACAACAGACTTTTCGTCGGTACATTTCAGGTCTCCGTCTATACTCTTCAGGGTTTATAAAATAAATCAGCAGCATTTCAGTTTATTGAAATATTATTTTGTTTAGCGTTTTTTGGTGCGTCGCTGGCTTGTAATTGAGGCGCGGACGGAATAAAATAGTTTGCGCCAAACAAATTACATGTTTAGCCATATAAGTGTTAATAAATGTTAAATCAGCGCTTTGTACGTGAGTGCCCGATCTATTTTCATTTTCACTACAGAATGTTTGGGTAATATTGTTTTACTAAGATGGCGGAAAAAAAGGTTAAAGTATTTCAATGTTAGGTAACTACGCAGGTGTCGGAATGAACAGTCAGCTTGTTTTTAAAAAGAGCTGCAAATTAATGGGTAATCATTTTGAATTATCCGTGGTAGCCGGCGATGAAGAATGGGCGAACAATAAAATTGAAGCCGGCATTGCGGAAATACAGCGTATCGAACGATTGCTCACTACGTTCAGCGACGATAGCGAAACGAACAGGGTTAACCAGCAGGCCGGTATTGCTCCGGTTAAGGTGAGTGAAGAAACTTTTAAGCTGGTTGAGCGTTCGATAAGGATCTCCGCGGTCACTCAAGGCGCATTTGATATTACCTACGGTTCGATTGACAAGCGGTTGTGGAATTTTGATCAGACCATGACGTCGTTACCCGATAAGGAAACCGCCAAAAAGATGGTACGGCTCATCAATTTCAGAAATATTGAGATGGATAGAGAGAAAACCACCATTTATTTAAAAGAAAAAGGTATGCGGATAGGGTTTGGCGGAATTGGAAAGGGCTATGCTGCGGAGCGGGCGAGGCAGGTGATGAAGGAACAGGGGGTAACCAGCGGTGTAGTAAACGCTTCGGGCGACTTATCAGCCTGGGGGCTGCAGCCCAATGGCGCACCATGGACGGTTGGCATTGTAAAGCCCGATTCATCGCAGGAGGTTTTTTCATACTTGACGATTACCGATATGGCCGTGGCGACCTCCGGTAACTATGAGAAGTATGTAATGATAGACGGAAAGAAATATTCGCATACCATTGACCCGCGCACAGGGCTGCCAGTAAGCGGAATCAAAAGCGTTACCATAATTACTACCAATGCCGAAATAGCCGACGCCATGGCCACACCTATTATGATAATGGGAATAGCAACAGGCCTTGACCTCATTAACCAAATGAAAAACATTGAAGCGATCATCATTGATGATAACGATAACTTATACACCTCGAAAAATATAAATATTAAATAAAACCCCTGTTATGATAAAGCGATTAGCAAAAATATCGGCTGGCTTACTGTTAGTAGTATCAGTAACGTCATGCGTGCACTTGAAGGAATATCAAAAAAGCCGCTTAAATGATTCGGAGATGGCGCTAACCAACCGGAAAGTAGAAAAGAACGAATTAAATTTTCAATCGTACCGCGAGGCTGCTTCGGGTGCCAACGCCGGAAAAACAGGCGGTGGCTGCGGGTGTAATTAATTTAAGCTTTTAATTAATAGTCCGATGCTCCAATAAAATCCTGGCTTTGGACTTTGTAAATAATTCATGAAAAGGAAATTCTTATCAGTTCTCGGGTTTGCCCTAATATGCCGGTTCCATGGCTATGCACAGGTTAAAACCGATACTACTGCCAAAAAACAACAGGTATACAAAAGTTTGTACACTCCAGGCACACAGCCCGGTTACGACACCAGCGACTACAGGCCCCGGCGGCTAAGGATCGATGAAATAGACCTGGTATCTAGTTATTACAATCAAACCGGCGACCATTCAGCAGTTACCGGTGGCTTAGGCACCGAACAAGTGACCGACTTTTCGAACGGCCTTAACCTCAATTTGCTTTGGTATAACCCGGCAATGAACAAAAACACCCTGTCGGTAGGGCTTGGTTATGACCATCACTCATCGGCGTCGTCAAAATTTGTCGCCCAGGACGGGCAGGGGAAACCCGGCGGCACCCGCATATACCCATCCCTGGACTGGACAGTAGAAAATTCAAAAACAGGGAATAGCTTTGGTATAGGCCTGTATTATTCGGGCGAGTATAATTACAAATCAAAAGGCCTCGACCTTCACTGGTCAGCTAAAACGTTTAACAAAACCGGCGAGTTTGGTGTTAAACTACAGGGGTATTTTGACAAGGTAACGCTCATCTATCCTTCTGAATTTATTCCGCCGCCGGTTGTTCCTGTCGGAACAATTGTTATCACATCGGCAAGCGGAGTAACAAGAATTGTTGACGCAAATGGCAACACTATATCCAGCTCAAAAAATAGCCTGCCAACCAGCCCCCGCACTACTTTATCAGCATCGTTCTCCTATTCGCAGCAGCTAACCCCAAGGCTGCAGGTAATGCTTTTAGGTGATGTTGTTACGCAAAGCGGCTATTTAGGCCTGCCTTTTCACCGGGTGGTTTTCCCTGAACAAAAAACATCGGGTATAGATACGGCAGAGCGTATAGAAAAACTGCCGTCTTCGCGGTTTAAGCTGCCAATTGGGCTCAGGGCCAACTATTTTATCGGCGACAATATAATCCTGCGGGCTTATTACCGTTATTATATGGACAACTGGGGTACACGGTCGAACACGGCAAGTCTTGAAATCCCTTATAAGATAACGCCGTTTTTCTCGGTATCGCCCTTTTACCGGTATTACGATCAGTCTGCGGCGAAGTATTTTGCGCCCTACGATCAGCATAGCCTGAATGATCAGTATTATACCAGTAACTACGAGTATGCTAAGTTCCGGAGCGGCTTTTATGGCGTGGGTTTCAGGATAGTCCCTCCCGCCGGCGTATTTGGGTGGCAAAACTTTCACGAACTCGAGATCAGGTATGGGCATTATACCCAAACGACTAACCTGGTGTCGGATGTATTGTCGGTGAGTTTAGGGTTTAAATAAAGTTTTAGTACTCAACTTGTTAACGGAATATTAAGTTTTTAAATGTTTTATTATATTATCGTAAACTTCACTTTATCTACGGAATGTATCAGTAAATTGGCTGTACATAATTGCAGGTAGAGTAAAATTTAATTCTTTTATGAAATTATTGATCGCCACTATTATGATGTTCATCGGGACCGGCGTTACCTGGTCAGGAAATTTTAACGAAGCAAAAAAGGAAGCCGCGCAAACGCATAAATTAATATTAATTAATTTTTCAGGCTCTGATTGGTGCGGCCCCTGTATCAGGCTGCGCAAGGAAATACTGGAATCTTCGGCATTTGCCGACTATGCTGCCGATCACCTGGTACTGGTGCGCGCAGATTTCCCGAGGCAAAAAAAGAACCAGTTAAGCAAGGAACAAACTAAGCTTAACGAAAGCCTGGCTGATAAATATAATGCGGAAGGCAGATTCCCTTATACTTTATTGGTTGATGAAAATGGCAAGGTGCTGTTTCAATGGGATGGCTTTCCGAACGAAACGCCTGAACAGTTTATTAACCAGGTACAATACGTTATTAACGAGAGAAAGGCCGGCTGATCGCGGTAGTGGCAGTTAAGATAAGGGACGCAGCAGGCATATTTCGACAGGTTCATAGATCATTCAAATTATATTAATTGCCGACGATATGATAAATGCTGTAAAGACTAATTTTGACGGACTTGTTTTTTACGGATGGCTTTTGCTGATGGCCCTCGTGTTTTTGCTAAGCGGCACAATGCTTTAGCGGCAATCAGTTAAACAGTTAACCCCGGATACTTTCGGGCTATTGAAAGATACTTGGACGTCCCCCGGGAGTTACTTAGCCGTTAGCCAAAGTAAAAAGGAAGACTTTTGACTTCCGGCTCGCTACTTTTGACTTATCTTAATACCCCTATTAAACGGCAGCGGGGGTTATTCCCTGCCGCCATTTATCATATCCGAAACTATTCCTGCGCTGTCTTTTCTTTCGGCTAAAAATACGCCCGCTAAATGCACTATTATAAAGGCTATAATAAGATACATGTTGAATGAATGTATCTCGCGGAATGCATGTATGGCTTTCAACGCCGGCACATCATCCTCAAAGGCCAGGCATAGTCCGGTTGCCACTTGTATGATGATCATCAGGTAAAAAATAGCGTATAATGTTTTTACCCAAAACTCATGCCGGGCGAGCTCCCTTTGCTGTTTTACGGTTTGATATTGCGAATAAGCACTCCTTAGTTTCCGGATAAATTTTTGATCGGCCACCTGGAAAAACTCAAGCAGGAGCCTGAAAACAATGAGTCCCCCCAGTATGTAGCCAAACCAGGTATGAAGCTCCCAAACCCTGTCGCTGAGTTCATGAGCGGCTGAGCGGGCCTGCTCATGCGTCACCGTGGCGCCCGCATCGGTTAGCTGCTTTTGGATAATATCTGAATTTTGCCTTTTATCAAGCAGTGTCGAATCCAGTAAAACAGTTAGAAGGGAACCGGTGATAACAATCGCATTTAGCCAATGCCATAAGCGCAAGCCGGCCGAATATTTTTTTATTTGCTCCGGATGTGAAATGTCCTGTCGTTTTGGTGTTAGTACGGCCATAGATGGGTGTTTTAATTTTTAATATTTTGTTATAAAGTATTCGTTCTTCAACCGCGCCAGGGGTTGTTAATACCTTGTTGCCCCAATTCTCAAAACCGTCGTCCCAATATAATCTTAAAAATCGACTTATCTGTACCATGAGTGAACCCAAAGCCATAGCCAGCATTGAACTCCCAATCGGCGCTAAAATTCAAATCAGTTGCTATAAATAATTGATGCTGCTCCTCCTGCACCGGGTCATAGTGGAAAAACGGCCCTGTGCTGCCGTAATATTCGAGGCCAAGGGCAACAACTTTTGACACGTCGTAGCTACCTTTTACATTGGGCGAAAAGGTAAGCCCGCGCCCCTGGTCGGGGCCGGCAAAACTTTGTTCCAATGTGGGATTAACCGCCACATACAGACCTCCCCACTTTTTATCAACAATTGGCCTGATCTCTAACGTTGAAGTATTGGCTGAATACTGCGCCTTTTGAAAGCCAAACTCCATTGATAAGCTGACCCCGACAGGCCATTTCCAGCTCGGGGGCACCGCAACTCTTGGACGGATATGCGAACCTACGTAAGCTGTGCGCCCGTTATCGCCCAGGGTATTAAAAAAATAGAAACCGGTTTCAAACCATGGTGTCCAGCCGTGGGTAATTTCAATCGTTTCGTGAAAAACGTGGTTGGTAGGTAAAACCCCGTCTATTACCTCTTTGCTGCCATCAAAAGTGAAATTGCTATGTAATTCAACCATGGTACGTTTGGCTTCTACCGTTTCCGATCCGTAAACCTGTATTTCGTAATTATCCTGAGCCTTCAGCTCAAACGATAATAGCATTAATAAGCCGGCGCTTACGTAAAATTTCAGCATAAAAATTTATTTGTTAATTATCCGTATCACTATAAAACCGGCATTAGCCAAAACAACTATTGCTACCGTTTATGCTAATGCAGCCGTCAAGCCCAAATGTATAGGATTTAAACCGGCATGGATAATTGTAATTGCAATTTTACCGGCCTGACGCCGGCTTTGCAGAGCACATTTTTTTAAATTTATTGTTTTGCTGCGGGTAAAAATATACGCCGAATCTGAAGCAATACTGTAGAAGACAGGCCCGGCTGCGAAATGTGCGCTGAAAATTAATTTTGCCAATCTTTCAAAATCTTCAAGGTTACTTCAAATTCATTTTATAGATTTAATAAAAATTTGCTATTGAAACTCCTAATTGTTGAAGACGAGCAGGGCCTGCGTGAAACTATCGAAAAGTATTTTACGGAAGAGGGAAGTATTTGCGAGGTATGCGGGGATTTGAAAACTGCGCTTAAAAAGATTGCCGTATATGAATACGACTGTATCCTGCTTGATATAGGCCTGCCCGATGGGGAGGGCTTTGCAGTATTGGAATATCTTAAATCATCGGGAAAAAATGAATGTGTCCTCATTATCTCTGCCCGGAATTCGCTGGATGATAAAATAAAAGGACTTAATATTGGCGCTGATGATTTTATTACCAAACCATTTCACCTTGCCGAGCTGAAGGCGCGCCTAATGGCGATCTTTCGCCGGAAAACCTTCGGAAGCAGCAGCACGCTTGACTATAACGAGATCAGCATCGACCTTTTAGGCAGAAACGTAAGGGTTAAAGGCGACGCGCTTATCCTGACCAAAAAGGAATATGACATGCTGCTATATTTTATAGCCAACAAAGGGCGGGTAATATCAAAAAACGCCATTGCCGAGCATCTTTGGGGCGATGAAATGGATATGCTGGATAGCTTTGATTTTATATACACCCATATTAAAAATCTGCGAAAAAAACTAATGGAGCTGAGCGGAAAGGACTTTTTTACGACAATTTACGGCGTAGGATATAAATTTGTTTAACGCAATGAAATTAGCCGCCCACTACAATAAAGCCAGTATTATTATCAGTGTATCGGTTTTATTGGCATCGGGCCTGGTTTATTATCTTACTATCAATCATATTGCGCGGCAGCAACTTGACAGTGACCTAAGCGAAGAGGTTGGCGAAGTAATTAATTATGTGAACCTGAATCAGCGCCTGCCGAGATCAGTTGAGTTTGATGAGGACCTGACCAGCTTTGTTAAAACAAACCTGACAAAATACGACACCCATTTTTTTGACGCCCCCTACGCCAACCCAAAAGAAAAAAAGATAGAACAGGGCAGGGCAGTTACTGCCCTGATTAAAGTTAAGGGCGAAAACTACATTGTTACGATAATCGAGTCGCGGGAGAACACCGAATACCTTATCCAGATCATATCTGCCATTACATTGTTATTAACAGCCGTGCTACTGACCATTCTGATCATCACTAACCGGTATGTTTTGAATGGGTTATGGAAACCCTTTTATTACATCCTTCAGCAGGTTAAAAAGTTTAACATAGCCGATACCAGCCGTATAGACACGATCGAATCGCGTGTTGATGAATTTAAGGAATTGAGCGATGCGGTATCAAAAATGTCGTCGAGGGTAACGACCGATTACCAGGGACTGAAGACATTTACTGAAAATGCCTCGCACGAAATGATGACGCCGTTGGCCATTATTACCTCGAAGCTGGATATGCTGATACAGGACGAAAAGCTAAGTTCGGACCAGTTTGCACAAATAACCGATATCTATTCGGCAGCCGGCAGGCTTTCTCGTTTAAACCAGTCGCTGCTGCTGCTGGTAAAGATCGACAACAACTTACTCCGGGATACCGAAGATTTGGATATTAAAACAGTCACGTTGGAGAAGGCGCAGCAATTCCAGGAGATGATTGGTAATAAAAACATCGAGCTGGATATGTCATTGGACAGTCTACAGGTAAATGCAAGCAAATATTTGATAGATGTATTGATCAACAACCTGTTTAGCAACGCCATAAGGCATAATCATAACGGCGGCCGTATCAAAATAACATTATCGGGTAACCAGCTCTGCTTTCAAAACTCGGGCGACAATAAGCCATTAGATGAGAATGCGATTTTTGAACGTTTTTATAAAAGCGGCTCGTCCGACGGTACCGGCCTGGGCTTAGCAATTATGAAGAACATCTGCACCTTTTACCATTTCGAAATAAAATACCAGTTTAGAGAAGGCATGCATTGTTTTTTAGTAGCATTTTAACCTCCATAAACAAGATGTCAAGTCAAAAGTACTAGGCCGCAAGTCTTAAGTTAAAAAAACGATATCGGACTTTAGACTTGATCTAGCACTATCGACTTCTCCCTAAAGGGCTTCCCTGGTCGCTTGAGTCGCCTTTCCAACAGTTTCCTGCGCAAATTTTTTAATCTGATCAAGCCAGTCAGGCGCATTATCAGTAAGGTCGTCAAGAACAGAACGGCCGTCCGGCCCTTTTTTGGTAATATAGTTGACGCCATAACCAACTGCGGCGCCAACGATGATATATTTTAGCAAGCTCATATTTGTTTGTTTATAGTAAAAACAGGGTTTGGGCGATAATGTTTTAGGGTGTTGGCAGCTTTCACATTTAAAATCTGTCCGGGTATTTTTGTTAGGTGAGTCCTGAGTCCCCCTTCGCAATTTCCTCACTGTTTATGAGGGGTTTATGGAATAATGCATATCTTTAAATAAAAAAACGGCGTGACAGCAACTCATTTTATCCTGTCGGCTATTTGCATCGGCGCTGCAAATACCTGCATCGAATGGTTTATCATCGGGTTTTTGTTCCATAAGGCGCAGGCGCTGACACCCCAAACATGGCGGCCCGAAAGCAGCAAGAGCTATATGTACAGCACCCTGCTGTCGTTGCTGTTCGGGGCCTTTTTCACGCTTTTCTATTTAAAGATCGGGTCAAAATATGTGCTTCCCGGCAATATTTGGTCACATATTAAATTAGGTTTGATCTGCTTTGCCTGTTTTAGCTTCGTTTTGGAGATCGGCAACGCCATCTATATCAATTACGATAGAAAATTTGTGACAGGTAAGCTAGTTGCCGCCTGTCTCAGTTACGTCGCTGCAGCGGTTATCGCCAGTTTTTTTTACTGGAGGTAGATTGTGAAAGCAATTCGTTAAATTAGCTTCCTTGTCACCAACCGAAAAACAATGAAAGCAAAATTAACCCTGCTTTGCGCGATGCTCCTGTTTGCAAGCTCCGCCTTCTGCCAAACCTATATTAAAAATGTAACCCTCGTAGATGTTGCGCAAGGCAAATTAACGCCAGGGCAAACCGTAGTGATCACCGGCGATTTGATCGCGGATGCCGGCCCGTCGAAAAAAATAAAAATACCCGCGAATGCGAGGGTGATTGAGGGCACGGGGAAATTTTTAATGCCCGGACTTGCTGATTCACACGTACATTTTTTTCAAAGCGGCGGCATTTATACACGCCCCGATGGCCTCGACCTGCGAAAATATGTACCTTATGAACAGGAAATTGCCTGGGGACACAACCACATGGACGAGTTTTTAAGACGCTATGCCAGCTTAGGCATCACTACCGTTATTGACCCCGGCGCGACATTCAATTTTTTGAAGGAGCGCGACAGCCTTAAAAATAAAAGCTATGCCCCGCAAATTTTTATGGCCGGCCCGCTGATCACCACGTATGAGCCTGAAGTTTATAAAGGCCTGAAAAATGATGAGCCTTTTAACCTTGCAGCTACTGCCGACCAGGCGAGGTCATACATCCAAAAGCAATTGCCTTATCATCCCGATTTTATCAAAATATGGTATATCGTTCCCGGAAAAAATGTTGAAGAAACTGCCCGCAAGCTTGAGCCGGTTGTAGCCGCCGCAATTGACGAGGCCCACAAAAACAATTTAAGGGTGGCGGTGCATGCCACCGAACGTATTACGGCACAACTGGCAGTTGAAAGCGGCTGCGATTACCTGGTACACGAGGTAGAAGACGAAGTGGTGTCTGGCGATTTTATCAGGTTATTGATCAGCCACAAGGTGGTGTTATGTCCTACAATGATAGTGGAAGATGGCTTTGTAAACACTTTCGGTCAAAAAACAAATCCTTCTTATTACGAATTCATTCATTCAAACCCCCAACAGCTGGGGTCACTGTACGATTTAAGACACATCGCGGACACTGCTTTGGTAAACCGGTATAAAAGTCGGATAGCCGGCAGGTCGGCGGCGTTTGCGCATGATGATTCGATACGCATGGTAAATCTTAAAAAAATGGCCGATGCGGGCGTCAACATTGCCGCGGGCACCGATGCCGGAAATCCCGGCGTTATGCACGCTTCTTCTTTTTTTAAAGAATTAACAGCGATGCAGCAAAGCGGAATGACGAACTGGCAAATATTGAGATCGGCCACGGTTGGTGGCGCCATGGCGATGGGAAGGGAAAATGAGTTTGGAACCATCGGCAAGGGGAAAAAGGCCGATATGATATTGTTAAACGCTAACCCGGCGGACAGCCTGGAAAACCTGAAAAAAATAGATCTGGTAATCAACAAGGGGAATATCATTTCGCCCGACAGCCTTGTGAAAGACGCGCCGACTGACATTGTACAACGCCAGCTGAACGCTTATAATGCCCGGAACATCGATGCCTTTTTAGAACCTTACGCAGACGATATCGAGTTTTATGATTATCCCAACAAACCGCTTGGGAAAGGAAAAGAATCGCTACGCAAACTTTATACCGCGCTCTTCGCCAGGTTTCCCGGCTTGCATTGCGAGTTAAAAGCCAGGGAAGTGCAGGGCAACATTGTTATCGACCAGGAAAGCGTAACCGGAATCGGCAAAAGCACCATTGGAGGTATTGTTATTTATCATGTGGAAAATAACAGAATAAAAAAGGTTTATATCGTTCAATAAACGGATGAATTATTCTCCGCCCTCACATGACCCCAATGACTAATGACCAAATCACTCCTCCACCATCTCGCTATTGGGGCTGCTAACTTCGGGTTTTTCGTGTTTAAAGTAGCGTTTTTGAAAGATTAGGATGGCTATAACGCCAACGGAGATGGAGGCGTCAGCAAGGTTAAATATCGGTTCGAAAAAAATAAACTGCTGCCCGTGCCATACCGGGAACCACGACGGGTAGGTGCCCTGTATCAGCGGGAAAGAAAACATATCAACCACACGGCCCTCAAACAGGTGCCCATGCTGGTAGATCAGTCCGTAAAAAGTAGAATCGATGATATTCCCAAGGGCGCCGGCAAATATGAGCGCTACGCAAATAATAAGCCCCCTGTGGTATTTATGTTTAATAAGATAAATGAGGCCAAACCCGATACCGCCGACCGCTGCAATGCGGAAAAGCGTTAATGCAAGTTTTCCTAATTCGCCACCAATTTCCCAACCAAAAGCCATACCATTGTTTTCGGTATAGTTAAGCATGCCCCGGCTGCCAAAAAAGTGTATCTGTTCGCCAAGGGCCATGTGCGTTCGTACCCAGGTTTTAATAACCTGGTCCACCACAATGATAACCGCAATTAAAAGAAAAGGTCTTAAATAAGGAGCCTTCATTTAATTATTGCCTTAATTTAGCTTCCATGCTTAAGGTAGTGTGCGGTACCGCGCGTAAACGTTCCTTGGGGATCAGTTTGCCGGTTTCGCGGCAAATGCCATAGGTTTTGTTTTCAATACGTACCAGCGCGGCCTCAAGCTGCTCAATAAACTTTTTCTGGCGTGCGGCCAGTTGGTTAATCTGCTCCTTTTCAAGCGTAGCCGACCCATCTTCCAGCGTTTTATAAGTGCCGGCAGTATCATCGGTACCATTGGCATTTGGCGAGCTCAACGAAGTTGCCAGTGCGCTTAACTCTTCTTTTGCGCTGCGCAGCTTATCCAATATAATGCCTTTAAACTCCTGTAAGTCCGTTTCGGAGTACCTGGTTTTTTCGTTTTCCTGTTTCATTTAAATTTTACTAATAACAATATAGATCTTATTTCCATCAACCTCAGCTGATTCACCTTCACTTAGTTCATTATCAGGCAGTATACTGTCCGCTAAAATTTCGGCGCAAATATAGGATAAATTATTATTCATCGCTTCCCATATATATCCGGGACAGTTTATCGTCACATTTATCCTGTCGGTAACTTCAAATCCAATTGATTTACGCATATTTTGAATGCGGTTTATCACTTCGCGGGCCATCCCTTCCTGTTTCAATTCATTGGATATGGTAACATCTAAAGCCACAGTTAGTTTTCCTAAATTTGCAACCTGCCATCCCGGTACATCCTCCGCTATGATCTCAACGTCGGTGATGAGCAGTGAGTGATGATTAGTAAGCTCGATGCTCCCTTCAGCCTCCAACTTTGCAATATCGTCTTGCGTTAAGTTTCCAATAGCTTCGGCAACCAGTTTCATATCCTTGCCCACCTTTGCGCCCAGCGCTTTAAAATTTGGTTTTATCTTCTTTTTAATAAAGCCCGAAGCGTCGGTAATATATTCAATGGTTTTGATATTGGTTTCGGACAAGATCAGCTCTTTTACCTTCTCCACCTGGTGCTCAAAGCCTTTATTCAGTATGGGCAACAGTATCCTGCTTAGGGGCTGCCGAACATTAATACCCACTTTTTTACGAAGTGACAATACCAGCGATGATATATCCTGCGCCATTTGCATGCGTTCTTCCAGGGCCTTATTTACCAGTTTGGCATTATATTCCGGGAAATATGCCAGGTGAACCGACTCGTAGTTCTCCTTATGGGTTACCTTATTCAGGTCGGTGTATAGCCTGTCTGCAAAAAACGGTGCTACCGGCGACATTAATTTAGCAATGGTGGTTAAACAGGTGTAAAGCGTTTGATAGGCAGACAGCTTATCCTGCGAATCGTCCGATTTCCAGAAACGCCGGCGGCTCAGGCGCACATACCAGTTGCTCAAATGCTCGTCAACAAAATCCTGTATGGCGCGGGCGGCCCTGGTAGGCTCAAAATCGGCATAAAAACCATCAACCTCTTTGCTTAAAGTATTCAACAGGGAAATGATCCACTGGTCAATTTCCGGGCGTTGATGAATGGCTATTTCGGCCTCGCTATATTTAAACTTGTCGATATTGGCATACAGTACAAAAAACGCATAGGTATTATAAAGCGTACCGAAGAATTTGCGGCGCACCTCATCGATGCCCTCCGAATTAAACTTCAGGTTATCCCAGGGCGATGCGTTGCTGATCATGTACCACCGTGCGGCATCGGCGCCAAACTGTTCAATAGTTTCAAAAGGGTCCACCGCATTACCCAGGCGTTTGGACATTTTGTTGCCGTTTTTATCCAGCACCAAACCGTTGGAAACTACATTTTTAAAGGCGATGCCTTTGTTGCCCACTTTTGCATTTACCGCCTTTACCTCGTTGCTGGCTTCGCTCAGCATCACCGCTATGGCATGCAGGGTAAAAAACCAGCCGCGGGTTTGGTCCACACCCTCGGCGATAAAATCTGCCGGATAGGCATTCTCAAACTCCTCCTTATTTTCGAATGGGAAATGCCATTGAGCATACGGCATGGCACCGCTATCAAACCAAACGTCAATTAGGTCCGGTTCACGCTTATAAAAACTGTAAAAATTCGGATCAATCTCATCTATTATATTAAGTAATTTCTTTTTGACAATAATGATATTGTCTACATAAGGCCTGTGAAGATCCATTTCTTCTTTTATCCAAAATGACTTCAAGTTTTCAGTATATCGAGATAATACCTCGTCGGTATATTTTGGATTTATTAAGTTTAAAAAGTCAAAGAAAAAATCGATTTTGTCGGCGCCTAGATTATTCGCTTTGATTAAGAGAGATCCATATTGTTCGGCCAGCGCATCTTTTATTAAAGAATTATGATTGTCAAATTCATTATCGAATTTAATCAAATCGACATAAACTGATTCATAATAATTAGTATAGCCGTCATCGCTTTTATTTGACTTTTTTTCTAAAAGTTGCTCAATGCTTCCGATACAGATTTCATTTTCGTCATCAAACGGATTCTTAGTACGCCATATCGGCAGCGGGGTACCCCAAAACCGCGAGCGCGACAGGTTCCAGTCTACCAAATTCTCCAGCCAGTTACCGAAGCGGCCTGTGCCGGTTGATTCCGGTTTCCAGTTGATGGTTTTATTCAGCGCCACCAGTTTATCTTTTACTGCTGTAGTGCGGATAAACCAGCTGTCAAGCGGGTAATATAATATCGGCTCATCGCTCCGCCATGAGTGGGGGTAGCTGTGCTCGTATTTCTTTACGTCGAAGGCCTTATTCTCGGTTTTTAATTTGATGGATATCAGTACATCGGTTGGTTTAAAACCAGGCTCCTCGCGCTCTTCCTTTGTATAATATTCTTCCTTTACATACCGGCAGGCAAAGTCGGTCACTTCCTCCACAAAACGGCCCTGTTTATCCACCAGTGGCGCTTCTTTGCCAAACTCGTCGGTAACCATCACCGAGGGTACGCCGTTTTCCTTACAGGCCCTGAAGTCGTCCGCGCCAAAAACCGATGCGGTGTGAACAATGCCCGTACCGTCTTCGGTGGTCACAAAATCCGCGGGTATCACCCGGAAGGCATTTTGTTCCAGGTCGGCATTGGTTACATAGGGCATTAGCTGCTCGTAATGCAGGCCTAA
>Ga0068856_100004142_pt1 | contig 14486 bp, 11 predicted proteins | sample KBSCornC62_FD_66595 | JGI IMG/M metagenome (GOLD analysis project Ga0068856, IMG submission 66595) | Corn rhizosphere microbial communities from Kellogg Biological Station, Michigan, USA - KBS Corn C6-2 | ecosystem: Host-associated > Plants > Roots > Rhizosphere > Soil ...
CTGGTTGCCAGCAATATGAACTTGGCACGCGTGTTTGTTGCCGTTGCAAAATCCACGCACGATCTGGGGAGATTCGAAGAGAGTGAGTTTGCGCGCTCAAAAGCCATGAAGTTTTATAACGAAGCGTTTCGGTCGATTCTTCAGATGGCTAAGCAGGACAGAGAATCCTTCTCAGCCGATCTCCAGAACCTATGTCTTCAAATTAGATGGCTTTCGATGCAGTCAGATGAACCTAATTCTGGTTCGAAGGCGAATGAGGACGTATCGATGGAGAATCTGCTCAGACTACTCAGAGAAGGAGGTTAACCGCTCATCCTGGTTGGCAGGAACTCCTTCAATTTTGCTGCGTCCCCCACCCCTCAATTCGTTCCCAAAAAATCTCCTATCTTATTCCGTTGCCGCGTGCATGATTTGCCGCCCCTCTGGCACTCCTGGTTTGCCTCTTCGACGGGAAATCCAATAGTTTTTTGAATTTAATGTATTATTATTGCGGCTATTGTTCCTTTATTTGTGGAAAGAAACATTTGACATTCGCCTGCAGGAGGGTTAATGACAACAATAAAATCTGGTAGATTCGTCGCTCTGTTGCTATTGAATGCGCTCTGGACAATTCCGGCTCAAGCCGACACTCGATATATTGTCCGCGTAAGTGGCGGTTTGCCTATCATGCAATCGGCGTGTAGGCTCGTAGGCTGCAATGTGGCTAACAGTTTGGATGGCGCGCTTGGGCAAGTCTTCCTGGTCACGAGTTCAAGCACGGCGCCTGTCACGACTTTTGTCGCGACACTACTCCGGCAGATCGGCGTAGTCGACGTCGAGACCGACCTGCTCGCTTCGGTGGCGGACTCCAGCTATACGGTGCCCCCGGCTTTGTCCGATTCCGCACCCATCGACTATTTTGGCGCCACTGTCCCCCACGGATATGTCAATCAACCGGCCACCCAGATCGTTAGATTAAGTGACACGCAAAGCACTTTTGGAGTAAGAGGTGCCGGGACCGTTGCGGTGATTGATACCGGCATCGATCCAGACCATCCCGCACTGCGAAACAGCTTGGTTCCCGGTTACGATTTCACGCGGAATCAGAACGGGGAGGGTGACGAGACCGGCGATGTTCCTTTTCTGACCACGCCGCTGGCCGATCTCTCTCAGTCTTCGTGGGTAAATCCCCACAGCGCGGCATTGGTCGATCAGTCCACCGTCGCCGTAGTCGACGGTAATCCGCAATATGGCGACTTCGGTCACGGCACCATGGTGGCTGGTGTGATCCACTTGGTGGCGCCGGGTGCAAGGCTGATGCCATTGAAGGCTTTCCGATCCGACGGAACGGGCTACACATCGGATATTCTTCGGGCGATCTATTGGGCGATCCAGAACAACGCGAATGTCATCAATATGAGCTTCAACCTGGCGGCGTATTCCACGGAAGTGAAGAGCGCCATCGACTACGCCACCTTGCGCGGTCTCATCTGTGTAGCTGCCGCGGGGAACGCGGGACAACACACACTCGTTTATCCCGCCGCTTTGCAGAATGTGATAGGCGTCGCCTCGACGACGAATGACGATCAGCGCTCTTTATTTTCCAACTACGGGCAGGATCTCGTGTGGGTTGGCGCTCCCGGCGAAGGTATTGTCACCACCTATCCATTCGCGACCTATGCAGCGGCTTGGGGGACCTCGTTCAGTACTCCCTTCGTTTCCGGAGGGGCTGCTCTTATGCTGGATTACGGAGGTTCTCTCCTGACGGACATCCTCATTTTTCAGAATCAATCCGACGGCGCGAGAGCCGTGTCTCACGCTATGCCAATCAATCCGGATTTGGGTCACGGCCGCTTGGACATCTACCAGGCACTTACCGCTTGGCGTCACTTAGTAGGCGTGCTGTAAAGACAGGAAAAGCTTCACGCGTGAGGACCGTCGCGTCCGCGAACTCGACTGAGAGATCATGGAATCCTTGCTCCAGGTTCAAAATCTCACGGTTCACTATTGTGGACGTGATGGGGTCGAGCGACGGGTTCTCCACGATCTCAGTCTGGAAATAGGTCCCGGCGAAACGGTGGGCCTCCTCGGGCCGTCCGGTTGCGGGAAAACAACCCTTGCCCTGGCGCTCCTCCGCCTGCTTCCCCGGACTGCGCGAGTTGTATCCGGATCGATCCGGTTCCGTGAACACGACATCTTGCACATAGATCAACGCACGCTTCAGAGAATTCGTGGTGCCGAGACGTCGATCATCTTTCAAGAGCCGGCATCGTCGTTGAACCCGGTGATGCGGGTTGGGGATCAGATTGCCGAAGTTGTCCGGGCTCACACGAAGGGATCTCGTCGAAGTTGGCAGCGGGCGGCAGAATCCGTGTTGGCAGAGGTCCATCTGGGTGACGCACGGATTTATACCGCCTACCCGCACCAATTAAGCGCAGGACAACGCCAGCGGATTGCGATTGCCCAGGCCCTGGTTTGTAAACCGGATTTTCTAATTGCCGACGAACCCACCAGTGCACTCGACAACACGACACAGGCGGAAATTCTGGAGCTTGTCAAAAACCTCAAGCAGCGGCTTCAAATCGCTCTTCTATTTATCACTCATAACCCTGCCCTTTTGACCGGTTTCGCCGATCGCCTGTCGGTCATGAAAGCTAAGGAACCGGCTGGCCCCGGCAATCCGCCCCTATGTTAGAGGCTCTGCACCTCTATAAACGTTATGTTCAGGGTCACTGGTACTCGCGAAACAGGTTCTATGTAACTGCACTCGATAATGTCAGCTTGAATATCGGCCCGCGTTCCACACTCGCCTTAGTAGGTGAATCGGGCGCCGGTAAGTCCACTCTCGCGCGATGCTTGTCCCGTCTGGAGGAAGTGGATTCCGGTGCGATTCGGCTCGAGGGAAGAAATCTACTGAGTTTGCGGTCACAGGAATTGCTGGCTGCCCGACGCAACATTCAATTGATCTTCCAGGATTCTGCGGCCGCGATGAATCCACGCTTTTCGGCCGCCGAAATTGTAGAAGAACCGCTTCTGATCCAGACCCGGATGACCAGGAGAGCACTGCGGCAGCAGGCCCTCGCCTTGATGGAGCAAGTTGGCATCTCACCCCAGTCCGAAAGGCGGCCGGCATGCGAATTCAGCGGAGGGCAACGACAGCGATTGGCAATCGCGCGCGCTTTGATACTCAAGCCCCGCGTGTTGATATTGGACGAAGCTTTGTCCTCGTTGGATTCAGCAACTCAGGAACAGATCATGAAGTTGCTGCTCGATCTTCAAGTTTCTCTCTCGCTGACATATCTATTTATTACTCATGATCTTCGTTTGGCAGCCGGTATGGCAGACCACATCGCGATTATGCAAGCGGGCCGCATCATTGAATCCGGCAGCATCTCCACGGTTTTTCTCACTGCGCAACATCCTTACACGCGCTTGTTGCTCGCCACCATCCCTGGCATACAAACAGATCCATCCACATCAATCCAGCGTGAGCAGTAGCGATGCCGTATTTAGTCCGCCGCGTCTTTTCCAGTCTCTTTCTATTGTTTGGCGTGTCTTTGCTCACATTTGTGCTTGTAGACTTCGCACCCGGCGAATTTTTCGATGAGATGAGGTTGAATCCTCAAATCTCAGTGAAGACGATTGCCGGTCTTCGCTCACAATATGGTCTTAATCTCCCGTTGCCGGTCAAATATCTTCATTGGCTGAAGTCTGTCGCAAAAGGAGAGGGTGGATTTTCGTTTGCCTATAACAGTCCCGCTGCTCCAATCATCTGGCAGCGTGCCCAAAATACGCTCCTGCTCACCGGAACGGCCACTCTATTCGCATGGCTCATTGCGATTCCGTTCGGGATTTGGAGCGCTGCAAGGCCTGGAAGGGCGCCGGCTCTGCTCGCCGGCGGAACCATTTCCACACTGCTCGCCATTCCCGATCTGGTGCTGGCGTTGTTGTTGTTGCTGCTTGCGGTGCGGAGCGGGTATTTTCCGGTAGGCGGAGTTGTTGGGCTCGATTTCTCGCAATTAGGCCCGTGGTCGAAATTCAAGGATATGGCACGCCATCTTTTTCTTCCCAGCCTATGCCTCACTGTGGGATTTTTGCCGATGTTACTGTCCCACATCCGGGCCTCTATGGTCGAAGTGTTGGAATCGCCCTTTATCGCAGCGGCTCGTGCCCATGGAATTCCACTCCGAAGATTGCTGCTCATCCACGCATTGCCCGCGGCAGCCAATCCTCTCATTTCGCTCTTCGGGTTCTCCTTAGGAATACTGCTGAGTTCCTCCCTGGTGATCGAAGGCATTTTCGGATGGCCCGGTTTAGGACAGTTATTAATCGAAGCAATTCTCGAACGTGATTTTTATCTCGTGGTTGATGCGGCTATATTCGCGACCGTTTTCCTGATTGCCGGGAACCTATTGGCGGACACACTTCTGTACGCGCTCGATCCGCGCATTCGAGCTGAATAGCCGTGCGGATTCCCACTAAACCTCGTCTCGCCATAGCGGCACTGGTCGTATCTCACGGATTAGTCCTGCTTGCCGGCTTCTTTGCTCCTTATGACCCGGCCTCGCAAGATCGTGAACTGCCCTTTGCTCCGCCGACTCGCATCCATTTCATTGATGGGCAAAAGAAACTGCATTTCCGTCCATTTGTGTATCAATTGAGAGCGGATTTAGAAAATGACGGAGGGTATTACGAAGACCAGAGCCGTACCCATCCTCTATATTTGTTTTCGAGCGGCCATCTCTTCGGGACCGATCCTTCGGCTAAAGTTTTTCTGATCGGCAGTGACGCCTACGGGCGCGATCAGTTTTCCCGATTACTATACGGCGGTCGGATCTCTTTGTTCGCCGGGCTTCTTGCCACCGCAGTTTCCCTCAGTTTAGGAATGATATTGGGAGGTCTAGCCGGATTCTACGGTCGCTGGCTCGACGATCTCGTTATGCGCACCACAGAGATGTTTATGGCGCTTCCGTGGCTTTACCTGCTATTCGCGGTTCGAGCTTTTCTGCCGCTGCATATCGCCCCAAACGGGATTTTCTTGCTGCTAATTACGGTTATGGGAGTAATCGGATGGGCTCGCCCCGCCCGTTTAATTCGCGGTGTTGTCCTGAGTGCAAAAGAACGGGACTACGTTTTGGCCGCCAGGGGCTTCGGCGCGTCGGATATTTACCTTCTGCGCCGGCATGTGTTGCCTCAGGCTCTGAGCGTCGCGTTCGCCCAAGCAGCAGTTCTAGTTCCCACTTACGTCCTAGCCGAGGTGGTACTTTCGTTTTTTGGCTTAGGCGTCAGTGAACCAACACCCAGTTGGGGAAATTTGTTGGCCAGCCTACGGCAGTACAATGTGCTGGAGTCGTACTGGTGGATGTTTGTGCCGGCTTTGGCGTTGATTCCGGTTTTTCTTGCTTACTACAGTCTCTTCTCGTACTATGGGTACTACTCCGTTGGAGGTACCGCCGCGACGGAGTTCGCAGCGGCTCGTATGGGCCCTCGGACGATCTCGTAAAACTTGACGCAGACTCCGGAATAGCTTGTCGATGAAGAAAGCGAAATTCACGAAGCCGCTGATTGAATCCTTCCTAGCTGTAATCTCATTCGCCATTCTGTCTGCAAGCTTCGCAATGAGCCACTCGCGCGGCCAGGAGAACGAACAATTTCTCGTCGTCCACGATGAAATCGGACGGCGCGGAGGCAGGCTGGTAATCTCACAGCGCGCGGAACCGAAAACGCTGAATCCCGTGATCGCGCTCGACGCAAGTTCCAGACAAATCATCGGACTAATCACCGCGGATCTGATTCATATCAACCGCTCCTCCCAGAAAACAGAATCGGCCCTGGCTAGCTCCTGGACAGCCTCGCCGGATGGGCGCCAGTATACGTTGCAACTGCGGCGCGGATTGAAGTTTTCCGACGGTCACCCGTTCGACGCGGACGATGTTCTCTTCACCTTTCAGGTGTACCTGGACGAGCGCGTTCATGCCCCTCAGCGGGATCTGCTGATTATTTCGGGAAAACCGATCGGACTCCAAAAAATCGATAACTACACAGTGCGATTTGACCTTTGGCAACCATATGCCGCTGCCGAGCGCTTGTTCGATAGTATCGCCATCTTGCCGGGCCATCTCTTAAAGCGCGCCTACGACGCAGGCCAACTGGCGCACGCGTGGAATTTAACAACTTCGCCCGAACAAATTGCCGGTTTAGGACCATTTCGAATTAAGGAATACGTTCCGGGGCAACATATCACCTTGGCACGCAATCCCTACTATTGGAAGCAAGATATCGACGGGAACCGGCTTCCGTATCTCGATGAAATTGTCGCTATTTTCACAGGAAACGCCGAGGCTGAGGCGATGCGATTTCAGGGCGGCGAGATCGATGTCGTCAGCAGGTTAAGCGCGACGAACTTCTCTGCTTTGGAAAAACATCAGCAGGCCGGAAAGTTTCACCTGTATGACCTCGGAGCGAGTCTCGAATACAATTTTCTATTTTTCAATCTGAACGACCTTAGCTCGCGAAATTTGCGTGGCATCGCCGGCAAGCAAACCTGGTTCCGGCAACTGGCCTTTCGTAAGGCGATTTCGGCCGCAATCGATCGTGCGGCGATTGCTCGTTTGGCGTATCTGGGGAGAGCTTCTCCATTGTCAACGGAAGTTACGCCAGGCAACAGGCTTTGGCTGAATCGGAGCATCCCGCGGCCGGTGTGCTCAGTCCGCGAGGCGCGGCAGATCTTGGCTAAAGCCAGATTCTCTCTGGGTAGCGACGGTCGCCTTCTGGACGATCGACAGGAGCCGGTTACTTTTTCCATCGTTTTTAACGCCGGAAATCCGCAACTCACGCGAATGGCTACGCTGCTTCAGGGAGACTTAGCAGCGATCGGCATAAAAGTAAATCTGGCGCCTCTCGAGCAACGAGCGGTTCTGGATCGTGTCTTTAATACCTACGAATACGAGGCGGCCATAATATCGCTCGCCAGCGGTGACGCAGACCCCAATCCGGAGATCAATGTCTTGACCTCAGACGGAAGCGCTCACGTTTGGAATCTCGGATCGAAACATGCACGAATGCCCTGGCAAGAAGAAATCGATCATCTTATGCGGCAACAGATGATTACCCCGGATTATGAGCAACGGAAACGTATGTATGACCGAGTCCAACAGCTCGTTTGGGAGAACCTGCCGCTAATTTCTTTGGTCAGTCCTAATGTCCTGGTGGGCGCAGCGGAACGCCTCGGAAATTTTCATCCGGCGGTCCTCAGCGACTACACCCTCTGGAACGTCGAAAAGCTTTTCCTTCGCCGCTGAGGGCATGCGCCGCGCTACCGATGTCCTCCTCTACAAAAACCAGCCGGAAAATGGACATTACCCGGCAGGATCACCTTCTAGTACAGGATTGCTTGCACGGCAACCAAGAAGCCTGGTCGGCATTGATAGATAAGTATAAAAATCTCATCTTCTCGATCCCCATCAAGCGCGGCTTTCCTCGGGATGATGCAGCCGACATCTTTCAAACCGTGTGCCTGGCGCTCGTATCGGAATTACCACGATTGCGCGAGCCGCGCGCGCTGCCGGCATGGCTCATCCAAACGACCTCTCATAAGTGTTTTCAATGGCAAGACAAGAGCTGGCGATCCACAAAATTACAAGAGGAGATACTGTCGGGCGGATCAACTAAGGTGCCCGAAGAGCTTTTGGCCGAACTACAGCGCGAGCAGATCGTGCGGGATGCCGTAGCAGAGCTTTCCACGCAGTGCAGGCGCCTGGTCGAACTTCTTTTCTATCAGGTGCCCGCATCGAGTTACGACGATCTGGCGGCGTCACTGGAAATTCCAAAGGGATCTGTTGGACCGACGCGGATAAGATGCCTCGAAAAGCTGAGGCGGCTTCTCGAGAAGAAGGGCTTCTAGCTAATTATGGAGGGACAACTCCTAGAGCTTTGCGCTGAACTCGGCACGCTTCCGGACGAGGAAAGCCGGACAGCTTTTCTAAACCGGTCGCCCCAACTGCTTCAGTCCGAGGTCGTGACAGACTTGGCCGAAGCGGTTCGTCGAAAAGTAAGAGTTGACCTGCCCGAAGCTTTTGGGCTCGCTGAAGCCGCTGTAGCGATTGCTCGGCGGTTGCAGGACGAAGAGGCGATGGCCTTGAGCCTGCGCGCCAAGGCCAATGCGTCCTGGCTCATGGGACAGTGCAGATCGGCCGTTGATCTCTTCCGGGAAGCAGCTCTTTTGTTTGAAAGAGCCGGAAACATGAATGAGCTGGGACGCACACTGAGCACCTCAATACAGTCTCTGGCTTTTTTAGGCGAATACGAAAACGCATTCTCCGCAGGCGTGAGAGCTCGGGATATTTTCGATCGTCTCGGTAACACTTGGCGCATGGCGCGGCTGGAACTCAATATCGCGAACATCTATCACCGGCAAAATCGTTTCACACAGGCGCTTGCTGCCTACAGGCAAGCCTACGAGCAGCTTCTTCCGCACAATGACGCGGAAGCCCTCGGCGGGGCACTTCATAACATGGCCGTTTGTCTCATTGCCTTGGACGATTTCCATGGGGCGCTGGAGACTTATCGCCGAATGCGTGATTTCTGCCAGCACTACGACATGCCGCTGATGGTGGCGCAGGCCGACTACAATATCGCCTACCTTTTCTATCTTCGGGGAGACTATGATCAGGCACTTGAACTGTTGAGGGTTTCGCGTGAGACTTGCCGGAAAAATGGCGACAAGTACCATTCGGGCTTGTGTGATTTAGATCAATCGGAAATCTATCTGGAACTGGGGCTGGTTCAGGAAGCTGCTGAGATGGCGCAGCAGAGCTTTGAGCAGTTTCAGGAATTAGGGATCAACTATGAAGCTGCCAGGTCGCTCGCCAATTTGGCGGTTGCGGCCGGAGTCCAAGGTAGCGGATCCCGCTCTCTACAGCTCTTTGCTCAGGCCAAGGAGATCATGCTGCGCGAGAAGAATCAGGTTTGGCCGTCCCTCCTCGATTTATATCAGGCTTTGGTGCTATTTCATGAAGGAAATTTCGCCGAGGCCCGGCGGCTCTGTGCGGCGGCCTTAGCGTTCTTCAGTTCAACGCAAATGCCGAGCAAACACGTGCTCTGCCTGTTATTATTGGCGCGCGTAAGTCTGAAGACTGCCGAATTAGACAAGGCCTCCCGGCATTGCCGTGAGGCTCTGCAGCTCGTTTCCAAGCTGGATGCGCCTATTCTCTCCTATCAAACTCAATTCCTCATGGGACAGGTTTATGAGTGTTTGGGCGAGCCGCGGAAAGCTTACGATTGCTATCAGGAATCACGGTCGGCCTTGCATGCTCTTCGAAGCAGTCTGCATACAGACGAGCTAAAGATTGCTTTCATGAAGGATAAGGTTGAGGTCTACGCGCGGCTCGTACAGCTCTGTCTGGATCGTGATTCGGGACCAGCGTCGATCGCGGAGGCATTTTCTTATGTAGAGGAAGCAAAATCCCGCACTCTGAGAGATCTTATCTTGGGGCGCTCACACTCGGGCTACCCCTTCGTCGCGGAATCCGAGGAGAGCGAGACGGGCCGGCGCATTGGAAACCTGAGAAAAGAGCTGAACTGGTGTTATCGCCGCATCGAGTGGGAAGAGCTTTCTCGGGACGGAGCTTCTCCGGAAGTATTGGAATCGATCCGATTGCGGGCACGGGAGTACGAGCGTGAGTTGCTTCGCCTGGTGCGCGAAGTCCCTTCTTCGAACCCGGCGGGAAAGAGTCTGCGCAGCTCGGAAGCCGCTTCGCTCGAAGAAATCCGCGCTTCGCTTGGATCCGAAGCCGCACTAGTGGAATATTTTAACGTCGCCGAGCGCGTGTTTGCGGCCGTTTTGACAGCCCACGGTCTCGACTTTGTCCCTGTGACCGATGCTTCACGCATCACTCAGCGTCTCCGTATGCTCCAGTTCCAGATGTCGAAGTTTCGTTTCGGGCATGACTACGTTTCGAAATTTCAGGAAAGTCTATTGCGCGCGACGCAGAATCATCTTCAGGCAATCTATGAAGATGTTTTTGCGCCAGTGCGTCAACTGCTAAAAACGTCACACCTGGTCGTAGTGCCCTACGGCCCCCTCCACTCCTTGCCTTTTCACGCCCTTTTCGACGGCGAACGTTTTCTAGTTGATATTTTCACGGTGTCTTACGCCCCAAGTGCCAGTATCTTCGCTTTGTGCCAGCAGCAAGTCGAGACACATAGGGGATCTTCGTTGATCCTGGGGGTTGAAGATCCCAAGATGCCCTTCATCCGCCAGGAGGTGGAAGCGGTTGCCGCCGTTGTACCTGAACCGGAGATCCGTATGGGATCCGACGCTAACGAACGGGTGTTGAGAGAGGACGGGTCTCACAGCCAGCTGGTTCACATTGCGACTCATGGTTACTTTAGAGAAGACAGTCCGATGTTTTCGGCCATTCGTCTGGTCGATTCTTATCTCAGCCTTTACGATCTCTACCACATGGATTTGCCGGTCGACCTGTTGACCCTCAGCGGGTGCGTTACGGGTCTGAACGTCACCGTCGAAGGAGACGAGTCAATTGGCCTCTCCCGGGGATTACTATATGCAGGCGCGCGGTCCTTGCTGCTTTCATTGTGGGATGTGGATGATCGCAGTACGGCCGAATTCATGAAATTGTTCTATTCCCACGTGCTTAATCGGCAAAACAAGGCGGAGGCGCTTCGAAGCGCGATGCTGGATTTGCGAACCCGCTATCCTCACCCCTACTATTGGGCGCCATTCCGGCTGATCGGTAAATCTTTCAGCTGAGTTGTATTTTTGGCGGTGGAACAAGCTCTTTTTTACTGAACAGCACACTTTGGTCAGCCGATGGAGACTATTGTCAGCCACCGCCCGCAATGGAGAAAGGAGACGCATGAACCATTTTTCGGCGTCGCAATGGCTTGAGTTCGCCCGCCATACATTGTCATCCGAACAGAAAGCCTTGATGCAGGGCCACCTGGACGAAGGCTGCGATAAATGTCAACGGCTCTCTGAAATGTGGAAAGAGGTCCTGGAGATCAGCCGTCGCGAGTCCAATTACCGTCCTCCGGCGGACGCGATTCGGGCAGCTGAGGCGGTATTTGCGCCGGCGGACGCTTGGCGGTGGCTTCGTGAAATGGCGCAAGCCGCACGATTGATCTTCGACAGTGCCCGGGAGCCTGCTCCTGCGGCGATACGTGGCTCCAAAAGCTTCAGTCGGCAAATTTTGCAGGAATCCAAACCGTTCATGGTTGATCTGCGATTAGAGTGCGAGCCTGCGCGGAAATGGGTGCGTCTTACAGGACAAGTTCTCAATTCCAAAGAGCCGGATAAGAGTGTCACGGATGTTCAGGTCTTTCTGCTCAAGGGAGAGCATCTGGCAATGAAAAGCGAAGCGAATAGTTCCGGTGAGTTCGACTTGGAATTTAAAGATGAGGAAGGTCTTCAGCTCTTTATAGATGTCCCAGGCAAGCAAGTCATCGAAATCCGATTGCCGGCGTCGCTGACGGAGGGCCACGGAATCGCCGGCGGCGCCGAATGAAGCCATCGTCGGCAAGAAAGACGACAAACCGTGTCGCAAGCCTGCACGAACATCGTGGCGAAAACTTCTATTTCGGCGCCTGCCCCTCCGGAGGGTCAAAGTCAATACAACACGTTCAACCCAACTGTTCCGCATACCGTCTGGGCTAATTGCCCGTCACTAGGCGACGCTTCCGTGTTCGCTCGCGCTTGTGGAATTTGCAAGCCCGGCATGGGTTTGGCTTGAAATAGCTTCCGGCATGGAACAGCCAGCAGACGCGCCCAGAAGCGAGCGCGACTTTGGCGGGCACTGTCCGTGGCAATCCCAGTACCCGCATACATTTGCCGGTACAATTTGGAGACAAAAAGGAATGCGAGTCGAGCACGAATCGTTGATACGCATCGCGAACGTTCCCAAATTAGACGCGAACTATAGAAGCGGTCCCAAACCCCTTGGGTTCGGGTTTTTATCTCCTCGGAACTCATCGACGGGTGAGGAGTAAACATCTTGGGTCTGCGAGAGGACGGAATGAGCCAATACTTCGTGAGTGGGATGCCATCGATGTTTACCGCATCCGTTCCCAGCGTTTTCTCCCAACGCGAGAAGTCGACAGTTCCGGGAAATGGCGTAAGCATCACGAACTGGCCGAACGTGATACCGGATCGTTGAGCGAGTTCGGCCGTTGCTTCGAATGTCGTCGGTGTGTCCGTTGGCAATCCAAAAATAAAAGACCCTAAAACATGAACCCCATGCTCGCGGAACAACTGGAGCCGTCTGACCAATTGCTCGCCGGCGCAGTTGAAGTCCTTGAAGACCGATTTCAGGCCTTCCGCTGTCACTGCTTCGACTCCGACCAATGCGCCCTTGATTCGCGCCTTTCGCATAGCGTCCAAGAACTCTGTATCCTCGGCCGCCTCCATGGTGATCTGGGTGTAGAAGACCATGTCGCTTGGGAGATCGGCGAGCCGTTCCATCAGCTCAAATCTTTCTTTGCGGATAGACTTGAGCTCAGCCAGTTTTTGCTGATTGTTTTGCCGCGCTGCCAATTGTAAGTCGGTCATGGTGACCGGATAGAAGTTATCGTCGGCAAGCGCGATGAAACGGAAGCCTTTTCGGCGTAAGGTTACGATTTCCGAAATGACTCCGTCGGATGGGCGTTGGCGAGGCTGCTGGCCGTCCGTTCGCCAAACCGAGCAGAAAGAGCAGTGCTTGGGGCATCCGCGAATCGTTTGGACCGATGCCCACATGTAGCTGCTAGGAGGCAGAAGATCCCAGCGCGCAGCCGCGAACTTATCAGCCTCGATCCGGCCACCTTCATAGAGCGTCTGAGGGGTACCGTGATTGCAGTCGCGCAGCGCTTCTGCCCAAACAACGTCCCCATCGCCCTTGACAACCGAGTGCGCACCGCCCAAACTAACGGCTTCCGCCGGATATAAAGTCGCGTGTATTCCGCCAAAAATAACCCACGCTCCGCGCTCTCGCGCTGCTCGTCCAAGTTCATAACCACGCAGAGCGTTCCCCGTGTGAATGCCAATTCCCACTGCATCTCCGGGTTGTATGCAGGCAATATCGAGTTGACTCAGGGTTTCATCGCAAATTTTTGGGTCACCAAACAGTGCCGGAGTAGCCGCGGCAAGGACATATAGCCAACGCGGCGTAATTACCGCGGTTCCAAAAGACTGGTCGCTTGGGTTGACCAAATGCACGTTCATAGAAGTGGATGTGATTGCTTGCAACGTCAACAAACTACTCTCGGCTTGAGGCCGCCGAGGCTAATCCACTGGAACTCCCTTGCCCGCAATGGATTGCCAGTATGACGCAATACATCAAGCTTAGCGATCGGGACCCTCAGAGCAGAACTGGGCAAAGTCCTAGTTACCGCGACAAGGCACGCTAGTAGTGCGGTCCACCGAATGGGCGCTGGAGCAAATTACACAAGAATCGGACCTTCGGTATGCCACGGTCCGGCACCAGGCTGATACTCTCGCTGAGGCTTGACTACTTTGTGGAGCAGTAGTGCTGGAATCGGCCGGACGGGGGCGATGGCGCATGCGACAAACGTTACGATTGCGGAGGTGATGGAGACAATCGCGCAGTCAATGACAAATGGTCGTTCGGCTCTAGTGAGTTTACTAGTGGACATTATCCGCCTGACATATTTGTAGCCTTATACTCATTGATAGCAGCGGATCGTGCCCATATGGAACTGGGTATGTGCCGAGTTTTCGAATTTCTCAACCATCGAACATGGCGCCACTGATTTCCACACGGTACTCGGGGCCACATGAATTCTGCCAGTAATCCGTCGTCGAAGGACAAAGAGCCGATGATTGCGCCATTCCCGATCGTGGGAGTGGGAGCTTCAGCGGGTGGCCTCGAAGCGTTCTCACAGTTGCTCGGCGCGTTGCCTATCGACACAGGGATGGCGTTCGTCCTCGTTCAACATTTGGAGCCCAGCCACAAGAGCCACCTCACTGCGATCCTTTCCAGAGCTACGACGATGCCTGTCTGCGAGGTAGGCGAGCGGATGAGAATCGAGTCCAACCACGTCTATGTAATCCCGCCCAATGCTGGTCTTGGGCTTGCGAAGCAAGCACTTCATCTTGTGCCGAGACCAGTTCAGCCAGGCCCGTACCTCACGATTGACGCCTTTTTTGAATCCCTGGCTGGGAATCAGGGGAGACTTGCGATCGGCATCGTTCTGTCCGGAACGGGTTCGGATGGGTCGCAGGGCATCAGGTCGATCAAGAACGCGTACGGCATAACATTCGCTCAGGACGAGGGATCAGCTCAGTATCCTGCCATGCCTCGAAATGCAGTCGCGACGGGAGCTGTTGACTACGTGTTGGCTCCGGCTCAAATCGCAGCCGAACTCGCCCGCATAAGTCAGCATCGTTATCTCGCGCGGCCTTCCGGCAAAGACGATGAAGAGATCTTTCCCGATGGAGAGGGTGAGCTGAATCAGCTCTTAACCCTTCTTTTGCGCGCCACCGGAGTTGACTT
>Ga0068856_100004146_pt1 | contig 14482 bp, 8 predicted proteins | sample KBSCornC62_FD_66595 | JGI IMG/M metagenome (GOLD analysis project Ga0068856, IMG submission 66595) | Corn rhizosphere microbial communities from Kellogg Biological Station, Michigan, USA - KBS Corn C6-2 | ecosystem: Host-associated > Plants > Roots > Rhizosphere > Soil ...
GGTCGTCGAAGACATCTACGACGCCGCCAAAGGCCACGTCTCGGGCGTGAAGCTCCGGAACCTGAAAACGAATGAAGTCTTCGACCGCGACGTAGACGGTTTCTTCGTCGCCATCGGCCACATCCCGAACACGAAGCCCTTCGCCTCCCAACTCGACCTCGACCCCGACGGCTACATCCTCTCGCACGGGGGCGCCCGCACTAATATCGCTGGCGTCTTTCACGCCGGCGACGTCCAGGACCGCATCTACCGGCAAGCCATCACCGCCGCCGGCGCCGGCTGCATGGCCGCCATCGACGCCGAACGCTTCCTGGAATCCGAAGGCCATTGACCCGGTGCGCTTCGTTCCTGACGTCTGAAGCCTTGAAACGGAGCGGGAGCGTAAGCGACCTTGATTGTCTATTAAAGGTAAGAAATCATTGCAAACCGAGCAGGCAATGTGCAAAATACTCCGGTAGGAATTTGAGTTTCCCGTGCTTGAAACCCTCGAGGATTTTGTTGCTCTTGCAATTGCAAATGTCCAGCACCCGGATTTGAAGAAGCGTATTGCCGTTCTGTTCAATCGATTCAATATCCGAGAGGCGCGATCGATTGTTGAGGAAAGCAATCGAATTCCCGCCAACTTTCGAGGCAATCAGGAGAAGGGTGCTGTCGGAGAAGCAGTTGTGGCTGCTGCAATTCGACGTTATTTTGGGCGATACGATGGAACGGGATTCTTCGATTTTCAGTACCCATATTGGGGAGATCGCGATCCGGGAGCCAAATTTCCGGTACGGACGATGGATATCATTTTCTTGAAGCCTACCGGGCCGAACTCATGTATCGCGTTTCAGATTGAGGCCAAGAACTACCAAAGCGTCGATGCCGGCACGCTGAACGCGCCTCATCTTGCGAAACAGATCGTAAAAGACGAACGCTATTTGAATCCAAGGATCCGGCCTGATCGTCCATTAATCCCGGTCTGGTGGTTTCTGCAGGGTCTGAACAAGAGCGCTCGACATAAGTTCGAGGCGATGCGCTTCCGTGTAGTTGATTTCACTCGCGACCCGTTCGCCGGCGAGATCGAACAGGCTTTTGCGATCCATCTTCCATCTGGATCGCAGCCGGTGGCAGATATCTCTATGCGGAGTAAGCGCTCCGGCACTCCCAAAAACATTCCTTAAACCAAGGAAACCTCTTACCGCAACAAACAACCTTGCCCGACGGAATTCCGGGGAGATGGTAGCGGCCTTCTCCACGGAAGCAGGCGAGGTGGTCTCTCGTGGCGAGTCGGCAGATCCGGCGCTCGCTACCATTGTTTTCTTCGACTCGCCAAATAAAGAGCAGGCCGTGAACATCGCCGGCATCCATCCGGGCCTGCATTACAGCGCTAGCGTGGAATTGCGGGAGTGGACCTCTCCGCGGGAGACTGCAGCCAGATAACTCAATTCTATGTACCGCATATCCAACAGCACGATTCAAGCTCAGTAGGTGAATCGCCTGTGGGAAGATCTGTGATCGCCAGCGAAGTGCTTGGCGTAAAAGCTCATGGCGCAAACGCCAGCAAGACATTTCCCGGAGCCCCACCTTGAAACCCCGTATACCCCGACGTCACATAAACCATCCCATCCGCAATCGTGGTCCCCGCCGAGCCGATCGAACCGCCGCGCGCTTTGACTCCATTTACCGTCACGACTTCCTGCGTCGTGTCGTACTGCCAAAGCGGTCGACCATCCATTGTGCCGAATGCGCGAAGCATTCCGTCTAGCCCGGCCGTAAAAACAACCCCCGGTATAACAGTCACTCCCGCGGTAATCCCGGCATGACTGCTCATCGACTCCTGCGGCGGAATCGGAGTGAACCACTGCTCCACGCCGTTGGATAATCGCACCGCCGCCAATCCCGCGATCGTTCCCGCGCCGCCCCGCATTGCGAAATACGCTTTCTCATCGTCCGCCGCACCACCAAACACAATCTGCCCGCGCGATATGTCCGATCTCCACACCAGCGCCCCTTTGTTATCGGGATCATGCGCCCAAACCAGCCCCGACTTCTGCCCTGCCACCAGCAGGCTCTTGCCATTCGGCAAATCCAGCAGAATCGCGCCGGCCGAAAAATCCCAGTCCGGACCTTCGGGCTCCGGGCAATAGTAAGTAGCCGGCATCGGCGGACGTCTGGAAGTCGGAGCGCTCGTGCTGCCCGCGCGAAAACTCTTCGGCGGAAAACCCGCGGGACCTTGTCCCTGCGGACAACCCGTATGCCAGACATCTTTCGGTTCGTCCTGCTGAATCCACAGAATCTTACCCGTCTCCAGATCGAGTGCCATGATCGCGTCCGACCTTCCCACGTCCGGCTCTGAGAACGTATTTCCCGTCACGACATAAATGGCATGGCGTTTCGGATCGACCGTGATTGGCCCCCACACTCCGGCGCCCGAGGGCCCGATAAAGCTATTGCCATCGGCCGTCTTTCTCGGTGTCGGTTGATCGGGAATCATGTACGTCTTCCAGACTTGCTGGCCGGTGTTCGCATCGAGCGCCGCCACCATGCCCCGGAACGTGCAGCAGGGATGATTGGGGCTGGACGATTCCGGTTCTTCAAGCGAGGCAACTGGAACGTACAAGCGGCCATTGTAAAGACGCGTGCCGCCCGTGATCCGCGAAAGCGGGTGCGCATCGATGAGGTGCTTCCACAACAGCTCGCCGTTCGTCGTATCCACCGCGTACACATTGCCGTGAATGTCGCCGAAGAACGCCGCGTATTTCTCCGTTCCGCCGCTGCCGCTCGGCTTCATCTTTCCCACCGTGATGGCGCTGCGTACACCGGTTTGCGCCTGGAACGACCAATGCACGCAACCGCTCTCCGCGTCCAGCGCGTAAACAAAACCGGCATCGGAGCTCACAAGCACTCGTCCATCCACAAGCGTCGGTTGACCGTAAACCGACGCCGCTGCCGGTAACCCGAAAGCCCACTTCAAGCGCAGCCTCGAAACCTGTGCTACCGATAAGTTAGCCGCTTTCCCGGTTTGAAAACGCATTTCGGAGAGATCGGGACTCCAGCCATTCCAGGATGGCTTCGAGGTCAAATCCCGGATTGGAGGATTGCTCGCGCATACGTTCGTCATCTTCTTTGCGTCGCCGCTCTCCGCCGCACCCAGCTTCCGGCCGCCCACCCATTCCGCAATGTCCCGCTTCTGCTGATCGGTCAGACCTTTTGCGATGGTCGCCATGCTGCCGTTGGTAAGTGTCGAGTAGATGCTCTCCGGTGTCATCTGCTTCAGCGCTGCCGGCGGCGGCGCGCTATCCACCTGAGGATTCCCATGGCAGTTCTTGCAGAAATTCCCAAAGATGGTCGAGCCCGCTCCCTCCGAAAGCCGCACTTGTGGAGCCGGTCCCTGACCTGCGGCCCATTGGGCTGTCAGCAACGCCGCGACGAAAATACCGTATACAGCTTTCATAGTCTTCTACCCCAACAGAACCGCGACCGTGAGGGAGCGGCTTGCACTGAGGCTCCGGTCGATCACATCATAGATTGATACGGAACTGTTTATCTGACACTCACCTCCATCAAGACCGCCGGAAATCACCGAAAGTAACGGAAGCGTTGATTAAATTTACCGCCCATTGACAGACTCTGGCAACGGTTATAAACTTGCGCCATCTCCGGCATACTGTCAGAGATTACTATAAGTCTCATTATGTGATACGAAAGACAATCGGATCACCCAGAAGCAGGGGCAGACTATGAAGAACTTCGCTGCGAGTTTTCTGATTTCTTTGGCGGCGCTGCTGGCGCCGTCAGGAGCAGCGCTGGCGCAGATTGCCGGAAGCGGCACGATTCAAGGCACCCTTACGGACGCCTCCGGAGCGGCTGTCCCTCAGGCCACCGTTACCGCAACGAATGTGGCTACTGGCGTAATCACCGTTCGCCAGCCAACCGCGGCCGGTCTCTATGTGCTCTCGCCGCTCCCGGCGGGCGATTACAACATCAAAATAACCGCGCCGGGTTTTCAGAGTATCAATCAGCAGCATGTCATCTTGGAGCAACTCCAGACTCTCGGCTTGGATTTCCAATTGAAAGTCGGATCAGCTTCTGAAGAAGTCACTGTGAGCGCGAGCGCAACCATGCTGCGGACCGATGATGTAGCACTGGGCAGTAGCATGCAGAATACCACCTACAACGCTCTGCCGCTGGCTATGGCTGGTGTACCGCGTGATCCCACCCAGTTCATCGCGCTGGCTCCCGGCGTTGCAGCTGTTGTTACACAAGCGGCAGGTCCATCTTACACGTCATTTAACGGCGGCCAGCAAGAGACTGGGGAACTATATCTCGAGGGTCTGGCGATGACTTATCCGAACCAGCAGGGTGATACTAGAAATCTCTCCCTGGGAGTTTCGGTTGAGGCGATCGAGCAGTTTCAGGTAGAGACGACCGGACAGAAAGCGATGTATCAGGGGCAAGGTATGCACAATTACGTCCTGAAGTCTGGTACTAACCAGCTTCATGGCGCGGTCTATGAATATTTCCGAAATACGAATCTGGATGCGCGCGGATTCTTTTCGCCGATCGTGCCCGTGGATCACCAGAACGAGTTCGGCGCCAACGTAGGTGGCAGGATCATTAAGGACAAGCTCTTTTTCTTCTCGAACTATAGCGGCTATTACTACAACACGGCCACTGCGCCGACTTTTATTACTATTCCGACAGCGGCCCAACGGATTGGAAACTTCAGTGCGCTAACGACGCCGATTTATGATCCCGCTAGCGCGTCTTGCACCGGCTCTGTTTGCACTAAGGCTCAATTTCCGGGAAATATAATTCCAGCGAACCGGATCTCTTCCGTCTCGAATTCGTTCCAGTCATACCTGCCCGCTACTACGAATGGAAACATTACAAATAATTACCTGTCAAGTTTGCCGAAGCAACTGCACAACAACAACACGACAAACAAAGTCGACTGGAATCAGTCGGAGAAAAACCGTATATCCGGTCTGTTTGCGCATTCGCAATATTTGACCGATTACACCGGTAATCTGGCCCCAAACGGAACCGCCTTGCCCTTGCCGTATAACACGTCTGCCGGTATCGTGGAGGAGCGGCCGACCATTGCGCAGATCCACCAAACCTATGTGTTCACTCCGACCATCGTCAACAACGCCAGCTACGGCCTGTCGCGCATTTGGATCCCGCTTTTCAGCGCAACCGCCGCCGGCAACTACATCGGAAAGGCTGGGCTCACCGGCATGCCGCCGGGCAATGCAAGCCTGGCATTCCCAGCTATCAATTTTGCCGGCCCAAACGCGCCAAATACGTGGGGAACCACGGGCCCCTTTAACGAGGCGGAGAATAACTTCACATTTGCCGACAACCTCGGCTGGGTGCGCGGAAAACATTCCTTCACCTTCGGATTTCAGATTCAAAGGCTGCAGGACAATAGAACACCGGCCGACACGGGAAGTAATGCGAGCTTTTCCTTCAGCAACAATGAGACAGCCGGGTTCCTCCCGAATAGCAGTACGTTGGCCACTACAACCGGTAACGCCTTTGCGAGTTACTTGCTTGGTGCGGTGGATTCGGCAGCTGTGGCGCAGAATTCGGTTGTGGTGTACGGGGCCCGCTATCACGACTGGTCCGCTTTTGTGCAGGACGATTGGAGTGTAAATTCCCATCTCACGGTGAATATCGGCCTGCGCTATGACTTCTTTGGGCCAAGTTTCGAGGTGGTTGACCGAATGTCATTCCTGAACCCGAACATTCCAAATCCGGCTGCTGCGGGACGTCTCGGCGCGCTCCAGTTTGCGGGCAATGGCAACGCTAGCTGCCACTGCACGTATCCCTACAACGCGCATTACAAAAACTTCGAACCGCGTCTCGGCTTGGCCTATCGGTTGGATTCGAAAACGGTGCTTCGGACCGGCTTTACCCTCAATTTCACGCACGGCGCCGCGGGCATCGGCGGAAATGGCGCCGGTGCCGGGCCCAGCCAATTGGGCTACAACGCCAATGCCACCTTCACTAGTCCTGCTACAGGCCAGCCCGCATTCTATTGGAGCAATGGCCTTCCGGCATATCAGCACACGCCGTTCATTGATCCGGGATATGGCGTCGGCTTCACTACCGCGAATCCTACTGGAGCGATTAGCATTCCATACGCTAGTCCAGACTTGGCTGCGAGACCTCCCTACTATATGAATTGGAGTTTCGGACTGCAGCGCGAGCTTACCGCCAATATGACGGTAGGAGCCGCATACTCGGCCAGCGTTGGCCATTTTCTCGCGAATGATGCCGATTTTGGGATTTGGACCAACTCGATATACCCGTCTTACCTCGCCCTCGGTTCGCTCTTGAATCTGCAGGCGACACCGGCGAACCTTACTGCCGCCTCACGGATCGTACCGGGTATCGCGCTGCCGTTCAGTAATTTCCAAGGAACAATTGCGCAGGCTCTGAAGCCGTTCCCGCAGTACTCGGGCGTAACTTACTATTCCGGCGACCTTGGCAATTCGACTTACAATTCTTTGCAACTTACGTTTGAGCGCCGCTTCTCGGGGGGATTGACCGCACAGGCAGGCTACACATTCAGCCGGGAAATCGATAACGTGATTGGCGTCGCGTCTCATCTGGGTGCGGTCGGCGGAAACCGGAATCCGTTCAACGGCCAACTCGATAAATCTTTGGGCACCCTGGATCATCGGCATATTTTCCATGCGACCTTTGTGTATGACTTGCCGTTCGGTGCCGGACGTCGCTTCTCCGGAGGGAACGCTGTTGTCCGGGCTCTGATTAGCGGTTGGCAGCTCTCCGGCATCGTGACCTTCACGTCTGGCGCTCCCTTGGGTATCACCGGATCTGGTTGCGTCACGCCGGGAATTGTTTCTACCTGCATGGCCAGCTACACGCCCAATTTCTCCGGACCAGTTCGAATCAACGGAGATTATGGCGACGGCAACGCTCTGGCTCCGGGCGCCGTTTCCTATATAGATAAAAAAGCCTTCGCCGATCCGGCGCCCTACACATTCGGCAACACTCCTCGCAGCGCTCCTTACGGTTTGTTCGCGCCCTCTCTGCTCGGCACGGACATCAGTGTACGCCGGCAGATTAGTATCACTGAGCGGGTAAAGGTGGCGCTTTCCGGCGATTTCTTCAATATTACGAACTCTGTCTATTTCGCGGCTCCCGGCACAAACATCGATTCCGCCACGTTCGGGCAGGTAACCACCACGGCCAACCTGCCCCGCAAGCTTCAGATTAACGCACGTCTTACATTCTGATGTGAAAACTTTGCGGCGGTACGAACCCTTGAAACTGAGCCGGGAGCGAAAGCGACCTTGATTGTGAACAGCACTCTGCGCGCGCGACTTGCAGTTTTAAGCCTAGGCTTCGCCGCAATTATCGCGATCGCCCTCCCCCAAACCCCCACCGCCTCGAGTACTCTCCCATCCCCGGCCCGCCCACCCTACGGCGGCCCAGTCCGCGGCGCTGAATCGAAACGTTGGGAACCCTGGTCGGCCATGCGGGCCGCCGTCACTCCGATCCTCGGCTGGAAACTCGGCATCGATACCGGCAGTTTCCCTCATCTCGATCTCGACCACGCTCTCAAGGAAATCGATGCGTTGGGTGTGGCAAATGTTGAAATTTCGAGCACCCAGAAACTGGATACCGAAATCCCGAAATACGTCGACTATCATTTATTTCCGGGCGAGCGCAACGCAATCCGGGACAAATTGACTTTATTGAATCTCGCGGCGATGGCCTACCACGTTCCGGCCATCGACGCTGATCCGGACACAGCTCGCCAACTCTTCGAGTTCGCCAAAAGTCTGAACCTGGAGACCGTTGTTGCCGACCGGATTCCCAAGGATCTTGCTCTGGTAGACCAGCTCGCCTCGCAATATGCCATCAACGCAGCCATCGGCGGGAATACGCAAGCCGTGCTGGCCGCGCTAAACGGTCGTAGTAGACACATGGGAGTCTCCGCGGATACGGGCGCATGGCCCAAAGAAGGGCTCAAGCCGCTAGAAGCTCTCGAACAGGTGAAGGATCGTTTGCTCGTCCTCAACTTGCGCGGCGGAGGCGAACCGGACTTACTGCGCGAAATGCACCGTCAGCAAATAAAGCCGGCGCTGATTACCGTAAGCGCAGGCGCCGGTGCCTCCGATCTTACCCAACCCGTTCGCGACTTTGAAGACGCGGTGCGGCCGGTGATGGCCGAGCGTGTAGATCAGATCTCTCGCACTACCGAGATACGCTCGCCGGATCGTCTTACGGCGGAGGATCGCGAGCAGATCGAAGCAGCGCTCCCCAAAACCGCGCCGGCCAAACCCAAAAAACCGCGAAAGCTTCTGGTCTTGGATCTCAACATCGCATATGGCGGCCACCGCTCGATACCCGCGGAAAATTTCGCTCTGCAGCAGATGGGCAAAGAGACGGGCGCTTACGAAGCTGTATTCGATGACAATCTGGACAATCTGAAGTACCCCAAGATCAAGGAATACAATGCGATTTTCCTGAACAACACCGTCGGCATGATCTTCGTGGATCCCGAGGTGCGTGAAGGCTTGAAGCGCTTCATCCGGGAAGGCGGCGGCTTGGCGGGCAACCACGGCACCAGCCACGCCTCGATGGATTGGCCTGGTTTTAGCGACATCATAGGCGTCCGGCGCGGCGTCCATCGGGCCAGCACGGAAGAAGCTTGGATCAAAGTGGACGATCGCAAGAGTCCTCTCACTGCCGCATTTGCGGGCAAAGAATTCCTCTATACGGACGAGTTCTTTCGTTTCCCCAACCCGCCCTACTCGCGTGACAAGCTGCATATCCTGCTGAGCATCGACGTCCAGAAGACCGACATGAACCAGGGACAAGTCTTCGTCCCGGGTTCGAACGTCGCGCGCCCGGATGCAGACTATGCCGTAAGCTGGATTCGCGACTACGGACGCGGCCGCATCTTCTTCTGCATCCTCGGACATAATCCAACTCTGTTTAAAACGCCCGCGCTCGCCCAGCATTTCCTCGCCGGAATCCAATTCATTCTCGGAGATCTGCCCGCCGACGCGAGTCCCAGCACTCGAGTCTCGACTGCGAGCGCGTCTACACGGAAAGAAAAATAAACAAGTGCGTTGGCGCCGCTACAGGTATGAGCGTTCTCACAATCAACTAAACATCTTGCCCAATAATCCCTTCTTCTTCGCAACCACTACCGGCCCCGGCAGCGACAGCAGAAAAAACCGAATCTCCTTCTCCCCGTTCTTCGCATGCCGGATCCGCACCTTGTAATTGCTTGTATCCGTCAAATCCGTCACGCCCGTTGTTCCGTTCCAGTAAAGCTTCGTCTCGCCGGCGTTGGTGGAGGCATGAATAAAATATCCGCCGGGCACAAGGCTGCAGTTGGAGGCATCCGTATTAACCCAGTCGGAAACCACAATCTGGAAATGAACCGGCACTCCGCGATTCTTGAGAACGCCATTGCCGTGATCGAAGCAGATCTCGATGCCGAATTTCAAACCCGCAACCTCCGGAATTTGATTCTGGGTTCCCGGAATGAAGATCATCTCGTCCGGCGTGTTGGCCGTCGACTCACGAAAGTCCGTCTGCTTGTCATAACGCCCGATCTGCGCGCCACCCAAAAGAAGGTAGGTCCGGTTGCGGCAGTAAATCGTCGCCTTCCCGTCCCGCAGCGCTCGATACTTGTCGTTCATCGAAAGGACCTGCTTGCCCCCAAGCACTTTATCGCTCGTCGTCGTCTCCCGGACCCAATCGTTGCTGCTGGACGCCCCTGTACTGAGTGCCGTGTGCATCGCGTGTACCGCCTTTTCCTTGCGGTCTGTCGTTTTGAGTTCGCCGATGCGCTCTCCCGCATGTTTCCCCGACTTGATCATCTTTTTTGCCGTTTCCTGCGGCCGGACCACGTTTTTGGCGTAAAAAATAGTTCCCGGAACCAGAAGAATTTTGGGATACTCGGCGCTCAGTTTCAGTAGGCTCGCCTGAACCAGGTCCTTCTGCTGTTCATTCAACGGCTCTCGCCGGCCGGATACGAAGTCGGCGAAAAAATATTCGGGGCACACCACCATGCCGCGAAAGGGCAGGTCCTGATCGATCTCGCCCTTTTTCTCGCCAATGCATTGATTGCAGTCCGCCATCAACTGCCGCAGCGCACCCAGGCGGCTGGTGAAGCTGGCTTGATGTTCGGCGAAGTGCGCTAGAGCAAGGACAAAATTGGTTCCAGTTGCCGATTGCAGCCCTGGAGTCACTGCGAGACTAGCCATACTATTCCGTATCACCTCAAAAATGGACCGGGGTCATCGTACCTGACGATCGGTGAACCCGCTAGACATCGGATTCGTCGCGTGGCGCGACGAGATTTTCTGCTGAGGCCGCTAAGAACGTAGCGGCACTTAAAATAATCGCATTTTCTGTCTGACTCCTGACGCTGCCGCTGTATGCTACGAAATGCGCCGGGCCGCAAATGCGCTCGGAAAGCGAAAGGACTCGATGACCACCACCAGCGTGTTTTGGGCGATGACACTGGCGTTTGCCGCTGCTGTCTCGCCTCGGATGTTCGCTCAACTGCAGACCGAAGTGCCTGCGCCCGTAGCTGGCGCAAAGCCCGTGACCGTCGAGCATATTAAGGTCCGCGGAGCGGCGCTGGAAGGGAATTTGGAGGGCGATGCCGTCAATCGCGACGTGTTCGTCTTCCTGCCGCCCAGCTATTCCCGGGAGCGGTCGCGTCGTTATCCCGTTGTGTATGCCTTGCACGGTTACTCCATCGGGGCGGAGCAATGGACGCATGAGATTCATGTGCCGCAGACCATAGAGGGTGCGTTCGCCCTCGGTGCCAAAGAGATGATCGTCGTGCTGCCCGATTCCAAAACGGTGCATAACGGTTCCATGTATTCAAGCTCGGTCACTACCGGCAATTTCGAGCAATTCATAGCGCGCGATGTGGTCGCATATATCGACGCGCACTACCGCACCATCGCCAATCGGAGAAGCCGAGGTCTGGTCGGCCACTCTATGGGCGGATACGGTGCAAGCCGCATAGGCATGAAGCATGCTGACGTTTTCGGCAGCCTCTATATCATGAGTCCCTGCTGCTTATCGCCCCGTCCGGCCGGACCGGCAAACCCGGAAAATGAGAAAACCCTCGAAGCCGTCAAAACGGCCGAGGATTCCGCCAAGCTGCCGTTCTTGCTGCGCGCTCAGCTTGCTTCCGCGGCCGCCTGGTCGCCTGACCCGAAAAATCCGCCGCTCTATCTCGACCTGCCGGTCAAGGACGGCGTGCCTCAGCCGGACGTCCTCGCGAAATGGACGGCGAATTCACCCTTGGCCTTTATCGATCAATACATCGATGGTTTGCGCCAGTATCGCGCGATCGCCATCGATGTGGGCGACCAGGATCGCCTGCGCATCGATACCGCCAAGCTGCACGACGTTCTGGATAGGTATGGAATCGCAAACAGCTTCGAAATTTATTCGGGCACTCACACCAGCCGCGTAGCCGATCGCTTCCAGAATCACGTGATGAAGTTCTTCAGCGAAACCCTTACCTTTACCCGATAATCCCAACTACTACCCGACAATCCCAGCTACAGCCGATCCAACTGCAACAGCTCCCGCGATCTCGTTATATAAACCATCTGCAATCTGCCGGCGCTCGACGCGAGCCCCGGAACACCAAAGCTGACGGCGGATTGGAGTTGCACGTTCGGTCGCCAGCTCCCGTCGTTCAGCGAATACCAGATGTTATCGGAGCTCTCTCCAAGGTGAACCAGGTGCAGTTGGTTGCCGTGTGACGCGAGGGCCGGGGCAGCTTTGCTGCTCTGATTCGGAATCCTCACGTTCGTGCTCCAGGAACTGCCGTTAAAGATCGAATGCCAGATATCGTTGGAATCGTCGCCAAGGTGCACCATATGAACTTGGCCATTCGCTGCCGCCAGCGCGGGTGAAGCCTTGCTCTTCTGGTTCGGAATTCTCACGTTGGTGCTCCAGGAACTGCCATTGAACACAGAGTGCCAGATATCGTTGGAGTCGTCGCCGAGATGCACCATGTGAAGCTGACCATTCACTGCTGCCAGCGCGGGCGAAGCTTTGCTTTTCTGGTTAGGAATCCTCACGTTTGTGCTCCAGGAACTGCCGTTGAAGATCGAGTGCCAGATATCATTCGAATCGTCGCCGAGATGCACCATATGAATTTGGCCGTTGAGCACCGCCAATGCCGGCGTAGCCTTGCTCTTCTGGTTCGGAATTCTCACGTTCGTCGTCCAGGAACCGCTATTGAACACCGAATGCCAGATGTCATTAGAGCTTTCGCCGAGATGCACTAGATGAAGTTGCCCGTTAAGATCGCTAAGCGCCGGTCCGGCCTTGCTCTTCTGCCCGGAAATCTGTACTCCGCGGAAGCTCCATGGCGGGTAATACGCGGCTAGGGCGGCCATATCGCCTGCCGAGAGCCCGGCTCTCTGGCCGATATTGACAAAACTGCCCTGAAATCCGTTCTGGGCGGGCCCCTTCGAGATGACATCGACGTTTCTGTCAATGGCAAAGTCGCGGGCGCGGTAGTGCGTAATCGAATCGTAGTTGTAGATTCCGCTGTCGTCGGCGCTTGAGTTTTCCTTGTCGAAGTTGTATTTCTGTTCCGGTTGGATGTTGCTGAAGTTGATCACAACGAAGTTGTCACGATCTTCCCGGCTCTGTTCGTGATAAAAGCCCAGGGCGTGCATTACCTCGTGGATTACGATCCCCGGTTGGCTCCGCGCGCCGTCGTCAATCAGGGAATGCCAAAGTTGGTTAGAGCTGTCTCCCAGATGCACCACGTGCACGCGTCCGCTAAACTCCGCAAGCGCGGCCGACGCCTTGCTCTGCTCGTTCGCTAGTGGAACGTTGGGGCTCCATGAATTGCCGTCGAACACCGAATGCCACAGGTTGTTAGAGCTGTCCCCCAGGTGCACCATGTGCAGCTGGCTGCCCTGCGCCGCCAGCGCGGGCGAAGCTTTGCTGCTCTGATTCGGAATCGTGACGTTCGTGCTCCAGTTGCTTCCGTCGAACACCGAGTGCCAGATGCTGTTGGAATCGTCGCCCAGGTGCGCCATATGAAGCTGGCCGCTGAATGCCGCCAATGCCGGCGAAGCCTTGCTCTTTTGGTTCGGAACCTTTACGTTGGTGCTCCAGGAACCGCCGTCGAATACCGAGTGCCAGATGTCGTTGGAACTGTCGCCAAGATGCACCATGTGAAGCTGGCCGTTGAATGGCGTCAAAGCCGGAGCGGCTTTGCTCTTTTGGCCTGGAATCTTTACGTTCGTGCTCCAGGAACTGCCGTCGAACACCGAGTGCCAGATATCGTTCGAGCCTTCGCCAAGATGCAGCATATGTAGCTGGCCGTTGAAAAAGGCCAGGCTCGGCGCAGCCTTGCTTTGCTGGTTCGGTATCGTGACGTTTGTGCTCCAGTTGGTTCCATCGAACACCGAATGCCAGATGTCCTTGGAACTGTCGCCGAGATGCACCATATGAAGCTGGCCATTGAAGACGGAAAGTGCGGCGGGAGCTTGGCTCAGCTGGCCCGGAATGGGCCGCTGCCGGCTCCCTCCGATATCGCAGCGAACCGCCTGCTTGCCTCCCTGCCGTCCCACTGGGCTGTCATTATTTACGTCTTTCTCTTGAAACACGACAAAGTCGGGCTCGCCGTTTCGCGGCTGCAGCTTGATTGTTGTCGACGCGCCGTTGAACTGGGAGATTGCCATGTCCACGATCCCGCGCTCCGGACTTCCTGCGGGGAACACGGCGCCGTCAATTTCAAACGGTACGATCCCAGAAAGCCAACGGCGTTCTGGACTGGATGCAACGATAGCCATAGAACAACCTCTCTAGGACACGGCATTTTTGCCGTCCCAAACTTTACTGCGGAGAATTTACAAAACATTTCCATCGGCGACAAAAATTTTTGGAGTAGAAGCCAGTCACAAGAATCGAAAATATTTCTTTCCCTCAGAATCAGTAGCACTTATTGAATTTTTCCCCGTACGGAAAGTTCGTTTCCTGGGTGCCGTGTGCTATCGTCAGGCAGGCTCGCTGAGCTGAAAGCTGATAGCTTTCAACCCGGCGGGCCATTTTATTTCCAGGAGCCCTTAATCATGACCGCCCGATCCATCCGTCGCGCCATGGAGCGCAAAGCGAAAAAGCTCGAAAAGAAACGTCTCCAGGCCGAGACGATTTCCGAAGCCCGCCTGCTCGCCAACCAGGAGAACGCCCAACTCTCAACGGGTCCAACTAGCGAAGAGGGCCGAGCCAAGTCGTCCCTTAATGCTGTTAAGACCGCATTAACCGGCCGCACCGTTCTGCTGCCCTCCGATGACAGCGCCGAATACGAACGTCACCTCGCCGCCTACGCCGAAGAGTTCGCGCCGGTGGGCCTGCTCGAAATGAATCTCGTGCAATCCATCGCCGACACCGACTGGCGTCTGCGTCGCATCCCCGCGCTCGAATCGGCTCTGTTCGCCAAAGGCCGCATCGA
>Ga0068856_100004152_pt1 | contig 14471 bp, 10 predicted proteins | sample KBSCornC62_FD_66595 | JGI IMG/M metagenome (GOLD analysis project Ga0068856, IMG submission 66595) | Corn rhizosphere microbial communities from Kellogg Biological Station, Michigan, USA - KBS Corn C6-2 | ecosystem: Host-associated > Plants > Roots > Rhizosphere > Soil ...
GCCGAACGGGACACGTCGCGCATGAAACCACCGCGCCAGTACGCGCGTGCGAAAGGGTTGTCTTTGTAGATCAGGTTCTGAATCTCCCGATCGAACATCAGGATCTCTGCGGCAACCGTGCGGTTGTGCACGCCCTGGCCCGAGCAGTGATCGCAGCCGAGGCCGCGAAAACGAAGCGAGGTCAGGTGCTCCCCAGACGTGCGATTGATTCGCCGCAACACCTCCGGAGAGAGCGCTTCTTTGACTTCGTCGATCGGCAGTGCGCAGTGTGGGCACAGCACGGGAAGCAGGCGCTGTTGAATGATCCCGGACATGAATTCGTCCGATGCGATGACCGAACGCCGCATGCCGAGATCGACGAAGCGGTCGATCGCGTCGAACGGGTTGCCGGCATGGACCGTAGCGAGAACCTTGTGTCCCGTCTGCACTGCCTGCTGCATCAGGCGCGCGGTCTCCTCATCGCGCACCTCGCCGATCATGATCACGTCTGGATCGCCGCGCATGGCGGCCTTGAGCGCTTTGCCGAATTCGCTTCCTTGATTCGGTCCGTCCTTGCGCCGAACCACCGGCGTCTGGCGAGCACCGCGAATGATGTACTCCGGCGGATCTTCGATCGTGCGAATCAATTTGCGCCCAGCGCACCGGTCGTAGATCATCCCGCACAACGTTTTGATCGTCGTGCTCTTGCCGGAGCCCGTCGGTCCGCACAGCACAATCGCCCCCGTTGGGAACGCGAGCATCTGATTGATGTCGTAATCCTGCGCCTCGTCGTAGCCAAGTTGCGGCAGTCCACGCTCACCTTCGTCCTGACCGAGCGGCAGGATACGCAACGTAATGTCCCATCCGTCGGGGTAGACGGGTTCCGATCCATAGCGCAGCTTGAACGGTACATCGGCTCCGCCGATCTTCACCGAAGTCGTTACCGCGGCGTCCTGATAGTCGCGAGGGTCGAACGTCGCCGGTTTCGAATCGTCGTCGGCCAGGGCGAAGATCGCGCGCGACAGCGCATCGGCTTGCGAGCGATGGATGAACTGTTGCCTCCGCAGTTCGCCGTGCACGCGCAGCAGGATGTTGGCGTATTCCTTACCGACCTGCAGGTGAATGTCGCTCGCCTTCAGGCGGATGGCGTCCGAGACCATATGCGTGAACAACTCATTGGTCGCGCCCTTGCTGACTGGTGCGAGCGCCGCATGGCCATCGGAGCCGCGAAGGCGACGCATGTACAAATCCAGAAGCGCGGGGGACGCCTCGTACACCTGGGTCAACTTGAGACGGCGGTTCCGGACTCGCGAATACACGTCGGAGAAGATGTGCCGATCTTCAGCCAGGTTCGTCCAAAGGACGATCACTTCAGAGTCGGCGACTTCCAGGATGAGGATGCGGCCTTCCTCGCTGGGCTCCACGAGGCCTGTATACGCATCGGTCGCGATGCGCTTGTACCGCGGCATGTCTTCGGGCGTTTGAAGCAACTTGAGCTCGTAGACCCGGCCACTTCCCGGAGGGCACGGCGTGAACCGCATTTCGTTCGCTCGCGCGTGGCGCGTCGCCTCCGCGAGGTTCTCGCGGACGGGTGCTGGCTTGTCGCTTCCGAAGATGCGGAACATGGTCGTACTCGGTTAGTGGATCGGCGCCGCGGAGACCACGGGAGCCTGGAAGGGAGGACCTGCCTGCTGCAGCGGAGGCGGCATCATCGCGGGACCATTGCTGAGCAGGTTTGTGCCATCTTTGACTGGTGCGTGACCGAACAGGATCGTGTGGGTTTCCTTGCCGCCGCGCTTGGAGAGCGCGACCCCATTGCTCATCACTTTCTCGACGCGCCATTCGGAGGTGAGCCACTGGCCGACGCCGATCGTCGTGATGGCGCTACCGACGAGGAACTGCGCCCGGAGCTTTTCCGGCGTGCCTTCGATGCCGATGAGTTCGGGAATGTCGGCTGTCGCTGTGGTTGTGACGCCGAGATTCTTCTCCGCGTCATTGACCTTCGCTTGTTCGGTCAAAAGCTTCAGCCGCTCCGTCGCAATGGCGGTTTGACGACGCAGATCGCCAATCTCGATCGCACCCTTGGAGAAACCTGCGCTGGCAGGATCCACTGGCGTTGGCGTAGGTGCCGCGGAACCAGGAGGCGCAACCTGCGACGGCGCTACGGGCGCTGGCGCCGTAATCGGCATCGCTGGGGCCGTAGCCGGCGGCGGAGGTGGCGGTGTCACCGGTGGGTTGGCCACGGCGTGCATCGCGACTCCGCAGAGGGCGAGAAGCAGATTACGAACGGCTTGCAACGTATTCACCTTCGATGCTCCATTGGTAGGCATCCGGGTCCGAGCCGGATGGAGTGACTTCGATTTTCTTGATCGTGAAGAACGGATACGCCAGGGAGAACTGCTCGATCTGCCACAGGCTGGTGCCGGTGATTTGGACCGTGCCCCGTCGATACCCGCGGTCGACCGGGACCTGCGCAAAGCGATTGGGGTCCTGCGAGTTTTCGCGGGCCGGGTCCAGGTAAGTGATGGGGCGAGCACCGGGGGTGCCCATCGTCACGTGCACGTTTTCGAATTCCTGATGCAGCAACTGAAAGCGCGTGCCGAACTTCTCCACGATGTCGCCGTACCGTGGCAGTTGCGGGGGCGTGAGCGCCGGCCGCGCGTCTGGTGGCGGTACGTTGATGCTGAGAGATGCGTGTGCATTCTCAATGGCGACGCTCGGCGTCACACCGAAACGCTTCTTCGCTGTTTCGATGATGGAGGCATTCGTGCCCGTTGCTGCGACGCCGTCGAGAAGGTTGAAACTGAAGTCAACGTTCGTTCCTGTCGGCGCGCACTGGGCCTGCCCCAGGCGCCAACCGGCGATTTCGTCGCCCACGCGTCGCAGCGTTGCGACGCACGCCTTGAGCAGGGCGTCCGGTGGCGGGGTGGCCGTGTCTTCGGCGACCGCCTGGATGACTGCGCGGGTGATGCGCAAGTCCGTCTCCGTTTTGATCTGCTCGGCCGTCAGGTGCTGACGCTGCAGTTCGGCTTGCTGACGGGCGATCTCTTCGTCGCGAAGGTGTTGCTCATAGAGTTCGTAGGCGTAGACCGCGACGGCAATTGCCGCAATGATGAGAATGATCGCGAGCAGCTGCCCGCCCGTGATGCCCACGATTTTCCGAACACGCTCCGCCTTGGTCGGCGTGTAGCCGCGAACGAGTTCAGCAAACGTCGCGTTCTCGCGATCGAAGCGGTCAATCATGTTCGAGTTGGGGTAGCGATCGCCGTCAACAACGATGCGTATCTTGCCGTTGTCGTCGTGGGAAGCGTCCGACAGCACCATGTCGATGATCTGGACGGCGACTTCTTCGTGCACGATTTCGTCCGTGCGCTGGTCCAGCTCGCCGGCGCCGGCGCACAGGACCCAGAACTCGCCGTTGGGCAATGCCTTGATGAAGAGCACACGCACTTCGCTTGCGTTTGCAAGCCACGCTGCAGCGCTGATGGCCGAGCGCGCACGCGACGGTGCCGTGACGGAGACCAGCCCTAGCAGTTGCACGCCGCGCGGCGTCTCGATCAGGAGCCCGTGCTTGGAGCCCAGCATCTTGCTGTTGCTCTTGAGCTCAAGCTTCGGATCCTTGCCGAGCTTGGTCCAGCTCAGACCCGCGACTGCGGTCGCCGATCCTGCCGGGATGAGGATGCTCCGCTCCGCCATGGCCGTTATCCGGTCACCCGCGGGGTCATGGTGATGACGAGCACGGTGTGCTTGTTCGTTGAATTCTGACTCCCGCCAAAGAGTGAGAATTTCGGCGAGCCGACACCTCGGCCGTCGGTACTGCGAGCGTCCTGTTCGAATCCGCCCATCACCAGCGTTGAGCCCGAATGGATCTTGACCTTCTGCATCATCTGCCGCGAGTTGACGTCGGGCAGTTCGATGGTTTGGCCATTGCTCGTGACGGAGCGCAGCTGATCGAGCGTCGACAGATTGATCTGGAGATCGATCAAGATGTCGCTACCATCGAGTACCACCGGCAGCACCTTAACCGTGAAGCCTGTCGTGACCTGGCCCGGCGTGATCGACGACTGAGTTCCCGCGTTTGCCACGAGGGTGTTCGAAATCTGCTGGATGTAGGACGTCTCTTGCGCGATCTGAACCGTGACCGGTTGGTTGCTCAGCGTGGACTCCGCAGCACTATCCTTGATCGACACGTTGCCTTGCTGAGACAGTGCGTTCACCAAGACCTGCGAACCACCGTAGGTGAACGTGGGATCGATGACCGTGAGGTTGAGCTGTGCCGCGCTCGCATTTACCTCGGGCTGTGCACTCGTGTTGATCTGGTAGCGACCGCCGATGTTCTGCCACACGAGCTTCCAGTCGATACCATAGTTCTCGGTGCGGTCGAGGTCGACGGAGTAGACGCGCACGTCGATCACAACCTGCCGCGTCATGCGGTCGTTGAGCTGGTCTACATAGGACTGAACGCGATCGAGCACTGCCGGCACATCGGTGACCGTAATCGTGGACGCGCCTTCGCTCACAGCCAGGTGACCGCGCTTGGTGAGCATGGACTTGAGTGAATCCGCCGTGGCTTTGACGAGCTCGATCTGGGTTGTGACCTGTGTCGTCTGGCCGCTGGTCGAGGTGGTTGTCGCGGATTGCTGTCCGCCGCCGCCACCGCCGCCCCCTCCACCACCACCGCCGCCGCCGGACTGACCTCCGGCCGTTGCGGTGTTCGAGATCGTCGACGTCAGCGTGGCGCTGCCGGGTAGCACGTGCAGCGCAAAGGTGCGCGTGTCCAGGCCAAAGATCACGACGCGATCGTCACCGACCACTTTCCACGACGTGCCGGTGCGTGCGGATGCCTGATCGAGGAGACCCTTGATCGTGCCTTCGTACTGGAGCAGGAAGGCGCCGGCGCCGGGGCTTCCGGTTGCCGACTGACCGGCGGGCGCTTGCGCGGTTTGAAGCGAGGACTGCGAGCGTTCGCGTTGAATGAGCGTGAGCGCGGGGTCGTATGCCGCGTTGGACGCGCTCTCGAGCGCATCTTCGGTGACCGCGACGGACAAGCCAAAGCTTGTGCTCAGGTACTCCGCGAGCATGTTCAGCGTGATCGGATAGTTGTGACTGTAGTTGACCTGCTTGCCCAGGATTGGCGGAAGCTTCGGCCCGCCTTCCTTCACAATGCGCGAGCCGACCCAGACATCATCGACGATGCGGAAATACGGTGTGGGCGCGTTGCGGATGTCCTTGAAGTGGTTCATCGCCGTTTCGTTGTCGGATTGAATCGCCGACTCGGTACGACGCGTTTCCTGAGTTGCACAGCCCGTCAAGGCGACAACCAGTGCGACGCAAATGATCTTGGCCAAATCCTTCACGCGACTTCTCCGTTGCGCCTGATTGCCACCGACGGCGTTCGAACTCGTCTGGATGATCACCGCGCATCTCTCCCGCTGATCACCAGCACGTTGTTTTTGTATGCAGTCGCGGTGAGCCACTGCGTTCTATCCCAGAAGGAGCCCATGATTTGCCGCACAGCCTCGAGGAACGAGGTGCCCGGCTTGAACGACATCGGGGCTTCGATGGCGTAGTCGACCTGCGCCTCCCAGATGAGCGTCCAGCCGACGGACTTTGCCCAGCGCGCGAGCGCGGACTTGAGCGTTTCGCCGACGACGATGTCGAAGACCACGTTGGTCGCGGCAACTCCGGTGGCCAGTTCGGATGGCAATGCGGCGATCGGAGCGCTACCGGTGGAATCCTCCACGTTGACCGAAATCGACTTCGTCGACGATGTCGTTGTCGTGGTGGTCACCGTCTGAGCGGGCGGCGGTGCGGGTGCCGCTGGCACTTTGGCGACGGCGGATTTCGCTGGCTTTGTGGCTGTCGGTTTTGACTCCAGGAGCGATGAATCAAACGCCGGCGGCGACGCAGTCGCCGGCGAGGACGGCGAGGCTTGCTGAGCATGAGCTGTGCCCATCGCAAGGATGGTCACCAAGGCGAACCCCAGTCGTTGGGGAGTAATCATCAGAAATCTCCGGAAAACGGCGTTGCATGGCTTTCAACGTGTGGCGTACATTACCCGAGTGACCTGGCGTAAGGGCGCGAGAAACCCCGCCTTTTTACCCCGACGTTTCAATCCTTTTGCCCTACTGGGATCAATGGCCAGCAACCCATAAATGGTCTTGCTTCTTAGGGTTGCTGGCGCCTTTGCACCTAGCGCCCCGCGATCCCGACCTGCTGCGCGGGATTGAGTTCGGCCAGCAGCTGCTCGGGCGTGACGTAGCCCCCGACCTGGACGCCATCGGCGGTGTACAAGGCGGGCGTGCCATTGACTCCGATCGCCATGCCCGCCTTGCGCAGCGCGTCGATCGGATTGGCGCAGGTTCCGGTGGTCCCTTCCTGGCCATTCAGCGCGTTGGAGAGCGCTTCCTTGCGGTCCTTTTCACACCATACGGCTTGGGCTTTGGCGCGAGCGTTGGGGTGGATGTCGAGGGGGAACAAGACGTAGTCGATCGCGATGCCCGCGGCGTTGAACTGCGCAATCTGCTCGTGAAGCTTTCTGCAGTAAGGGCAATCGATGTCGATGAAAGCGGTTACATGGTATTTCGGGTGGGGCGGAGAGAACGAAATCCGCTGCTCAGCCGGGATACTGGCGAGCGCAGTCTTGCGAAATGCGGTGAGTCGCTGCGCGCCGATGTCGGTATGCTGCGGTCCCTTGTAAACGTTTCCCAGGATCACGGTGCCGCCGTCATTGCTGACGTATACCACCTGGCCACCGACGACGGCCGACTGAAAGCCCTCGAGCGAGGACGGCTCCAAATCGGAGACAGGCGCTGACGGAAACATCGACTGCAACGCCTGCCATGCTGGAGACAAGAGCGCCGGGGCCGCGGCGGTTGCCGCGACGGCAGCGGTCGCAAGGCAGAGCGAGGCGAGGAAACGAAACGAACGAATCATGAGGACCTCTGGGTTAAGGGTGAAGATGGAGCGTGTGCGGCGGGCTTGGCGTAGCTTGGAATGTTGTTGCCAAAAATGAGCCAATCGGCCGATACACAAAGAACCTGGCACAGGGCGACGATCGTCGAAAGGCGCGGACTGCGCGCCCCTTTCTCGATGGCGTTGAGCCCAGGACCGCTTAGGCCCGCGAGGGCTGCAACGTGCCGTTGCGACAGCCTGCACCTCGCACGCCGTTCTCGCACACGATCACCGAACGTGCGGATGTCGGTTGGTGTGAGGGACGGGGATTCTGGCGTAGGTGCGTAAGTCATGATGGATGCTCAGTGCACGCTGGGGGTCGATACCGCCTCGACGATGTCGGAGGCGAGCATCTTCGTGAAGGAGTGCAGGTTGAGCGAGTCGGATACGGATCGATGGGGAACGAGCCGTTGCACGTGCGTATCGGGAAATTCGGATGCGATCACGTGGTCAACGACGTCGATGCGGTCGATCAGTCCCAGTGCCAGCGCGTCGTCGGCGTTCCAGATCCGGCCGGAATACAGATCCGGCGACTCCTTGAGCTTCTTGCCGCGGTGGGCCTGAACTTCCTCGCGGAACAACTTGGCTGCGCCGTCGACGATGTCCTGTGCGACCTTGCTTTGTTCGGCCGTCGCGTGACGGGTGAGGATCCCCATCGCCTTGGCGGGTCCTGAGGCATAGACGCGCCCCGACACGCCAAGACGCGCCAGCGCGTCTGCGCCATCCCACGACGTCATGATCGCGCCGATCGATCCAACGAGCGCGAAGCGATTGGCCACGATCTCATCGGCGTGCACCGAGAGCAGGTAGGCGGCGGAAGCGTCCAGATTGCCGGCCACAGCAACGATGCGCTTATTGCGACCTTCCGTGTGGCAGTCGCCCAACGCGTTGGCCATGCGCTCGGCTTCGGCCGGACTGCCGCCGGGCGAATCGATGTTGAGGATGACGCCGACGATATTGACTTCGCGGCATGCGCGCTCGATGAGGGGAACGACAGAATCGGCCGATGCGCGAACGCCGGTTCCGATTTCGCCGGAGACCTCGATCATCGCAACCGATTTGGTGGGCGGGCTCAGGGGGAACCATTCGGGACCGCCCAGGATCACGAATTGGACGAACGCGAGTGCGAGGCCGACAGCAAGCCAGGTGGTGCGCTTGAAGGTTCGCCATGCGCGCTGGGAGCGACGATCGCGAACCCACTCGGCCGCGAAAGCGTCCAACGTCTCGAGCATCTCACGGCTGATCGTGACGCTCGGCTTCATCTCTTGCGGTGTATCCATTGTCGGTCTCCTGACCTGTGCAGCTCCATGATGCCAGTGGATACTGGCCTCTTCGTGCCGGAAACCCCGCCATTTTCAGCCGATGTTTCCGCAGATTTGCGTATGCGTCGTGTTGTGCGCGCGCGCGTACATTTGCATCAACAGCAGAAAGCCACATGCAAATGAAGCGCGCTCATCCAAGCGCGGCGCTCAACCTTTTCCGGTGTCTCCCCAGTGAATGGACTTACCCTGTTTTACACGATCGCGCGGGGTGGCCCAAATTTGTGATTGCCACTGACGCCGGCTGCGAGGGTTCGAGCGAAACGCCGGCGCCTCGTGGCGGACGCCGGCGTGTGAGTCGCGTCGTGCAGGCCAAGCATACTCGCCTGGTGGCTGGAATGGATGTGCTACTCAAACGTGCCGCGGAATATCTCGTCGGTGAGCACCCACACCGTTTGATCGGCAACGACGGGTTGCGAACCTGCCATTGCCGAAGCGGAGAACTGATCAGAGAACGTGGCGGCGATGCCGCTGAGGGAGCAGGAGTATTCCAGGACGGTATTGGATGGGATCGAGGTGACACTCGCCGCACATCCGGATGCCCTCTGGTCGGCAAACACGCCGGAGGTGAGTTGGACCGGCCCCGCATTCGCAACCCGAACGAGCCACGTTGCAGTTCCGTTGGTGCCAACAATTTGGCGTGGCGGAGTCACTGCCAAGGAGATCCTCGGGCCATCCACGCGGATCTGTGAGGTGGCGCTTCCGGAGAAGTGCGTGCCGTCGCTGGCCACCGCGGCTACGGATATCGTGTCATCGACATCGCTAGTTAGCGGCGGTGAAAGACAGGTGTACGAGACAACGGCACCGTTGGCCATCGGTTGCGAAGGAGCGCTGCATTGCGGTGCGCTCGAGGAGCTCACCGTCATGCTGGTGAAGGCTTTGCCCGTGTTGTTGTAGACCTGCACCAGCATGTACGCGCTCTGGCCCGACGGGATTGTTGTGAGTCCCGGCAAGTGCACAACGCCCAAGGCACCCACGGGCGGATGGGTCGTGCAGTGCGTGGTCGCCAGTGTCACGTCGATGGAGACATCCTGCATGTCGCAGACGAGCGTTCCGGCGCTCGCGCAGTCGAATTCAATCTGGAAGTCGCTCGTCGCAGGGATAAACGTGAGCGTGTATTGGGATACCCCGCGGCACGTGAACGCTTGAGAGTCCATCGTGCCGGTGACCGTGATGCCAGGCTGTGAGGTGATAGTCGGTGCTGCTGTGGCGCGCGTGAAGGCGACGAGCACGAGCAGGATCAGAAAAACAACTTGCAGCCGTGTCGCGTTCATCATTTCACCCGTGGTGCGGTGCGCGGAGCCGGAATGCTCCGCGCGAGCCGCCGTGGATCTAAAAATGTTGGTCATCCAGCCCACCACCAAAATCGTCTCCGCCACCCACGAATTCAGGTTCGGGACGGCGCTGTTGTGGCTGTGGCTGTCGTTGTGCCGGCGACGGTGCCGGCGTATTGCGTTGCGGCGACGGGCGGTTCGAACCGGAACTCGCGCCGCCTCCGGCCGGCTGCTGCCGCTCGCCATTCGGCTTCGGCCCGAGCATCTGCATTTCGTCGGCGACGATGTCGGTGCTGTAACGCTTGCTGCCGTCCTTCTCGTATTCCTCGGTCCGAAGCTTGCCTTCGACCAGCACCAAGGAGCCCTTCTTCAAGTACTCGCCGGCAATTTCGCCGAGCTTGCCGAAGAACTTCACACGATGCCATTCCGTGCGTTCCTGTTGTTCGCCGGTCTGCTTGTCTTTCCACGACTCGGTGGTCGCGACACGAATCGTCGTGATCGCCGTACCACTGGCCGAGAATCGAGTGTCCGGATCGGCGCCGAGATGGCCAACCAGCGTCACCTTGCAAAACCCTTTAGCCATGGTGCGGTTCTCCTTCGTCTTGTTGAATGAGCGATGTCGTGAGGTACGTCACACCCATTCTAAGGAGTCCCTGACTTTGTCCAAATTTGTACTTTTTGCGTGGCATCGACGCCTCCCTGTCAGACCGACTGCGCGGCCGGTTCGATTCGTGGATGGGTCAGACGGGCCTTCCACGCTTCGGGCAAGCTATGTGCGAAACCCTGGAATCCTGTGTGCGGCAGCCGCTCAAGCCAGCGCAGGTGCTCGGTTGTTTCGACGCCCTCGAAGATGACGTGCAGTCCCATATCCGTCAGGCATCCTGCCAACGCCGCAGCGCGTCGCGCGCATTCCTGCGATCCTGACCGCACCAGGTCATTCAACAGGGCGGCATCCATCTTAACGATATCGACCGCGCCTGCGAGCACCGCGCGTAGGCTGCAGGAACCGATACCGAGATCGTCGACTGCCACGCGGATACCCAAGCCTTTCCACCGGTGCATCGCATGGATCACCGATTCCGCGTTGAGATTGGCCGTCTCCGGAAACTCGACGCACAGCCGCTCCGGCGCGATGCCACGCGTCGCCAACGCATCGGCAACAAATTCCGGCAAGCACGTATCGGCCGTGGTTCCCGGACAGAGGTTGAAGCTCACGCACGTCGCATGCTCATCGGACTGAAGGATTTGCAGTACGGAGAGGACCACCATGCGATCGAGCGCGCGCTCACAGTTCAATCGCGCGGCGCACTCGACCACTGCCTGCGGTGCCACATCGACCCCCACGAGGACAGGCCGCAGCAGAGCCTCGCTCCAGCGCCCCTGCTTTGTCGGTGTGACGATGCGCTGCAACGCCAGGGGCGCTGAGCCGCTCTTGAATATCCGCTCGATGGCGGATTCGGCGAGCGATCGCGAGACAGCTTGCGGTTGGGCGCTCACGCGACACCTCGCGTGTCGCTGGCAGCGGATATTAGCCATGCCGCGCACAGGAGCAGGCAAATCACGGCGCCCGTGGGTGACTCCTGCAGCACGGCCAATGCGATGGCCAGTGCACATCCGGCGCGCGATGCAGCGTGCCACCGGCGGTCACGTGAGGTGTCGGCAATGGGATTTCGATTTCGCATGTCGGCGACTCGGTGAGTGATAGCCTATTGTCCGCGACAGACCGGGTCCCCGGGCGCCGGAAACATGGTCATTTGTGGCCGACGTTTCCACCCGGAGTGACGAACCGTCCAAAATTCGTCATCAGCACTTCAGAAGTCTGAATGGCCACCCCGGCAACGCGGTGCTGGGGTTTCCAGTGCTGCCGTGTGGCACGCGCCAGGGATGGCGATGCTTGCGCACCGGGCGCTTGTTGCTGGCGTTCAGTGCTGGCGCTTCCGGCGGCGACGACGTCGTCGCAGTGGATGCTGGTGCTACGCGCATAGGAAATTTCTCGAAAGTGCAAAAAGGGGATGGCCGCTCAAGCGGCGGCGTGATAGCGGTACTCGGCGTGAGCTTCATCTTCGAGACTGCGTTCGAAGTCCTCCCAGTGAAGGTCGTCCGCAAACCGGCGCTCGAAGACCGCTTCGGCAGCGATCCGCTGAGACAACCGCACATGCCGGCGCGCCGTGGCAATGGTGTGGATTTCTTCGTCGGAAAGACCCGCGGCGACGAGCGCGCTGAAGAACGGCAAGCGCCGATTTTTGTTGATCTCCTCGATGCGACGGCCAGCGAAAAACTGCGCGGACTCGCTTGCATACCATTCGTTCGATTCGTGCATGAACGCGTCGAACGGATAAGCCGTGCGGATTTGGAACACCGCTTCGTGGATCGTATTCTCGAATTCGCCGGCAGCCGCGGCGGCGCGCGCGCTCAAGTGCGCGCGCCCAATGGTCCCCTGGCAGGCATCGGGCAGCCGCACGACGACGAGACCGTGCGACGTACAAAACACGATGTCATATTCCCTGCGGTCATCCACGGTAAGAACAATGGGCGCACCGAAGTTCTGGCTGACGTGCAACAGCCACTGCGGACGTGACCGTGCGGAATCGATCTGACGCGTGACGCTGGTTTGATCTGCCATGACACACTCCTGCTGGGTGGTGTCATGAGTGTTGCAAACGCGCGGCCCGTGTTGTGCGAGAAACCTTGGCATTTTCGCCGCATGTTTCTCGTACAAAAAAAACAAGAAGGAAAGCAGTCGCAGACAGCCCGAGTGCTAATCTTGGAAAGCCCGCTCAATCTCCACCTGCTTGTCGGGCGGCTCCCCACCCTCCAAGGCAAGCACGAGATCTCGAAGTACGGGAAACCCGTTGCGATGGTCGAAACGGTTGAAGAACCGCTGGATGGCAGGATCGAAGTCCACGCCCATTTCGTCGGTTAGCGCGTTGAGGCGCAAGAGCCCTTTCGTGTACGCGACATCGGGACGCGAAAAGATGGATGCGAGGGGAGGATCTTCGTTGTTGCGTTTTGCGTTGGCGTATTGGGCTGTGTAGTAGTCGAGGATGGCACGCTTCGCCTTGCTGTCTGATTTTGCGATTACCGCAACTGCTGACAGCTGTGCCATGGATTCGGCCAGCACATCCGCGCCAGGTGCGTACGCGGGCACTAGGCGCATCCCCCACCACTGGTGCGCTACTTCATGCGCGACGATGAAGGGCATCCACGGCAATCCGCCATCGGATTCGACGAGGAATCCGACGTGCTCGGGCAGCACCATGACACCCGGAAAACTTTGTGCCCCCGGATAGGTGCGCGGTACTTCAACGATGTCCAGGCTCGGCAGATCGTAGGGAGTGATGCGCGCGCCAAGGGTCTGGAGTGCCTGCTTGCCGGCGACGGCGATCGATCGCGCGGCCGTCTCCTGCCCGGCGAGATGTCTCACCGTCACGCGCGTGCCGCTGTCCGTGAGCACCGATTCGGTGCTCCAGGCGCCAAGGATGATCGCGAAGTACGGCACTATCGGCGTATCGGTGACAAACCGGTGTTCAACACAACCGTCGGCGGGTGTCGCCGAGACTTCCCGGCCCGGCGCGACAACTTGTTCTCCATGGCACGCACGCATGGAGAGATCCAACGACAACCGGTCCACATTGGGCGCGAAGATCGCGTGCCGACTGGATGGATCGGGCACGGCCGCCAGCGTGGGCGGACCCAGCCCCCGTGCGCCGCGCGCTTGTGGATCGCTCAGTTCCTTGAGCGGGTTGTATCCGAGGCGCGGCAGTAGTTCAGTGCCGATCACGACCGAGACGTGTCGCTCGAGCAGGGCGACGCCGGTGAACGCCGTTGCCTGAGGATCGTGGTAGCTGACGTCGAAATCGACGTCTCGCTCCTCGCGCGGTGCGATGGCCGCGGCGAGCTTAACGATGGTCATTCCGAGTCGCGGTTCGCGCTGGATGGTAGCACCTCCCGTGACGTGATCCAGTTCTACGAGGGGCGACGTGTCGAGCAACAGCACGACCACCGGCGACGTCGGCGATGGATTGAAAACGTGAAAGCGAGCTCGTGCCGTCGCTGTACCGTGCGCACCGTCGACTGCAACGCTCGCTTGGACCGATAGCAGTGTGGGTTGGGCGAACGCGGCGAACTGGCGAAATGTCCGCTCGTAGAGCGCTGCGTCCGATTGGGAAAGGGCCACGGCCGCTGCTGGCCGCGGGTCGGGTCGAAGTGCCTCGATCACCGCTGCCGAGCCGGCGCCGAGCGCGCAGGGCACGACGAGCAAGAGAGGCCACCACCCGGCGCGCGCGGTCTTCGGGATCCACTGCGTCGAGACCAGGATGCCAACGACGAGACAGATCCACCCAGTCGCATAGATGCCCCACGCGGCAAATGCACGACCGAAGCCAATCAGCTCCGAGTGGTGCAATTCCGGAAGCCACCCCGCGGCAAGCAGCTCCGCGTGCGGGAACGACAAGCCGGCGCATAGGCGTTGCTCAAGTGCAACGCCCGCGATCGCAGCGATCGCCATCACGCGGTTATTTGTGACGCTCATCAACGCGACGGTTGCCATAGCGAGCAGCAGAGGTGCAATGCTTGCGATGAGGAGCGTCTGCGCAAACGCGGCGAGGTGGATCGCCTCCGGCAACGCGATCGCCTGCAGCCCGATGGCCACGCAGATTCCTGCGAGTTGGACCCCGAGCACCAACGCGGAGATGGCGACAAGCTTTCCTGCGCTCCACGCTGCGCCGGCCACAGGCAAGGCGTTTGAAATCTGGTCCACCCGGTGCGAGCGCTCAACGTCCATGATGTCCACAGCGACGAATACCGCAGCGATGCACGTCAGCAGGTGAAACATGCCGCCGGCGAGCGCTTGGTGGTAAATCTCATGGACTGGGAGCGGCGTCGCTTCGGGGAGTCCGGAGACCGTGGCGGTATCGAGGGCGAGCAGAAGAACGCCCACGGCAAG
>Ga0068856_100004153_pt1 | contig 14470 bp, 11 predicted proteins | sample KBSCornC62_FD_66595 | JGI IMG/M metagenome (GOLD analysis project Ga0068856, IMG submission 66595) | Corn rhizosphere microbial communities from Kellogg Biological Station, Michigan, USA - KBS Corn C6-2 | ecosystem: Host-associated > Plants > Roots > Rhizosphere > Soil ...
GGCGCGTAGAGCCACGCCTTGCCGTCGGCCTGCATGATGAACGGATCGTCGCCGGCGAGGGCCTCGATGCCCCCCGCGTCCGGATCGGGACGGTAGGACGGCGGCTTCGTCGTCTCGAAGTCAGGCACATCGTGGCCGGTCCACTTGCCGGCCTCGGCGTCCCACCAGACGTAAGCCTTGCGCTCGCTCCAGGGTTTGCCGTCCGGATCGGCCGACGCGCGGTTGTAGAGGATCCGGCGGTTCGCCGGCCACGCCCAGCCCCATTCCGGCGCGACCCAGGACTGCTCGCGGCCGGGCTTACGGCGCATCGATTGATTCACCCCGTCCGCGTAGACGCCCGTGTAGATCCAGCACCCGCCGTCGGTCGAGCCGTCGTCGGCCATTTCCAGGTAGCTGTTCAACAGCTGGCCGGCCTTCTCGCCGCTGAGGTGACGGCCGTTGATCTCCTGCAACACCGCCTCGGCGGACGGCTCACCGTGATCGTCCATCGGGTAGTTCCAGGCCAGGTCCAGGAGCGGACGATCCCGGTCCTCGCTCGAGTCAGCCAGGCGCTCCTGCAGCTTGCGGCCCAGGTGGTAGAAGAAATGCAAGTCGCTGCGGCAATCGCCCGGCGGCTCGATCGCCTTGTGATGCCACTGCAGCATCCGTTGCGTCTGGGTGAAGGTGCCGTCCTTCTCGACGTGGGCGGCCGCCGGCAGGAAGAACACCTCCGTCGCGATGTCCTCGGTGCGCAACTCGCCGGTCTCGATCTCGGGGCTGTCCTTCCAGAAGGTGGCGGATTCGATCATGTTCAGGTCGCGGACGACCAGCCACTTCAGGTGCGCCATGCCCAGCCGCTGCAACTTGCCGTGCGCGGAGCCGACGGCCGGGTTCTGCCCGATCAGGAAGTAGCCCTCCACCTGATCGGCGATCATGTCCATGACGGTCTGGTACGTGCCGTGATCACCGCTCAGGCGTGGAAGGTAGTCGTAGCAGTAGTCGTTCTCGGCGGTGGCCGCGTCGCCCCAGTAGGCCTTGAGCAGGCTGACGGCGAACTTGCGCGCTTCGGCCCAGTAGCCCTTCTGGGCCGGGCTCGTGATCGAGTCGACGTAGTCATCGAGCGTGTGGTGCTCGGCCGCCCTGGGCATCGGCAGATAACCGGGCAGCAGGTTGAACAGCGTCGGGATGTCGGTCGAGCCCTGAATACTCGCGTGCCCGCGCAGCGCAAGGATGCCGCCGCCCGGCCGACCCATGTTGCCCAGCAGCAGCTGGATGATCGACGCGCAGCGGATGTACTGCACACCGACGGTGTGGTGGGTCCACCCGACCGAGTACACCCAGGCCGTCGTGCGCTCACGCCCGCTGTTCGCGGTGACCGCCTCGCACACCGCGAGCAGGTCTTGCGGTGAGACGCCGCTGGTCGCCTGCACCAGCTCAGGCGTGTACCGGGCGAAGTGCCGCTTCAGGACCTGGAACACGGTGCGCGGATGTCGCAAGGTCTCGTCGCGTTCGACGTTCGCGTGCGGCAGGCTGGCCCCACGCCCGCCCAGCTCGTGCGCGCCCGCGTGCGCGCTCTGCTCGGAGCCGCGGTTGCCGGCCGGAGCCTGTTCTTCCACCCCCTCGTACTGCCAGCTGGAGGTGTCGTAGGTCCCCGTCTCGGGGTCGTACCCGGAGAACACGCCGTCGAGGTCCTCGGTGTCGACGAAGTCCTCACCGACCAGGGTGGCGGCGTTGGTGTACGCGACGACGTACTCGCGGAAGAACTTCTCGTTGCTCAGGATGTAGTTGACGATGCCGCCCAGAAAGGCGATGTCGCTGCCGGCCCGGATCGGCACGTGTCGATCAGCGACCGCCGACGTCCGGGTGAACCGAGGATCGATGTGGATCACCGTGGCGCCGCGCTTCTTGGCCTCCATCACCCACTGGAAGCCGACCGGGTGGCACTCGGCCATGTTCGAACCCTGAATGACGATGCAGTCCGAGTTGACGAGATCCTGCTGGAACGTCGTGGCTCCCCCACGACCGAACGAGGCTCCCAGACCGGGAACGGTGGCGCTGTGTCAAATGCGCGCCTGGTTCTCGATCTGGATCGCGCCCATCGCGGTGAACAGCTTCTTGATCAGGTAGTTCTCTTCGTTGTCGAGGGTGGCTCCGCCGAGTCCGGCGATGCCCAGCGTCCGGCGAACGACCTGGCCGTCGCTCTCGGGCTGCCAGGTGCGGGCGCGTGTCTCGATGACCCGGTCGGCGATCATGTCGGTCGCGGTTTCCAGATCCAGGCGTTCCCACGCCGTGCCGTACGGGCGCCGGTAGAGCACCTCGCTCTGGCGTCCCGGCGCGTTGACCAACTGCTCGCTGGCCGCTCCCTTCGGGCAGAGCCGGCCTCGCGACACCGGGGAGTCCGGGTCGCCCTCGATCTGCACGACCCGCTCGTCCTTCACGAAGATCCGCTGACCGCAGCCGACCGCGCAGTACGGGCACACGCTCTTGACGACGCGATCGGCGCTGACGGTCCGGTTGCCCTGGGCTTCGGTCGCCGCCGAGCGCACGGCGGCGCCGCGGGCCAGCCGATCGGCTCCGCTCAGCTGGCGGACCACCGGCCAGCCGACGCGCTCCTTGATCCCCACGCGGGTCCACCCCCTCGTTGCGAACCTACGCTAAATCACCGGGTTGTCAGGGCGGCCACGGTGTCGATCACGGAGTCGATCGCGCCACCGTTGGCATAGGCGGCTCGTTGCCGGGCCGACCCGGTTCCCCGCCGGCGGATCTCGTCCAATCCGTCGCCGACCCGGTCGGCGTCGCCGGTCGCCCGCAGTGCCGGGCGGATGAAGTCGATCAAGCGATCGACGAGGTTCCAGGCGGGAACGGTCCGGGCCCCTTCGACGTCGACGAGCTGCTGCTCGACGCCGGACCGCGCGGCCTGCCAGGACGCGGCCCGCAACAGCTCTCCGCGGGCGGGAGCGGGTCGATCGGCTCCGGCCGCCGAGGCGCATAGTCCGCGGACGATCGCGGCGATCGTCGCGGCGTCGTCCACGTCAAGGCAGACATCGGCGACGCGGACCTCGACGGTTGGATACCGCGAGGACAGCCGCGCGTCGAAATAGATCATGCCGTCGTCCATCGCGGCGCCGCTGGCCACGAGCGCGGACCGCGCCCGCTCGTAGCCCTCGACATCGCCGAACGGATCGGCCGCCCCGGCCGTCGGCCATTGCCCCCACAAGATCGTCCGGTAGCTGGCGTACCCGGTGTCCTCACCGGCGAAGAACGGCGAGTTGGCGCTGAGCGCCAGCACGACGGGAAGCCAGGACCTGATTCCGTCGAGAATGGCGACGCCCTCGGCGGGCGACTCGACCGAGACGTGCACATGCATGCCGCAGGTCAGCGAGATCCGGGCGACCCGTCCGAACAGGTCGGTCATCCGCTCGTATCGCGGCCCCGGGGTCGTCGTCACCCGTTGGTCGAGCGGACTAGTCCCGCAGGCCAGCAGGCGGGCGCCGTGCGCGCAGGCGGCGGACGCCAGTTCAGCGCGGCGCTGCCGCAGCTCAGCGCCCAACTCGGCCACCGACTCGGTCGGTCGTGTCCCCAGCTCGGCCTGCTGCTGCTTGAACTCGTGCTCGAACTGGCCGTCGGAGGCGGCCGCGGCCGTCGTGGTCACCGCGTCCCCCGCCGCGGCCAGAACCGGCGAGGACGCCGTCGCGAGCAGGAATTCCTCTTCGACGCCGAATGTCCGCATGCCTGGAGTCTGCCCAGAATCACCGCTCACCTTGCACACGAGCCCGACACCACGATTTTGTCCATCGGAGCCAGGACCGGCTCAGGACGGTTGCCGGGCGCCGGCGCCAGCCGGTTCCCGGTCCTCCGGCCCGCGGGTCAACCGGTCAGCGGGCCGCGAAGTAGATCAAGCTGACCAGCCCGCCGACCAGGCAGTACAGGCCGAAGGGACGCATCGATCGGTTGGCGAAGTACCTGGTCAGGAAGCGGACGGACAGGTACGCGCCGACGCCCGAGAGCACGGAGCCGAAGATCACCTGCCCCCGGATGCCGTTGCCGAGCGGGCCGGACAGGTCGCCGAGTTTGAGCGCGCCCGCGGCCAGGATCACCGGTGTCGCGAGCAGGAATGAGAACCGCGCGGCGTCCTCACGGGACAGCCCACGGAAGAGCCCCGCGACCATCGCCGATCCCGAACGGGATATTCCGGGAGCGAGGGCGAGGATCTGGGCGGACCCGATGATCAAGGCGTTAGGCACGGACTGCGTGGCGAGGCGGCGATCGGACTCAGGGCCGCTGACCCGCTCGTCGGTGTACTCCGAGTCGAGCTCGCCGGCGCGGCGGCTCAGCCGCTCGGCCAGCAGCAGCACCAGGCCGTTGACCATCAGGAAGGCAGCCGCCGGTGTCGGCTTGCCGAGATGGGTGCGCAGCCAGTGTTCGAGAACGAGGCCGACGAGGCCGACAGGAATCGTCGCGATCACCAGGAGCCAGGCGAGGCGCTGGTCGCTCGTCGCCACCTCACGCCGGACGATGCTGGTCACCAACCCCTTGATGATCCGTACCCAGTCTCGCCAGAAGTAGATGATCAGCGCCACCGCGGTGGCCACGTGTAGCCCGACGATGAAGGCCAGGTAGGGGGACTCGGGGCTCGCGACGTCGAGATCGCGAGACCAGCTGCCGCCGATCCAGGCCGGGATAAGGACGCTGTGGCCCAGACTCGAAACGGGGAAGAGCTCGGTGACCCCCTGGACGGCGCCGATGACTCCGGCCTCGAGCCAACTCAGATGGTGCACGCGGCCTCCGCCCGGATCACCCGAAGCCGTGACCGATCGGACACTGGCGGTGTAGACGATAGTTCACGGACATCCCAGCACCTCATAGCGGCTAATACTATCGAGTATGTAGTGAGCCCCGCTCGCGCGAGTCACGGTTTCCACACGGTGAAAGCTGTGACGCGACGCCGCTGCGCGGGTAGGAGAACGTCTGACCGCGCCCATCGGGCTCGCCGCGCCTCGTATCAGCGCCATCGCGCGGGCCTTCTGATAGCTGATTCACAGTTACTACTCGTATCGTAGTTCCAGCGACGCGCTGGAGGTCAGATGTTCTCCGACATTCGGGGGATCCCCGACAGCTACACCGGACCCATCGGGCACATCGCGCTCATCGTGGCGATCACCCTCGTGGCCCTGGCATCCGGCGCCTGCGTGCGCCGGATGAGCCGACGACGCGAGGACGGCCGGTGACCCTGGCGTCGGTTCCGCCGCTTGCGCGCCGCCGACTTCCGGCGCTGCTGGCGCTGGCCGTGGCCGTCGGGCTGAGCCTCGCATACCTGAGGTGGTCCCCGCTTTCTCCCGACCTCGCGGCGCAGGTCGCGCGAACCGACGTCGTCCGCAAGGCTGGCTTGTCGAGTTGGTGGACAGGATGGTTCGGCGGCCTGTCCATGCCCAGCTACAGCGTCGTCGCCCCGACGTGGATGTCTGTCCTGGGCGTGCGGAAGACGGGGGCGCTGGCCACCGTGGTCGGAGCCGTGGGGGCGGCGCGGCTGCTTCGGACCGCTCCGCGACCGCGCGCCGGCGCCGCCGCCTTCGCCGTGAGCGCGGCCGCCGATCTGCTGGTCGGACGCATCACCTTCATCGTCGGCGTCGCCTTAGCCGTATGGGCGCTCGACGCGCTTCGCACGCGCCGAATGATCCTCGGCGTACCGCTGGCGATCGGCTGCTACTTCGCCAGCCCGCTCGCCGGACTGTTCCTGGGCATGGTGTGCGTCGCCGTCGCGCTGACCGACTGCGACCGGCGGCGGATGGCCATCGGGCAGGCGGCGATGCTGCTGGCCGTCGGCGGGGCCATGACGGTCTTGTTCCCGGGCACCGGGACGATGCCCTTCGACGTGCGCAGCGCCCTCATCCCGGCGGGCGGGTGCGCGGCGGTGGCGCTGGCGTGCCGGCAACCCGTAGTCCGGGTCGTCTCGGCGCTGGCGTTCGCGACGACCCTCGCCCTCGCGTTCGCACCCGGAGCCGTCGGCAGCAACATCACCCGCCTGGCCTGGATCGCGGCGGCGCCGATCGTCGTCGCCTGCGCCTCGCTCCCCCGACGCCGACTCATCGCGGTGGTCGCCCTGGTCGCCGCCTGGCCCGTGGCCGACACGGCCAACCAGCTGACCAAGGCAGCGACGCCCTCGGCAAGCGCCGCCTACTACCGGCCCCTGGCCGCGGAACTCGACGCCGAGCGCGCCGCCATCGGCGCGAGCGCGATCGGGCAACGCCTCGAGGTCGTCGACACCTCCAATCACTGGCCGAGCGTCTACCTCGCCGGTCGCTCCTTGGCCCGCGGCTGGGATCGACAGGCCGACTACGCCGACAACCCGATCTTCTACTCCTCCGGCGCCCTGACGACGGCGTCGTACCAGCGATGGCTTCTCCAGCTCGCGGTCGGTTGGGTCGCCCTCCCCGACGCCTCGCTCGACTTCGCCGCGACAGACGAAGGCACCCTGGTCCGCCGGCAGCCGCGCTACCTGCGGCGGGTCTGGTCGAACGCGCACTGGACGCTGTACCGCGTCGAGCCGTCGGCGCCGCTGGTCACCGGAGCGACCGTCAGATCGGTGACGGACGCCTCCATCGTGCTGTCCACATCGGCTTCCGCGACGGTCCGCACCCGCGTCCGCTACTCGCCGTACCTGCGCGCCGTCGACCCCGCGACCCGCCAGCCGGTCGACTCGTGCGTCACCGACGACGGCGGCTGGCTGACCCTGTACCTGCCACGAGCCTCGACAGTGGCGCTGACCAGCGACTTCACCGTGCTCAAGCGGTTGAGCGACGCCGACTGCCGAGGAAAACCGGCGAGCGGCTAGGCAGCCAGCTCAGCGGTGGTCGAAGACGTAATCCGCGTAGCCGAGCCGTTCCCGGACGTTGTGCGCGGTGGCGGTGCTCGTCCCCAGCAACACGACGACCATAACCACCAGAGCGAGGACCACCGCGGGTCGCCGGCGGGGCCGCCCGGCCAGCAGGGCGTCGACACGCCGGGGGAGGTCGGCGCCGGCGCCGGCCAGCGCCCCGGCCGGGTCCGCCCCACCACTACGCATGCGGGCCAGGCCGGCGCGGGCAAGCGCCGTCGCGGCGACCCTACGGTCGCCGGCCTCGGCCGCCGCGGCCTCGTCAGCCCACCGTTCCACTCCGACCCTGACCTCGCGGCTCACCGAACGCACCAGCGGATTGGCCGCGGCGGCGACCTCGGACACGGCCACGAAGAGGTGGTGACGGCAGCGCACATGCGCCGCCTCGTGGGCCAGCAGGACGCGCCGCTCCGCGGCGGGCAACGCTCGCATCATCTCGCGGGAAACCACGATCCGGCTCCGGCGGAAGCCACTGATCGAGTACGCCTCGGCGCGCGGCTCGTCGACGATCACCAAGCCGGTGGCGGCCGGCGCCAGCTCGGCGCACAGACGCGACGCGTCACGTAGCTGGCGAAGCGTTATCAGCACCTGTCGAGCCGCGAGGGCCAGGAGCACCACCGCGACGACCCCGGCCGCGATAGCGACCGGATCGGGCAACGGTTCGGTCGCGTCGAGCGCCGCCACCGAGACGCCCGCCCATTCGGCGAGCGGGGGGATCTGCGCGAGCACGGTCGCTCCGAGCGCAGTCAGCGCGAATCCCGTGCTCAGCGCCGACGCCAGCGCGGTGACCGTCAGGCCGATGACCGCCGCCGCCGGGGGAAGGCCGCGCCCGATCCGACCGGCGAGCATGCCGAGCACACCGGAGAGCAGGAATGGCGCCGCCAGCAGCGAGGCGATCACGACTCAGCCGTCCTTGCCCTGCAACAGCTCCCGGAGCATCGCGTCGTCCTGCGGGCTGAGATCTTCCACGAAGCGTGCTAGCACGCTCGCCCGGTCGGTGCCGGCGTCGAGCAGCTTCACCATGCGCCGCGCGGCGACCGAGTTGCCGGCGGTCTCCGGCGTGCCGACGAGGCTGTAGGCGTAGGCCCGGCCCATCATCGTTCGGTCGACGGCGCCTTTCGCATGCAGCCGAGACAGCGTGGTCATGACCGTCGTGTACGCCAGATCACGGTCCAGCTCGGCGAGGACCTGCTGGGGCGTCCGGGGCCCGTCCGCGGCCGACAGCGCCGCCAAGACCTCGTGCTCCAGGCCGCCCTTGGCTCGGGCGCGCTCCCCCGCCATCGAATGCTCCTTCGCCACGCGCTCGTTCGCCACCCGCTCGTTCGCCACCCGCTCGTTCGCCACCCGCTCGTTCGCCACCCGCTCGTTCGCCTCTGACACGACATTGTCGCAGAACGCGGCGAATCGCGACTAAGCCGCCGTCGGGCGTGGCTGAGGTGTTGCAATCCTCGCCCATTTAGGTAAGGCTACCCTGATCAACTACGCCGGAGTTAGTTAATGGTTCTGTCTAAGACGCTGCTGCTGGGCTTCATCGCCGGGGCGACGATCATCATCGGCCTGCCGATCGGACGACTCACCCGACCGATGCCGTCGCTGAAGTTGATGCTCAACGCCATCGCGGTCGGAATCCTGCTGTTCCTGGTCTGGGATGTCCTGACCCACGCCTGGGAGCCGATCGACTCAGCGCTCGGCGCCGTCCACGACCACACCGGCGGACTCGGCCCCGTCCTGGGCTACGGAGCCCTCTTCGCCGGTGGCTTGGCCGTCGGCCTGCTCGGGTTGGTCGCGTACGAGCGGTACCTGAGCTCGGTGGCCCAGCGCGGCCGAACGGGACCCGGCGCCATGTCCGCCCCGCCGGGACCCGGCGCCATGTCCGCCCCGCCGGGACCCGGCGCCATGTCCGCCCCGCCGGGACCCGGCGCCATGTCCGCCCCGCCGGGACCCGGCGCCATGTCCGCCGCCACGCGGCCCGACCCAAGGGGCGTGGCGACCTGGTCCCCGGCGCGCCAACTCGCCCTCCTCATCGCGGTCGGCATCGGCCTGCACAACTTCGCCGAGGGGCTCGCGATCGGGCAGTCGGCGGCCAGCGGCGAAGTCGCGCTGGCCACCCTGCTGGTGATCGGGTTCGCGCTGCACAACGCCACCGAAGGGTTCGGCATCGTCGCTCCGCTGGCCGGCGACCTCGACGAGAACGGCTCGCTGCGACGGCCGAGCTGGGGGTTCCTGCTCACGTTGGGCCTCATCGGCGGTGGACCCACGTTCGTCGGAACCTGGATCGGCCACGGCTTCACCAGCGACGCCGTCAGCGTGGTCTTTCTGACGCTCGCGGCCGGGTCGATCGTCTACGTCGTCGCCCAACTGCTCGGCGTCGCCGCCCGGGCCAAGCGCCCCGACCTGTTGGCTTACGGGCTGTTGATCGGGCTGCTGGCCGGCTTCGTCACGGACGCGGTCGTCACCGCCGGCGGCGCCTGACCCTCCCCCGGCGCGTGGCGGCGGCGGGCGGCGCGCAGGATCGTCGTCCCACAGGCTCGACGACCGGCATGATCGTCGGTTTTCCGAGCGTCCGGGTTCGCAGACGCCAGCGAAGCGTGAGCGTCGCGCGACGAAGGCGTGAATAGAGCCGGAAAACCCTGCCCAGCCCCTCGTTCGGCGAGTTCACTCAGCACTCGCCCGGTGCAGATTCGCCTGGGCCGCCGGGGCTGGCGACCAGCCCCAAGAGAGCTGGAGCTCGGTGTGCCTGACTTTTGGGCTGTCCTGACCACCATTGGCGTTTTCGTGTTGCTGGCCGTGATCGCCAAGGGGGCGGAGAAGCTGTGAGCACGACGAACCTCGTCGGGCTGATCCTGTCGATCATCGTGACGGTGTTCCTAGTCGTCGCGCTCGTCTTCCCCGAGAAGTTCTGATGGGCGACACCTGGGCCGCGATCCTCTTCCTCGCCACGCTGGTCCTCGCACTCGGGCTGGTCTATGCGCCATTGGGCGACTTCATCGCCCGCGTGGTGACGGGGACCAGGCACTTGCGCGTCGAGCGAGTCCTGTACAGGGGCGCCGGCGTCGACGCCGACGCCGATCAGAGCTGGGGTCGATACCTTCGGGCCGCGCTCGCGTTCAGCGCGGTCAGCGTCGTGTTCCTGTACCTCTTCCTGCGGCTGCAGAACGACTTCGGCCATCCCTACGCGACGCCGCGGATGAGCGCCGACCAATCCTTCAACACGGCCGCGAGCTTCGTCACGAACACGGACTGGCAGTCCTACTCCGGGGAGAGTGCCCTCGGCTACATCGTCCAGATGGCTGGGCTGGCCGTGCAGAACTTCGTCTCCGCCGCGGTCGGCGTGGCGGTCGCGGTCGCCTTGGTGCGCAGCTTCACCCGCAATCAGAGCGAGCGTGTGGGCAACTTCTGGGTCGACCTCACCCGCATCAGCCTGCGGATCCTGTTGCCGATCTCGGTCGTGTTCGCGATCGTTTTCGTCGGCGCGGGGGTGATCCAGAACTTCCACGACTACCAAAGCGTGCACACGATCGCGGGCGGCAGCCAGACTCTGCCCGGCGGCCCGATCGCCAGCCAGGAAGTGATCAAGCAACTCGGCACGAACGGCGGCGGCCCGTTCAACGCCAACTCCGCGCATCCCTTCGAGAACCCCACCGCGTGGATCAACTGGATCGAGATCTTCCTCGAGCTGTGCATCCCGTTCGCGCTGGCTCGGACGTTCGGGGTGATGATCGAGGACAAACGGCAGGGACGGGCCATCGTCTCGGTGATGGCGATCCTCGCCTTGGTCTCGGTCACGCTGATGCTGCTCGTGCAGCTGCAGCACCACGGAACCGTCCCGACCGCGGTGGGCAGCTCCAGTGAGGGAGTAGAGCAACGCTTCGGCGTGCCGGACTCCGGCATCTTCGCCACCAGCACGACGCTCACGTCCAGCGGCGCCGTGGACAGCTTCCACGACTCCTACACCAGCTTGGGCGGCGCGCTCACGTTGCTCAACATGATGCTTGGCGAGATCGCCCCGGGCGGCACCGGATCCGGCCTCTACGGCATGTTGATCCTGGCCGTGTTGACGGTCTTCGTCGCCGGCCTCATGGTGGGCCGCACGCCGGAGTACCTGGGGAAGAAGATCGGCAGCCGAGAGGTCAAGTTCGCCTCGCTCTACCTGCTCACGACGCCCGCCTTGGTGCTCGTTGGAACGGCCCTGGCGATGGCGTTGCCCGGTGAGCGCGCCGGCATGCTCAACAGCGGCGCGCACGGCTTCTCCGAGGTGCTCTACGCCTTCACCTCGGCAGCGAACAACAACGGCAGCGCATTCGCCGGCATCAGCGTGAACACCGCCTGGTACAACGACGTCCTCGGCGTCGTGATGCTTCTCGGCCGGTTCCTGCCTATCGTGTTCGTCCTCGGGCTCGCCGGGTCTCTGGGCCGCCAGCGACCGGTGCCGGCCTCCGAAGGAACCCTGCCGACCCATCGGCTGCTCTTCGTCGGCATGCTCGCCGGCGTCGCCCTGATCGTCGTCGCCCTCACCTACTTCCCGGCGCTCGCTCTGGGCCCACTCGCAGAAGGACTGCACTGATGTCCACGCCCACCATGAGCACCTCCGATCCGGCAAGCCCAGCGCGAGAGGAGGGACCACGCCGAGTCCAGGCCGGTCTACTCGATCCCGGCCTGCTCCTGACGTCGACTCCCGATGCCTTCCGCAAGCTCGATCCGCGCGTGCTGTGGCGCAATCCGGTGATGCTGATCGTCGAGGTCGGCGCCGCCTTCAGCACGGTGATCGCGATCGGGAACTCCTCGGCGTTCGCCTGGCTGATCGTCGCCTTCCTGTGGCTGACCGTGCTGTTCGCCAACCTGGCCGAAGCGGTCGCCGAAGGTCGCGGCAAGGCGCAGGCCGACGCGCTGCGGCGAGCCAAGACTGACACCGTCGCCCGCCGACTGGTCGATCGCGACGACCTCGCCGGACCGCAAGAGCCGGTGCCGGCGCCCGAGTTGGCCCAGGGCGATCGAGTCGTCTGCGAGACGGGCGACGTGATACCCGGTGACGGCGACGTCGTCGACGGGATCGCCAGCGTCGACGAGTCCGCGATCACCGGGGAGTCAGCGCCGGTGATCCGGGAGAGCGGCGGCGATCGCAGCTCAGTGACCGGCGGAACCCGGGTGCTGTCCGACCGGATCGTCGTAGAGATCACCCAGAAGCCCGGTGAAAGCTTCATCGACCGGATGATCGCGCTGGTAGAGGGGGCGAGCCGGCAGAAGACGCCGAACGAGATCGCGCTCAACATCCTTCTCGCCTCGTTGACCATCATCTTCCTGCTGGCGACGGTCACCTTGCAGCCGATGGCGATCTTCGCCAAGTCCAGCCAGCCCGGCATACCGAACACCTCCGCTCTGGACGGCAATGGCATCACCGGCATCGTCCTGGTCTCGCTGCTGGTGTGTCTCATCCCGACGACGATCGGGGCCCTGCTCTCGGCGATCGGCATCGCCGGGATGGATCGGCTGGTGCAGCGCAACGTCCTCGCCATGAGCGGTCGAGCGGTCGAAGCGGCCGGCGACGTCGACACGCTGCTGCTCGACAAGACGGGCACTATCACCCTCGGCAACCGGCAGGCCAGCGACTTCGTGCCGGTAGGCGGCACATCGATCGACTCGCTCGCCGACGCCGCGCAACTGTCGTCGCTGGCTGACGAGACTCCGGAAGGACGCTCGGTCGTCGTGCTGGCGAAGACGGACTTCGGGCTTCGCGAACGGGCCGCCGGCGAGCTGGCGCACGCCACCTGGGTTCCGTTCACCGCGCAGACGCGAATGAGCGGCGTCGACCTCCGCGCGCACGGTGGTGAGCCCGGGCGGGAGATCCGCAAGGGCGCCGCCGCCGCGGTGATCGGCTGGGTTCGCGACAACGGCGGTCGAGTGCCGTCCGAGACGGGCGAACTGGTCGACGGAATCAGCGCCTCGGGCGGCACTCCACTCGTCGTCGCCGAGCGGGTCGAGGACGGCGTTCCGCGCGTGCTCGGCGTGATCCACCTCAAAGACGTCGTCAAGCAAGGGATGCGCGAGCGGTTCGACGAGCTGCGCCGGATGGGCATCCGCACCGTCATGATCACCGGCGACAACCCGCTCACCGCTCGGGCCATCGCCACCGAAGCCGGCGTCGACGACTTCCTGGCCGAAGCCAAGCCCGAGGACAAGATGGCGCTGATCAAGCGCGAGCAGGAAGGCGGCAAGCTCGTCGCGATGACCGGCGACGGCACCAACGACGCCCCCGCCCTGGCCCAGGCCGACGTCGGCGTGGCCATGAACACCGGAACTTCGGCGGCCAAGGAAGCCGGCAACATGGTCGACCTCGACTCCGACCCGACCAAGCTGATCGAGATCGTCGAGATCGGCAAGCAGCTGCTGATCACTCGCGGGGCATTGACGACGTTCTCGATCGCCAACGACGTGGCCAAGTACTTCGCGATCATCCCGGCCATGTTCGCGGCCGTCTATCCCGGCCTCGACAAGCTGAACGTGATGCGCCTGCACTCACCGCAGTCCGCGATCCTCTCGGCGGTGATCTTCAACGCGGTGATCATCGTCGCGCTGATCCCGCTCGCGCTTCGCGGGGTCCGGTACACACCGTCATCGGCCAGCGCGATGCTCCGCCGAAACATCTACATCTACGGTCTCGGCGGGATCGTCCTGCCATTCGTCGGCATCAAGGCGATCGACCTTGTCGTTCAGTTCATCCCCGGGATCGGTTGATTGTCATGGGAGTAATCGCGCACTACGTCCGCAACGCCTCGACGGCTTTGCGCATGCTGCTTCTGCTGAGCCTGATTCTCGGCGTCGGCTATCCACTTGCGATAACCGCCATCGCCCAGATCCCGGGCCTGAAGAGCTCTGCCGACGGATCGCTCGTCACCGTCGACGGGAAGGTGGTCGGGTCATCGCGGATCGGGCAGAGCTTCATCGACAGCGCGGGGAATCGGTTGCCGCAGTACTTCCAGTCGCGCCCATCCGCGGCCGGCGAGGGCTACGATCCGACAGCGTCGGGCGCGAGCAACCTCGGCCCGGAGTCGATTGTGGACACCCTGGCGGATCCCGCCGTGAAAGGCGACACGGGCAAGCAAAGCCTGCTCACGCAGGTGTGCACGCGCAGCTTGGAGATCGGGCGGCTCGACGGGGTCGACGGATCGCGGCCCTTCTGCAGCTCGGACGGAACCGGCTCCGTGCTAGCCGTCTTCTTCTCGGGCCCCGGCTACAGCGGCAAGATCACCCGAGTGGTGAGCGTCAACCAGGGCCCCGGCGCGCGGCCGTTCGTCGCCAGCTACCGTGGCGTGCCGGTCGAGCTGGCCAGGTTCGGAGCGGACTACTCAGCCGGCCAGCTCGTTCCCATCCATGGCAGCGCCCCAGCTGACCCGGCCGTCCCGGCCGACGCGGTCACCTCCTCCGGATCCGGCCTCGACCCGGATATCAGCCCGGCGTACGCCAAGATCCAGGAGGCGCTCGTCGCGAAGACGCGCGGCATGAGCGTCTCGCGGGTCGCGGAGCTGGTGGCCGAGCACACCGACGGCCGCGAGCTCGGATTCATGGGCGAGGCCACGGTGAACGTTCTGGAGCTCAATCTCGCTCTCGATCAGGCGTACC
>Ga0068856_100004154_pt1 | contig 14469 bp, 15 predicted proteins | sample KBSCornC62_FD_66595 | JGI IMG/M metagenome (GOLD analysis project Ga0068856, IMG submission 66595) | Corn rhizosphere microbial communities from Kellogg Biological Station, Michigan, USA - KBS Corn C6-2 | ecosystem: Host-associated > Plants > Roots > Rhizosphere > Soil ...
TGATGTTACCAATCGGCGTAGGGTATTGGAATGCAATCTGTTGCTCCGTTCCGGGTCTTAAATTATATAGCCACAATAGCCTTTTAAAAGCATCGCCAATTCCTTGGGTGGTTTGAAAGCTGCCTATTATATTGTTTTTTAAAGCCCGAAAGTTCATGCTCAATTATTTTCGACCATCCTTTCTGATGGTTGTACTTTGCGATATCCGAAAAGCGTATTGTACAACGGACGGAGCAAATTTTTAGTGTTTTTTATCAATTTTCCGGGTAACATATGTACAATATTCGCGTAGGCCCCGGCCAATATTTTCGACCATTTCTTCAGGTATACCTTCCTTATTCTGGCAACTTCCGACTTATACTCAAAACTTTCGCTATAAGATGCATTATAATGTACAATTAAAGGTTCTGCGTCCATCAAGGTGGAATAGATAGGAACTGGTGGTTCTTTATCACTCCACAATCGCGCGCTTCCGTTTAGAATGTTCGACTTCAAATGATCATAATACATTCGGTCGCCTTTAACAAAACCGGGATCATTAATCGGTTGCTGGTGATATTTGGCCATCGCTATCGCTATCAACGGCTCTTCATTTTCCCGGTCCCGCAACCGTATCAAACCGATGTCATCATAGGAACTCAGAAGTTGGTTGGCGTATTTGAAGGCTTGATACGACGTGTCATTCTTTTCGATATAATAGATTGATCCGCATAACATTGGAAAATAGTCAATGCCTGTCCTGGTCATTACCGATTGAATGTTCTTGCAAAAACCCGTATCGATTCCATCGGTACGGTTATAGCCGATTACTGACAGGCTTCGACCCTCAAACAGATCGAAAACTCTATTTAGATCGCCGTAAATGAGGCAATCAGCATCGATAAAGAGAGTTTGTTTAGTTTGCAAAAAATCGCTGATCTGCAGTTTTGAGGAAAATCCCTTATTAAGCTCGGCCGGCGTTTTTTCGATCACATTGATCTCTTTTTTCAATTGATGGGGGATATAATCCGGACGATCGGTCACCAGGAAAAATTGTATGGCCGAATCGTGGTTCCACAGCAAAAACGACATAGCCAGATTACAGGCCATGTCGATGTATAATTTTTTACCGCCTGCAATTGCAAGTACACTGCGGTCAGTTGTAGGATTCAATTAGATTATACTTTTGAATAATAGTATTGCAAAAACCGGGCAGTTCGCCAGCCGAAAATGCGGGCAATCAGATTCAAAAAGCTCCCGCCAATGATAGGGTGATAGTCACGGTGGGAGTATTCTTTCAATTCTTTATTTATTTGCCGGTATAATTCGGGGTAAAGAATATACGTTTTGATAGCGAGGTTGAGCGCTTGCTTATACAAAGCGAGGTATGCTGCGTCGGCGTTAGTACGCTGCAATAAATACTTCTTTTTTAAGTGAAACGATTCGGCCATGCTTTGAAGTGACTTGTGGTCGACACGGGCAGAGAGGTTCTTTTTGTCTCCAAAAAACCGCCGGTAGTAACTCAATCCATCTGTTTTAACAATGCCGGCTGAGTTTAATACCACCCGGCAAAAGAACTCACCGTCGTCGTCTACTGTTAGGCTCTCGTTCCAGGGGCCAGATTTTTCAATAATATCGGCGGGCACCAACCACGAATGTATCCCAATCATCGATCCACGCCTTTTATAGCCTCCATACAAGTCTATCAAGAAATCCACCACATCACTGGTACTGTAAATGAAGGGCTCGTCCCGCGGCGACGCGCCGCTGTCAATATGATAGCTGCCGTCTGTAAACATAGCTATACTACAGGCCGCTATTTTGCCGGGCTCCTTTTCCAGCGCTTCAACCTGAACCGCTATTTTGTCGGGGCTGATCATGTCGTCCGCATCCAAAAACTGGATGTATTTTCCTTTGGCTTTCTTCAATCCAAGGTTGCGTGCCGCGCTTGCCCCTTTGTTTTGCTGGCTGATGATTTGAACGTTGCCGGCTTCAAATTTTTTGGCTATAGGAAGTGAGTTATCCAGGGAGCCGTCATCAACAACAATTATCTCGGTATTGGTCCATGTCTGGCCAAGGGCCGACGATATAGTTTCGGCCAAATATCGTTCGGCATTATATGCGGGTATGACAATGGAAACCAACGGTTCAGGCATTGACGATTAGTTTTCGCTTCTTTCCTAAAAATGGTTTTTCGATAAATGAATAGCTAAACCAGGTGATAACCGGAATAGCCAATATGCCAATAAACACGCCTGCAGCCTGAAGGTTTGGAGGCAGCAGTTTATGGGCCAAATAACTATTGAGTAAGATCAGCGGCCGATGAAACAAATACAGCGAATAGCTTGATAGGCCCATGGCGGCGAACACTTTTATCACAAACGAATGCCTTTGTACAAACCAATTTTCATTTTTGATCAGCCATACCATTGGAGCCGACCAGATCAGGATATCAAACTGGTAATCGATGACTGACGCCCAGGCAACTGGAAATATACTAAGCAGAACAAACCCAACCAACACAATGCCATAAAGCACTAAATAAACCGGACGGTTTAGGTCGGAAGGGTCAAAAATCATGCGATCGGCCAGGAACGCGCCACAGCACCAGACAAACCAGATATTGAATACGCAAAAACGTTCGGGATTTGATAAATCAGTTTTGAAAGAAAAATATACAATAAAGATCAGCGAAACCGCTAGTGAAAAAAACAATGCGTGATTTAAAGAATATTGCTGTCTTAGGTAATAGAATATTGGGTATAAAATATAAAAAGCCATCTCGACTGATATGGTCCACAGCACAACGTTGATGCTATTAAAATAAGCAACTGTAAATCCTTGCAAAAGGAATATGTGCGTAACAAAGTCGACCAGAGCTAAATGCATTTTGTGACCGGTAATATAATTAACAGCAATACTAAACAGAAGTGCTACAATGTAGGGTGGGTATATTCTCAAAAAGCGGCGTTTTAAATATTCCCCTAGTGGCAGCGCTTGATTAGCTTTTAGATATTTGGCATTGGATAAATGAATACAATACCCACTGATGAGGAAAAAGAGCGGTACGGCGTATATCGCGCCGAACACCTCGGTTGCGCCAATCCATTTCATGTGTGTATAGCCAGCCAACACGGATCCGATGTGCTGGTGATAATAAAATACGCCGAATGCCGCCAGCGCTCGCAAAATATCAATTGAAATAAGTGAACCCGATTTGTTCAAAGCCTGGCCAATGTGTTAATCAATACATCCTCAGGAACTTCAATGTCGCCCCAATTGGCGCCTTGTGGTTTTGTCCCCAGGATATACCAGTAATTGATTTTGAGCATGCCTGTAAGCGTATAAAAACAGTCGGTTCGGAAATAATCGGGGGTGAATATTTCAATAAGGCTGCAATTATCAGTTGCAAAAAGCAGGTTGGTCAATGCTGCTCCGTGTGCACTTACCACCACTTTAGCTTCCTGCATGAGAGCCGCCTGCGTGGGGATGCTCAGTTTATCTGGGTCAATAATCTCGAACCCTTGGTCCGATAAGATTCGGATCACCGCGTCCTCGTTCAATATTTTCCGTTCGACTGTGGTTCCACGTTTTAAATAAATCTTTTTTGTTGGTTCTACTGATTTTTCCACAGGCAACAGCTTTTGCCGAACGAAATCAACCGCCCATTTGGGTGCACGCCCCTCGCTGCCTGGCAGGGATGCTACAAACAAGTTTTGGAAATGAAGCTTTTCGTCGTCTTTTATCAACAACAGTTTTTCTTTTGGAATGCCAAATAGCGGAAGGACATCCAGAAACTTTTGTGGAACTGACGAGGCCACGCAAAAATGATCCACCTGGTCAAACACCCTGCTGTAAAGTTTGATCCTCGGCAGCACGTCCGACATCCAGTGATAATAATTGTGGCTCTCCGGCGAGACGAGTACAGCGCCAGTCCCTTGTATTTCGGTGTAGCTTGTCGAAAAAGTATAGAACGGATGTTTTTTGAAAAACCCGGAAAGCGAGGAAATATTAAAATGATGGGTAAACTCCTGGAAGCAGCTGTGAAAGTTAGTCAGTACAATACCCTTGTGTCGAAACAAAAAGCAGTTGCGGAGCATGTGCAAATAGCTCTCGCCGGTTTGATACGACATATTTGTATCAAATGCCTGCTTGTTTGGCGCCTGAACCGTCTGCGGCAGTGGATGTACGTGGCTCTCGCCCTTTTCTGCCAGCTCATACCAAGAGCTTCTGGCCGATTTGTAATTATTAGCTTTGCTGTTTTGCTCATCAATCCAAAGCCTGCATGAATAAATGAGCCGCGGTGGCACCACGAACGGCAATTGCTTGGCAAAAAACTTGATCTTTTTAGAAATCGACATTATGATCGGTTTCGAATCCAGGCACTGTTGGGTGCACCGCTAATAAATTCTGATATTTAAATATCTCGTGATTTGTGGTATAGGTACCCATGTTAAATAGCCCACTTGTGGTTATGCGAAAGAAACGATAGCCCTTTAATATTTTGTAAAAGTCTTTAACAAACGTTCTCGAACTTATATTGAAATCGTTGAACTCAAATTGAACGATTCTTAGTCCATCTTTTGCGATCATTTTTTCTGCACCCTGTAATGCAGACAATTCAGCACCTTCGATGTCAATTTTTATAAAATCGATGATGTCAATTTGATGCTCTTCGCAAAACGAATCGATCGTCCGCACTTCGATTTTTGTTTGCTGTAACTGATTTACCGCGTAAAAGTCTGCCAGCCCTTCAGCGTATACACTACTGATTTGACTATTCGGGTTTTGTGAATCGTTATAGATATCTAGCTTGCAATTCTCTTTGTAGAGCCCGAATTTGTGTATCGTTACATTCGTCGTGTTCTTTAATTCAAGTTCAGCATCTTTATAGGTTGCCGGTACTGGCTCAAAAGCGTGGATTTGCGAAGAAGGAAATATCTTCGACAACAGCAGGCTATAGGTTCCGTCGTTAGCGCCAACGTCGAAAATCGTGTTGATGCCAAGATCCTTCCCGGCTAAAAATTCCAATACTTGTTTTTCGCCTGTATGTTCAAAATCGTTGTAACCAGCCACGCCCAGTTGGATATGCGCATGACTCAGCAGGTCGATGTTGAGCCTTTTTGCAAGGTATATTAACGATCTTTCTATCAGTTTTGCCATATCAGTTTGGTAAAGTTTGCCCCGTTCCCGACCGTTTGTTTTTGTAGTAGCTCAATAATTTTACCAACCGCCAGCCGAAAAATATGCGCAGCCATTTATGCCCGCCTTCCTGGTAAGGCTGCCAGTTATTGCCGCCCAAACCGTTAATGAATTGCTGAATCTCTTTGCAAAGTTTAGGTTCGCGCGGATACAGATCATTCAGGATGTGCATAGCCTGGTTGGCAAGCAGTGTATTCATGCCGCGGTCGCTGCCCAAATGGTGGTATTTAAGCTTGACAGAATTAAATGCACTTATATAAGCATTGTGGCTTTTTTGCGAGCTCAGGTTTTTACTATGATCATGCTTCCTGTAATAGCCAATGGCGCTATTCACATACTTGACCTGCTCTGCTTTTGATACTACCCGACAAAAGAATTCACCGTCGTCGTCTACTGATAGGTTTTCATTCCATGGTCCGGCTTCAGCTATCAACTGCCTTGGCGTGAGCCATGCGTGCAGCGGAATCATTCCACCGGCATGATTTTTACTGAAACCGCCGTAAAGCGCAAACAGGCAATCATAGCCATTGTCAAAATCTTCTTCCAGCGAGCTAACCGGTTTAACCTCATTTAGCGATGTGTTGTTATTGAAATAGCCAATCGGCCCATAAGCCATTGTGTAGGGGACACTCGCAATCTGGTTCACCTGACTCTCGATTTTTCTGCTATCCAACAGATCATCACCATCTAAAAACTGAATATATTCACCCTTGGATTCGCGAAGGCCACGGTTCCGCGCAGCGCTTGCCCCCTGGTTTTTTTGCCCGAAAACTTTAACCTTAGGATTTTCAAATCCTTTGGCAATGGCAAGCGAGTTATCTGAGGAACCGTCATCTACCACTATGATTTCCTTTTCCGGCCAGGTTTGATCCAGCGCCGACTGGATGGTCTCTTTCAAGTATGCTCCCGAATTATAGGCCGGAATGATGATAGAAACCAGCGGGTTGTTCATCTTGAGTTAAATATTTCTATCCAGCGCTCGCGTGTCGAAACGTTGGCTGGTGGTTTATTATCGTTAAACCATGGACTGGTCAGCATTTCCTGGTATTTGATGGCATCCTGATCCAGTTCGATGATTCGTTCAATAACCGGGCTGAAATCCAGGTTGTGAAATTGCCATTTCATCTTTAGCTCGCGACCCAATGACCGCATTTTTCGTTTAAGCCGTTGCGAGGGGTTGTTATAAAACGCCGGCCGCATGTCCTTAAAATCAGGCTGGCTTACATTTTGCAGCCATTTTATCGTCATTGAGTTATTGGGTTTGACAAAGTCACTAACGTTAATGAAACTGGCGGTATTAAATATCTCCCCAATGTACGGATCGCCGCAATAAACCGGGATGCTGTTCACCTGCATCGCATCATAAAGTTTTTCTGTTTGATAACCTGGATAGACATAGTTTTCAAAGGCGATGGTGAATTTATATTCGCTTAAGAATTGCCTTTTCCGCTCCCATATATCGCCGGTGTAAAGTCTATCGATGCTTTCAATGTTATTCATCGATTTACCCGGTGCATCTACCTTTTTGTATTTCGATAACTGTCTGAAAAACTCCTCACGATAAGGCACCCGGTGTGAATAAAGAAAATTGCAGAAATGTTTTTTGCCCTTCAGTATCCTTTCGGAATCATAGCCGGCTGGTTTGATTAGCTTAGTTGGTTCAAAACCATGCCATTGTATCCTTTTATATCGCGGATGATTGATTTCTTCTTCGCGGGGTACACCGAACGCCCATTCGCAAACAGACATGTCGGGTGTGAAATTCTCACAATAATAAGCTATGCGGGTATACAGGTCATTTTTTGCAGGCACATCATTACCATAGGGTCCGAATAGGATAAAATCAGGATCATCACTTTCGATAAAATCAAATACTGAGGTAAGCTCATTCAAAATTTCCTGCTCAGCTATTTGCCGGTTCAGGCCATTTTGAAACTTTAATTTTATTCGCTTTTTCAATAAATGATACTGTTGGAAAAGTTACAGGGTTTGTTTTTTGTAACCCCATAATTTTTCAAGCAATTTGCGTTTTGCGTTTACGACTTTGGAAGAATACCATTTGTTGTGAAATACAGCATATTGACCCGAAGTCTGTTCTGTCTTTTTACCGGCTAAAAGATCGTGTGATTGGGCTATCAAATGCTCGACCAGCGATGTTTTTATTAATGCATGCTTGACTCTATATTTTCTTAAAGTCATATCGTAGTCATTATCAGCATACCAAAAGGTAAAACGCTCGTCCAAAAGACCTATTTTTTTGATTAAGCTCCTGCGCATAAAGATACACCAACCTGTCAATATGCCATTTATACCAAGGTTCTGATTACGTATAATAATATTAGGTCCGTCGTTGATTTTTTGATCGTATTCAAACGACGGACAAAGCGGATTCGCTGAATCAATTTCTTTTTGTTTTTCAAAAACACCTAATATCTCACTTGCCCAATTCTTATAAAATAGCAGATCATTATTACAAAGACAGATATATTCGCTACTCGTTGCCTTAATGCCGATATTCATGAATTTGTTATAACCAAAGTCAGTATCAGGATATATAGTAGTAGTGCCCGGATATTGGTATGGCTTCATGTTCTTATTAGATTCGATCACCAGCACAATAAACTTTATCTTTCGGGGATCCTCTGACTTTAAAACGGTTTCTACAGTCTGTTTTGTCAGATTCTTCAGTTTTTCGTCTTTTGCGAAACTCAGAATGATAATGTCAATTGTAGCGGCTAGTTCCAGATCGGGAAAGATTATTTAAACCTACGATACATCTTTTTTAACGCGTTTCTGCCCGTATTGTATAGGCGATGCGACCCCGAACTGACGTCTTTTAGAATGAATGATTGATGGCCTTGGTCAATGCCGCCCGACTCTATGATGTCCTTTATCTTGGTTTGCAGTTCGGCCTTAAAATTCTGGTACCAGGTGTGCACATGTTTTCTTTCGGCGCAGTAATTATTACCATTTATTACTTCTGGAAGTTCAGCCCAGTTATTTACCACTTTAAGTGGGTGGTTGCCAAATACATTCGTAAAATAATCCGTACCGTTGACGGTCCTGACGACTGGTATTGAACCCCATTCAAGAGCTTCACATATTCTAAACGAGTCCGGGTGGACATTGCCCATAGGGCAAGGCGCATATTTTGTTTTTTTATATATATCAATGCATTCTTCCTGCGAAAGGGCGGTAGGGCAATTCCAGGAAGTTGTTTTATGAACATAATGCGACTGCATTTTTTCCATAACGTTAATCATTTCGAAACGATCTGATTTCGGCTGTCCTACAAAGGAAACATCTATCATCTTCTCCCCGCAATTATTTAGTGTGCTGTCTTTATTCAAATTCCCACTTTTAAAACCTAAGGGAATAAAAAGGACATTGGGCGCTTTGATCTGCGGGTCAAAATAATTTCTGAAAACATAATTTGCCTTTGAATAATACCAGTAATCGTGGTTAAGCCCCTCATTTGAAAAATGGAGCAAGTAAAATCGGAATTTTTTTCTCCTGAACTTATTAAGATAATATATCAATTCGGGCGGCGCTTTTTTTGAATCGTTTGAATAAATAATGACCGAGTTATCCAAAATCATACTGTATGCCCCTTCGTCAAAATGATAATTGATTTCAATATCTTTAAACAATACCTGAGTCACATATTCAAACTCGAAGTCGGTTTGCTCCCCTTGTTTAGTCTGCCATATCAGGTTTAATCTCTTTTTAGTTAGCCCTATATACATGTTTAGTTTAATTGCTGTGCTCATTACTCAAACTCATTTATAAATGAGGCAATGTGTTCGCTGCATAATAAGTGTGATACTGAATTGATTTTTTCAATGTCCCACTCCCACCACTTGATCTTTAATAGTTTTTGGATACTTTCTTCGTCAAACCGCTTTCTCATCATTCTTGCAGGATTACCGGCCCATAATTCGTACGGGCCTACGTTTTTAGTAATCACAGAACCAGCGGCAATCACAGCGCCATCACCGATGGTAACTCCCGAAAAAACAGTACTGTTGTCGCCTATCCAAACATCGTTGCCAATAATCACATCTCCTTTGGTACAGGGATGGCCTTTAATACTTGCCGCAGCAGGAAACTCTTTATTGAAACTATTAAACGGATAGGTTGAAATCCAATCCACCCGGTGATTGCCACCCAGGTATATTTTTACACCACCTGCAATCGAACAAAACTTACCGATAAATAAATTGGCATCCTCGTCCCAAACAACTTGCGGCCACCCGTAGGTATATTCGCCCACCTGGTATTTTTTTCCTGCCAAAATATCTTTCGTAAATATCAGGTTGTTGTTGGACAGCGGCAGGCGTAACTTATTAATAATCCTTTTCCAGATGGTTGCCATATGGTGTTTTTAACGACGCCCTAGTTGCTTGTCGATCCATGGTTTGAGCCTTGGTTTGATATGAAATTTGACAAAGTATTTTAAATGATATAAGTTCAAATAGAACGCAAATCCCGGTTTTTGGTACAACAATTTGTCAAGCAGTCCGGTTTCTGCGAACGCTTTATACAAGGCAGGCGGAAATTCCTTTTTTGCATTTACAACTTCATAGATTGAATTTCTTTCCAGGAAGTCGACTCCTAACTGCAGACAGGTTGTTATTCTCCTTTCATCCAGATAATAAGGAGTGTTAAATTCCTGGTGCGAGAAACTTTTAAGTTTGCTTATGTAGAGACCGGTGTCCCAGCCAAACATATAGCTAAGGTGCCAGCCCAGCGCGGCCCTATTACCCCTCAATATAACCGGGTCAAGATCAGGATACTTTAACCTGTCGCCTATATTAAAGCCTCGCAAATATTGGTAGGGTGAGACCAGTGTTCTGAGCCACCTGACCTGCGTTTTCAGATTAAGGAAATAATAATACATCGGCATCTCGATCATGCATGGCGTTGTAAGCTTGCCGGTTTTTTCTAATTCATCGAGATCAATTAGCTCGTCTATGTCGGCAATAATGATCACATCATCATCGCTGCATTCGTTTAGCGCTGTTTTTAGATAATTCCGCTGATAGAACTCACCCTCCCAACTATCCTTTTGCGGTACAGGGGGAACTTCCAGGTAAATAATTTTATCCTTGTATTGTGCGAACCGGCCCTGGTTATCTCTAAAGTGTAAAGGCTTGTTAATGTTTGAATGTGTTAATGATGATTCGGCTATCACAAACTTGTCGACACGGCCATTCATGTAGGCAAGCCTTAATTCCAGGATATCCAGCTCGTCATTGAACATGATGCAGTCGTAAACAATCATACCCTGACGCCGATCCACAGTGAATCAAACTGGTTGAAAAATTTGAATTCGCCCGATTTTAGAATAATCTCGTTTATAACATAGGTGGGCCCAAGTTCCGGGTAGTTGTTGTTATAATCATGGAAAGCAATGAATCCGCCGCGTTTCAACTTATGGGCGTACAGGTCATAGTCATTTTTACAGCCTTCGATTGAGTGGTCGCCATCTATAAATAAAAAATCTAAGCTTGTAAATTCCGAATGAAAGTCAGACGAATACCCTTTTCTAACTTCGACTTTATTGTCAACGCCATGTTTCTTTATGTTTTCTCGAAAAATACTTAACAAATCCCTTTCACCTTTACGCTTCTTGTATTCTTCCCCGCTTACCGTGTCAAAACAGCCATCAGCATTAAAAGGGTCGATTGCATAAACTTTGCCCGAACGTAAACCCTTAGCTATGCAAAAAGTGCTTTTGCCCTGCCAGCTACCTATTTCCACTACAGTCGATCTGCCTGGTAATTTCCGCGCCGTGGTATAAAGGCCCCAGGCCTCATCCGGCGACAGCCAGCCGTCTATCTGGCGATAATCTCTTATTTTCCTTCGTATTAAGTAGCGTAGTACTTTATTCATTGTGTTCTCAACCATTTGGAGGGTGTAAATATCTTCACAAAATTCGGAAATGAGCCCCGTTTGATCTGCTCACTTTCAATCAGTACAAACGACATGCAATTATTGATCTGATCAAAGCAATCCGAACCGGAAACTATTGTAAAATCAAGATTATAATTATTGGGGCTGAAAAAAAGCTTCGGTAGTTTAATAGTATATTCTGCTATATCACCCTGTTTGCCGCTTATTTTAAATTCATCATCAAAGTTGGCTATGTGTGTAATAAGCTCTTCAAAATTGTTTTTGATATTGATGCCAATATCGGCATGGGCAACGTTTTCATTGAATTGCACTTTTAATCTGATCAGCATGTCATCGCCCATAAAAAACTCAGTGCGTTCATTATTTTCGGTGTCCAGAAGATCAATGGCCAAAAACTCCACTTTTTTATTGCCGGTTCTTTCTTTCCAATCAGCATTTTTGCCCCCCATTGATGCGCCTGATTCAAGGTATTGGCTTATTACGGCATCGGTGGCCCCAAAAGATACAATTTTTCCGTAATTAAGTAGCATCGCTTTCTGGCACAGCGCTTTAATGCTGCCCATGTTATGGCTAACAAACAGAACTGTGCGGCCTTCGCCTTTGCTCACTTCGCCCATTTTACCAAGGCATTTTTTCTGGAACTCGGCATCACCTACAGCAAGTACCTCATCAACGATTAGTATTTCCGATTCGAGATGAGCGGCCACTGCAAACGCCAGGCGAACATACATACCCGACGAATAGCGCTTTACCGGTGTATCGATGTAGCGCTCAACGCCGGCAAAGTCAACGATCTCATCAAATTTGCGCTTGATCTCAGCCTTACGCATACCCAGTATTGCACCATTCAGAAAAATGTTCTCTTTGCCCGTTAACTCGGGATGAAAGCCCGTGCCCACCTCGAGCAAACTGGCAATCCGGCCTTTTATTTTAACAGAACCAGCAGTAGGTGAGGTAACCCTGCTTAAAATTTTAAGCAAGGTGCTTTTGCCCGCACCGTTTCGGCCTATAACGCCAACGGCATCCCCCTGCCCTATCTCAAAGCTGAGATCGTTAAGGCTCCATACAATATCGCTGCCACCTTTGCGGGTACGATCGTTCACTTCGCCAATTTTGAGAAAAGGGTCCTCCTTGCCACGCATCCGCGCCCAAAAGCGTTCAAGATCGCGGGAGATGGTTCCCGTGCCAAAATCACCGAGCTGATAGGCTTTAGAAAGATGTTCTGCTTTTATAACGATGCTCATTATACGGTATCCACAAATGTTTTTTCGACCTTGTTAAATATGATGATGCCCAGTAACAAAATGAGGCCAGTAACAGCAGTTGCGTAACCAAGCAGTTCCCAGCTGAATACACCGGTACCAAAAAATCCATAGCGAAAGCTTTCGATGATGGGCGTGACGGGGTTGTATTTGATAAGCCACGCGTATTTTGGGTATTTGGTAATGACAGTAGATAACGGATAAATAACCGTGGTAGCATACATAAGCAATGGCACGCCAAAGGTCACCACAAAGGCGAGGTCCCGGTATTTGGTGGTGACGGCTGATATCATCATGCCTAATCCTAAGCCCAGCGCTGCAATGAGAGCGACCAATACCGGTAAAAGCAAGATGTAAATGGTTGGGTGAATGCCCTGCCCCTTAATGAGCACGAAGTAAAAGATAACTATCACAAACAAGATAAACTGTACAGCAAAGCGAATGAGGTTGGAACAAACGATACTGAGCGGCATAATCAATCGCGGAAAGTACACTTTGCCCATCATAGCCGAGTTGTCTTTAAATACAGTCGAGGTTTTGGTGAGGCATTCCGAGAAGTAATTCCAGATAATGGTTCCTGCCAGATAAAATAATGGAGCAGGTACATCGTCCGTCGATATTTTAGCGATATTGGCAAATACCAGCGTATAGATAGCCACTGTAATAGCCGGCTGTATGAAGAACCACACCGGCCCAAGAACAGTCTGCTTATAGAAGGAAACAAAATCGCGGCGTACAAGCAGCAGTAACAAGTCCCGGTAATGCCAGGTATCTCTCAGCTGCAAATTAAACAGGCTGGATTTAGGGCTGATCTCTATGTCCCAGGATTCTTCAGGCGCCAAGCTCATCATTTATTAGTCGCAAAAGATTTTTTCTGTAATCCATTTCATTAAAGTAGTCCAGGCAGCGGCTTTGCAAATATGCACGCGCCTCCACAGTTAAAGGCCTTTCAAGATAGGCAGCAATCGTTTTCTCCAGTTCATCCAGGTCGTTCACGTTAATCGCTGTTCCCAATTCCCCGTTCCTAATAGCATCTACGCTACCATCAGCATTACCGCAAATAACAGGCAGTCCACAGGTCAGCGCTTCAATAAATACTATTCCGAAACCTTCCTTGCGGCTCGGTAGTACAAAAAGATCGGCCAGTAGAAAATAATCAGCCAGTTCCTTTTCATTTAAAAAACCAGTCAATATAACCTGCTTTTCTACGCCACAGGCGCTGATCAATTCCTTAATTCGCGTTTCCTCTGTCGAGTCATATTGTCCTGAGAGTATGTATTTTATTTTCGGAAATTGATACTTCAATCTGCTCACCGCCCTAATAACCTGTTCGTAGCCTTTGTACTGTTCCGATGAGGCAAGACGGGTTAACGTAAAAATTACCTGGTTTTCGGGCGTTAGGCTATAACGGTTCAACAGGTATTCAGGTTTCTCAAATTCGTCGGGATGTTTAATAAAAGGATCAACCACATTGTTCAGCACTGTGCATTTCTCAGAGTCAACGTGGTGCCATTTGATCATCTGACTTTTGGTATAGCTGCTTACGCATATGAATTTGTCACAAAATCGCTGAACAAATTTCCTTTTTGCAAAACTAAGCGGCCGCCATACCTCAATGCCGTGCGCCACCAGCCATAGCTGGCATTTAGGATTCAATATTTTAATCACGAGTCCCAACAAACCAAGGTTAACGTGGCTAAGTATAACAACATCCGCTTTAGGCGCTTTGAATAGTGTATAAATACCCAGTTTCAACTTACTTCGGCTGAACCCCGCGAAATTGTCATGCGTCAAATATTGCGTCATCAGATCATACGGAGAATCATACAGCGACCACATTTTAAAATCCCATTGCTGTTGTTTGGCAATGTGATAAAGCGAATGTGCAAGTGTTCGCGTCATTTTTTGGATGCCGCCGGTTGTACTGAAAGTGCGTAAGGTATAAAGAATGATCTTTCTAGACATGCATCTGTATTTGGTACAATGCAAATATTTTGGACCAATGCATTGTGTTTTTTTTGAAGCTCTTTACAAGGCTTTTTGCTTTCCGGCCTCTATAAAAGCTTTCGTCATTGATTCCCTTGTGCTCACGCATCCATTGCTGCAAAGG
>Ga0068856_100004157_pt1 | contig 14465 bp, 11 predicted proteins | sample KBSCornC62_FD_66595 | JGI IMG/M metagenome (GOLD analysis project Ga0068856, IMG submission 66595) | Corn rhizosphere microbial communities from Kellogg Biological Station, Michigan, USA - KBS Corn C6-2 | ecosystem: Host-associated > Plants > Roots > Rhizosphere > Soil ...
TCGTCAGATCGACGCCGCGCTGGTCGTCGCATTTGTCGCCGCGCGGGCAGTAACTCTCGGCGTCGCTGTTTTTGGAGATCGCGCGCACGCCGAAATAGGAGCCCACACCCAAGCCGACGATGCCGAGCGCTCCGCTGACGAAGGCCGCACCGCGCGCACGGCTGACACCGGAGTCGCTCGCCCCGCTCTCGCCGCTCGGGTTCGTGCTGGGCTGGATCGGTTGGCCTACGGCAGAGACGGCCGGGCCGAGCGTCGCGCTACCAGTGACCGCGGTCGCGCCCGCCGCGGGCTTGGGCAGCGGCTTCAGTGCCGGGATCTGCAGGATCTTTTGATCGGCGTTGGCCGAAAGCTCGATCTCCGTCTGATACGCCTCGTAACCGTCGGCGCTCGCGACCACGTGGTACTTTCCGGGGTCGACCGGAATCGCGACGCCGAACAGCGAGCCCTCGAGGGCCACGTTGTCGCGAGTGACCCGCAGACCTGCGAGCGGCAGGGTCTCCGGAGCAACGGTAACGGTGAGCTTCGAAAGGCCGGGCTGCAGGCGATCGGCGCGGCTGGTCGCGATCCGCGCGCGCTCGGCTTCGCCCTTGGCTTGCGCGGAGGAAGCCGCTTCGCGAAAAGTAGCCCACGCACTGGCCGTCCGCCCCGTCTTCTCGTAGCACTCGCCGAGATAGAGCAACGTTCCGATGCCCGGATCGATGCGCTCGCTCTCCTCGAGCTTCGGGCAAGCGTCCGCGTAGCGCGCGCTCTTCATCGCCTTGACCGCGTCGTCGAACAGCGATTCGGCCGCCGCCTTTTGCGCGGCCGAGGCCTCGGCTCGGGCGCGCGTCGGGATCAGCGCGCAGCTCGTCGACAGAGTCAGCATCAGCCAGGCGCGCCGCTTTTGGGACGTCCTCATCACCATGGCGAAAGCCTTACCAAGTCTTGTGCTGGGCCGGGAGCGGCAACGATAAAAAGTGCCAAGCCGCGCGCTCGGCCCTGGCAAAAGCGTTGTTTCGGGCGAGCGTTCGCGCTCGGCCGGAAGCGCCGCTGGCGCTCAGCGTCGGCCGCCGAAATCGCTCAGATCGCTGGTCTCTACCGGCTTGTGCGCGGGAGCGACCGCCGTTCCGCCGGCCTTTCCGGCGGCCGCCGGTTTCGGCTTACTGACCTGCGCGGGTTCGGCAGGTTTCGGGTTCGGCACCACGCTCACCGGTGCTGGCGCGCTCGCGATCGGGGCGAGCTCGGGTTTGGGGGTCTCGCCCGGAGCTGCGGCCGTCCCCACCGGCTCGGCCGACCGTAACTGGGCACTCGGCTCGAGACGCGCCGAGGCAGCGAGGCCGGCGGCGGGCGCGCGCGTGCCGAGAAAGCCGACGACCCCGAGCAGCGCCAAGAGCCCCGCGCCGAGCGCCGCGAACAGGCCGACCCGCGAGCGCCGCGGGTGCGCCTGCTGGCCGTCAGTGCGGCCCCAAGAATCGACGGTGCCCGGCGCGGGCTCTGCGCTGAGCGGCGAGCCTTGAAGCGGTGTCACGACCAACTGCGAAGGCGTGACTCGCGGGTCGCTGCGCGCGGGGGCCAGATTGCGGTCGGTCGGCGGAGCGCCCGCGAAGGCGGCCATCGTCACGTCCGTCACGCCCTGCACGCGGCTAGCCCGATCGACGTGCACCTGACTTGCGCTCGTGCCGAACGGCGCGAGCGCGCGGGCCAGCTCGCTGACGGTGCGAAAGCGCTGCTCGCGATCTTTGGCCAAGCAGCGCATCACCGCTTCTTCCAGGCTGGGCGCGATCTCGGGCCGCAGCTGGTGCATCGGAACCGGTTGATCGTTGAGCAGCGAGGCGCACAGGGCGGGAATGGAATCGCCGGTGTACGGCGGGCGCCCGGTGAGCATCTCGTACAGCATCACGCCCAAGGACCAAATATCGGTACGCGTGTCCACGTCCTTGGCGGAGCGCATTTGCTCCGGTGACATGTACAGCGGCGAGCCGATCAACGCCGCCGTTCGCGTGAGCGACATATCCGCGACGCTGGTGCCGAACAGTGACTTCGAAATGCCGAAATCGAGCACCTTGATGATGCGCGTGCCGTCGGGGCGCGCCGCGAGGAACAGATTGGCGGGCTTCAAATCGCGATGCACGATGCCGGCGGAGTGCGCCTCGGCCAGCGCCTCGAGCGCCTGCAACACGAAGTGGATCGCATCTGGGATCGCGAGCAGCCCAGCTCGCTGCATCTCTTCGGACACGTCGTGGCCGTCCAAAAACTCCATCACCATGTAAGGCAAGCCGCCCTCCATGATGCCGACGTCGATCACGCGCGCGACGTGCTCGCTGCGGATCTTGGCCGCTGAGCGCGCCTCGCGCCGAAAGCGCTCCGCGGTGTCCGGCCGCTCCATGGCCAGCGGATGCAGGAACTTCACGGCCACGCGCTGCTCGAGCTCGAGATGCCACGCGGCGACGACCACGCCCATACCACCCGAGCCGAGCACCTTCTCGACCCGGTATTTGCCGGCCAGGACTTGGCCTTCGCTAACGGGGGACTCAGCCATGGCGCGGGACCAGCCTAGCACGCTGCGTCCCACGGGCTCTCTCCGCTCACTCTTGCGGGCGATAAGCGGGGAACGGGTTCGGGAACCAGTTCGTGCCGCTCGTCCGGTACACGGTCAGGCGCGCGAAATCGATCCCCAAAATGCCCGAGAACCCGCGAGCATCGTGGGAGCCGATGCTCGCGTTTACGCCCAGAGCCAGGCCCCACGGCGCGCCGAGCCAGAGCGTGCCGGCGCCACCCACCGATTTCTCACCCCAAAAGCGCTCGTACGGTCCGAGATCCAGGGCCAAGCCATAAGTTCCGTTTACGTAGCCGCGGGTCGCGCTACGAAACAGCAGCGCCAGATCGCTGCCGTGCCCGAAATTCGGCTCGAGCGAGAACAGCCCGCCGAAGATCACCGGGGTCGACGGCGGCCCGCCGAGCCCGAGCTGGAGCCGCATCGCGGGCACGACCGTCGCGTCCAGGCCGCGCTGCTGGAGCCGCGAGGCGCCGCCGCCCACGAACACCCAGGACGACACGTCGGCGCGTGCCCCGCGCGTCGTCAGGAGTACGCCGGCAGCGGAGCCGAGCAGTAAGCAGACGCTGAGCCAACGGCGTGGCGCCGCGTGGCGGGGTAATTGGGTGTTCACGAATACCTATCCAAGCGCTACGAGAAATCCGCGAGCGCGGCGAGCAGTCGATCGAGATCTTCGCGCCGGTGCTGTTCGGTCACGGCGATCAGCAAACGGTCGGCAAACTTCGGCTCGACGCGCCCCAAATCGAAACCGGCAATCACGCCGTGTTGCTCGAGCTTGCGACACACCGCGGCCGCGCTTCCGCCGCGCACGCGCACGGCGAACTCGTTGAAGAACGGTGCTCGCGCGAAGCCCGCGGCGTAACCCGGCAGAGCCAGAATTTGATCGTGCAGGTAATGCGCCTTGGCCAGACAATGGCGCGCCGTTTCGATGAACCCGGATTTCCCGAGGATGCTCATGCGAATCGCCAAGGACAGCGCGAGCAGGCCCTGATTCGTACAAATGTTGCTCGTCGCGCGCTCGCGGCGGATGTGCTGCTCGCGCGTGGACAGGGTGAGCACGAAGCCGCGCTCGCCGTTCGCGTCCACCGTCTCGCCGCAGATGCGGCCGGGCATTTGCTGCAGAAATTGGCGATCGTCGCGACAGGCGAACAGGCCGACGCCGGGGCCGCCGAATTGAGGCGGGCAAGCAATGGCTTGACCTTCGCCCACCGCGATGTCGGCGCCGAGGGCTCCGGGGGGCTCGGCCAGGGCGAGCGCGTACGGCTCGCTCGTCGCGGTCACGAGTAACGCGCCCTTTTCGTGCACGACGCGCGCCAGCTCCCGCAGATCCGCGAGCGGGCCGACGAAGCTCGGATACCCGACGATGACCGCGGCCGTGTCGGCGTCGATCGCCGCCGAGAGCGCGGCCAGGTTGGGCGCACCATCCTCACCGAAGGGCACGCTGACGCACGACATGTCGTCGCGGCCGGCGAGGTAAGTGGCGGTCACGGCGCGATAATCGGGATGCACCGAGTGGCACAGCACCACCTTGCCGCGCTTGGTCAGCCGGCACGCCATGAGCGCGCCCTCCGCCGTCGCGCTGGCGCCGTCGTACAGGCTCGCGTTCGACAGCGGCAGCCCCAAAAGCTCACTGACGATCGTCTGGTATTCCCAGATCGCTTGCAGCGTGCCTTGCGCGACCTCCGGCTGGTACGGCGTGTACGAGGTGTAAAACTCGCTCCGTAACAAGAGCTGATCGACGGCGGGTGGAATGTGATGCCCGTACATGCCCGCGCCCAGAAAGCTGAGCCAATCCGCGCCCGTATTCTTGCGCGCCAAGTCGCGCAGGTGGCGCATCAGCGCGGCTTCGCCCAAAGACGGTTCCAGCGAAAGCGCGCCGGAGAAGCGCGCCGCCTCCGGGATGCTCTGGAACAAATCATCGATCGACGGTTTGCCGATCGTCTCGAGCATCTGGGCGATGTCTTCGGGCGTGTGGGGCAGATAACGCATTCAGTGATCCGAGTGCGAGAGATGGTCGGCGTAGGCGGCGGGATCCAGAAGCTCGCTCGGCCCCGCATCGGGAGCGATGGCGATCATCCAGCCCTTGCTCCAGCAATCCTCGTTGATGATTTCGGGGCTGTCCTCGAGCGCGCCGTTGATGCGCGTGACCTTGCCGCTCACCGGCGCGAACAAATCGCTCAGCGTCTTCACGCTTTCGATCGTGCCGAATGCCTTGCCGGCCTGGACCGTGTCGCCGACCTTCACGTCCAGGCTGACCAGCGTGATGTCACCGAGCGCATCGACGGCGAAGGCGGTGATGCCCACCACGAGCTCGGCTCCTTCGGTGCGGGCCCACTCGTGATCCTTCGTGTACTTGCGGTCGTCTTTGACTTCTTTCGGGCTGGCCATCGCGCGTCTCGTCTCCTCGGGTAGCGGTCTTTAGCTCGTTACTTGCGCTTGTAAAACGGAGTCTTCACGACTCGGGCAGGGATTTGCTTGCCACGGCAATCGACGAGCAGCTCCGCGCCGACCGCGCCGAGCGCGAGCGGCACGTAACCGAGGCCGATGTTCTTGCCGAGCGTGGGGGACGGCCCGCCCGAGGTGCACACACCACAGGGGCTGCCGGTCTGGTCGAGCAAAGGATAGCCGTGGCGCGCGATGCCGCGGCCCGTCATCTCGAAGCCGACCAGGGTGCGGGTCAGGCCGCGCTCTTTGGCCTCGATCAGCGCCTTTTTGCCGATGAAATCCGGCTTGTCCAGCTTCACGACCCAGCTCAGGCCGGCCTCGAGCGGGTTCGTCGTCTCGTCGATCTCGTTGCCGTACAAGGACAGGCGCGCGTCGAGGCGCAGCGTGTCGCGCGCGCCGAGCCCGATCGGCTCGATGCCGTCGGCCTGGCCGGCCTCGAGCAGCGTGTCCCACAGCGCGGGCGCGTCGTTCCAGGCGCAGAATAGTTCGACGCCGTCTTCGCCGGTGTAGCCGGTACGCGCGACGATGCAGGCGACGCCGGCCACGGTGCCGTGCGCGAAACGGAATGATTTGAGCGTCGACAGATCGAGCGACACGCCGGCGCGTGCGAGGATGCCGAGCGCCTTCGGCCCCTGCAGCGCCAAGAGCGCGGTCTGGTCGCTGATGTCGCGAAAATCGCAGACGCCGCGCGCATGCGCCGCGAAGTGCGCGGCGATCTTGGCGCGGTTCGAGGCGTTGCACACGACGAGGATGTCGTTTTCCGCGCGGCGATACACGATCAGATCGTCCAAGATCGTGCCGCGCTCGTTGCAGCAACAGGTGTAGGTGGCTTGCCCGTTGTGCGCGCGCGCGATGTCGTTCGTGATCAGCGAATTGACGAGCTCGAGGGCCTTGTCTCCCGTCAGCTCGAGCTCACCCATGTGGGATACATCGAACAGGCCCGCGCGCTCGCGCACCGCCTGGTGCTCCGCGCTGATGCCCTGATACTGGATGGGCATCTCCCAGCCCGCGAACGGCACGAGGCGCGCGCCCAGGCTCTGGTGTTTGTCGTACAGGGGCGTGCGCTTCAGGCTATCGGCACTCACCCCGCCCGAGTACCGCGACCCGGACAGCGGGACAAGGCTACACGACCGGACGCCGTAGGTTTTTCGGGCAGGGCCGCGGCCGGCCCGCCGTTATCCCGAAAGCCGTTGTCAATTTCGGGGTTTCGGCGCGCCATGCTAACTTTCGCGCGTGGCAAAAGGCCGGATCCTGATCATCGAACAAGACGAGTGGGAGTCGACCCTGCTCTCCAAGTTCCTCGGTGAGGCGGGCTACGAGGTGCACGTGGCGACCGAGGCCCGGGCGGGTTTCGACAAGGTTCGACAGCTTCAGCCCGATTGCATCCTGTGCGACGTGAATTTGCCGGACATCGACGGGTTTTGGGTGGCGCGGCGCGTGCGGACCGAGCCGACCCTGGTGGCCACGGCGCCATTTTTGTTTCTGACCGATGCCGAGGACACGGAGTCGCGCTTGCAGGGCCTCAACGTGGGCGCGGACATCTATCTCACCCGGCCGTTTCGCGACGAAGAAGTGGTCGCGCAGGTCGGCGCGCTGATCGACATGGCGAACCGCTTGCGCGCGCAGCGCGAGTCGTTCTCGTCGGAGGGGCCGATCTCGGCGGTGGGCGCCGCGTTCCAAGGCGACATCGCGCAGATGTCGGTGGCGACCGTGCTCACGTTGCTCGATCTCGAGCGCCGCTCCGGCCACCTCAAGGTGCGCTCGGACAGCGGCAAGGTCGGCGTGCTCGAGTTGAACGAGGGCGCGCTCGCGGGCGCGACGCTCGACGGCAACCCGCACGACGCGACGCTCTTGCTGCGCGAAATCTTGCGTTGGAAAAAGGGCAGCTTTTCATTTCGCGGCGCGGAGGTCGCGTTGCCGAGCGGACCGCGTCAAACGATCGGCGGCTTGTTGATCGAAGCCATGCGCCAAGAAGACGAGTCGCGCCGCTAAGGGGCCGCGAATGCGGAAGGCATCCGACCGCAGTCTCGGCCTTCCGCGAAAGGCGATTTTCAGCGTGCCGGCGAGCGGTTGCAGCTTCGCGGTCGTGAGCATTTTATTTTCTGAATCTGGGGTTTGAATTCAAACCTCAATTTTTCGAAAATAGAGCCCTGACGCGGCGTTCGAGAACCAGATCGCCAACGGCAAACTCGGCCGCGGCGGGCATCCGCCGGCCCCGGACTTCGATCGACTCTTTCGTTCGCAGACCCTGAGGATTGGGGTTTGATGGTCACCGAGAGCGGGCGCGTTGCGGCGTAGCCTTCGGCGTCCAATTTCGACCTCTTCGCCCTGTGCCGCCGAAGGCTACGACGGCCGCGCGGTGATGCGTGACCATCAAAAATAAAACCAGACGTCGACCGCGCGCAGCATGTCGGTTGGCCCGGCTTCGGGCTACTCGAGTTTTTTCAGGTCGAGCGGGTGGCCGTCGGGGGTGAACCCCGCTTGCCGCCAGCGCTCGGCGTCGCTCAGGCCCGGCACGACCTTCACCGGCGTGAGATCGCGAATCTCCATACGCGAGCCGCCGAGGTTCGGGATCACGTCGATTTCGTAATAGTGGTCGGGGGGGCCGCGCTTGATGCGCGCGTTCGGGAAGATGGTGCGGCCCGCGCCGATCTCCACGTGGGACACGAGCACGCGATCGCGCACGTAGTTCGAGAGGGCGTCCGGTTTCACCGGTCCCGCGACGTAGGCGACCTCCGGAAAGCGTTGTTCGATCTGCATGTCGCGCGGGATCGCCAGCCCCCAGACCTCCGCGCTGCCCACGGCGAGCTCGTCCGGAGCCAGGCGGTCGACGGGCTTGGCGCTCGGCGCCGCGCTGCCGGACTCGAGGGCCGTGGGCGCGGGCTGCTCGCGGCAGCTCGTGAGCGAGAGCCACGCCGTCAACGCGAGCCCGAAGCTCAGGCCGCGCTCTGCAAGCGACGGCGTCATTCGACGATCGAGGCCCAGGCGTCGATGCGCGAGGGGGTGGCGAGCTGCGGCAGATCGACGGCCAGCGTTTGCGGCAGCTCCTCTTTGCCGGTCGAGGCGGTCTGATTCACCGAGCCGTACTGCATGACGAGCTGAAATTTGCCGGGGTTGACGTTGGAGATCTGATTGTGTCCGCCAATGTAGCTGTCGGTCGGCACGTCTTGCGAATCGAAACAGGTCGGCACCTGCGCCACGGCCGCGCCGAAGATCACGGTCTGGTTCGCGCTCGACGGGCCGAGCAGCTGCGTGGACGTGATGAACTGCTGATCGACGGGCAGGTTGAACGGAGCCTTGCTCAAGAACAGCGCGGGCCGGCCGCCGACGGTGCGATCGGGCGGGTTCAGGGTCGTGCCCGGGCCGCCGCGTGGGATCAGGTAGTGCATGCCCCAGATGTTGGTCGTGCCCGAGCTGCACTTGTCGTTGGCCGGAGCCGGAGTGACGGACGTGAAGTAGAGGTAGGAATTGAAAAGCGAGATCGGGCCGGTCACGCGCTCGCCGGACAAGAATTGCTCGAACCAGAGCAGGTCCGCCGCAAAGACGTGATTGGAGTCGGGCAGATCCCGGAGCGACCACAAGTAGTTCACCATGTTGCTCGCGGCGCCGAGCGCGGTCTGGTCACCGGTGGAAAACGCGAGCGTGATGTTGCCCACGCTGTCGACCGACATGATGGGCGGCGTGGCGATGGGCTGCCCGTCATTCCAACCGGGCACCGGCTTGCCGTGGATGGCCAGGTTCGGGAACGCATCCCAAAATAGCGTCATCTTCCATTGATCGGGCGAGGCGTTGGAGAGATCCGCCTTCCACAGCGCGCCGTCTTGATCGCCCACGAACAGCCGGTCCGCGACTGCGCCGACGTCGGACGGGTACGCGACCGGCTCGCCGGTGATGGGCGAGTCGAGCGGCGCTTCGATCACGCGAGCTTGGATGGCCGCCGGCAGCTCGGTCTTGCTGCGCCGGAAGGTGCGAATGATTTTTCCGTTGTCCAGTCGCACGATCGTGAGCGAACGCGCGCCCAGGTTCGCGGTGTAGCAGGGCACGCGCGGGCGCGGCGCGTAGGTGCCGAATTTGGCCAAATCAGCCGTGGAAGTGGCGCGCGCACAGCCGGCGGGGCTCGAGAGCCCCGCGTTGCCCGCGCCGCCGGGGCCGCCGGGCAAAATCGCGACCGGCGTTTCACGCGCCACGCCGCTGTTGTCCTCGTCCACGAGCAACGTGGTGATGATCGGCGTCGCGCCGCCCGTGCCGAAGAGTGGATTGCCGCTCGCGTCGCTCGTGAGCTGCCACAAGAATTTCGGACCGCCGGCCTCGCCCGCGGGCAGCGAGGCATTGGACGTGGGCTCGGGGTTGGTGATGTCGAGCGCGAAGTAGCCAGGGTACGTCCCGCCGAAGCTCTGCACCAAGATCGTGCGCCAGGTGACGGACGCGCTCGCGCCGGCTTGAGCGTCGGCGGTCGTGCGTTCGAACACGTACGGGTAGGTGCCGCTGCCCAATTTGCGCGCGACCACGTCTTTGACGACGGGCGGGCCGTCGAGCAAGAGCTGGTGCGTGAACGGGTACTCGGACGCGACGCGCGGGAGCACCTCGGGCGGCATGAACGCCCAGAGTTCGTTGTTCTTCTTCGTCTTCACGTCCAATTGGTCGTCTTTGACGTTGCTCGCGACCTTGAAAGCGTGAAGAAATCCGTCGTTGCTCGAGGTGTAGAGCATCAATGGCCGCGCCGCGTACGCGGTCTGAAATGCTTGGTAGCTCTCGTCGCGAGTCAGCTCGCTCGGTGGAGGCACCACGCGCGGCGTGGAATGGAACACGTCACCCATCAAATCGCACTGGCCGAGGGGACAGCGCGTGAACGCGGTGCCGTTGTCGATGCCGACCAGCCACTTCAAGTAGCGATCGCGGCACTGCGACGCGCTGATCGTGGTGGTCACGCCGTTGACCGTGTTCACGCACGAAGTGTCGGTCAGGCCCATCGAGGCCGCGCTCGTGCTGCTGACGAAATTGGAGGCGCTGTTCCCGCTCGACATCGTGCCGGTGAGCGAGCCGACGCCGTCGGGATCGCTGGTCAGGTTCGGTCGCAGCGTGCGGTCGGAAAATACGCCGGCCCCCGCGTTCGTCGCCTGGACCGTATAAAAGGTTCGCGCGGGCGACTGCGTGTTCAAATTGGTCGCGAACAGATCGCCCAAGTTCTCGTCGGACGTGACCTTGACCGGCTGATGCGAAGTGGCATCGCAAATCCAGCGCTCGCGCGTGACGTGGCCCGACCAGAGCTCGGCTCCGCCCGGCGTGAAATTGCTGAAAAAGCGGTAGGACGCGGCAAAAGTCTTGTCCACGCCGGGACCGGCGGCGGTGCCGAAGACCGGCGAGGTGCGCGTGGCCGTCGGCAAATTCGATTTGAGAATCAGGTCGATATCCGACTGCAGAGTCGAGCGATCGTTGGCGAAGTAAGCGTGGGCCTTGGCCGAATCATCGCCTTTGACCGCGATGCGCGCCAAGTTACAGCACGCTTGCAGCGAAGGGTCATCCGGGTGAGCAGTGCAGAGGGCGGTCGGCGACGCCGCGTCGAGGTCAGCGGTGGTGATCTTGGAGCAATCGATGGGCGAGCCCGCGACCGTCAGCGAATTGAGCGCAAAGCCGATCACGAACGTTCTCACCGCCTTGCGCGGCGCGGAATTGGTCAAAAGATCGTTGGCAATGTCCTCGGGCAGCTGAAACGGGCAGCCGCTGCCGTTGCAGTGGCCGCGCAAATCCATATTGGGCTGGCCGTCGGAGAGCAGCAGTAAAACCGTGCTGCGACAAGCCGCGTACGGATCGTCCTTCGGCCCGAACGGCTTCGAGCTGTCGACCGGATCCATCGTCGCGTCGTTCCTCAGAAAGTCGCGCGCATCCGACATCATGCCCGCGATTGGCGTCGCGCCGTAGGGGCGTGAGGCGCGGAGCACCTGCTGAATTTGTTGGTTCTTGGTTTGATAGTCGAGCGATCCAGGGCTCGGATCGCCGAACGGAATCAACCGACCTTCCCAAGGCGGCGCAGAGCCGTTGCGGGCGCCGACTTCCATCGCGCTCGGAGTCGAGCAACCCGCGGGCAGGCCCGTGTGCGAATTGCCGACCACGTAGCTGTACGTGCCGGCCTCGCCTTGGTCGGGGCTCGGATCGGTGTCGAAGGTCATCAGCCCGAAGCGCACGAGGCTCTGGAAGGAATCGAGAATGCCGTCGGGCTGCTGCAGAAAGCTGCACGATGAACTGGGATTGTTGTAGCTGTGATAGTTGAAAGAATTTGCGGGAAAATCGGCCGGATTGAGCGCGTTGATCGAGCCGGGGCCGACCACGCACGTGCCGCTCATCGCGCGATGATACGGGTTCGAATACAGAAAATCGTAGGGTGAGCTCTTGCTCGTGGAGACGCGATACTCGTTCTGAAACGCGGACGATCCGCGATCGATCGTCTGGCAATCGTAGTTCACGATGCTGCCGGTCAGCACCTCGACCATGTCGGTCCAGCGGCTCTTCTCCGATTGTGCGGGCGGGCTCGCGATGAGTCCGCTCGAGTCGTAGCGGCACTGCGGGAAGGTGTTGCTCGAGGTCTTGTATTCCATCGAGCCCGACGTATCGACGAGCAAGAGGACGTTCGGCATTTGCGGATTGATGTCCGCCTGAGCCCGCGCTCGCGAAGCGTGACCGAAAAACGCGGCGGCGAGCGCAATCCCGGCGAGGCGCGCGGCACGCGGGAATGGGCGCTGCACGCGGCGGGCGGGGGGGCGTTCTGGTTTGGCTTCGTCGGTCATATACTTACTGATTTCCTGCGGAAATGAGGGCGCGCATCACTTGCTGCCCTGCGTTCCACGACGTGCCCACACCGTTTACGCAGGCTCCAGCTTGCTGAACCTGAGCAATGGCGGTGACGGTCACCTGAACTTGTGAGTGCGTATCGCCCGCGGTGAGCTGCCCGGTACGCGCGGGATCGGTGAGCTCGATCACGAAATCGGCCGAGGTCTTGCCGTTGGCATTGAGGCTCGGTGAGGAAGTCTCCCACAGATCCTCGCCGTTCGAGGCGTGAACGCTGGCTTGCAGCAGGCCCGAGCCCATTTTGAAGCACGGCGCCTTGAGGTTCATGTTGCTCTGGCAGTAAGTCGACGGCTGAATGCTGCTGATGATCGCGTTGGCGGCCGGAGTCGCCAGATAGGCCGCGGTCGTCGTGGTCGCATACTGAGCGACGAGCGATGCTTGCGCCGCTTCGCGATCGTAGCCGGCCGCCACGTCCGCCAAGCTCGCCGAGCGCACCGCGAAGATCCCGACCGCGGTGAGTAAGGTGAGCACCATCACCACGATGAACACGGCCGCGCCGCGCTGCGCGCGTCGCCGCGCGCCGAACGCCGCTGCGCGAGATTCGAGCCGCATCACCATAGGACGTCCATTTGGTTGTAGAGCGCCACGTCGGCTTGGAAGGTGCGCACGCGCGCGAACGCGTTCGTCGCGCCGCCGGTGCCGATGTTGAAGCGGTAGAGCCCGCGCGTGGAATCGGCGCCCACGTCCGCGCCGACGTCGGCGGCTCGGTCGCTCTCGCGTGAGCGGATGCCCAAGCGAACCCGCACGTTGCGGATCTTTTCCGGAGTCACGGTCGGGTTGAAGGCGTCGCCGGTAAACGAGGCAAAGGCGGTCGCGGTCGGCGAAATGGCGCTCACGATCGGATCACAGCAACCGACGAGGCCCGTGACGGCCGTCACTTGAAAGCCGAGATCGACTGCGTACTCGGCCGTGATCTCCTCGGTGCCTTCGATCGCCGTTCCGGTCACGTCTTGCTCGACGCGCACGAGCTCGGTGCGACCCGCCTCGCCGTCGATCGTCGCCGCCGCCATCGGCCCGCTCGCGCTATTCGAGTACAGGCTGGCGTAGTTCGCCTTGCCGAGCGCGGTTTGAGCGCCCGGCGCGCCTTGCGGATTTTGCGACAGGTTACGCAGGCTGTACTGGATGAAGTTGACGACGTTGATCGTGCCTTCACCTGCGCCGGAGCCGATGATCTCGGCGCCGCAACCGGTGGCCGAGCCGCTCCGAAACTGGATCGGCGGGTTGTTGTTGATGGTGACGGACGGAGCATTGCCGCCGGTCGCGCTGACGATTTGCCCGTAATATTGCTTGCCGTACTGGACGAAGCGCAAGGCTCGCCCCGTGGCGAAGACGCCTTGCACGGCGGCGGTGCTGGGGTTCGAACCATTGCCCAAGCGCGTCAGCGCAGGGCTGCCCGGGATCATGTAGAAGGTGACGGTCTCGTTGCCGTTGACGACGCGCGCGGGAAAGATGTCGGCAGAGGCGTAGGACCCGGCCAAGGTGAGCGTCTGCAGGTTCCGGCCGTTGGCGGCGAGCACGCCCGTGGCCGCGCTCGTGTCGATGCGCACGCTGGCCAAGCTGCGCAGCGCGAGCGGCCAATTGGCGTTCGGCTTCAGGCACACCGCGGGATCGAGCATGGCGTCCGGCGTAGCCAAAAAGCCGGCGCGCGCGATGTCCGTGCGCAGCCGTTCGAAGCCGACCAGTGCGCCCACGGTCGCGCTGGCGACGCGCGATTCGCGCTGATAAAAGCGGCCGCTGTCGCGGGCGAGCGCGAACACCGCGAGCGAGACGAATAGGCCGCCCGTGAGCGCGACCATCAGCTCGACCAAGGTGAAGCCGCGACGGCTGCGCCGGGAGCGAGCGAGGAGCGGAGCAGGGGCGCGCATCACGGCTTCATGTTCTCCCGGATGGCCGTGATCTTCTGCACGAAGTGGAACCTCGAGGTGGCGGTCGCGGCGCTGACGCTAGTGACCGGTGTCGCCGGGTCGCACGGGTTCACCCCCGCGACCGGCGCGGACTGCCCGTTGCGGAGCCAGAACACGCGCACTTCGGCGCGGATCAAGCCGTTGCCGGTGTCCAGATCTGCCGGCGGCTTATAGAGCCAGGACAAGCGCAGGTGCACGCAGAACTGCGCGGCGGCAAGGTTCGTGGTCGTATTCACGGGATTGCCGAGCGCATCGAAGCCCGGGCCGAAACCGAGCGTGGGATTATAGGCCGGCAAAAACCAGTCGTTGCCAGTGCCGCCGCCGGCGTTGAGCTTGACGTTCTGAAGCCAGACCGTCTCGTTCAAGTCGTCTGCCGGAAAACCGGGCGAGGGGTGATTCCAGACCGTCGCATCCGCTTCGAGCATGTCGAGCCAGGACTCGGCAATGTGGGTCGCGATCGCCAAATTCTTGGCGTGCTGATTGGAGGCACTCGTGACCTTCTCCATCGAGATGATGCCGGCGACACCGATGCCAAAGACCGAGATCGCCATCAATAGCTCGACCGCGGTGTAGCCGCGCTTCGCGAGCCGAGCGAAAAGGCCCAGACTTGCTCGGCTCATAGCGAAAGCCTCGCCATGCCGTTCGGCAGAATGCTCACGTTGCGCGTATTGCCGGTCTTGGTGCGAGTCACGGCAACGTCGACCATGCCGGTGCTCGGCTGGAGTGGGTTTGCCACCGTC
>Ga0068856_100004161_pt1 | contig 14461 bp, 10 predicted proteins | sample KBSCornC62_FD_66595 | JGI IMG/M metagenome (GOLD analysis project Ga0068856, IMG submission 66595) | Corn rhizosphere microbial communities from Kellogg Biological Station, Michigan, USA - KBS Corn C6-2 | ecosystem: Host-associated > Plants > Roots > Rhizosphere > Soil ...
AGACTGCGGCCAGAACAACCAAGGCGGTGGCTGCCACAAGCCCGCCAAACACGCCGATGCCGTGAATGATGCCGTCCGCAATCATCTCGGCCCGATCATAATTCCAGCGGATCGCGCCGGACGCCGCATGAATGGAGGTAGAAGCCAGTTGTTTCACTCGGAAGATGGTCATGCGCCTGGCGGATCCGGTCGAGCTGTCACCGATGGGCAAAAACCGGCGGGAAATGCCCCACCAGTCTTACCGTTACACTGTATTTGGTGATGGTCGCCAGAAATCGCGACCGAAGTATGAAGCTTGATTTCTGCCCGATCATTGCCACCTTTCTGGCACGTCACAGGTCACGTAAGCCCTTCTCATTTCAGGTTTTCCGCTTTTCATGCCTCCTGGTTTCTCCGAAATGGTCGAGGAGGCGCGCATCTCAGCGCGAGCCTTGCTCGACTTCGGCCACCATCTGTTCGATCCGACGATCCGGCTCGGCGTTACCGGGCTGTCGCGCGCCGGAAAGACCGTCTTTATTACCGCCCTCGTTCACGGTCTCACTCGCGGCGGTCGCTTTCCCGTGTTCGAGCCTTATGCCTCGGGCAGGATTGCTCGCGCCCGGCTCACACCCCAGCCTGACGACGCGGTACCCAGGTTCGACTATGAGGGTCACTTGCGGGCGCTCACCGAGCAGCGTTGCTGGCCGGAATCGACGGTCGACATCAGCGAACTCAGGCTTGTGATCGAGTACCAGCGGCAAAGCGGCGCGGACCGTACGCTGACCCTCGATATCGTCGATTACCCCGGGGAATGGCTTTTGGATTTGCCGCTCCTGTCGAAAAGCTATGAGCAGTGGTCGGCCGAAAGCCTGGCGCTGTCACGCGTCCCGCTGCGGCGCGAACTGGCCGCGCTTTGGCATGCGCAGCTTGCGACCCTGAGCGCGCAAGCACCGGAAGACGAGCAGGCCGCGCTCGCCTCGGCGCGTTTGTTCACCGACTATTTGCGCGCCTGCCGCGACGAGCGTTTTGCGATGAGCCTGTTGCCGCCCGGGCGTTTCCTGATGCCCGGCAATCTCGCCGGCTCGCCGGCGCTCACCTTCGCGCCGCTCGACGTGCCGCCAGGCGAAAGCGCGCCTTCCGGCTCGCTCTGGGCGATGATGGCCCGGCGCTATCAGGCGTATAAGGACGTGGTGATCAGGCCGTTTTTTCGCGATCATTTTTCCAGGCTCGATCGACAGATCGTCCTGGTAGACGCCTTGTCGGCGTTCAATGCGGGGCCAGAGGCGCTGCATGATCTTGAGGCCGCGCTCTCAGGGATTCTTGATTGCTTCAGGGTAGGACGCGGCAATCTGATCAGCCATTTGTTTCGCCCGCGTATCGATCGGATCTTGTTTGCCGCCACCAAAGCCGATCATCTGCATCACGTAAGCCATGACAGGCTCGAAGCGATCCTGCGTCGAACCGTGCGCGAGGCGGTCAAGCGCGCCGAATATGGCGGCGCAGAACTCGATGTGATCGCGCTCTCCGCCGTTCGGGCCACCCGCGAAGGACAGGTCCAGCGCGGCCGCGAAAAGCTGCCCTCCATCATCGGCACGCCCAGTTCTGGCGAGGCCGCACAGGGCGATATATTCGACGGGAATACCGAGGTCGCGACCTTTCCGGGCGACCTGCCGCTCGATCCGGAAGCTTTTTTTGCCAGCGAGCCTGCCTTCCGTGGCCTTGCCAGCACGCCTGCAGAAAGCACGGATTTCCGGTTTCTGCGGTTCAGGCCACCGCTTTTGGAAAGCGCCGGCGCCGATGGCGGCCTGCCGCACATCCGCCTTGACCGGGCGCTGCAATTCTTGATTGGAGACCGGCTGCAATGAGCGAAAGCCCGCGACATCGAAGCCCAATGACCATCAAACTCGATGATCCTCATGTGGTCGTGGTTGACCCGGAGGAGGACAAGCGGCCCGCGCGCGGCTCGATTCAGATCACCCCGGATCCAGATCCGGCCATGCTGCCTGTAGCCGTTGAGCCGGCCTCGTTGCGGCCGCGACGTGGCCTCCGCTGGGGCACGGTGTTCTGGGTCGCCCTTGCTGGCCTGGTGCTGCTCGGCGCAGGCCTGGGCGCGGTCGACTTCGTGGAAAGCCTGTTTGCGCGGAGCGAAAGCCTGGGCCTGGTCGGACTGACATTCGCCATCGCTGCCGCCTTGGCACTACTGATGGTGACCGTGCGGGAAATCCTTGGACTCACGCGGCTTGCCGCGATCGAAACCATGCATCAGCGCGCGGCAGCCGTGCTGCGGAGCGACGATCGCGCCGAAAGCCGTACGGTTGCCCGCGAGCTGCTGAAGCTCGCGCATCAGAATCCACAACTGGCACATTCCCGGGCGACTGTAGAGAACCACATCTCGGACATCATCGATGGCGGGGACATGATCCGCCTGGCGGAGCGCGAGTTGATGGGCCCGCTCGATCAGGAGGCCCGGCGGCTGGTGTCATCGGCCGCGCAGCGGGTGTCGCTGATCACCGCGATCAGTCCGCGGGCTCTGGTCGACATGCTGTTCGTGTTCCTGGTTTCGTTGCGGCTGATTCGGCAACTGGCGCGACTCTATGGCGGGCGACCCGGCGCCCTCGGCACCATCCGCCTGACACGTCACGTCATTGCGCACCTTGCGATCACCGGGGGCATGGCGGCGAGCGACAGCTTGATCCAGCAGGTGCTCGGCCACGGCATTGCCGCCAAATTGTCGCAACGTCTCGGCGAAGGTCTGCTCAATGGCCTGTTGACCGCTCGCCTCGGCCTTGCCGCCATCGAGGTCACCCGACCCCTTCCTTTCACGGCCTTGCCACGGCCGGCGCTTGCGGATCTCGTACGGAATCTGGGCAAGGATCTGCGTCGCAAGGGCGATCATCACGAAGAATGACCCTGGCGCACGATCCGACCTGCCAGCGTTCCCTCTGTACCTGCCATCGCGATATTGACGGCCCGCCGCGGCAAAAACCGGCAAGCCAGGCAAAGATCGGCCACGTGCCACCCCGCACCAGCGACCAGATCATTGCACCGGATGGCGGTGCAAATGGCCGCGGCAGGTCGTTGGCTATCCGGCGAATTCGGCTCTAACATCCCAGCAGATCATCCCGCCGGACGCGATTCCATGGCCGATACGATTTCATCAGGGTTGACGACCTTCGTTCGCGGCCTCGGTATCCGGCAGCTTCGGCTGGCATGCGGATCGATCCTGTTCACCTATCTCGTCAGCCATTTCCTCAATCATGCCCTCGGCAATATCTCCATGGAGGCGCTGGACACCGGACTCTATTACCACATGCTGTTCTGGCAGAGCCTTCCGGTCATGATGCTGTTCTATGGTGCCGCATTGGTCCACGCGGGCCTTGGCGTTTTCGCGTTCTACGAACGCCGGCAATTTCGCTGGCGGACAATCGAGCCGCTGCAGCTTGTGCTCGGGCTCAGTATCCCCGCCCTGATCGTTGGACATTTTGTCGGGGTGCGGATGGGCCAAGCCATCTTTGGTCACGAGAAACTCTATCCGCAGACCTTATACGCCTATTGGGTGGCATGGCCCGATCGCAAATGGTTGATGTTTGCGGTGCTGGTCATCTCGTGGGTGCATGGCTGCATCGGACTGTACTTCTGGCTTCGCATGAAGGCCTTGTACCGGATCGCCGCGCCCTACCTGCTGGCAGCGGCGGTGCTGCTCCCAACGCTTGCCCTGCTCGGACTTTATCAGGGCGGCCGCAGTGTGGTCGCCGAAGCTGATGAAAGGGAATGGCAAGCCAAATATCTCTCACGACAGCAGGTGGGTACGGCGGCTGATCAGGCCGTGCTCGATCAAATCACCTACGGCTTTCTGGTTTTCTATCTGGGCTTACTCGGCGTGACGCTCGCGGGCCGAGGGTTACGCGCCCTCATGGAACGGCGGAGCGGCATAATCCGTCTGTCCTACGGCAACGGCAAAACCATCCGCGTGCCAAAGGGTTTGAGCGTCCTGGAAGCCAGCCTCCGAAACAACGTGCCGCACGCCAGCGTTTGTGGGGGACGGGCGCGCTGCTCGACCTGTCGCATCCGGATCATCGGTGATTATGCGATGTTGCCGAAAGCCTCAGGACGGGAGGCCTTCGTGCTGCAGCGCGTCGGCGCGGGCGATGACCCCTCAATTCGGCTCGCCTGCCAGTTACGACCCGACACCGACCTCTCCTTTTTCCAGATCTTCACGCCTCAGGAAGCCACGGCATCGTCGCTCGCGTCTCCGTCCCGCATTGGCGAGGAGCGCTATCTGGTGAGCCTGTTTGTCGATATGCGCGGCTCGACGCGGCTGGCCGAGAAACGATTGCCCTTCGACACCGTCTTCATCGTCAACCGCTTTTTGGGCGCGGTGTCGCAGGCCGTGCTGTCCTGCGGCGGCCAGCCGAACCAGTTCGTCGGCGACGGCCAATTGGCACTATTCGGTCTTGCCGTCGACCCGCGCACCGCCTGCCGGCAGGCGCTGCGCGCCGCGGCCCAGATCGCGGCCAATGTCGATGATCTCAACCGGCTCCTGGTCCATGATCTGCGCGAGCCAATCCGCTTCGGCATCGGAATCCATGCCGGCGAGGTGATCATCGGCGATATCGGCTATCGCGACCATATGGTGTTTACCGCGCTCGGCGATGCCGTGAACGTCGCCGCACGGCTGCAGGACATGACCAAGACGCTGGCTTGTGAGGCCGTGATCTCCGAGGAGGTAGCGACCACCGCCCGGCTTTCGATGGACGACTGGCCGCGCCATCAAGTGGCGGTTCGCGGGCGCGCCGAACAACTGGTCGTGCACACCGTTTCCGACGCGCGGACGCTTTCTTCGCTGACTGCAGAGACCACAAAGGTCGGCAGCTGACGACGATCTTCTTTCGGCAGCACCCAAGTCTTATGTCAGACTATGGACGACGAGGCGGCGTCCGATTCGTGCGAGGGCCGGGTTCCCTTCAAGCCGCGAGGGTTGCCATGAGGACTGCGAATGCCATAACGCCGCGTCGCTTCGAAGCCGAATATGCGCCGGACGATTGCAAGATCGCGGCCGGCCTTCTCTTGGAACCCGATGTTGAACCGAGGACCGGAGTCGATCGCACCGCCATCCGCCTGATCGAGGCGGTCCGTTCTGCGACCGGGGGTCTCGGCGGCATCGAGGAACTGCTGCGGGAATTCTCACTGTCGACGAGGGAAGGCCTCGCCTTGATGGTGCTTGCCGAGGCGCTGTTGCGTGTCCCGGACGATCGCACCGCCGATCAGTTCATCGAAACCCAGCTCGGCCAGGGTGATTTCGTGCATCACGAAACCGCCTCCAGTGCGTTTCTGGTCAACGCTTCGGCATGGGCGTTGGCGACTTCCGCCCGCCTCATTCAGGCCGGCGAAGATCCAGCGGGAACACTCGGTCATTTGGTGAAGCGGATCGGCGTGCCCGCGATACGTTCCGCCATCCGACAGGCGATGCGGCTGATGGGCAGCCATTTCGTCCTTGGGCAGACCATCGAAGAAGCTCTGTCCCGCGCCGACCTGCAAAGGCCGGGCGGTCCGCGCTATTCATTCGACATGCTGGGCGAAGGAGCCCGGACCGCTGCCGATGCCGAGCGTTATTTCAATGCCTATGCGCTGGCGGTCGAAGCGATTGGCCAGGTGGCGGGAAATCGGGCGCTTCCTGATCGGCCGGGTATCTCGGTCAAGCTTTCGGCGCTTCACCCGCGCTTTGAGGCCATCAGTCATTCCCGGGTCATGCGCGAGCTCGTACCGCGGCTGCGCGAGCTCGCCTGCCGGGCACGAGATTTCAATCTGAACTTTACCGTCGATGCCGAAGAAGCCGATCGTCTGGAATTATCGCTCGATGTCTTCAGCGCGGTCTTGAGCGATACGGCGCTCGCCGGATGGGACGGGTTTGGACTTGCGGTCCAGGCCTACCAGAAGCGGGCCAGCGCCGTGATCGACTATGTGAGCGCGCTGGCAGCAACGTTAAACCGCCGCCTGATGGTGCGCCTGGTGAAGGGCGCCTATTGGGACACCGAGATCAAGCGCGCGCAGGAGCGCGGGCTTGACGATTATCCGGTCTTCACCCGCAAGGCGATGACCGACCTCAACTACATGGACTGCGCCCGCAAGCTGCTCGGCCTGCGTCCCGTTCTATTTCCGCAATTCGCCACTCATAACGCGCTGACGGTTGCAAGCCTGCTGGCCTCGGCCGGCGATGAGACGAACTTCGAATTCCAGCGCCTGCATGGCATGGGCGAGGCGCTCTATCGGCAACTGCGCGAGGACCGCCCTCGTCTTGCCGTGCGCACCTATGCGCCGGTCGGCAGCCACCGCGATCTCCTCGCCTATCTGGTTCGTCGGCTGCTGGAAAACGGCGCCAACTCCTCTTTTGTGGCGCTTGCTGCCGATAAGACCGTGCCGGTATCGGAATTATTGCGACGACCTGCTGACATCATCGGCTCAGCCGACAGGGCACGCCACCCGAATATCCCGTTGCCGCGCGACCTCTATCAGCCCGACCGCCTGAATTCACGCGGCATCGAATTCGGCGAGCGAGCCGCGCTGGAGCGTTTGATATCGGACAGCGCCAGGAGTTTTACAGCCGTCGAAGCCGCGCCATTGATCGACGGCAGGCCGATCACCGGGATGCGCAGGGGGCTTTCCGGGCCCATTTTCGGCAAATCGCCGATCGGCCACGTCGTTGTCGCCACGCCAGCGCAAGCCGATGCGGCAATGTTAGCTGCGCAGGCGGGTTTTTCGGACTGGAGCCGAACGTCGGTAGCCGAGCGCGCTGAATGTCTGGAACGTGCGGCCACCCAACTCGAAAAGCGGTCGGCGCATTTCATTGCGCTGTTGCAGCGCGAGGCCGGGAAGACCCTGGACGATGCGCTGGCCGAGGTCCGCGAGGCTACCGACTTCCTGCGTTATTACGCCTGGCAGGGTCGAAAGCTTTTCGGACACGATCACGTCCTTCCGGGACCTACGGGGGAAAGCAATGCACTACGATGGCGTGGGCGCGGCGTATTCGTCGCGATATCGCCCTGGAATTTCCCGCTTGCCATATTTACGGGCCAAGTTGCCGCCGCGCTAATGGCAGGCAATTCGGTTGTCGCCAAACCTGCCGAGCAGACGCCGCTGATTGCAAGCGAGGCGGTACGGCTGCTGCATGAATCCGGCATACCGGCCTCAGTGCTTCAATTCGTTCCGGGAGACGGCGAGATCGGTGCGGCACTGATTGCGCATCCGCAAGTCGGCGGCGTGGTCTTCACCGGTTCGACCGAGGTGGCGCGCTCGATCAATCGAACGCTGGCGGCCAAGGATGGTCCCATCGTCCCATTGATCGCCGAGACCGGTGGGATCAACGCGATGATTGTCGATGCGACCGCGCTGCCGGAGCAGGTTGCCGACGATGTGCTGGCCTCCAGCTTTCGCTCGGCCGGTCAACGCTGCTCGGCGCTGCGCCTCCTGTTTATTCAGGACGATGTGGCGGATCGCATGATCGAAATGATCACCGGCGCGTCACGTGAACTTGGGATCGGCGATCCCTGCGATCCCTCGACCCATATCGGCCCCGTGATCGACATGGAAGCCAAACGACGGCTCGATGATCACATCGCGATCATGAAGCTGCGGGCGCGCGTTCACTATGCAGGCGAAGCACCACGGGGCATTTATGTTGCCCCGCATATTTTCGAGCTGAAAAATGCCGACGAACTATCCGAAGAGGTGTTCGGACCTGTCCTGCATGTCGTGCGCTATGCCGCGGGCCAAATTGATGGCGTCCTGCAAGCTATTCAACGAAAGGACTTTGGGCTGACGCTCGGCATCCATTCGCGGATCGATGACACGTCCCAGGCCATCATTGATCGCCTCGCCATCGGAAATATCTATGTCAACCGCAATATGATCGGCGCTGTTGTCGGCGTGCAGCCGTTCGGGGGCCACGGGCTTTCCGGCACAGGCCCCAAGGCCGGCGGTCCGCATTACCTCGCACGCTTTGCCGCTGAGCAGACTATCACCATCAACACCGCTGCCGCGGGCGGCAACGCCAAACTCCTGTCGGACCGGCCTTGAGACGGGCTCCTTCAAATTGATCCTGGATCAATGGCTGGTCTGGACGAAGCACATTCCGATCGGCGAAGGCCGGCCGGCGGGCTGGCAAGTGAGACCGGGGGCGCAGGTCCAGTCTGCAAAGCTCTTGTCTGGCGCAGCTTTGTTGTTGACAGGCAGGGCGCAGCGGGCGCCCCAACCGTCGCTATATTCGCTGCCGTCGAGCTCCGAGCTACCACGCAATTGCGGTCGATCGGCAAATCCACGCGAATAATCCACCGGCGTTCCGTCCCGCTGCGCGCGGAGAATGTCGCGACGCCGGAGCTGCTCACCAAAGAAATGCGGTGAGGCCGGAACGACCGTCATATTCGATGGGTTGGCCCGCAGCCAGTCCACCCCTGGAAAATGAAAACCGCCGATCCCGCGCGTCTGATGACAACCAGCGCAGGTGATATCGTTGAGCCTTCGCTCAAAGCCTGCCGGCGAACGGATGTTCTGCAAGTTGACCCCGCGATTTGCCGCCTGCTGAAGCGCGGACACAATATCGCTTTCGGTAAAGACAGGCGGAACGACCGGATCGTCTCCCTCCACCAAACCAAACGCGGATTGCCGGTCGGATGTGGCAAGGCCCGCCGGCGTCGAGGCAATGGCGCCATTGGCAAGAAACTCCGGTGGAATCAGAAGTGTCCCACGATCGAAGGTCGCGAGGTGTTCCGGATCGAGCAACCAGCGCCGAAACGCCCGCTTGAGATGGTCGTCGGCGAGAAGCCGCTCACGATCGATCTGGTTTTCGAGCGGAATTTCCTCGAACGCCTTTTTCGCTTCATCATATCGGAACACCTTGAGCAGGTAATCGGTGCGAAAATCCTGCGCGGCGGATTTCGGGACATGCGCGATCTGCAGGTTGATCTCGATCCGATCGATCTGGTTTTTCCCCACGAGCGCCAGCGGACCGTCGCGCGAATCCAGCAGCGCGGCGGCAGAAAGACCATCCCGCATATCCGTGGTGAGCCAGCGACGCGCTATTTCGGAACAGGCCCGGGCTCTATCCGCCGGGCTTCTCGCGTTCAACACGATGTTGAGCGTCATCGGCGGCCGCGTCGTAAGTTCTGATTGCCCTTCTGCCGCCAGGCGATAGATCAGCCGGATCTCGCCGCAGGTTTCCGGCGCCACATAGGCCCGGTCCATGCGGTTGACGATCCCCGCCAGAACAAATCGGACATCGGGAGAATCCAGCAGCGCCCGATCGAACAGTTGAACATCGTAGGATGGCCCGACGCCGACGGTTTGACCCGGATGATCCGCCTGCTGCCTCGCTACATACCGACCGAACTCGCGGTCGATCGCCTGGCGCACGGAAACCATGGGCGGAGCCGCAAACAGGCGGGCGTTGGATACGGTTCCCTCGGCCGTTCCGTCCAATAGAATTCGATTCGCCCCGAACGCCGCCTGATCCAGATCGCGCAATGTCACGGGATCGGTGATCGCCGTCCCGCGCTCCAGCTGTGGATCGCCGGCGCTTGCTGGTCCTGCAACCACACTGAAAAGCGCAGGCGCAAGACAGCCAACAATCAGCTTTCGGAAGTTACGTCGCATACGGTATGTCCGAACGACAAGAGCGTGCGGACAGTAGCCGATGAGAATGCCGACTGTCTTGTTACAATCCGGAGAACGCCGCGCCTCGCTGTTTGGCTCAGCGCGCGGTTCAGCGGGCGACGATCAGGCCCTTGCTGGTGACGACCACCCACCGTCCATCCTGGCGCCGGATCGCTTCGACGCGTCCCAGACCCGGCACGGGGTCGCCGGCATAGACTTCGTAAACCCCGGGACGCCCCTCGATCAGGGCTCCACCGTCGGCGACGTCACGCAGTACCCAGCCTTCGACCGTCGGCAGCCGGCCGATTTCCGGCTTTGGCGCGGCCGCCGCGGGTGCAGGGATCGAGCCCGTGACGTCCTTGCTGACGGCCGGGACTGCTGGGGCGGCGCTAGCCATCGGAACTGGTGGCGCAGCGAATGGTGCAGCAGGTGGTGCAGCAACCGCAGGCGCCGCCCGCAGCTTGTCGACCGCCTCACTCAGCTTGGCCAGTTTGGCCGCTGGTTCGGCCTGCGCTTTCTCCATCCGATCAAAGCGCTCGCCGGTCTTGCCGAACTGGACGGCATTGGCCTTCGCGATATGATCGATATTGGTCCGGAGCGAACCGATTTCGGTATCGATACGCGCGACCGCGGCTTCGAAGCTGCGATTGGCGGATGACGCGGCATCGTCAGCGGTTGCGTGCTGCATACCGATCGTGGCCAGCGACCCGCCGATGGCACCGATCACAGCGGCAAGGGCGACCACCGCTGCCATCGCGGAGAAACGGGGTGCGCCGGTCAAGCCGAGGCCTTCTTTGATGCCGGCGCCCGCCTCCGCATGATGCTCGCCGGGAGCCATGACCATCAGCTTGCCGAATGTCGTCGTAGGATCCGAAGAGGACGAACCGGCATGCGCATGTGCCTCATTGGCAGGGGCTTTTGGCTCAGCCTGGTCGGGCTCTGCAGATGCGGAATGCGACTCGGACGGGCTTGCCGTCATGCCTTCGGCGACGTCGGCCGCCGCCTTTTCCCCGGCCGTCGCATCAGCGCCGGCTTCGGTCAGTTGCTCGCTCACGATCAAACCTCCTGTCAAAGGTTGACCATTTGCTAACTTTGATTGCTTTCGAAATTCTTACCTCAGTCGGGACTTACGGAAATTTTAGAAATGGTTCCGTCGGTTTTGCCCCTTCAAATCACCACGGGCTTGTCCGGCAGCTCGTTACGACTACCAGGCTCCGCGGGGAAATGAATGGCCAGCAGGGTCGAGACCGCCTCGATACCCGCGATAACCCCCCGCTCGAAATGGCCCGATCTGAAGTCATTTTCCATTCTTCGGCAGATGGCTTCCCAGGCGGAGGCTCCGACCCTGGCATCAATGCCGCGGTCGGCAACAATCTCGACGTCCTGATCCGCCAGCAACAGATAGATCAGTACCCCATTGTTGTGCGCCGTATCCCAGATGCGCAGATGCGAAAAGACATCAAGGGCCCGCTCTCGCGCCGGTTGGTTCCGAAACAGCTGCGCGCCATCCAGCGCACCCTCGACGACAAAGCGAATCTGCCCTGAATTCGTGGCTTCGCCCGATTTGATGGCCCGCTCGATAGCCGCGAGCACCTGTGGCGTGAAGATGCGGCGCGCCCGCCAATGATGCTCCACAAGGTGTCTTGCGATGCGCTTGATGCCCATGGCTACCAGCTCCCGGAGGCGCCGCCGCCACCAAAGCTGCCTCCCCCACCGCTGAAGCTTCCGCCGCTGCTGCCGCCGCCAGACCAAGAGCCGCCTGATGATCCGCTCGACCAGCCTCCCCCACCCGCCGGGCCGGCTGTGGAAATGCCGTCGCTGATCATCGTGAAGACCGCGGCGATGAGACCCGCGATAACCGAGACTACCAGCGATCCCACCGCAAACCAGGCTATCAGGCCGATCAGACCGCCGGTGGCCACGGAGCCCATGAGCCGACCGAACAGGCCGCGCAAAAGGCCGCCGCCCACCAGGACCACGATGAAGATGAAGACCGGATTAAAACGATCCAGCAGATCGCTTAAGCCAAAATCAAGCTGCGGCTTGGCGGCGGGCGCCGGCAGCGGCTCGCCCTCGATCACTCCTACAATGCGGTCGACGCCTGCCGATACGCCACCGGCAAAATCGCCGGTCTTGAATCGGGGAATAATGATTTCGTCGATAATGCGTCTTGCCGTGACATCGTTGAGGGCTCCCTCCAAACCGTAGCCGACCTCAATGCGGAGCTTGTGGTCGTCCTTGGCGATCACCAGCAGCGCGCCGTCGTCCACCCTCTTGCGGCCGATCTTCCAGGCTTCTGCGACCCGGATCGAATATTGCTCGATCGTCTCCGGCGCGGTGGTCGGCACCAAGAGGACCGCGACCTGGCTGCCCTTTCTCGTCTCAAGGTCCGACAGGGTACGCGTCAACGAGGCGATATCGCTGGTCGACAAGGTCCCGGTCTGATCGACCACGCGGCCCGTGAGCGGCGGTACCGCGACATCGGCCAGGGCCGCGAAGGCCCAGCCTACGAGCAGCGCCAGAAGGGAAAGCCTCGCGGCGATCATTGATCAAGCCACGCGGCTATTTCGCGGGCGCCGCTGGAGACTGATTGAAATCCACCTTGGGTGCGGTCGAGATTTCCTTTTCGTTGTCGACCGAGAAATTCGGCTTTTCCTTATATCCGAACGCCATTGCCGTCAGATTGGTCGGAAACGACCTGATCTGGACGTTATAGTCCTGCACCGCCTTGATGTAGCGGTTGCGAGCCACGGTGATACGGTTTTCGGTTCCCTCCAGCTGCGCCATCAGATCGCGAAACAGCGCGTCGGATTTGAGCTGCGGATAGTTCTCCGTCACCACCAATAGCCTGGAGAGCGCACTCGAAAGTTCGCCCTGGGCGGCCTGGAATTTGGCAAAGGCCCCGGGATCATTGATTACGTCGGGCGTCGCCTGGATGCTGCCAACCTTGGCGCGCGCATTGGTGACGCCTAGCAGCACGTCCTTCTCCTGCTGGGCAAAGCCTTTTACCGAGTTGACGAGGTTCGGCACGAGATCGGCGCGTCGCTGATACTGGTTCAAAACCTCCGACCAGCTCGACTTGACCTGCTCGTCATTGCTTTGAATGGCGTTGTAGCCGCAATTCGTCAGGCTCAGGGTCGCCAGCGTCGCCAGCACCGTCCAGAATTTACGCATCGAACTCTCCCTCGGATTCGCTCCTCAGCCATAGCACATCTTGCGGCTGACCGGGCGTCCACGTGGATCTGATGCGGTCTGTCAGGGCACCATGACCAGGCTGCCCGTGGTCTTGCGCGAGGCGACATCACGATGCACCTGCTGGACATCGGCCAGACGATAGATGGTCGGCGGCGGCAATTTCAGGATGCCGCGGCTTAACGCGTCCATGACATCTTCGGCGACTACCTTGAACTGCGCCGGCGTACGAATGTAGCTCTGAAGCACCGCCCGGGTATAGAAGAGCGATCCCTTGTCCGAGAGATCGGTTACCTTGACCGGATCGGGATGGCCCGAGGCACTACCGTAATTGACGAACATGCCGAGCGGCGCGAGCGAATTCATCGATGCCTCGGCCGAATCCTTGCCGATGGCGTCATACACCGCCTCCACACCCTTGCCGCCCGTCAATTCCCTGACCCGCTTGGGTATGTCGTCCCGCGAGGAGACCAATACGTGTTCTGCGCCGACCGCTTTGGCCGCCTGAACTTTTTCTTCGGAGCCAACCACGCCAATCACCCGCGCGCCGAGCTTGCTGCCCCACTGAACCAGATGCTGGCCCATCGCGCCCGCCGCTGCCCAGACCAGGATATCGTCGCCGGGCTTGACCGGGTAGGTTCGTTTCAGCAGGACCTGCGCGGTCATTCCCTTGACGTAGGAGGCGGCCGCGGCTTCAAAGGAGACCGAGTCCGGCAAGCGGACGGCGCGGAATGCCTCGAAGGCTGCGGCCTCGGCATTGGATCCGTAGGCAAATGTCAAATAAGCGACGCGATCTCCGGGCCGGAATTCCGTGACACCGGGGCCTACGGATTCCACGATGCCAGCGGCTTCCTGGCCAATGCCCCCGGGCAATGGCAGCTTATAATATTCCCCCTGGCGCATCTTTGTTTCGAGATAGTTGAAGCCAATGGCATGATTGCGGACCACCATCTCGCTAGGTCCGGCAACCGGCATCGGCCGTTCCACCAACTCGAGAACTTCCGGACCGCCATAGCGCTGCAGGTAGACAGCCTTCATGCTCTTCCCCCTTTAACCGGCCAAGTGCCGGCCCAATTTTGTGATTTTGAATGGGTGTGATCGGCTCGCTATAGCGAATCGATTTTGTACGGGTTGCTGGTTCGTTGAAATTATCCGCTAAGGCACCATAACGAGACTTCCGATGGTCTTGCGCGAGGCAACATCGCGATGCACCTGCTGGACATCGGCCAGACGATAGATGGTCGGCGGCGGCAATTTCAGAATGCCGCGGGTCAACGCATCCACGAGATCTTCGGCGACTTCCCGATAGAGCGCCGGCGTCCGAATATAGCTCGGCATAACCGCCCGCGTGTAGAATAGCGATCCCTTGTCGGAGAGATCGGTTACCTTGATCGGATCGGGATGGCCCGAGGCGCTGCCGTAATTGACGAACATTCCGAGCGGGGCGAGCGAATTCATTGAGGCCTCGGCGGTATCCTTGCCGATTGCGTCATACACCGCCTCCACACCCTTGCCGCCGGTCAATTCCCTCACCCGCTTGGGTATGTCGTCCCGCGAGGAGACGAGCACGTGCTCGGCGCCGACCGCTTTGGCTGCCTGGATCTTCTCTTCGGAGCCGACCACGCCAATTACCCGAGCGCCGAGC
>Ga0068856_100004162_pt1 | contig 14450 bp, 9 predicted proteins | sample KBSCornC62_FD_66595 | JGI IMG/M metagenome (GOLD analysis project Ga0068856, IMG submission 66595) | Corn rhizosphere microbial communities from Kellogg Biological Station, Michigan, USA - KBS Corn C6-2 | ecosystem: Host-associated > Plants > Roots > Rhizosphere > Soil ...
AAGAGCGCATGCGCCCCTCCTATCACGAGCCGCCCGTTTCGTGACCCACGGACTACCGGACCTGGAACCGCTTCCTTATTTTTGATGGTCACCGATCACGCCCCACCCCGTCCCAGCCTTCGGCGGCCCTTTGCGAGAGACTCGAAGAGCCGGCGCGGAATGCTCCCAAAAACGCGCTCTTCGGTCACCCGTAGCGTAGGGAGCGTAGGTCGGCACGGGGCGGAAAGCTGAACCCGGGGCGAAGCGCTTTTTCAAATGGCAGGGAACTTTTCGAACCACGGGGGCGTGGTGAAGTGCGCCTTCCGCCGCGCGCTTGCGAGCCGCGCTGCACGCTTGCGAGCCGCGCTGCACGCTTGCAGCCGCACTGCGCCCCGCGCTTTCAAGCCATGCCGCATGGCGCGCTTTCGAGCCGTGCGGCCGCACGCTTTCCGCCGCGCGCTTTCAGCCGGACCTCCCCCGCGCGCGTCTTGTTCGACGCGGCCCGTCCGTTTCTGGATCCGGGGAAGTCGTCCGGGACGCCGAAGGCTGGGCCGAGCTGTGCGCGCCTCGTGACCATCAACCCAAGTTCGAACGAGGCGCGTCGGTCAGCGAGTCGCGCGCGCGCTCAGGCGATCGGCGCCGCGGCGCGCGCGCGGACGGCGCAGATTTTGAATTCGGGCATGCGGCTCGTCGGATCGAGCGCGGGATTGGTGAGCAGATTGGCGGCCAAGCGGCCACCCCAGTGAAACGGAGCGAACAGCGTGTCCGGCCGAATGTCGGCGGACACGCTCACTCGGAAGCTGACCGCGCCACGCCGGCTCTCGACCAGCAAGGCGTCGCCGGTTCTCACGGCGAGCTCGGCCGCGAGCCGCGGGTGAATCTCGACGCGCGGCGTGGGTTGCGCGTCGATCAGCGCGCTCACGCGCCGAGTTTGGGCGCCCGAGTTGTAGTGCTCCTTGTAGCGACCGGTCGTGAAGAACAGCGGATATTCGGCGTCGGGCAGCTCGCCCGCGGGCCGATACGGCAGCGCGTGAAAGCGGGCGCGGCCGCTTGGATGCGCGAAGCGCTCGGAGAAGAGTCGCGGCGTGCCCGCGTGCGCGGGGCTGGGACAAGGCCAGAAAACGCCCTGTTCGGCGCGGATTTTCTCGTAGCTGATGCCGCTGTAGTCCGCGCGCGCGCCAGCGGTGGCACGGCGCAGCTCATCGAACACCGCCTCCGAATCGGCAAATTCGAAGCCGGCCGCGCCGAGCCGCGCGGCAAGCTCCGCGAGCACCTCGAGATCGGTCTTCACGCCCGGCGGTGGGCGGCGCACGCGCTGGCGCAAGATCACGCGGCCCTCGAGGTTGGTCATCGTGCCTTCTTCTTCGGCCCATTGCGTGGTCGGCAAGATCACGTCGGCGGTGGCCGAGGTCTCGTTCTCGAAGCTGTCGCACACGACCAAGAGATCGAGCGCGGCGAGCTTCTTCGTGATGTTGCCCGCGTTCGGCGACGCGACCGCGACGTTCGAGCCGAACACCAAGAGCCCGCGGATGCCGCCCTCGGGTCCGAGTGAATCGAGCAACTCGTACGCGCTCTTGCCCTTGCCCGGCAGCTCACGCGGATCGACGCCCCACAGCTCGGCCATCAGTTTGCGATCGGCGGCACTTTCGATCGAGCGATAACCGGGCAGTTGATCGGCTTTTTGGCCGTGTTCGCGGCCGCCCTGCCCGTTGCCCTGTCCCGTCAGACAACCGTAGCCGCTGAACGGTTTGCCGACCTTGCCGAGCGCGAGCATCAAGTTGATGAACGAGAGCACCGTGTCGCTGCCCTTCGATTGCTGCTCGGGGCCGCGACCGGAGAGCAACATGCTGCTCTCGACCTCGGCCAACAGCCGAAGTGCGCGGAGCTGGGCGCTGATCGGCACGCCCGTGATGCGCTCGACCGAAGCCGGATCGCTGGTGAGCACGCTACGCCGCAGCTCGTCGAAGCCTTCGGTGCGCTCGGCCACGTACTGTTGGTCGACGAGGCCGTGCTCGATCGCCAAGTGCAATAAGCCGTTGGCGAGCGCGAGATCGGTGCCGGGCGTGAGCTGCAGGTGCAAGGTGGCCGAGCGCGCGGTGGCGCTGACGCGCGGGTCGACCACGATCAGGTTGCCGCCGCGGTTTTGCTGCTCGAACACCCATTGCATGATCGGCGGCATGGTGTCCGCGCAATTGGAGCCCCAGAGCAGCAAGGTCTGCGTCTCCGCGATGTCCGAGACCGGAAACGGTAGGCCTCGGTCGATGCCGAACGCGCGGTTCTGCCCGGCCGCGGCCGAGGACATGCAATAACGCCCGTTGTAGTCGATGTGCGGCGTGCGCAGCGCGACACGCGCGAACTTGCCGAGCAGGTATGCCTTTTCGTTGCTCAGCGCGCCGCTGCCGAACGCCGCGATCGAGTCCTGACCGTGAGCGCGCTGCAGCGCGAGGATCCGCTCGGCCACGAAATCGAGCGCGCTGTCCCAGGACACCGCTTCGCGCTCACCGTTCGCCTTGCGCAAAAGCGGCGCGTACAATCGGTCGGGGTGCTCGATCAGGTCGCCCGAGGTGAAGCCCTTGATGCACATCTGCCCGCGGTTGACCGGGAAGTCGTCGTCGGCGCGGACGCTGAGCGGAGTGTCGCCCGAGTCGGTCACCAGCATGCCGCATTGAAATGCGCAGTACGGGCAGTGGGTCTTGTGCTCGACCGGCGAAACGACGCGCAAAGTGGGAGGAGGCGGGCTCATGGAACGAGTCCAACTGTGCGGCCCGGCTCGTTTCGGGTGGGTGTCGGAGCTCACCTCCAACCCCCAAATACATCGCTTCTCGATACGAAAAGCTTGGGGCGCCGAGCTTCACGAAACCTACACGAAACGAAGCGCCCCCTGGGCCGCGCAGCCGCGAACGCCCCTCAGGGCATGCGCAAGCTGAGCGCGCCCAGATAATCCCGCTTGCCGAGCGGCACGCCGTTGTGGCGCAGGATGGCGTAGCTGTGCGTCAGATGGAAAAAGAAGTTCGGCTGCGCGTGCTCGCGGAAGTAGTCGGCGCCGCTCATCACCTTCCCCTCCCAACGCGGCTGGGTCACGTTGCGTGTGTCGGCGCCTTCGAAATCTTTGGCTGAAAAGCCATCAAGGTAGGCGATGACCGAGCGCAAGCGCGCGCGCAGCTCGTCCAAAGTCTGCTCGGTGTCCGGGTGCTTCGGCGCCTCTTTGCCGGACAAGCGCGAGGCCGCCAGCTTGGCCGTGTCACAGGCGGTCTGGATCTGGCGCGCGAACGCGAATTGATCGGGCGCGAGCCGGAAGCCGAGGAACACGTTCGAGTCGAACGATTTTTCTTTGGCAAAGGCCTCGGCCGCGTCGAGCCACTTTTCGGCCTGGCCGAGCATCTTCTTCATCTGAGTGAGCGATTCGTAATACATGGTTTCAAGCTACCCTTGTTTGCCCGCTGCGTCAGCCGATCGCGCGCACCACGCCGCCATCGACTCGCAGCGCCGCACCGTTGATGCCCGAGGCGCGCGGGCTCGCGACGAACGCGGCCAAAGCCGCAATTTCGTCGGGCGTCTCGAAGCGTTGCAACAACGACGAGGGCCGCGCGTGCTGGAAAAAATCGCGCTCGACCTCGCTCGGGTTCTTGCCTTGCTGAGCGGCCAAGCCGCTGACGAAGTCCGCCACGCCCTCGCTTTTGGTCGGGCCGGGCAAAATGGAATTCACGGTCACCGCGCTGCCGACGGTCATTTCGGCCAAGCCGCGCGCCAGGGCCAGCTGCGCGGTCTTGGTCATACCGTATTGGATCATCTCGACCGGGATCTGCAGCGCGCTCTCACTCGACACGAACAGGATGCGACCCCAATTCCGCTCCAGCATCGCTGGCAAGCAGGCGCGTGATAGCCGCACTCCGCTCAGCACGTTGACCTCGAAGAACCGTAGCCAATCTTCGTCGCTGATTTGCGCGAAGGGTTTGGCCTCGAAAATGCCGAGGTTGTTCACCAAAATATCCACGCTCGGCAGCGCGCCGAGGAGGGCGTCACAACCCGCTCGCGTGCCCAGATCGGCCGCGATACCGCTCACCTGACCCACGCTGGCGAGCGCGGCGACGGCCTGATCGACGCGCGCCGCGGTGCGCCCGTTCAACACCACGCTCGCGCCCTCGGCGGCCAACGCCTTGGCGATGGCAAAGCCGATGCCTGCAGTAGACCCCGTCACGAGTGCGCGCTTGCCTCGAAGCTCGAAATCCATCGGCGAACGCATCGAGCCGAGCCCAGCAAACGTCAACGCCCGTGCCCGCGAACGGGCGCAGCCGTCGATAAAATCGGGTCGAACGGGGGGCTCAGCGTGCGACCGTCAGCTCCCCGAGCACACCCGCGCCAAACGCTACCGACCGAGGAGCACCGCGTATGGATAGCGGTAAACGGGCTGCACGTTCGTCACTCCAATCTGCCTCACCGCGCAGGCAGCGCCACGAGCGCGTGCGGCCGCGTCGCAAAAAGAGAGGACTCACATGGATCGCAAGCAATTCCTAGGCACCCTGGTCATCTTGCCGCTCGGAATTTTTAGTCTGCATTGCTCGAGCGACTCGAGCACCGGCTCTGGAAGCACGGACAAAGACGCACCGGCAGCGGCGCCGACCCAGAGCAACGGCATGGACGTGTACACCTCCAGCACCGTGAGTCAGCACCACCACACCTTCACACTGGATGATTCGGCGATCGCGGCTCCGCCCTCGGCCGGAGTCAGCGGAGACTCGAGCACGGACGGCGCGCATTCGCATACCGTCGCGATCTCGGCGGATCAGCTCAGCCAGGTGGCGATGGGCGGCTCGGTGGAAATCACCTGCGGAGCGAGCGGCGGGCACACTCACGTCTTCACGTTCGTCAAAATCGGCTGACCGCTCGTGGCCGGACGAAATCGGCGCGCGCTCCCGACCCAGCGCCGTAACTTGCTGATTTTTCTGAATTTCCTCGGCCGCCCTCGGGAAACACCCGGGCCCGCGGGGAGACCGGCCGCTCGACCAAACTCGGAGCCGTGCGATAGCCGCTTCCCTTCTGCAGTCGGTTTAGCTACCTGGCCGCCTTCACCAACTCACCGAAGAGGCCACCGTGGCAACCCGTATCCCGCTCGAACGCATCCGTAACATCGGTATTTCTGCGCACATCGACTCCGGCAAGACAACGCTCACCGAGCGCATCTTGTTCTACACGGGTCGCATTCACGCGATTCACGAAGTGCGCGGCAAAGACGGTGTCGGCGCCAAGATGGACTCGATGGATCTCGAGCGCGAGAAGGGCATCACGATCCAATCCGCCGCGACGTACTGCGTGTGGACCGGCTCTCTGAAGCAGTTCGAAGAGTACAACGTCAACATCATCGATACCCCCGGCCACGTCGATTTCACGATCGAAGTGGAGCGCGCGCTACGCGTGCTCGACGGCGCGATCTTGGTGCTCGATTCGGGCAAGGGCGTGCAATCGCAGTCGATCACCGTCGACCGCCAGATGAAGCGCTACCACGTGCCGCGCATCGCGTTCGTGAACAAGATGGACAACCCGGGCGCCAACTACGAGCGCGTCTCGGACATGCTCAAAGAGAAGCTCGGTCACCACCCGGTGAACCTGCAGGTGCCGATCGGCGCCGAGGACAAGTTCGCCGGCATCATCGACGCCGTGATCGGCAAGGCGTACTACTTCGACGGCGACGATGGCGAGAAGATCCGCGTCGAAGACGTGCCCGCCGAATACGCCGAGAAGACCAAGCAGACGCGGGAAGAGATCATCCAACGCGTCGCGGACGTGGACGACGTGCTGGCCGAGAAATTCATCAACGAAGAGCCGGTCAGCGACGAGGAGCTCCGCGCCGCGATCCGCCGCGCGACCCTCGCGCTCAAGATGACGCCGGTGATGTGCGGTTCGGCGATCAAGAACAAGGGCGTGCAGCTCTTGCTCGACGGCGTGGTGCACTACCTGCCGAATCCGACCGAGGTCGTCAACGAGGGCCACGATCAGGACAAGAACGAAGAGAAGGTGGTCATCCCCTCGGATCCGACCAAACCCTTCGTCGGCCTCGCGTTCAAGCTGCAGCAGGACAAGTACGGGCAGCTCACCTACTTCCGCGTGTATCAGGGCTCGGTGACCGCGGGCGACACGATCTACAACATCTCGAACGAGCGCCGTAAGGTGCGCGTGCCGCGCATGTTCCGCATGCACTCGGACGATCGCGAAGAGATCAAGACGGCCGAAGCCGGCGACATCGTCGCCTTCTACGGCGTCGAAGCGAGCTCAGGTGAAACCTTCACCGACGGCAAGGTCAGCTACACGCTCACCTCGATGCACGTGCCGGCAGCCGTGATTTCGCTAGCCGTGGCGCCGAAGGACCGCAACTCGGAGGCGAACTTCTCGAAAGCGCTCAACCGCTTCACCAAGGAAGATCCGACCTTCCGCGTCCACCAAGACGAAGAGTCGCAGCAGACCATCATCAGCGGCATGGGTGAGCTCCATCTCGACATTTACATGGAGCGCATGAAGCGCGAGTACAACTGCGACGTGATCGCGGGTAAGCCGCAAGTGGCCTACCGCGAGACGATCACGCAGCGCTCGGAAATCGCTTACACGCACAAGAAGCAGACCGGCGGCTCCGGTCAGTTCGCGCGCGTCAACGGCTACATGGAGCCCTTGCCCGCCGACGCCGTCGAAAACTACGAGTTCGTCGACGAGACGGTGGGCGGCTCGATTCCGAAAGAGTACATCCCGGCCTGCGACAAGGGCTTCAAGGACGGCATCAAGCGCGGCAACCTGATCGGCTTCCCGGTCGTCGGCGTGCGCTGCGTGATCAACGACGGTTTGTCGCACGCGGTGGACTCGTCCGATCAGGCGTTCCGCACCGCCGCACTGATGGGCTTCCGCGAAGCGTACTCGGGTGCCAAACCGACCATTCTCGAGCCGATCATGAAGGTCGAAATCTCGGCCCCGATCGAGTTCCAGGGCTCGGTCGTCGGTCAGGTGAATCAGCGCCGCGGTCTGATCCTCGAGACCGTCAGCGACGAAAACGTGACCGTCACCTGCGAAGTTCCGCTGAACGCCATGTTCGGCTACTCGACGGATCTCCGCTCGGCCACTCAAGGCAAGGGCAACTTCACCATGGAGTTTGCTCGCTACGCGCCCGTGCCGAAGCAAGAGCAAGAAGAGATGATCAAGGCCTACCGCGAGAAGCTCGCCAAAGAAGCCGCCGCTCGCAAGTAACGAGCGCGAACAAAGCCGCAAGCCCCGCGAGACGACGTTTCGCGGGGCTTTCGCTTTTTGTGCGCCGAGATGGCGCGCCCGGCGCCCCGCCAATCGCTCGGCGCTTCACCCGCGAACGCCGTGCTGACCGAGCTTCGTGGCACTGCTGGCGAGCAGGCGCTCGCCGTGCCGTGCAAACTCTCCGCGACGCCCTTTTCACTCACCAGCGTGGCGAGCCGAAACAGATCTTCTCCCTTCTGATTCGGTCCCTGCGCGAGCACGATAACGCCCGACCCCCCGCGTTCCCATGGTCATTTCAGCGCGCGCGCAAGCACGCTCGTTCATGATTTTTTGATGGTCACGCGTCACGTCGCGCGCCGGCCCAGCCTTCGGCGTCGCGGACGGATTTCGCGCTAATCGATCACTTCGGCGCAAATGGTTCGGGCACGATCAGACACGTGTCGGCGACGCCGAACAAGGAGCGTCGCGCCGCTCTAAAGCTCGAGTCTCTCGGCCGAACTCGCGATGCCCGCGGAAAGCAAGCGCAGGAAGAGAGGCTCACGACCATCATGAACAGACCGCTCGATGATCGCCGTAGAGAACGCGAACGACACCGAGGACAACACGGGCTTCTTCGTTTCATACGCGGTGGCTCGTCCAACGGTGCGTCACTGCCGATGCCCATGGTGCTTGCACGTCCACGATTTCATTTTTGGAGGACAGCTCGGAGCTTTGACGGGCGATCGTAGGGCTTAGAGAAACGCTGACTCGCGCGCTCGAAGACACGTTGGCGCGCCGGAATGCCTCGTTACACGGCCTACTCGTGGCGCGAAGAGTGTCCGTAGCTTAGCCCTATTCAAGATCGGGCGAAGATCAGCGGAGACAAACACAGCTCGCATTCAAAACGTGTGCCGGGCGGCACGCGAGCAGCCGCGGTCGGAAGCGGCTTCCCGCCCAGCTGCGTCGAACGTCGCATGAGTGAGTGCGCAAGAAGACGAATGCCCCATTTCAGCGCCTAGCTCCTTAGGTATCCGGAAATTAGCCCTATTCAAAGTTGGGCGAGATGGGCGGAGTACGACTATAGCTCGCATTCAAACGTCAGCGGGGCGGCGCGCGAGCAGGTGCGGGTCGGAAGCGGCTTCCCGCTCAGCTGCGTCGAACGCCGCATCGAGCTCGTGCGGCGCATCGCGCGGCTCACCCGGTGCACGTCACGCTACGTGCGGCGTTGCGCTCATTGCGCAGCCGTTTCGTCGCAAAAACCGTCTTGCGCGCGCTGCGTGACAGCCACACCGCGCGCTTCGGCATCGTGCATTTCTCGGTGCAGGATAACCACATCCATTTGATCATCGAAGCCGCCAGCACTGCCGCGCTCTCATCGGGCATGCGTGGGCTGATGGTGCGGGTCGCACGACGCGTGAACCGCGTGCTCTTTCGATGCGGCCGGTTTTGGGCGGATCGTTGGCACGGTCGAGCGCTCGCCAGCCCACGCCAAGTTCGAAATGTGCTCGTCTATGTGCTCCAGAATCGACTCAAGCACCGCCGGATGGCCCATTCCGACGCGCGGACGGCGGCTGCGTCCGCGCACTCGCAGCTCGCTCCACTTTCTTCCGCAGCATGGTTTCACGGGTTCGCCACGTCACTTCCATCGGACGTTCGCAGCATCGGCCCGCCCTGCGTGGTGCCGGCGAAGACTTGGCTGTTCAGAGTCGGGTGGCTGCGCCACGGGCGAATTGCGATTGGAGAGTCACCGAAGAGCCGAGCCGGCGTGAGCGTGCATGCGTGCGAGCCGCCATGCAGGAACAGGAAGCTTGAGGGGGCAAAGACAGAAGCCTGTTCTGCATCTACAATTGCAAGCTCGTGATTGCGCTAGCGCGCTCCGCCGAAAGCCACCCCGCGAAGCGAGCTGAGGACAACGCACAGACAGGCGCCTATTCGCGCTGATTTTTTATGGTCATGCTTCGCGGCGCACGTCGGCATAGCCTTCGGCGGCACGGACGGCTTCTGTGCTATTCGCTTCGCTCTGCCTGAGCGGTCGTGACTCGCGATCGCGTTTCGGCCGCTGCTGCAGACGACACCGCGGGCGAGCGCGTTGCCATCGAACGAATGAGGCACATAACTTAGCCCCGTTTTGATGGTCATGCGTGGCGGCGCACTTCGGCGGAGCCTTCGGTGCCCTGGCGGTGCGCTATTCGATCACGTTCGGCGCAAATGGCTCGGGCACGATCAGGCGTGTGTTCGGCGAACAGGTTCGAATTTCGGCGCGGAAGCGGGCGAGATCGGCCTGGATTTCGGGGCTGAGTTGCGCGGTTGGAACTGGAGCGCGGCGCCAATCGTCGAAGTGGTTGGCGAACACGAGCGGCGGCGATCCGAGTACCCGCATCAGCCGGCAAGAATAGTCGTGGATTTCGTGGCGCAGACCGGTGGCGACCACGGCCACGTCCGGGTGAATGCCCTCGAGCTCGCGTTCGATGAAGTTGGCCGTGTCGAGAAAGAGCACTTCATGACCGGCGCTGCGCACCAGATACGCGAGCGTGCCGCCTTCGCCGAACTCGGCGAAGCGCAGCGGGAGCGCCACGTCGCTCGGGATCAGTTGGTTTGCGCCGAAGCGGTGTTTGCCGTCGAGCGCGCTGTGTTAGCTCGGGACCACGCGCACCGAGAACGACGGAAATTCGAAATCCTCTCCGCCTTTCACGGTGATGATCTGACTCGCGGGCACGCCTGCGGCGCCGGCATAGTGAGCGGTGCTCTCGCTGCCGATGAGCTCGGCGCCCGTAAGCCGAGCCAGCGCGGGCGCGTCGAGTAGATGATCGGCGTGCGAATGGCCGATCAGAATGGCGGCGGCGTGCGCCGGCGCGTGCGCGCGAACCGCCGCCAGATCCGCGCTGATCGGAGCTTCGGACTCGAGGTCCGGCCGCGAAAAATAAGGGTCCACCAAGAGTGTCGTGCCGCCGGCCGCGAGTTGCCAGCCGGCGACGCCCTGGTAGGTGAGCGTGATGCGAGCGCGAGCTGCGGAAGGCGGCGCGGGAGGCCGTGGTCCGGCCGAAGCGGCCGAACGCGCTCCCGGAGAACAGCCGATCACGAACGCGAGCAGTACGGAGAACCGGCGTGTCATGGCAGCGCGAAACGCTCGCCGCGGCCCGGCTATTCCGAAATTTCGCGTTCGGGCTCGGGTTCGAGCGCGGAGCAGCGGCGTGAAGCGGCCACGCGCTCAATAGTCGATGGTCAGACTGCACACGCTGAGTGTGCCGGGTGTGCTGTCGACGAACTGGCCGAGATGGTCGAGCGACGGGACCTGGGCTTGTTCCGTGCGGAACGCATAGTCCTGAGCGAGCACGACCGGCGCTTGTCCCGCGCTGCTGACCGTCACTGAATAGCTCGCGCTCGCGCGATCGATGTCGAGTACGATGTGGTAGGCCACGCCCGCGGTGTACGGCAGCTCGCTGTCGGCCGCGTAAACCGCGCCGTTGCGAGCGTCGAGGTTGCCGCTCGGGTTGAAGCGCACGATCGGGCCGAGCGAGCTGAACGCGGACGGTTCGCCGTTGGATGCGCCGATCACCGCATCCATCGGGCTCGCGCTCGCGGTGGCGTCGAATTCGAGGCGCAGCACCCCCGTTTGGGCCGGAAATGCTTGGCTCAGCCAAGATCCGGCTTGCGACGAGTGACAGGCGGCTGGCGACGAATACTTGAACTCACAAGTGTGCACGCTGCCTTGCGCGCTATCGATGAAACGGCCGATGTTGTCGAGGCGCGTGACCGCGCCTTGTTCGGTGCGGAAGGCGAAGTTACTGCCGAGCAGCTCGAACGGCTTGGCCGGCGACGAGTCATTGTGCTTCACCCAGACATCGTAGTGGTGAGTGGCAAGATTCACGTCCAATCGAAACAGGAACGGGCCGACGCCGGTCGTATAGGGGAACCCGCCTTCGTACTGATCGCCGTTGCGCGCGTAGATCCCGCCGTTGGGCGCAAACAGAACGATCGGGCCCATATCCGTGAACGCGCCGGCGGGGCCGTTCGAGAGGCCGATCACCGCGTCGAGCTGGGGCGGGGTGCCGGGAGCCGAGATGTAGTTGTCGAGCTCCACGCTGAAGGTGCCGTCCGACTGGGGCATGAAGGTGTTGACCCAGCCGCCACCCGCGTCGACCGCATTGCACACGGAGCCACTGACGACGGTGCCGAGCGCGCTCGTGATCTGCGCGGTCTGTTCGGGCGGCGCGTCTCCCGCGCCACCCGGACCGCAAGCGCTGAGCCCACCCAGCAAGCCGACGCTCACCAACCCAACTGCACCCCGTCGCATCGAAGCACCGAACATGCGCGGGTGGGCTGCATCGAGTATGCCAGGCTCGTCCTATTTGGGATTCGGGCGATCGCGCATGGTTTTTTCGGGATCGAACGCAGCGGGTGCGACAAAGCTGAGCGAGTCGCGCCGCCACAGCGTGGCGCTGAACGGCAATTTGAGCTCGTATCCGCGCGAGGCAGGCGTGGCGGCTGCGGCGAGAAAGTGGGTGGCTCGTTGACCCAGGGTCGAGCTGCACGGCACGCGCGCCCTTTTCCGCGTGGCCCCCAAATCCTGTTCTACGGAATGAGCCGAGTTTGGGGTCGGAGTTCGATTTCGGTCACGCCGTCGCCGTGATTCCCAACCGAACCGTGACTGGCGGGGCGGCGTTGCGCGTCCTAGAAGAGAACCTGGAGCGGAATTGCATGCATCTCAAATCCTTCGGCGCGCGCGCATCCGGGCTCAGGTTGGAGCGAATGAAAGCGTCGCCGCGCTTTGTCGACGGCGCGTTCGTGAACACCAAGCCGGTGGCGCAGGGTCTGAAGAAGGGCACGGCTGCGCCCACGATCAGCGAATTTTTGTGCGGCGGGCAGCGGCGCGTGCCGATCGCGCCCTTGCCGGCGCAAAGTCCGCTCGCGGGCTGGGCAAAGCGGCCGGAAACGGGGCTGCGCGCCACTTGGCTCGGGCACTCCACGGTGCTGCTCGAGGTCGACGGCGCGCGCGTGCTCACCGATCCGGTGTGGGGCGAGCGTGCTTCGCCGGTGACGTTTGCGGGACCCAAGCGCTTTCAGCCGGTGCCGCTGCCCATCTCCGCGCTGCCCGAGCTCGACGCGGTGATCATTTCGCACGACCACTACGATCACCTCGATTATCCGACGATCCTCGAGCTCGCCCGGCGCAACGTGCCGTTTTTCGCTTCGCTCGGCGTGGGCGCGCATTTGCAGGCTTGGGGCGTGCCGCCCGAGCGCATCACCGAGCTCGATTGGTGGGAGCAAGCGCGCGTGCCTGGCACTGAGCTCGTGCTGAGCGCGGCGCCGTCGCAGCACTTTTCAGGGCGCAGCCTGCGCGTGCGCAATTCGACTTCGTGGTCGTCGTTCGTGGTGAAGGGCCCCAAGCACTCGGTGTTCTTCAGTGGCGACACCGGGCTCACGCCCGAGTACACCGCCATCCGCGAACACTTCGGCCGCTTCGATCTGGTGATGCTCGAGGTGGGCGCGTTCCACGAGGCTTGGGGCGACATCCATCTCGGCCCCGAGCACGCGCTCGAAGCGTTCGAGCTGCTCGGCGGCGGTAAATTTTTGCCGGTGCACTGGGGCACCTTCAACCTCGGGATCCACGCCTGGGACGAGCCGGCGGAGACCCTGGTGCGGCTCGCGCCGGCGCGCGGCGTCGAGCTCGTGATGCCGCTGCTCGGCGAGCCCGTCGAACCCGCGCGCGTCGCCTCGGTCAAGCCCTGGTGGCGCGCGATCGCCGCGCTCGAAAGCCGGCCCGCGGCGGAGCGCCCGGCTGCCGTCGAAGAATTACCCAGCCTACCGCCTCCGGCCGCCGACGGTGACGCCGTCGAGTGGCCGCTCGACTGAGGGCGGCGAGGCCCGCGCCCCGGGCCTTACCTACATGGGATTTAGGCCGGAATTCGCCCCCCGCGGCGCAATTTCGACGATTGGGTTTCGAAGCCGCGTCGCTTGGGACGTAACTAAATAACTAGTGGCGCAGGCACGCTCTGTGCGGTGTTTTAGGCCGCTTTCGCAGTGGCGTACGCACTGGTATCGTACGCTGTTCAGTCCCCGTAGGGTCGGGCATGACAGAATGACCGAGTCCGTTAGCCGCTCCACCGACAACGATCCGCGCTTTTTGCCGCCCGTGCGCGAGGGGCAGACTGTTGCAGGAAAGTATGTCGTCGGTCGCACGCTCGGCGTGGGCGGCATGGGCATGGTCTACGCCGCGCACGACGCTCGCTTGGATCGCCAGGTCGCGATCAAGGTGCTGTTGCCGCGGCTCGTGACTTCGCAGACGGCCACTCAGCGCTTCATGCGCGAAGCGCGCGCCGCCACGCGCATCACCAGCGAGCACGTGGTGAAGCTGCTCGAAATCGACACCCTGCCCGACGGCACGCCGCTCTTGGTCATGGAGTACCTGGAGGGCCGCGATCTGCGCGCCGTATTGCGCGAGGAAGGGCCGCTGCCACCGCGGCTCGCCGTCGATTACTTGCTGCAAGCGCTGCAAGCCGTCGCCGAGGGGCACATGCAGACGATCGTGCATCGCGATCTGAAGCCGAGCAATCTGTTTCTGACCACGCGCGCCGACGGCACGCCACTGATCAAAGTGCTCGACTTCGGCATCGCCAAGACGCTCGAGCCGGAGACCGCGGAGAGCTTCGCCCTGACCAGCTCGGAAGACGTGCGCCTCGGCTCCCCGACGTACATGCCCCCGGAACAATTGCAAAATCCGCGGGATGTCGACATGCGCTCGGACATTTGGGCGCTCGGCGTGACCTTGCACGAGCTCGTCAGCGGTAGCCCGCCCTTTCAAGGTCAAACCTACGCCGAGCTCTTGTCGCGCATTCTGGCCGCTCCGCCGGAGTCGCTGAAGTCGCGCATTCCCGAGCTGACTTTGCCAGAAGGGCTCAGCGAAATCGTCGCCAAGTGCCTGGAAAAGAAGCGCGAAGATCGGTATCGCAACGCGGCCGAGCTGGCGACCGCGCTCGCGCCCTTCGGCAGTGACGACGCGCGGCTCTCGCTCTACCGGGTCACGGGGCTCAGCCGCTCGCCCAATTCACCGCGCTCCGCGAGCTCGGGCCCCGCGACCGTGGTGAGCGATTTGATCGCCACTTGCGAGACGACCATGCCGGTCCCGGTCGAGCCGGCTCAAGATCCGCCGGCGAGCGGTTCACGGCGCGTCTCGTCGGGCGAAGCACGGCCGAAGACGCTGATCGTGACCTTGCTCGGCGCGATTGCGGCCCTGGCCGTCGGGCTCGCGGTCTGGCGCTCGGGAC
>Ga0068856_100004163_pt1 | contig 14449 bp, 6 predicted proteins | sample KBSCornC62_FD_66595 | JGI IMG/M metagenome (GOLD analysis project Ga0068856, IMG submission 66595) | Corn rhizosphere microbial communities from Kellogg Biological Station, Michigan, USA - KBS Corn C6-2 | ecosystem: Host-associated > Plants > Roots > Rhizosphere > Soil ...
CACGCCGCCGCCATCGTCAGCGGATGGTTGCAGAACGTCCCCGACGTGAACGTGGTGCCCGCCTCCGGCACCGAGTCGTCGCCGTAGCGCCACGCGCCGCCGTCCACGGCATCCATGAACCGGCGCTTCCCCGCCACCGCGCCGACCGGCATGCCGCCGCCGAGGATCTTGCCGTAGGTGACGAGATCGGCCTGAACGTTCCATCGGCGTTGGATGCCGCCGGGATCGCAGCGGAAGCCGGTGATCATCTCGTCCAGGATCAGCGCGGAACCCGTGCGGACCGTGATCTCGCGCAGGTCGCGCACGAACCAGTCGGGCTGCACGTGCGGACGCCGGCTCTGCACCGGCTCGACGAGAATCGCCGCGAGCTCGGCGCCGCGTCGTTCGATGATGTCGAGCGCCGCCGGATCGCCGTACGGCAGCACGATCACGTCGGAGACCATGCCGCGCGGCGTTCCCGGGCTGATCGGCACCACTTCCGTGTCGTCGCCAATCGCCAGCACGCCGTCGAAGGTTCCGTGATACGAGCCCTCGAACAGCGCGATCGTCGATCGTCCGGTCACCGATCGCGCGATGCGCACCGCGTTCATCACCGCTTCGCTGCCGGTGTTGAAGAACGCGACGCGATCCACGCCCGTGAGCTCGCACACGCGCCGCGCCGCTTCGCCGGCGCGATCCGAGAGCGGCCCGAGCGGCATCCCGCGCGTGACGTCCCGCTGCAGCGCGTCGCGCACGAACGACGGATTGTGCCCGAACATCGCGACGCCGAAGCCCATCGCGAAATCGCGATAGACGCGGCCGTTCACGTCGGTGATCGTGGCGCCCTGCCCTTCACCGGCGACGATCTGATAGATCAGCTCTTTCCAATCCGCGCGGAAACCCGCGAGGTTGCGCCCCGACGCGAACGGCGCTCGGTTCGCGTCGGCGCGCCGCTTCGACTCACCGGTCAGCGCCGCGTAGCGCGGCGCGATGTCGCGGATGTGCTCGCGCTGTCGCGCCGCCGCCTCTTCGGAGAGCGTCGACTTCCCCGGACGATTCGGCAGCACCGCCTCGCGCGCCGGCGGTTTCGGCGAGGGCGCCGGCGCTCGCGGCGCGGCCGCCCTTGCGCCGCCGCTCGCCCGTCGCGCCCCGCGCGACGCCACGTACTCGGCGAGCCCCGCCAGCGTGGACGCCTCGTCGTGCAAACGGCTCAGCTCCACTTCCACGCCAAGCTCGCGCACGATCAATTGCCGAGCTTGAATGAGCATTATCGAATCGATGCCAAGGCTGAACAGATTCGCGTCGGCGTCGATGATCGCTGCGGCCGGGCCGCCCACGCTGGCGATGATCGACGTCAGCGCCGCGAGCACGTCGGCGACACTCAGCAGGGGCTGATCCAGTACGGCGCCCGCGGCATCGACCGCGGTGTCGGGTTCCCGCGCACGCTCGAGGGTCGCCGCCGTTCCACCGTGGCGCCAGAATCGACGGCGCTCGAGCGGATACGCCGCGCCTCGTACACGAACGGCGCTGGGTGTGCTCTCGATCGCGCGCCACGCGATCGGTGCGCCGTTCACGTACATCCGGCCCAGCGCCTCGAGCCACTGCCGTCGTGCATCAGCGCCGCGACGCATCGATGCGATCCATTCCCGTCCCGGCGCCGCGACACACTGCATTCCGAGGCCGGTCAGCACCGACGACGGACCCAGCTCGAGGAACGTTCGCGCGCCGAGCGCGTCCGCCGCTCGAATCGCGTCAGCGAAGCGCACGGGCGCGAGCGCCTGCCGCGTCCAGTACTCGGGGTCGGCCATCGCTCTCGGCGCGAGCGGTTCACCGGAAACCGTCGAGATGATCGGGACCGCCGCGTCGTTCCACGCGACATCCGTGAACGCGGCACGCAGCTCGGCGCACGCCGGCTCCATGAGTGGCGAATGGAACGCGTGCGAGACATCGAGCCGCGCATGGCGGATGTGCGCATCGTCGAGCGCACGCTCCGCCGCCGCGACGGCTTCCACGTCACCCGAGATCGTCACGGCGTCCGGTGCATTCACGCCGGAGATGACGACGACGCCCGACGCGGCGCGCAATAGCGGCGCAACGCGCTGCTCCGGCGCGAACACCGCCGACATCGCGCCCCGGCGTTGCACGGCCTGCATCGCGCGCCCGCGCGCCGCCGCGATGGCGATCGCATCTGCCTCATCGAGCGCGCCGGCGGCGCACGCCGCGGAGAGCTCGCCTGCGCTGTGTCCGATCACGAAATCGGGCCGCACCCCGGCGCGACGCCAGACGCGAACGAGCGCGAGCTCGAGCGCCACGATCGCGACCTGCGCCGCGGCGGTCTGCGCGATGCCGTGGTCGTCGAGGTCGAAGAGCAGCTCGTGGAGCGGCTGACTGAGTCGCGTCGCAGTGAGCGCGTTCAACTCGTCGAGTGCCCCGCGGAACAGCGGGTCGCACTCATAGAGCGCGCGTCCCATTCCTGCGTACTGCGAGCCCTGTCCCGTGAACAGCCACGCGACCTTTCCCGCCTCCGAGCTACTCGGCGCGATCGCGCGCGCCACGCGAAGCTGCTCGGCGAGCGGCCGCGCGGCGTCGAGCACCCAGGCGCGCCGCGAGCGCAGATGCGCGCGACCGAGTCGAGTGGTGCGTGCGGCCGCACCGGCGCCGAGATCCTCGCCCGCCGTGATCCACTCACCGGTGAGCGCCGCGACCCGCTCGTCGTCGGCGCCAGACGCGACGAAGAGTGTTGGACCGTCGTCAGAGTTTACTGATGCAACGCCCCGCGGCGCATCACCGACGACCACGTGCGCGTTCGTTCCGCTCAACCCGAACGAGCTCACGCCCGCGATCCGCCGCTCGAGCGACGCCCACGGACGCAGAGTCGTTGGCACGTCGAACGCGAAGCGATCCCAATCGAAGCGCGGCGTGCGCTCGGTCAGATGCAAATGAGGCGGGATGGCTTCGTGCTCCATCGAGAGCACGATCTTGATCAGCCCCGCGAGCCCCGCGGCTGCCTCGAGATGGCCGACGTTCGTCTTCACCGAGCCGATCGCAAGCGGCTGCGCGCCGAAGATGTCGCCGAGCGCATGCAGCTCGATCGGATCGCCGAGCGCCGTCGCGGTGCCGTGCGCCTCGATGTAACTCACTGCGCTGGTGTCGACGCGTGCGTTCGCGAGCGCGGCGCGAATCACCTCGCGCTGCGCGCGCCCGTTCGGCGCGGTGAGGCCGGTGCTCGCCCCGTCCTGGTTGACGGCCGAGCCGAGAACGTGCGCCCGCACCGGGTCGCCGTCGCGCTGCGCGTCGTCCGCACGCCGCAGCACCACGGCGGCGCAGCCTTCGCCGCGCACGAATCCATTCGCGCCCGCGTCGAACGTTCGACAGCGCGCATCGGGCGAAAGCGCCGCGAGGCGATCGAGTCCGATCGCGACCTCCGGTTCGACGATGAGCTGCACGCCGGCGACGATCGCGAGCTCGCACTCGCCCGAGCGCAGACTCTGCACCGCGAGGTGCAGCGCCACGAGCGACGACGAGCACGCCGTGTCGAGCGCCATCGCCGGCCCGCGGAGCCCGAACACGTACGAGAGCCGGCCCGCGGCGACGCTCAGCGCTGAACCGGTGAGCGTGTATGCGTCGAGCATGCCGTTCGAGGCATGCATCTGGCTGCGCGCGTAATCGGCGTTGGAAATGCCGACCCACACCCCGGTCTTGCTCCCACGCAGCGCGCGCGGATCGATCGCTGCGTCTTCGAGCGCCTGCCAGCTAACCTCGAGCAGCGCGCGCTGCTGCGGATCCATGCCCGCCGCCTCGGCATCAGAGATTCCAAAGAGCGCCGGATCGAACTCGTCGATCCGCTCGAGGAATCCGCCGCGCCGAAGATACGGCGCGCCGACCCGCGACCACGCGAGCGCGACGTCCGCGTCGCGCTCGTCCGGGTACTCGCGAATGGCGTCGCGACCGTTGGACAGCAATTCCCAGAACGCCGATGGAGAATCGGCGCCCCCGGGAAACCGGCACCCCATGCCGACGATCGCGATCGGTCCGAAGCGCTCCTGCTCGGCACGCTCGAGTCGCGCGCGCGCGTCGCGCAGCGCGTTGAGCATGCGCGCGTCCTGCCCGTTGGTTCCGGCGGCCGACATCTCAGCTCCGATCGTCCGCGGCGAGCAGCCGCTCGACTTCCTCCAGCTCGCGTTCCGCATCGAACGCCGAGTTGGTCACGGGAAACGACGGCACGCCGCGCGGCGCGGCGGCGGCGGCGCCGTCGTTGCGCGGGCGCGTCGGGTCCGCGTCGATCGCTCGACACAAATACTCGGCCAGCTCCTCGATCGACGAATAGTCGAACGCCACCGTCGTGGGAAGCTGTACCGCGAGGGCGCGTTCGATGCGATTGCGCAGCTCCACCGCCATGAGGGAGTCGAGTCCGAGATCGAAAAAGCCCGCCGTCACGTCGATACCGCCGGTGCGTCCGCTCACGTGTGATACTTCTCCAACGAGAAATTCAGAAAGTCGCGCTCGGCGATGCTCCGCGCTCGCGCGCCGCAGCGCCGCGCGGAGCGCGGTGCCTGTAGTGGCGCCATGCGACGGACTCGCCGCCTGGACGGCCGGCGCGGACACCACCGCCGGCCCGGCCTCGACCGCATGGAACCAGTGCCGCCGCCGATCGAACGCGTAGGTCGGAAGCTCGGCACGCGCCGCCCGTATCTCGTATAATGCGTGCGTGGCGTCCACCTCGCCGGCGATCCATGCCTCGGCGAATCGGCGCAGCCCTGGCTCTGTCCGCTCCGCCTCACGCGGCGTCGCGAGCGCGTCGTTCCGGGCGCGGCCAAGGTGCGCCGCGCTGCCGCTCGCCACGAACGCGTCGAGCTGCTCCACGAGCTCCGATGGACGGGCGCATACGATCGCGAGCCGTTCGGGCAGCGCCGCTCGCGCATGCACGAGCGTCGCGCACACCGACCCGAGCGAGAGCTCCGGGTGCGCGCGCAGGTGCGCCGACAGTCGCGCCGCATTCCCCGCCAGAGCGCCGCGCGTCCGCGCCGACACCAGCGCGAGGTGCGGCGTCGCCGCGCCGTCCTCGCGCGAGGTCGGCGCGATCGCAGTGGGCGCGGCCTCCAGCACCGCGTGCGTGTTGGTCCCGCCGAACCCGAACGCGCTCACGCCGGCGATACGGCGCGGCGACGCGAACACCGTTTGCTCATGAGGGATCGCGAATGGCGTCCCGTCCAGGTGGATCGCGGGATTCACCGACCGCACGTTCGCGTGTGGCGGAATCTGCGCCTGTTGGAGCGCGAGCACGACCTTGATGACGCCGGCAACCCCGGCCGCGGCTTCGAGATGGCCGACGTTCGTCTTCACGGAACCCACATAACAGATCTGGTTCGGCGCGCGGCCGGTGCCCAACGCCTGTTGAATCGCGCCGATCTCGATCGGGTCGCCGAGGACCGTACCGGTGCCGTGCGCCTCGACGTAGCCGACGTCAGCGGCCGCGACGCCAGCATCGAGGAGCGCCGCCTCGATCACCGCCTGTTGCGCGGCGCCATTGGGCGCCGTGAGTCCGTTGCTCCGCCCATCCTGGTTCACGGCGGTGCCGCGCACGACGGCGAGAATGCGATCGCCGTCGCGAGCCGCGTCGACGAGCCGCTTGAGCACGAGGACGCCGCAGCCTTCCGCGCGCACGTAGCCGTTGGCGCCGGCGTCGAACGTTTTGCATCGGCCGTCGGGCGCGAGCATCCCCGCGCCTGTGAATGCCGCGGTGAGCGCCGGATCGAGCAGCGCGTTCACGCCGCCAACGAGCGCCGCGTCGCAGTCACGCCGCCGCAGCGCACCCGCCGCGAGATGGAGCGCGGTGAGCGACGACGAGCACGCCGTGTCCACCGCCAGGCTCGGCCCGCGGAGGTCGAGCACGTACGAGATCCGGTTCGCCGCGACCGAGAGCGCGTTGCCAGTTCCGGTATAGAGCTCAGCCGGCGCCCGGCGCTCCTGGCGCCGGAAATAATCCTGCGAGCTGATGCCGACGAACACGCCCGTACGCGTGCCCGCCAAACGCGTCGGCGCAATCCCCGCGTGCTCGAGCGCTTGCCACGCCCCCTCGAGCAGGAGCCGCTGCTGTGGATCCATCGCGTCCGCCTCGCGCGGCGTGATCCCGAACAGCTCCGCGTCGAACTCGTCGATCGCATCGAGAAATCCCGCCCGCTGCGCCGCGCCGCTCGGCGCGTCCACACCATCGAACGGCGATGCCCAGCCGCGCCGCGCCTCGGGCACGGCGCGCACACCGTCTCCGCCCGATCGCAACAGCGCCCAGAACGAATCGAGATCGGGAGCACCGGGGAACCGCGCCGACATGCCAATGATCGCGAGGGCCTCGCCCGCTTCCGCGACGGGCGGCTCCGCGCGCGGTACGCTGGTGCCCGTCATGTACCGGGCGAGCGCGTCTATTGAAGGATGCTCATACGCGATCGTCGGCGGCACGATGCGGCCGTCACCCAGACGCCCGCCGATCTCGCCCGAGAGAATCACCGCGCGCAGCGAGTCCAACCCGTACTGCGCGAGCGGCTCGCGCGGCGCGATGCGCTCGGGCGCTATCGAGAGCAGCGCGGCGACCCGCTCGCGCAGCCATCGGACAGTCACCGGGTCAACGCCCGCCGCATCGCCGACGGAAGCTGGCGCATCGTGGGCGATCCTCGCGCGGACGACTGGTCCGGCCGATTCGGCGACGATCGTCAACTCGCCCGCGAGATACATCGCACGGCAGCCGGATCGCTGAATCTTCCCGCTCGACGTCTTCGGCACCGTCGCGGTCTTGAGCAGCACGATGCGCTCGACCTGAACCTCGTGCTCTTCGGCGACGGCGCGACGCACCGCGGCGAACACCGCCTCGGCGTCGAGGTGCGCGAGCGCTTGCCGCTCGACCTCCTGCGCCACGATCAGCCGTTCTTCGCCGTCGATCTCGAGACCGAATGCCGCGCCGCAACCAGGGCGCAGCGCGGGATGACAGCGCCCCACCGTCGTCTCGATGTCCTGCGGGTAATGATTGCGCCCGCGGATCACGATCAGATCCTTGATTCGTCCCGTGACGAACAGCAGGCCCTCGTGGACGAAGCCAAGATCGCCCGTGCGGAGAAACGGACCTTCGTTCGTGCCGGCGATTCGGCCGCCGAACACCGCCTCGGTGTCCTCCGGACGGTTCCAGTAACCCGCCGCGATCGTCGAACCGGACGCCCAGACCTCGCCGATCTCCCGCTCGCCGAGCTCGCGGTGCGATGCCGGATCGACGATCGCCACGCGCGTGTCGCGCCAGGGATGCCCCGAGCTGACGAGCGCGCGCGTCGCGGAGCCGTCGCTCGATCTGGTGTCCGACAGTCGCACCGCGCCGGCACGCAGCTCGGCCGCGTCGACGTACGCGGTCACTGGTGCATCCGCCATGTCGCTGCCGGTCACCATCAGCGTGCCTTCGGCGAGGCCGTAGCACGGATACGAGAAGCGCGCCTGGAACCCCGCATCCGCGAACGTTTCCGCGAACCGCTCGATGACCTCGGCGCTCACCGGCTCCGCGCCGTTGTACGCGCTCGCCCACGTGTCGAGTCGCAGGCGCGCGCGCTCGTCCGGCGTCACGCGCCGGGCGAGCAGGTCGTAGGCGAAGTTCGGGCCGCCGGCGTGCGTGCCGCCGTAGGTTGAGATCGCCTCGAGCCACCGGGCCGGACGCTGGAGAAAGGCCGCCGGCGGCATGACCACCCCGGGAAAGCCCGTGAACACCGGCTGGATGATCCCGTCCACGAGCCCCATGTCGTGGAAGCTCGGCAGCCAGGTGACGGAGACGGATGCATCAGATAACTCGAATCCTTCTTGTATAATGAGCGAATTAGCAACGATGTTGCCGTGCGTCACCATCACGCCCTTCGGCGTTCCGGTCGATCCCGACGTGTACTGGAGCAGCGCGAGATCGGCCGATCCGGGGGCGATCGCGGTCCAGTCGGCCGCGCCCTCGCGCGCCACGGCATCGGTCGCGATCCAGCGCAGGTGCTCGAGCCCCGGCGTCGCCGCCGCGAGCGCGCTCAGGTTCGGCAGCTGCGCGCCGGTCGTCATCGCGACCGTCGCGCCCGAGTCGCGCGCGATCCCGAGCAGGCGCTGCATCGACGTCTTGCGGCCGGTCGGCGGATACGCCGGCACCGCGATCAGCGACGCGTACAGACAGCCGAAGAACGCCTCGACGAACTCGAGCCCGGGCGGATACAGCAGCAGCGCGCGGTCGCCCCGCTCGGCCACCGCCTGCAATGCGGCCGCCACCGAGCGCGCGGCACCGTCGAGCGCCGCATACGTCAGCGTCGCCGACTCGGATTCCCCGTCGGCGAGATACCGGTAGGCAACGCGATCCGCCTGCCGCGCCGCACGCTGGCGCAGGACGATGACCACGCTGTCGGTACCGGCACCGTCGCCGGGAAGCGAATTCGTTGACATGGACTGCCGCGCCTCAGTCAGGAGTTCGTCGCTGGCGCGACCGGCAACAGCCGCCCCTCCGCATCGTGGAGCTGTGCGCGCAGCGTGGGATGCTTCTCCAGCACTGAGTACAGTTGCAGCGGATACGACAAGAGATTCGGCAGGTACTCGCCGATGTTGTGCACCGTGAAGAAGTTCATGCCGATCGCCAGACTGGGTTCCAGCCCCAGCACGTCGTGATACCAGTTCGGCGGCATGAACAGCATTTCCCCGCCCTCGAGCGTTCCCTCGTAGAGCGTGCAGTTGGCGTACTCCGGATACTCCGCCGGATCGAAGTTCCGGGGATCGACCGGCTCGCCGCTCGCGTTGTGCAGATACGCCTCGTCGCCCGGCGGAAACAGGATCGCGTGCTTGGCACCCACGATCTCGGCGATGACCGTGTGGCTGCTCCAGTAATCCTTGTGCATGTCCACGCACGTACCGGGGCCGCCGATGAAGATGTTGCTGAACGGGAAATAGAAAATCGCGCGCTTCCAATCGCCGGCGAGCCGCGCCTGCAGATTGTCGATGAAATACAGGTCGTTGTCGAACTCCTCGAGCAGCGGCGCGAACTCCGGCCGCGCGAGATTCTCGTACCAGTAGAGCGTCCCCATCGCCGACTCGAGCTCGGTCGCGTCGCTCACCGGCGTCGCGCCGGCGGGCGGCTTGCTGAGATCGCCGCGTTCCACGTAATCGATGTACGTCGCGAGCGGCATCTCGTAGCCGACGGGCTGATACGGCTTCCGGCGCGAGCTCCGGCACCAGGCGCGCACGCGCGCCTCGCCGAACCGTCGGCGGAAATGGTCGAGCGTCCAGTCCTTCGCTTTCCACCGGGCGAGCGCGTCGGTGACGATCACCGGCGCTCCCGCGCCGTCGTTGCTCGAGAGAAATCGGCGCTCGAACTCGTCGCGTGTGAGTCCGGAGACGCGCTCGATGGGAACACGCGTCGGCCAGAGCGCCGACGGCGAAGGATCGATGTGTCTCGGATCGGTCATCACGTGTGCCTCCTAACGACTGGTGTGGAGGATCTGATCGAGCAACCGGCCGTTGGCCTCGGCGTGCGGCGCGAGCGTCATCTCCAGATGGCTCCCACTCCCGGCATGCACCGTGAAGGCGCCCGTCGTCGTATCGCGCCACTCGAGACACGGCTCGCGATCGTCGGAATGCACGAAGTGGATGTCGGCCTTGGTGCGGCCGGCGTTCGCCGTCGTGGATTCGTACCGGAGAAACGCGCGCATCTTGAGCGACATGCGCTCGATCAGAAATTCGTTGCGTACGAAATCGCGAAACTGCTCCGTCTCGCGCATCAGTCCTGCGAGGTTCTCGATGTTGCCCCACACGATCTCGTCAATTGCCGCCTCGGACAACGCCTCGGGTCGATCGCGGCGCTTGGCGTCGAGCATCACGATACGATCGACGCGCCCTCCCTCGCGCTCGAGCGCGACGGCGACATCGAAGGCGAGGTTTCCGCCCGCGGAATAGCCGACGAACGTATACGGCCCGCGCGCGTCGACTTCGCGGACGGCGTCCGCGAGCTCACGCACCGGATCGCCGGTGTCGGGAACGTCAAATGAATGCAATGCGTGCCGGGTCAGGTGGGCAGCCAAACCGCAAAACGCCAGGCCGTAGCCGAGCAGCGGCGGGAACGCAAACGCCAGGGCGGGCCGGTCGGCGCCGTAACGTACGCCGAAGCCGTTGGCATGTCGAGCCAAATAGCCGTCGACTTCGCGAATCCATTCCGCCTGCCCGCTCGGCGTGGGCCGGTTCAGGATCGTGCCGACCGGAACCTCGCGGCCGAACTCCACGCTGAGTCGCGCGGCGACCGTCAGCGCGACGACCGATGTCGCGCCGAGGGTGAATACGTCGTCGGCCGGTGACACATCGGACCGTCCGAGCGCAGCCCGCCAGATGGCCACGATCCGCGACTCGAGCTCCGTCGCCGCGTCGGCGCCGTCGACGCGTGGGTCGTGCGGCTGGCGCGGAATCTCGCTCGCAGCAATGGGCGGCAGCGCCCGCCGATCTCGCTTTCCGTTGGCGTTGAGCGGGATGGCGTCGACGTAGACGTAGATCGACGGCACCATCGCGCGCGGGAGCACCGCCGCGAGGGCCGCCCGCATCTCGCCCGCCGTCGGGGCGCGCTCGCCGGCGACGACGTACGCCGCCAGGTGGCGCGGCTCGCCGGGGGCGCCCGCGGCCGTCACGACGGCGTCGCGCAATGAGCATATACTCATGAGCGTACGCTCGATCTCGCCGGGCTCGATCCGGACGCCGTTCACCTTGATCTGGTCGTCGGCACGGCCCGCCAGCTCGAGCTGTCCGTCGCTCCGCATCCGGCCCAGATCGCCCGTCAGGTAGATCAGGTCGCCGTGGCGCGCACCCGGAGACGCGCGAAAACGCCGGGCGTCCGCGGCACTCGCCGTCCCATCCAGGTACCCGAGCGTGCGGAACGGCGTCCGGATGCCGATCTCGCCGAGCACGCCGGGCGCGCAGAGGCGATCGCTACCCTCGAGCACGACCACGTCCGTGTGCGGCAGCGGAAACCCAACCGGCTGCACGCCGGGTTCTGGCGCCGGTCCGATGACCGCGCAGCACTTCGCGAGCGTCGTCTCGGTGGGGCCGTACAGATTCATCACCGCGCTCGCCGGCGCGATCCCTCGCCATTGCCGAACGAGCGTGTCGGTGAGCGGCTCGCCGGCGAAGAACGTCCTCCGCAGCATGGGCAGCGCAACGTCGCGGGGCGCGCTCTCGATCCAGACTCGCGTGAGCGATGGCACGAGGTGCGCCCACGTGGCTCGCGTCGATTGCAACCAGGCGAGGACGCGGTCTGCACGTTCATCGGCCTGATCGGGAAGCAGCAGACAGGCGCCACTCGTCAGCGGCAGAAACACATCGCGGAGCATCACGTCGAACGACACGCGCGTGAGCGCCGCGCATCGGTCGGCGGGTGAGGCGTCGAATGTCTCGCGCTGCCACGCGATGAAATGCGCGAGGCCATGGTGCGCGCCGAGGACGCCTTTAGGCGCTCCCGTCGATCCCGACGTGAAGAACACGTACGCGGCGTCGCGCCGCTCCGGTCCATCGTGCCAACGCTCGGCCGGACTCCGTTCGGTTCCGCGCGCGTCGCAATCGGCGGAGGCGATCGTGTGCGGAAGCTCGCGTGCCCACGCCGGCAGCCCGCGCCGTCCCACCCACACCACGTGCCGAGCGTTCGCGCGCCGCGCCAACGACGCCAAGCGTTCATCGGGGAACTCCGCGTCGATCATCAGGAGCACGCCGCGAGCGGCGAGCACGCCGAGCATCGCCGCAATCAGCCCCGGCGATCGCGACCGGCCACCGACCGCCACGACCGCACCGGTCTCGAGCGCCGTATCGCGCAACGTCTGGCGAATCGCGTCCGCGCTCGCGAGGAGCGCGGCGTACGTGGTCACTCGCCCGTTCTGGTCGATCGCTGGCGCGTGTGGCGCCGCGCTCGCCACGGCGACGATCGTCTCGAGGACGGTCGGATACTCCGGAACGGCGTCCGGCACGCGCACGGCGCTCGGCGCGTGCGTCACTGCGGTGGCAAGCGTGGTCACGCCGCCTCCGCGTGGCGGCGGATGAGCTCGACCGCGCGGGCGACCACCGCATCGATGCCCTCGAGCGCGATCCGTTCGGACGGGGCGTGCGTCGACACGAGATCCTCGATGATCGCCTGCTGGCGTCGGATCTCGCTGTGGAGCAGCTCCGGTTTGTCGCGTTGAATGAGGGCGGGGTCGCGCTGTAGAAACAACATCAGGTTTGGCTGAGGAACCAGCGATTCAAGCCAACGTACCACACGGCGCGGCAGCGCGCGATGCCCGTACAGGTAATGAAAATCGAAGTATGAGCGATCGAATATGAGCAAATCCTCGGCATTTTTCCGCCGAAGCGCAAGTCTGGACAAACCCATATCGACCGCATGGTAGGCGACCACGATGAACGACTGCCAGGCCGGCAGCGGCGGCGAGGCGACATTGCTCGGCGGCGTCGGGTGCCGGCGCTCCCACCACATGATGAAGCCGCCAAAGATGCTTTCGAACGGGGGGAGCACGTTGAGCGACCACCGCACGACCTGCCGCTGCGCGAACGGAAGGTCCGGCTGCCGCGCCAACTGCTCCGCCACCGTCGTCTTGCCCGAGCCGTCCGGACCGAGCAGCACGACGCAAAACGGACGGCGGCGCTTCATTCGACCGGTCCCATCGTCACGAGCGACGCATCCGCCGCCGGCGTCGCGATCGCTCCGACGAACCCCCGAAACGGCTCGAAGTGACGCGTCCACCACGCGACCGGGAGCCGCGCCGTGTCGCGGACGGTGACCGCCGCGGGACGCTCGCTGTCGACGATGAATCCGTCGAGCGGAATCGTCAGCCCCACGCCAATCCCCTTCACGTATGCCTCTTTGGCGGTCCAGACGCGGAAGAATGCCTGTACGCGCTCCGATGCGTCGCACGCCCCGAGCGCGGCGGCCTCCTCGCGCGCGAACGTGCGCGCCGCGAGCGACTCGAGCTCCGGAATGAGCCGGATCTCCTCGACGTCCACACCGACGGGACCGACGCCCGACACCGCGATCACCGCGACGTCGCCGGAATGCGAGACGCTGAACGGCGGCGCGTCGCCGGCGACGCGGGGCTTGCCATGCGATCCCAGCTCGAACGTGATCGCGGCGGGATCTTCGCCGCGATACCGCGCGAGCACGGTCCGCACCGCGGCGCGCGCGAGGACGAACCGGCGCCGCAGATGATCGCCGCGATAGCGGGCCGCGCGCTCACGCTCGTCGTGCGACAGCGTTCGCGCGGCGCGCGCCACCGCGTCGGGGCCCGCGTCGAGACGCGTCGCCCAGACGTGAATGCTCCCGGGTTGTATTATCAACTCTCGCCGCGTGCCCGCTCCAGCTCCTCCATCTTCCTGCGCAACGAGAGGGGACGCATGTCGGTCCACACCTCTTCTATGTACGCGAGGCACTCGGCTTTCGTGCCGGTCTTGCCCGCGTCGCGCCAGCCAAGTGCATTCTCGCGGCTCGCGGGCCAGATGGAATATTGCTCTTCATGATTGACTACGACTTTATAGAGTGTAGTATCGTCTCGTTCGTCATCCACGATCTCACCTCTGGCGGCATGGGTCGCACGACGGTCGGTTCGGGCGTACAACTTATCGCCACCGACAACCCTTGTCAGCGCCGCCGTTGCCCGGAATAACGCTGCGTTCATCGTCTCCCCCACCGCTCGCCCGTATCCTGCTCGACGCCACCACCGGCCAGCGCCGCGGGCTGGTGGCGATGGCCGGCATCTCGGGACTCGCCAACGCGGCGCTCCTCGCCATCGTGAACGCCGCGGCCGAATCGGCCGCCGCGAATGGCGTGAGCCTCCGCCTGCTGATTCTCTTCGCGATCACGCTCTCGCTGTTCATCATCGCGCAGCGCTATCTCTACGAGCGCAGCGCCCTGATCGCCGAAGGCGTCGTCGACAACCTGCGCCGCCGCCTCGCGGCACGCATCCGCGAATCCGAGCTGCTATCCATCGAGCAGCTCGGCAAATCGGTGCTCTACGAGCGGCTCACGCGCGAAGCCGCCGTCCTCAGCGAGAAGCAAGGCACGCTGATCGCGGCCCTGCAATCGGCGCTGCTCATCGCCTTCGCCATGGTCTACATGGCGACGCTGTCGGTCGCCGCGCTCTTGCTGACCATCGCCGTCGTCATCGTCGGGTTCTTCATCTATCAGAGCTCGGAGCGCGAAGCGACCGCCGCCCACCAGCGCGCCGCCGCCAAGGAAGTCGAGTTCGTGAACGCCGTGACCGACGAGATCGACGGCTTCGTCGAGCTCAAGATGGATCGCGGCCGAGCCGCCGGCATGGGCGAGGAGCTCGACGCCGTCTCGCGCGCCGTGCGCGATGTAAACGTCGACGCACTCGGCATCTTCATTCAGCGGTACATCTTCTCGCAGAGCTTCTTTCTCTGCCTCGTCGGCGCGATCGTTTTCGTGCTCCCACGCGTCGTC
>Ga0068856_100004171_pt1 | contig 14431 bp, 16 predicted proteins | sample KBSCornC62_FD_66595 | JGI IMG/M metagenome (GOLD analysis project Ga0068856, IMG submission 66595) | Corn rhizosphere microbial communities from Kellogg Biological Station, Michigan, USA - KBS Corn C6-2 | ecosystem: Host-associated > Plants > Roots > Rhizosphere > Soil ...
GTGAACAGATAGAAGCCGCCAAGCAGCTCCGCCTTGACCAGGATCGTGCTTCGGCGGGGTGCGAAGCGGAGCGCGTTGCGGATGATATTCTCGAGCGCGCGGCGGAACAGTTCGGCGCTGCCACGTAAGGTCGGCCGCTTTTCTTCGGGGATGGCGGGAAGCGCGAGTGCGACCATGACGTTCGATCCCTCCGCTTCGAACCGGGCATCCTCGACCACGAATTCGAGCATCGCGAGGGGATCGAAATATTCCTCGCTGGCGGCCAGCCCGCTTTCCGCGCGCGCAAGCACCAGCAATTCGCGCACGAGTGCGTCGAGCCGCACCATCTCGCGCTCGATCCGGTCCATCGAGCTTTCGAATTGCGCGGGATCCTGGCGGGTCAGCCCAATCGCCAGCTGCATCCGACTGAGCGGCGAGCGCAGCTCGTGCGACACGTCGTGCAGCAGCCGGTCGCGCGTGGTGACGAGCTGCGCGAGCCGCGCCGCCATCGTGTCGAAATCGCGCGCCAGGCTGGCGATCTCGTCGTGCCGGCGGCCGATCAGCGGCTGCAACCGCACGTCGAGCCGTCCTTGTGCGAGCTGGTCGAAACCCTTGCGGATCAGATTGATCGGGCGTGTCAGATACCAGGCGAGGATGATGCTGAAGGTCAGGCCCGCAATCGCTGCAACGATCAGGATCGGCTGGGGGACATTGAACGGTCCGCCGCGCCGCGTCACGACCGGGACCCGATAGCTCAGCAGATAATGACGGCGGTCGGGCGCGGTCACCACGCGACTGAGGCTCTTGTCCCAAGGTCCGGTCTGGGCGCCGATCGCGCGGATCGCGATCTGGCGCGCATCCTCGGCCGGAAGATCGCGCCGCGCCGCCTCGAACGCTGTCGGCCCGTCTCGCGCGACCTCGCGGGCAAGCTGCGACAACAATGCGGGAGCGACCCTGCGCGACACCCATTCCTCGGGCGACGGGCCCTCCCGGCCGACCACGAACAGCAGCCACAGGCCGACGATGATGCAATAAAGCGTCAGCCAGAAGCCGAGCAGGATCTTGAGGAAGAGCCCGCCCTTCATCGGCTGGTGCCGATCCGGTAACCGACCCCGCGCACCGTCTCGATCTCGATATCGGGTGCGGCGATTGCGAGCTTCTGCCGCAGATTGCTGACGTGGACGTCGACGCTGCGATCATAGCTGGCGCGGGCGCGGCCGAGCACCTTGAGCGACAATTCGTCCTTGGTCACCACGCGGTCGCTTGCCTGGAGCAGCACGACGAGCAGATTGAATTCGGATGCGGTCAGCTCGACGGGTACTTGCCGTGCCAGCACGCGTCGCGTCGGGATCTCGACCTGCAGGCTGCCGAGATCGATGCTTTGCGCAGGCGTCGGCGGCGGGCTCGCGGTGGGGCGCCTGCGCAAGACCGCGCGCAGCCGCGCCACCAGCTCGCGCGGGAAATAGGGTTTGGGCACATAATCGTCCGCGCCAAGCTCGAGCCCGACCACGCGGTCGATATCGTCGCCCTTGGCGGTCAGCATGATGATGGGGATCGGGCTGTCGGTGCGGATGCGGCGCAGCGCCTCCGTGCCCGAAAGCCTCGGCATCATCACGTCGAGGATCACCGCATCATAGTCGCCCGACAATGCTTGTGTGACGCCGGTCTCACCGTCATGCACCGCCGTCACCTGGAAGCCTTCCGCCTTCAGATAATCGCTCAGCATCACGGTCAGGTCGGTGTCGTCGTCGACGACGAGCACTCGCGGTTCCTGCGCGTCGGTCATGACCAAGGCATGATCCGCACCCGACGACCTGTCACCCCGTCTTTTCGAAACATTTACACGCCATTTTCGATCACTTTACCCACGGGGCCGTTTCGGGCTGCTAATGGGCCAGCATGACCCTGCAGCGTCTTCAGCGATCCCGCGCGATCCGGTTGCCCCGCCTGGCGGCGGCCACCGCCTTGGCAACCTTGCTTGCCGGCTGTCTCGGGGGCTGCGCGGTCGGGCCGAACTACAAGGCGCCGCCTGCTTCGGCGCTGAGCGTGCCGGCCCATTATACCGCGCCGGCGACCGAGGCCGCCACGGAGGATGTTTCCGCCTGGTGGACCAGCTTCAACGATCCGCTGCTCACGAGCCTGGTCGCGCAGGCGACCGCGGGCAATCTCGACATCAAGATATCCGAGGCGCGGCTGCGCCAGGCACGCGAATCCCTGGTCCAAAGCCAGGCTTCCTTGTTCCCCGCCCTGTCCGGTTCGGGCGGGGTGAACCGGAACGACGCGTTCGGCCGTGACTCGGCCCTTGCGGGTCCAGGCCGCACCCAGCTTTCGCTCGGGCTCGACGCCTCCTGGCAGGCCGATCTGTTCGGCGGCAATCGCCGCTCGGTCGAGGCGGCACGCGCCAATGCCGATGCGGCCTTGTTCAACCTCGCCGCGGTGCGCACCGCCGTCGCCGGCGAAGTGGCGGCCAATTATATCAGTGCGCGGCTGTTGCAGGCGCGGTTGGCGATCGCGCGCGACACGCTGGGGACGCAGGACGACAATCTCAGCATTGCGGGCTGGCGCGTGCAGGCCGGGCTCGCGCCCGCGATCGACCAGGAACGGGCACGGGCGCAACGCGCACAGACCAGCGCCTCCATCCCCGCCCTTGAAACCAGCTTTCACAATGCGGTGAACCGGCTGTCGGTCCTGACCGGCCAGGCGCCGGGCGCGCTCGAGCAGGCAATGAGCGCCGACGCACCTATTCCCACCGGCCCCGATGGGGTGGCGGTCGGTCTTCCCGCCGATACGCTCCGCCAGCGGCCCGACGTCCGCGCCGCCGAGCGGCAGCTAGCCGCCGCCACGGCCGAAATCGGCGTCGCCAAGGCCCAGCTCTATCCGGCTTTGTCGCTGACGGGGTCGCTCGGGACCGCGGCCGCCAGCGTGGGCAGCCTCGGCAATATCTTCACCAGCAACCTGTTCGCCAGCCTGACCCAGACCATCTTCAATGGCGGGCGGCTGCAATCGCAGGTGCGTTCGGCGCGCGCCGCGGCGGATGCGGCCTTCGCCAATTACAAGTCCGTCGTCCTGTCAGGGCTCGAAGATGCCGAGAATGCGCTGCAATCGGTGCAGTCCTCGCGCGCGCGAGAGGCGGCCTTGATCGAGGCGCGCGACGCGTCCCAGGCGGCGGCGGTCCTGGCGCGCAGTCAATATCGCTCGGGCCTGACCGACTTCACGACCTTGCTCCAGAGCGAGCAATCTCTGCTCTCCGCGCGCGACGCGCTCGCCTCGGCCCAGGCCGACCGGGCAAGCGCGATCGTGCAGCTTTACCTCGCCGTCGGCGGCGGCTGGCGGCCCGATGCCGCCGAACTGATGGTGCCTGTGCAATGACCGACACGACGCTGGACGAATTCCTCGATCGCGCGCCGCGCTCGCGCCGGCGCAAGGTCCTCAAATGGGGCGGGATCGCGGTGGGCGTGCTGCTCCTGCTGCTGATCCACCACTGGCGCTCGCCGGGTAACGTGATGCCCTATGCCACGGCACCCGTGGCGCGCGGCGATCTGGACGTGACCATCTCGGCCACGGGCAATCTGACGCCGACCAAGCAGGTCACCGTCGGCTCCGAGCAATCGGGGATCATCCAGAACGTCTATGTGACCAACAATGATCGGGTCCGCCAGGGACAGCCGCTCGCCAGCCTCGACCTGTCACGGTTGCGCGACGCCTTGACCCAGAGCCAGGCCTCGCTGCAGCAGGCGCTCGCGACCGTCCAGCAGGCCGAGGCGACCGTCGCGCAGACCAAGGCCAATCTTGCCCGCTATGAGGAGGTCTCGCGGCTGTCGGGCGGCAAGGTGCCGTCGCGCACCGAGCTCGACACCGCGCGTGCCGATTATGCCCGCGCGGTCGCGAACGTCGCCGCCGCCCGCGCGCAGGTGGCACAGGCGCGTGCGCAGGTCTCGACCAACCAGACCAACCTCGCCAAGGGCACGATCTACGCACCGGTCACGGGCGTGGTGCTGTCGCGCCTGGTCGAGCCTGGCCAGACCGTCGCAGCATCGTTCAATGTCGCCCCACTCTTCACCATCGCCGAGGATCTCTCGCGCATGAAGCTCGAGGTGAAGGTCGACGAGGCCGATGTCGGCGAGCTGCATGAGGGCGCGTCCGCCAGCTTCACGGTCGACGCTTATCCTGGCCGGACCTTTCCGGCGACGGTCACGCGCGTCGATGTGGGGGCCAATGCGACCCCGCAGGTCAACAGCACCGGCACGACCGCGACCTCCACCAGCACCGTTGTCGCCTACACCGCCGTGTTGTCGGTCGCGAACCCCGGCCTGATGCTGAAACCGGGTATGACCGCGACCGCGACGATCCACATCGCACATCGTCAGAATGTACTTCTGGTCCCCAACGGCGCGCTACGCTTCTCGCCGGACAATGGTCCGAAGGCTCCCGGCGGTATCCTGGGTCCGGGCCCCGACCCGAATGCCAAGCCCAAGACGGTCACGATCGGCCGCGGCAGCGTCCAGACGGTCTGGACCCTGGGTGCCGATGGCAAGCCCAAGCCTGTGCAGGTCACAACGGGCGATTCCAATGGCACCAGCACCGAAGTCAGCGGTTCCGGTCTCCACCCGGGTGTGAAGGTGATCACCGGCAAGCTGGCGGCGGTGCCCAAATGAGTTCGGCCGAACCCCTGATCTCCCTGCGCGGCGTCACCAAGCGTTACGGGCATGGCCCCAATGCCTTCGATGCGCTCAAGGGGATCGATCTCGACATCAATCCCGGCGACTTCGTCGCGGTGATGGGGCCGTCGGGTTCAGGCAAGTCGACGACGATGAACATCCTCGGTTGCCTCGACGTGCCGACCTCGGGCTCATTCCTGTTCAAGGGCGTGCATGTCGAGGGATTGAACGCCGACGAGCGCTCGCTGCTGCGGCGCAAATATCTCGGCTTCGTGTTCCAGGGGTTCAACCTGCTCGCGCGGACCACCGCGCTGGAGAATGTCGAACTGCCCTTGCTCTATCGCGGCGAGGAGCGGCGGAAACGCTACGACATGGGGATGGCGGCGCTTGAGCGCGTCGGTCTTGCTCCCTGGGCAAAGCACACGCCGGCCGAATTGTCGGGTGGCCAGCAGCAGCGCGTCGCGATCGCGCGCGCGATCGTGACCAACCCCGCCGTGCTGTTGGCGGACGAACCGACGGGCAATCTCGACAGCCAGCGCTCGGTCGAGATCATGGAATTGCTGACCGACCTCAATCAATCGAGCGGCATCACCGTACTGATGGTGACGCACGAGCCCGACATGGCCGCCTTCGCGCGCACGCTCGTCCACTTCAAGGACGGGCTGGTCGAGAGCATCGAGGCGGGCGCCAGCGCGAAGCAGGGAGCGCATTGATGCTGCTCACCACCATCCTGCTGTCGCTGCGCGAAATCAGCCGGCACAAGCTCAGGTCCTTTCTGACCGTGCTCGGCGTGGTGATCGGCGTCATGTCGGTCGTAACGATGGTGACCTTGGGTACTGCCGCCGGCCAGTCGATCCAGACACAGATTGCGAGCCTTGGTTCCAACCTGCTGACCGTGGTGCAAGGCCAGGGCTTTGGCAGAGGCGGTGGCAGCGCGTCGCCGCCCCCGTTCAAGCCTGAGGATGTGGAGGCGATCCGCACGCAGATTGCCGGCGTGATCGCGACGGCGCCGCAAGTCCAGACCAGCGTGACGGCGGTGCGCAACTCGGCCAATTGGACCGTGACGGTGAACGGGACGACCGGTGATTATCTGAAGGGCCACCAATGGGTGCTGGCCGATGGCCGTCCCTTCAGCCAGAATGAGGAAGAGGCCGGCAAATCGGTCTGCCTGATCGGCAATACCGTGCGCACCAATCTCTATCATTCGGAGCAGCCGGTCGGCACCCGCATCCGGCTCGGCAACATCAGCTGTGAGGTGATCGGCGCGCTGCCCGAGATTGGCGGCATCGGTCAGGACCAGGATAATGTCGTGCTGATGCCCTACAAGGCGGTGCAGCGGCGCCTGACCGGCAATCGCAATATCCAGATGATCATGGTCGCGGCCGATCCGCATTATGACAGCAAGGCCATCCAGGAGGCGATCTCGGCACTGCTACGCGAGCGCCGCCACATCGGACCCGACAAGGACGATGATTTCATGATCTTCGACACGAAGCAGCTCTCCGATTCTGCGGCCAGTGCCTTCGGCGTCATAACCGGTGTCGTGACGGCGATCGCGGCGATCTCGCTGCTTGTCGGCGGAATCGGCATCATGAACATCATGCTCGTGTCGGTGACCGAGCGCACGCGTGAGATCGGAATCCGCCTGGCGATCGGCGCGGTCGCGCGCGAGGTGCTGCTCCAGTTCCTGGTGGAGGCCGCTGTGCTCTCATCACTGGGCGGACTGATCGGCCTCCTGCTCGCACTCGCGGCGTCGGCCGGCCTCGCCGCGCTGATGCACGTGCCGTTCCTGTGGCTGCCCAAGATCAACCTGATCGCCTTCGGCATCTCGGCCTTGATCGGCGTGATCTTCGGCTATTTCCCCGCGCGGCGCGCCGCCTCGCTCAACCCGATCGACGCGCTCCGCCACGAATGATCCACCGGAGGGTGCACGCCGTCTCCGAAGAGAGGAACGGCGGCCTCCTCTCCCGCGTTCCCGCACGCAACCCTCTGAAAAAGCAGGAGCGTGCAATGAATTACAAGGCTTTGGGCTTCGGCCTCGGCATCTTCTCGCTCGGTCTCGCCGCGGTCGAGTTGTTCGGCGCGAAGAAGATCGCCAGGACGCTCGATGCCGAAGGCCATGAGGGGCTGATCAAGGCCTATGGCGCGCGTGAGGCCGCGGCGGGGGCCGCCTTGCTGCAGGCGCCCGCGCATAGTGCGCGCGTGTGGAACCGCGTGCTCGGCGACGGGCTCGATATCGCCACTTTGGGCGCCGCGCTGCGCAATTCGCCGCGCAACAAGGCGGTCTGGGCGTCGCTCGGTTTCGTGATCGGCGCCACCGCACTCGACGTGCTGGTCGCGATGGGGCTCGATCGCAGCACGGGCAAGACCGTCCCGCGGCAAGCCTGACGGAGGCGGACATGGCTGAGACCCGAAGCGCGCCCAAAGGCGAACCCGCCAATGCGAGCGAGGGCGCAGATCCGTCCGGCGATTTGCGCAAGCAGAATCCCGGCCAGACCACCACGCAGGATCTGACGGAAACGAACGAGCGGTCGGCAGGGAAAGGCCAGCGGGAATGACGGAAAAGCAGCCGATGCAGGCCGACGGAGAGACCAAGTCCGACCAGGGCCGGCTACCCTCCAGCGGGCGCACGGACGGCGGGGAATCGGGTGGGGGCCCCTATCCGAACCCACAATCCGGCAAGACGCCACAGGACGGGTTTCTCGGTCATGGCGGACAGACCGACCTGGAGCAGAAGCTCAAGCCCGGCGAATCCGAAACTGAAGAAGACGGTGCCGCTGGCTGACTGGAATATGCGAGGTTTCGAATGGCGCTCTTTTCTCCCGCGCGCCCACGGAACTTTCTGACCGCGTAACAGTCCTGCGCAACAGGGAAGATCCGTCACGAACTTCCTTGGAGGAACATCGCGCCGTGCCGAATTCGCACGATATAATCATAGGTTAGCCGCTATGACTGCGGATGGATACATCGTAGGACGATGTTTCAGCGCGAGAGCGATTGCCTGACATGCGCGCGGGGATCGTCTTTCTCCTCGGCCTGGCCCTGCTCGCCGGCTGCCGCCGCAGCGACCGGTCGATGACCAGCGATCCGCACGCCGAAGGCGGCTCGGGCGGAGCCAATCGCAGCGCGGCGCAGCAGGGGGATTATTCGACCAGCGCCTATCAGGTCAGCGAGGGCGCGCGGCTCTATAGCTGGATGAACTGCGCGGGCTGTCATGGGCCGCATGGCGGCGGCGGCATGGGGCCGTCCTTCATGGATGCCGAGTGGCGCTACGGCAGCAGCATGAGCGACGTGGTTCGCACGATCGACGGCGGGCGGCCCAACGGTATGCCCGCCTTCCACGATCGCCTGACCGGCCAACAGATGTGGCAGCTGGCGGCCTATGTGCGATCGCTGAGCGGGCTTGCGCCGACCGACATATTGTCGGGCCGCGCCGAACAGATGTCGGGCAAGGCACCCTTCACCCAGCGCAAACCCGACAAGCCAGCCAAGCCCGGGGAGCCCTATTGATGCGGCGCCTTCTGTCCTTGGCTCCCGTTCTGCTGCTCCTGTCCGGTTGCGCCGGCGCGCAGTCGATGAGCGAGGGCGCAGGGTTCGGATCGCAGCAATTCAACCATCTGATGCTGCTGTTCCTGGTGGTGACTGGCATTTCCTACGCGCTGGTGCTGGTCTTCCTGACCGTCGCCGTCGCCGGACGACGCAACGAGGGCGGCGAGGCGCGGCTGCGGTCGCTGCTGATCGGCTGGGTCGGCTTCATCCTGATCGGGCTGGTGCTGCTCACCGTCGCGAGCTTCTTCAGCGACCGGCGCGAGGCGCGCGCCGGTGCCGAGCAGGAACCGCTCAAGGTGACGGTCAGCGCCAATCAATGGTGGTGGAGTATCGAATATCAGAATGACGATCCCAGCCGGGTCGTCCGCACCGCCAACGAGCTGCATCTGCCGGTCGGCCGCCCGGTCCAGCTCAACCTCGTCTCCGGCGACGTGATCCACAGCCTCTGGATCCCGGCGCTCGCAGGCAAGCAGGATCTGATCCCCGGCCGCGAGAACGACCTGCGGATCGTACCGACGCGGATCGGCCATTATCGCGGGCAATGCGCCGAATTTTGCGGCCTGCAGCATGCGCATATGGCGTTCGACGTCGCGGTCGAAAGCCCGCAGAACTTCGCCGCCTGGTATGCGGCGCAGCAGCAGCCCGCGCCCGAGCCCACCGATGCGCGGGCCAAGGCGGGGCATGACTGGTTCATGAGCCATGCCTGCGCCAACTGCCATTCGATCGCGGGAACCCCGGCCGGCGGCGTGACCGCGCCCGACCTGACCCATGTCGCAAGCCGCCAGACGATCGCAGCGGGGACCTTGCCGATGAGCCGCGGCAACCTGCGCGGCTGGATCGCCAATCCGCAGGGCGTGAAGCCGGGTGCGCACATGCCCGCGGTCGGCATGACCGCCGACGAGCTCGACGCGGTCGCTTCCTATCTCGAGACGCTCAAATGACGGCTAGCGAACATCCTGACGACACGGCCCGCGACGGCCCCGAGCTCGACGGACCCGAGCTCGACCGGATCCTGTCGGAGACGTGGGGCGACAAAGCGGGCCTGATCGGCTGGCTCACCACGGTCGACCATAAGCGTGTCGGCAAGCGCTACATCGTCACCGCGATGACGTTCATGCTGCTGGGCGGCATGCTCGCCCTGATCATGCGGCTGCAGCTGGCACGGCCCGAAAGCGGGCTGATCACGGCCGATCGCTACAATCAGATCTTCACCATGCACGGCTCGACGATGATGTTCCTCTTCGCCGTGCCGGTGATGGAAGCGTTCGGCGTCTATCTGGTGCCTTTGATGGTCGGCACGCGCGCCATCTCCTTCCCGCGCCTGAATGCCTTCAGCTACTGGCTCTACGTCTTTGGCGGGATCATGCTGTGGGTCGCGTTCCTGCGCGATGTCGGACCCGACATCGGCTGGTTCGCCTACACGCCCTTGTCCGGACCCGAATATTCGCCGGGCAAGCGGGCTGATTTCTGGGCACAGATGATCACTTTCACCGAGGTCGCGGCACTGGCGGTCGCGGTCGAGATCGTCGCGACCATTCTGAAGCAGCGCGCGCCCGGCATGCGGCTCGATCGCATTCCCCTGTTCGTCTGGGGCATGCTGGTGACCGCCTTCATGGTCATCTTCTCGATGCCGGCGGTGACGCTCGCCTCGTCCTTCCTGCTGTCCGACCGGCTGGTCGGCACCCAATTCTACAATGCGACCGAAGGCGGCAGCGCGCTTCTGTGGCAGCACCTCTTCTGGTTCTTCGGCCACCCCGAAGTCTATATCATCTTCATCCCGGGGCTGGGCTTCGTCAGTGCGATGGTCGAGACCTTCTGCCGCCGTCCCGTCTTCGCCTACCCGGTGATGGTCGCGGCTTTGGTCACGATCGGGCTGCTCGCCTTCGGGCTGTGGGTCCACCACATGTTCGCGACCGGCCTGCCGCGGCTGGGCTACGCCTTCTACACCGCCGCGAGCATGGCGATCGCTTTGCCGAGCGGGGTGCAGATCTTCTGCTGGATCGCGACCATGTGGGACAGCCGGCCACGGTTCGAGGTGCCGATGTGGTGGGTGGTCGGCTTCATCATCACCTTCGTGATCGGCGGCCTGACCGGCGTGATGGTCGCGAGCGTACCGCTCGACCTCGAACTGCACGACACGTATTTCGTCGTCGCGCACTTCCACTACACGTTGATCGGCGGCGCGGTCTTCCCGCTGCTCGGCGCGATCACTTACTGGTTCCCCAAGATCACCGGCCGGATGATGAACGACCGGATCGGCAAGCTCGCCTTCGTGCTCGTCTTCGCGGGCTTCCACCTGACCTTCATGACGATGCACTTCACCGGGCTGATGGGCATGCCCCGCCGCGTCTTCACCTATCCGGCCGGCCTGGGGTGGGAAACGCTCAACATGACCTCGACGGTCGGCGCCTTCGTCATGGCGTCGGGCGTGCTGGTGTTCCTCGGCAACATCGTCGCCTCGCTCCGCCGCGGCGCGATTGCGGGTGACAATCCCTGGGGCGCGGCCTCGCTTGAATGGGCGGCTACCTCGCCGCCCCGGCCCTATAATTTCGCGCATATTCCGGCCGTCACCAGCAGCACGCCTTTGTGGGAGGAAAGCCTGCCCGTCTTCTCGGGCCTGCGCGTCAAGCAACGCGAACTGGTGCTGACGACGGTGGTCGAAGCGGTGCCCGACATTCGCGACCCCTCGCCGACACCGACCATCTGGCCCCTGATTGCCGCACTCGCGACGACCGGCCTCTTCATCTGGTCGATCTTCAGCCCCTGGGCGTTGGTGTGGGGCGCGATCCCGGTCGGCATCGCATTGACCGCCTGGTTCTGGCCCAAGAGCCCGCCCAGACATGGCAGGGAGCCCGTGATCGAATGAGCATCCGCCAGACTTTCACCGGCGATCTCAAGGTCCTGCCCACGCACGGCTTCGGCGTTCGCAGCCTGACCTGGTGGGGCGTGATCGCCTACATGCTGATCGAGGGCGGCGGCTTCGCGCTCGCGGGCGGCTCCTATTTCTACCTGATGAGCCAGGAGACCGTCTGGCCGCCTGCTTCACTGCCACCCGCCCTGCTGCCGGGTGCGCTGTTCACGCTGATCATCCTGTTGAGCGAGATACCCAACAGCCTGCTCAAGAAGGCCGCCGAAGCGCAGCAGCGCGACCGTGTGCTGTGGCTGATCGTGCTGCTCGACCTGATCGGGCTGGTGCTGCTGGTGATCCGCGGCTTCGAATTCGCGCATATCAACGTGCGCTGGAGCGACAATGCTTATGGCTCGATCCTGTGGGCGCTGCTTTTGCTCCACACGATCCACATCCTGACCGACTGGGCCGAATCGCTGGTACTGACCGTGCTGATGTTCACCGGCCATGGACAGGAGCCGCGCCGCTTCGTCGATGTGAGCGAGGACGCGCTCTACTGGCGCTTCGTCTGGATCACCTGGCTGCCCATCTTCGCGCTCCTTTATCTGGTGCCACGCCTGGTATGACGACGCGAGAACGCCTCCTTCCCTGGTCGGGATTCGTGCTCGGTGGGATCGCCTGGGCGGTCAGCCAGCAATGGGGTTCGGATCGCACTGCCGATGCCTGCCTCTTGGCCTGGGCCTGGCAGACCTTCCTGATCGGATTGGTGGCGTTGCTGGTGGTCGCGGCCGGGGCATTCCTGTCCTGGCGCGCGCGAGGCGAGATCGAGGCTCCCGCTCTGCGCTTCGTCGCCGCGGTGAGCCTGGCATCCGACCTTGTCTTCGCGCTGGCGATCCTGTTCCACACGATGTCGACGCTCATCATTCCCCGTTGCTTCTCGTGAAACGCCTGCCGCTTGCCATGGCGGTGATCGCCACGCCCGCGCTGGCGCATGGCGGGGAGGCGCATCGCGATCTGCCCGGCTGGTCATTCGAGCCTTGGGCGCTGGTGCCGTTGCTACTGTCGCTGGGCTTCTATCTGTTCGGACTGGCGCGGCTCGCGCGCCGAGCGGAAAATTCCGGGCCGACGCTCCGCCGCAATGGCGCGCTCTTCCTGCTCGGTTGGCTGACCTTGGCGGGCGCGACCATCTCGCCCCTGCATGAAGGCGGGGAGCATAGCTTCACCCTGCACATGATCGAGCATGAGTTGATCATGCTCGCCGCCGCGCCCCTGATGGCTTTGTCGCGACCGCTCGGCGTGATGATCTGGGCGCTGCCCGGCGCGGCGCGGACCGGCGTTTCGAGCTGGGCGCGCGGCGGGGCGATCCATTGGCTGTGGCGTCACGCCACCGCACCCGTCACCGCCACATTGGTCCAGCTGGCGGCGATCTGGCTCTGGCATGCGCCCGGGCCGTTCGAGCAGGCGCTGCGCCACGAAGGCTGGCACATCGTCCAGCATATCTGCTTCCTCTTGAGTGCGCTGCTCTTCTGGTGGGCGATGGTCTTCGGACGGCAGGGGCGGAGCGGTTATGGCCTGGCCGCGCTCTGCCTGTTCCTGACCTCGCTCGGCGGCGGCGCGCTGGGCGCGCTGATGACCTTCGCGATCAGCCCCTGGTATGCCGATTATGCGGCGATGGGCATGGGCCTGCTCGGCCTGACGCCGGAGGAGGACCAGCAACTCGCCGGGCTGATCATGTGGATTCCGGGCGGGATGGTCCATGCCGGTGCGGCCTTGATCATGCTCGTGCGATGGATGGGCAACGGCCGGTCCCGCACCGATCCTCTCGCCGGATCCTGGCAGGAGGCGATGCCGCCCGCTTGACAGAAATGGTCGGGGAATGCGCTTGGGTCGCATGGCCGGTGGTGACGATAGGATGGTGCTGGGTGCGGTGCTCGCGGGCGGCGGATCGCGGCGCTTCGGCAGCGACAAGGCGATGGCTCTGCTTCACGGCAAGTCTTTGCTGGCACATGCGCTGGAGGCGATCGGTGGCCACGCGCAGGCCGTGGTGCTGTGCGGGCGCACAGAGGCAGGTTTCACCTGTCTCGCCGACCGGCCGGAACGTGATCTGGGGCCGCTTGGGGGGCTCAATGCCGCGCTTTATCATGCGGCGGCACACGGCTTTGCCGGCGTCCTCTGCACGGGGTGCGACATGCCGGTCTTTCCGGATGCGCTGGCGCAGGCGCTGATCGGGGATGGGCCGGCGATCGTCGAGGATCAATATCTGATGGGCTATTGGCCCGCCTCACTGGCATCGTTGCTCGATGCGCATCTGGCCGAGCATCAGGACCGATCGGTGCGCGGCTGGCTGGCGGTTGCCCAACCCCGGGTCGTGCCCGCGCCCGAGCTTCCGAATATCAATACGCAGGAGGATTTGCGGCGGCTGGAGGAAAGCGGGGCGGTCGGGGATTGAAGTAGGTCGTCATCGCGAGCCCGGCAACGCGGGGCGTGGCGATCCAGTCCCGGACATCAGGCGCGCGTTGGCCTGGATTGCCGCGCCGCTGCGCGGCTGGCAATGACGTTGGTCGGTTCGGGGTCTCAGCAGCGCGTGGCCACGGCGGCGGCCATCCCGGCCGCGTCGCGCTGCGCCACCGCCTCTCCGATCAGCAGCAGGGTCGGGGCATCGTCGCTGATTGCGCGAACCAGGAAGCCCAAGGCCTTCAGCCGTCCGCGCAGGATGCGTTCGTCCGGGCGCGAAACGTTGACCGCGATCATCACCGGCGTATCGGGCGAGCGGCCCGCAGCGATCAGCCGGCGGGCAATCTCGCCCGCCGCGCTGCGCCCCATATAGATGGCCAAGGTCGCGTCGGGTTCGGCCAGCGATTTCCAGTCGAGCGTCAAATCCTCGCCCGCGCGCGCGTGCGCCGTCACGAAGGTCAGTTTTCGCGCCAGTCCGCGCAAGGTCAGCGAGGCAAGCCCGCTCGCCGCCGCCGCGCTCGCGCTGGTCACGCCCGGGCAGATCCGCACGGTGACGCCGTTCGCGACCAGATGGTCCATCTCCTCGGCCGAACGACCGAAGATGGACGGGTCGCCGCCCTTCAGCCGCACGATCCGGCGGCGCTGCCGGGCGGCCAGCAGCAGCAGATCGTTGATCCGATCCTGCGGGACCGAATGGCGTCCCGATCTCTTGCCGACGCTGATCCACTCCGCCTGCGGCGCCAGATCGAACATGGCATCGCCGACCAACGCGTCGAAGAAGATCAGGTCTGCCTGGGCCAACAGCCGCTCGGCCTTGCGCGTCAGCAGGTCGGGATCGCCGGGTCCGGCGCCGACCAGCCAGACCGTACCGGGGGCAAAATCGTCAGCTGGCATTGGCGAGGTCCCTGGCTTCAACGATCAAGGCGGCGATGGCGGGGCGGCA
>Ga0068856_100004176_pt1 | contig 14426 bp, 10 predicted proteins | sample KBSCornC62_FD_66595 | JGI IMG/M metagenome (GOLD analysis project Ga0068856, IMG submission 66595) | Corn rhizosphere microbial communities from Kellogg Biological Station, Michigan, USA - KBS Corn C6-2 | ecosystem: Host-associated > Plants > Roots > Rhizosphere > Soil ...
AGATTGGTCAGAGAATCTACAAAATAAAACTGGGGAACCGTCTGAAGATCCGCATCCGTGTGGGCCGAAGCGCCACTAGGAGATTTATATTCCGTATTCGCCGAAATCTCATACAAGCCCACTCGCACGTTATAGCCCTGCATCTGAGTGATGCCGGCAGGATTGTAGTATATCGCAGAGGGGTTGTCGGCCGTGGCCGCAAAGGCATCACCACGAGCGATGGCCTCGGGATCCTGATTGGGCAAAAGGAATCCCACAGCGTGAAGCTTTTCGGTGGCGGAGAATAAAGCCAGGCCGACAGCTACGAGCAAAGCAAGAATTCGCATGTTTTTCATTTCAGGAGTCATGGTATGGATTAATGGTTTTAGCGGTCGTATCTGCTCTTTGCGACTTGGAAATGCCAACTCTCTGCTGCAGCCACATTCTGACCTAAGGGCATTCCATTACAAGACTAACTATTGTCTAGTAAGCACTAAGCAATCCGCCGAAGCTGGAACCAAGCAACACGGATGCCATTTTGGTCACGGAGGCATAATTTCGTATTTTACCCGGGATACAAACTCTTTGTGTTGGCCCGAAAAATGGTTCAAGCTTTTGACTATGAACGCTGTTCACAAACCTGGCAATAACGGAACCAGCAAGGTATTGACCAGGCCGCAGAAAACGGTTGCCACTCCGCCCCCTGCCGCACTCACTGCCGTGAAGGACACCCAGGTGACCTTCCGCGCCGGCGAAGAGCAAGTAGCGTTACATGGCGTGCCCGTTCGGATGACCCGCTACGCCATGGTGTTTGAATTATTTAATCCGATGGTAACTCCGCGACTGTCGGAATCGCTGGCGGAGTTCAAGGCAACCCTCCATGACCATACCATTTACTCAGGCCGGGCCGTGGTGCAAAACGTGGTTGATGCCGGGGCAAAATGCGTTTGTGAAGTGGCGCTGGACGAAGCCGGCTGGCAGGAGGTCGCCGGGAAGGCAGCAAAAATGGAGGCCGGCCAAATCGCCGCAGAGTTCGGCCTTTTCGTGAAGGACTGGCAGAAATTCTACAAAGTTTCACCAGAATTCAAAGTGGTGGCGGCCGATATGCAAACTTTCCTATATGACCTGCGGCTCTGGCTCGACAAACTGGAGCTGGGTGTGCAACTGCTGCCGCCCCGGGAACGCGAACAAAGGGAACGCGAGATTGTGCAGGCTTTGTGTGCTCCCGCCATTTCGGCTTTTGCATCGCTGTTTGAAAAATTTGAAAAGCTTGCCATGGCCAGCCAGCCGGACATGCGCGTAGCCCACAGTTTGTATGCGAAGCGGCTTTTGCACCCCCTCGTGCTTTGCGCGCCGTTTATGCACCGGACTTTTGAAAAACCCCTCGGTTATGCCGGTGATTATGAGATGGTGCGCATGATGACCATGGATCCGTTCCGGGGAGATTCCATTTACGCCAAACTTCTCAATACATTCTTTTTAAACACACCGCCCGTGGTGGCGCACCGTAACCGCATCGACACGCTCGTTCGGCATCTTCAAACCGAAACGCTCCGGGCATTAAAGCATAAGCGCCGTGCAACGGTTTTTAACCTCGGTTGCGGCCCTGCCGCCGAGATACAGAGGTTTATGGCAGAGTCATCGTGGAGCAATACCACGGACTTTTCGCTGCTGGATTTCAACGACGAGACCGTTGCTTTTGCCGACCGCACGCTCAATCAAATTAAACACCAAAACCAGCGGTCCACCGGCCTGAAGGTCGTAAAAAAATCCGTTGCCCAGTTGATCAAAGATAGTTCCAAGTTTGGGCCTGGGAGCTTTGATTTGGTATATTGCGCCGGCCTGTTCGACTACCTCTCGGACACCGTTTGCACAACGCTGCTGGAAATTTTTTACGACTTGGTTGCACCCGGCGGACTCGTGTTGGTTTCCAACGTAGATGCCTGCAATCCTTCGCGAGGCTGGATGGAATGCATGGTGGACTGGTATCTGGTCTATCGGGATGCCGCGCAAATGCGCGAAATGATGCCCGAGGGCATCGCGAAGGATAGCGTCCGTGTTTTCTCCGAGGCTTCCAGCGTGAATATTTTTGCAGAGATCAGAAAGCCCGTGAATGACTGATTCAAGATTACAGAATCAAGATAAAATTCGGAAAGCATTCCAGGAAGCCGAGCGCGAGGTCTGGATACGCAATTTCCGCGTCGCCTGCGTCCTGGCGTTCATATTTGTGCTCGCCGGCTACAGCCTGGATATTCTCGTTTATGCCGATTTTCCGGAGAGGACCAGGAAATTTCTGGGCTATCGGCTGGTCTGTTCAGCACTGCTTCTGTTCATTTTGTGGCTGGTGCGAACGCCCATCGGATTGAGGTTTTACAAGGTGTTGGGACTGGCCCTTCCTGCTTTGCCTACGATTTGTGATGCGCTGATGATTTATCAGTCGGAGGGAGCCGATTCTCCCTACTACGCCGGACTCAACCTCGTCCTGCTGGGTGCGGCCATCATCCTGCGTTGGACGTTCGTGGATAGTCTGCTGGTTTTCTTCGAGGTGCTCGTCTGTTATCTGGCCGCCTGTCTTTTGCATCCCGGTCCAATCGCGCACCCGGAGATTTTCTTCAATAATATCTTCTTCATTTTTGTCACCGGCCTTTTTGTTGTGATTGGCAGCCACTTTTACAATTCGCTGCGTTTCCGGGAATTCGCGGTGCGCTACGAGCTGGACTTGAGCAAGCGCGAACTCCAGGTTTCCAATAACAAACTGGGAGAGCAAAACACAGCGCTGGAGAAAGCAAACCGGGAGATCAAAGAGACGGAAATGCAGCTCGTCCAGTCCGAGAAAATGTCCTCGCTCGGACGCTTCAGTGCCGGGCTGATGCACGATATCTTGAATCCGCTTAATTACTCGCGCACCGGGCTCTTTGTGCTTCGGAAAAAATGCCGAAATATGCCGCCGGAACAGCTTGGGGAAATGGATGCCGTGATCACCGATATTGAGGATGGCCTGCGGCGGGTGGATAACATCGTCTCTGACCTCAGCACCTTTACGCATCCAGGCGGGCAGGCGGCGGAGGAAGTGGACCTTGCCGATCTATTCAACATGTCACTTCGTTTTGTTTCCAGCGAATTAAAGGAAAAGAATATTACCCTGAAGCTTGACCTTGTGCCGGGCCAGAAAGCCTGGGCGGGCCGAAACTCGTTCATTTTGGTGCTCGTAAATTTGCTGGAAAATTCCATCGATGCCCTGGCTGAAAAACAGTTCGCGAACGGCGAGGGTCCGAGGATCGAAATTTCCAGCCGGATCGAAGGAGACCGTTCCATCTTGACTTTTCGTGACAATGGCCCCGGAATCTCCCCGGAAAACTTGCCGAAAATATTTGACCCTTTTTTTACAACCAAGGAAATTGGCAAGGGCACCGGGCTGGGTCTGAGCATCTGTTTCGGAATCGTCCGCGGTTATGGCGGCACCATTGTGGCCACCAGCGAGCCGGGCCGGTACTGTGAGTTTACTTTGGAATTGTTGGCGAACGAAGAAGTGGCGGCAAAGGCTACACCTGAACATGTCGAATAATTACGATTACAAAAAGTTTGCGATCCTCTATGTGGACGACGAGGAGAAATCTCTCGTCAATTTTTCGCGCGCCTTCGGCGACGAATTCCGCATCCTGACCGCAAACAAGGCCACCGATGCCTATGACCTTGTGCAATCGCAGGCATCCGAAATCGGCGTGCTCATGACAGACCAACGCATGCCTGGAGAAAAGGGTGTGTGGTTGCTCGAGCGCGTCCGCCAATATCGCCCGCAAATCATCCGCATCCTGGTAACGGCTTACACGGACATGGATGCCGCCATCGCCGCGGTCAACAGCGGCGCCATTTACAAGTACGTCACCAAACCGTGGGATCCCGCCCAGCTTGAACTTACCCTCAAGCAATCACTGGAGTTCTTTTTAGTGCAGGAAGAACGCGATCAGTTGCTTCGCGAAAAAATGTCCGTGCTGCGCAATATGATGATCGCGGACCGCATCGTCAGCCTGGGTCTGCTGGCTGCCGGGCTCAGCCATCACATCCGAAATTCAATGGTCGCCGTAAAAACCTTTTTGGAGCTCGCGCCCATGAAGCTGGCCGAAGAAAAAGGCAGCGATAAAAACTTGCGCGACCCCGATTTTTGGCGGGAATATCACCACAACGTCCAAGGACAGATTGAAAAAATCAATGGGTTGCTCGGTGATCTGAGGGCAGCTTCAGAAAACCAGTCGAAAAATCCTTTTGGAAGCGAAGTGCACGTCAGTGCAACGGTAAACCGGGTGATCGGTCAATTGCAGGAATCTCTTACGGCGCGAAGAATTCAGGTGGAAAACAAGATTCCGGACTCCCTGCCGGCCCTGCACGTGGATCTTCCTAAATTTGACCGTCTTTTCGACCTGCTCCTTCGCGATGAACTCCATATGCTTCCCGCCGGCAGTCAAATTACGCTTACCGGGGAGCTGCAAAACCAGGAAGTGGCTATAACTCTTACCGATAACGGTCCAGCCCTCCCACAGGAAGCATTGCGCGTGGTTCTAGATCCGTTTGTCGTTACGCGCGGCACTCCTTCCGAATATGGCATTAACCTGATGGCGTGCTTTTTCATCGTGCATCACCACGGCGGGCGCATTGAAGCGCAGAATTTACCGTCGGGCGGCAATCGTTTTACAATCTTTCTGCCGCTGCAACCGGAAAAAGCCGCCGCCGCCGCGGAAGAAGCGGATTTTCTGAAGAAAGCCATGCTCAATCAAAACCTTTGGGAAAAATTGATGGCAACAGGCTAGCCGCAAAATTCGGCTGTCACGTTGCTTTCGTTGCGTGAAAAAATTTTCCAACCCTAAAAAAAGATTCATTCGACATTATTTGCCACGCATCGTTGTCAAAAAATTGTGCACTTGGGATAAGTTTAAGTTGACCTCGCAGATAACTTCAGAGAATATAAAGTGCAAGTGACAGCGTTCACCCACAACGATTTGCCTTGGGTATGAAGACTCTATTGGTTTTATCTTCACATCCGGATTTTGCAGAAGCCATCCGTACCAGCTTAAACTCTGAGCAATACCGGGTGGTGCACCGTCATACCGTAGAGGAAGGGGAGCCGCTGCTGGTGCATGGTCTCATCGCGGCATGCGTTCTTGATGCTGATTTAGTCGGCGTGGAATGGGTCTGGATGATCGAACGCCTTCGCCGTCGGGACGCTCGCACCCCTATTATTGCTTACACCGAAGCTCCGCAATCTGATTGGGAGGAGGAAGCATTTCTGCGCGGTGTCAGTCAAATTTTGACGAAACCGGTCCGGCCCCGCCTACTCAATTCAATTCTAGACCGTCTTTGGGCCCAGCCGACGCCAACCCAGGGACAGACGCCCACGGCCGTTGTGCCGGCTGGCAACACAGCTTTATTCGCCCGTGCGGCCGCTGACCCCGCTGCGGCGGCGCGTTTCGTCAACGCCTCGCAAACGCTGGGAGTCCTGCGCGACTTTTCGTCAATCATGACGCATTCCCTCGACGCCGAGGCCATGCTCAAGCAGTTCCTGCAATTTCTGCGCGAAATTTTAAGCATCAATCGCGCTGCCATTTTCCTGAACCGTCCCTGTTCGCCAATGGTGGAAGCCGCGCCGCCGGACGACTCCAGGCGTCTGCGGGCTGCCGCCGCCATCGGGCTCTCGTCCGGTCTGCTGCAACATTTTGAATTGTCCCTCGAATCGGGTATCGGCGCGCAGGTCAATCGTCTAGGACGCATCCTTCGGCGGGACAGTGACGAAGCGCGAATGGACGGCGAAGTGCAGAAGGAGTTTGACCTCCTCGGTGCGCAGGTAGCCGTACCGATTCCTGATCGCGAATCAATCGTCGGTCTGGCGGTTTTCGACGGGCGCGTCACGGGCGAACCGCTCGTGAACGTGGAATTGGAAATGATTTTCCATTTGCTCGAACAAGTCGGCCTTGCCTTGCGCAACATCTGGCTGCACGACCAACTGGCTGGCAACCATGAAATGATGACCGACGTGCTCCGCGAGTTGAGCAGCGCTTGCATCGTCTTTGGTCGCGATCTCAAGGTTCTTCACGCCAACAAAGCCGCCCGCCGCCATTTCGGCCGTAAAAACGAGCGTACCGGAGGATTGGAATTCAGCGATCTGCCGCAAGTTCTCGGCGCCAAAGTTTATCAGGTGTTAAAAACCGGCGCAGCCCTGGAGCCGTTCCGTTACGAACCCGAAAATTCGCCCGGCACCACTTATAGCGTCAGTGTGGTGCCGTTCCAGCGCGGCAAAGTAGCGCTCCCCAGTTCTGTGTTGCTGACGGCGGATGATCTTTCCCAGAGTGAGCAATTGCGCAAACTGGAGGTTGAGACAGCAAATTTGCGCCTGGTGCGAACCATGGCTGATCGTTTGGCGCATGAAATTGGCAACGCCATGGTGCCGCTCTCCACGCACCAGCAATTGCTGGCTGAAAAATTTAGGGACCCTGAATTCCGGGAATCCCTTGATCTCGCCCTGGCGGGCGGTGTAAAGCGCGTTTCGCGCCTCTTGAACCAGATGCGCTTCCTGGCTCGCGAAGGGCAAATTCAGACCGAAGCGTTCCAAGTCGAGAAACTCATCGAAGAGGCTTATCAGGATGCGGCGCAGCAGCAACCTGTGGAGGGAGCGCAATTGAAGTTTGAGAACAACGGCAAGCCGTTGATTGTCTCCGGGGATCGGGCGGCGTTGAAGCATGCGCTGTCGGAAATCCTCCTTAACGCCCTTCAAGCGAACCCCAAGAGCCCGCAGATTGGCGTAAAATTGCACACAGTGGGCGCCGGTATCAACAACGAGGTAACCATTGAGGTACAGGACAACGGCGGTGGATTTTCCGCTGAGGCAGCCCGCAGAGTTCCGTCTCCTTTTTATACCACACGCAATGTGGGACTTGGTTTAGGTTTGGCCGTGAGCCAAAAAATTATTGAGACACACCACGGTAAACTGGAAATTGTTCCGTCTCCGTCCGGCCTCGTTCGCGTTTCACTGCCTGGCGAGTCCGTCCTGGCTGATCATTGATTTCCTGGATTTCCCAATAGGGAAAAGCAAAAAGCCCGCCGGCATCGCCAGCGGGCTTTTCAATTAATTCGCTCGAATTATTCGCCGTTGTCGCCAATGGCTTCCACGGGGCAGGCTTCCTTGGCTTCCTTGCAGCGGGCTTCCTCTTCGGGAGAGGCCGGTTGCTTGTAAACGAAGGAATAGCCGCCATCTTCGTTGCGTTTAAAATTGTCCGGCGCAGTTTCGCGGCACAGGTCGCAGTCAATGCACTGATTGTCCACGTAGTACTTACCAGCGATGTTTTCCGGGTATTTATTTGCTGTATCAGCCATAAAATTAAATTCGTTTTAAATTTGAAACGGAAATATGTCGTTCTAAACCGCTGTTTGCAAGCTCGTTTTCTTGACGGAATTTGTCAATTGCCGGTCTCCGCTTGTCGCGGGACTCGCCCGGTCTCTATTCGCCGCCATCCATGTGGTAATACATGGACTGCAAGGCAACTTTTCCGGGGCCGGTAAAGCGGTTCCAGCAGATTTGCCCCGCGCTCGCGAAAAAGCCGGTCGATAGCTTCTGAAACATCGTTTCCATCTGCACACTCCGTTCTTTGTATATCCATCCGCCGGGCTCGATATCAATGGATTCGCCCGCCGCAAGGGTGACCTCAAATACGTTGCCATAGCCGTGCAGCCAGAGGATTCCGTCCCGCGACGGGCAGGAAAACGTATCGATGAAAAAGCCGGTGCCGCCCAAAAGGATGTTGGCCGCGCCACGAACCCGTGTGAAGGAGTATTCCACGTGGTCGGTAGCCGCCAGCCATTGATGTTCGCGCACGTCCACGGCCATGCCTGGCTGCAGGTGCAGGCCAAACACATGTCCTGCGCCGTCACGACTGAAAGCGATGCGTCCCGGGCCGGTGGCGCCAGTCAGCAAAAACGGCATCCCTGCCAGCATTCGTTTGAATGCGCCTTTGATCGGATGAATGCCGATTTGTACGGCAGGGTCTTTCCACAGCAAAATGTGGTGTTCGAAATAAACGCCGGTATTGCTCAACTCAATCTGCAACGCCGGCACCAGCTCGCCCTCGATGTGGTACGTGACGCCGCCGAAAGTTTCGTTTTGGACATTAGTGGTTAGTTGAATGGGAACAGCCATGGTTTTATCCGGGTTAATTTTTTGAAGTGTCACGCCATTGCACTGCCGGCTGTGAAAACTGTCAAGCTTATCCACCGGCTTTCAGGTAAAAATCCGGTGTCGAATTTTCCGTGGCGCATGAACGGAAACCGACTATGCTGCGTCAAACGGCTAAGCAAAAACCAAACAAGGCGATGTCCATGAATAAATTCTCAAGCGTCACGGCTCTTCTCATCACGTTCACATTTGCCGCAGTAGCGGAACCATCGGGGGGCGATAAACCGGCAAACACCAATGCCCCGGCGTCAAAATACGAGCTGGCCACCATTCCCGATGCTTCTTTCCGGCCCGTGGTCACGACAAATTCTGTGACCATTGGGGGAGAGAAAGTAACGTACGCCGCCGAAACCGGCATGCTCCCGGTTTTAAAGGCAGACGGCACTTCCCGAGCATCCGTTTTCTATGTGGCCTATTCACGGCAGAATTTGGATGACACGGCGACGCGGCCGGTGATGTTCTGTTTCAACGGCGGTCCCGGGTCTGCCTCTGTGTGGTTGCACCTGGGTGCACTTGGTCCCCGGAGGGCCAAAATGAATCCCGATGGCTCTCAACCGGCGCCGCCGTTTGCACTGGCGGACAATGAATATTCCATTCTCAACGCCAGCGACCTGGTCTTCATTGACCCGGTGGCGACCGGCTTCAGCCGCGCGGCCAAGGACGAAAAACCCGCGGACTTTTTCGGCGACTCGGCGGACCTTGATTCGGTCGGCGAATTCATCCGGCTTTGGACGACGCGCCATGATCGCTGGCTGTCGCCCAAATATGTTTGCGGCGAGAGCTACGGTGTCTTTCGCGCCGCCGGTCTGGCAGATCACCTGCGCGGCCGCTACGGCATGTATTTGAGCGGCCTGGTCCTCGTTTCCGGCGTGCTCGATTTCGCCACAATCAGTCCGGACACGGGAAACGACCTGCCGTACCCGCTCTACCTGCCTGCATACACCGCGGCGGCTCATTTCCACAAGAAGCTGCCGGCTGACCTTCAATCGGACTTGGACAAGGCGCTGGCAGAATCCCGGAAATTTGCGCGCGGCGAATATATTTCCGCGCTGCATGCCGGGGCGCAGTTGCCGGAGCCGGAACGGAAAAAAGTTGTGGCTGAATTGTCGCGGCTGACCGGGTTGGACAGCCGCACGATCGAGGACAACCGTTTGCGCATTGATCCGGGCGTCTTCCGTAAACAGTTGTTGCATGACCAGGGCCTGATCCTGGGCGCGTATGACGCGCGACTGACCGGGCGCGATGGCGATCCCGCAGCCACGGGCCCGGCATTTGACCCTTCGTCCACTGCGGTCATGGGGCCGTTCTCGGCCGCCATGAATTTCTATGTGCGTGGTGAGCTCAAGTTTGAGGATGACCTGCCCTACGAACTGCTTGCGGGTGTGCAACCGTGGAACTACGGCTCCCGCAATAATTATCCAGACGCCAGCGACCGGCTTGCGTCGGTCATGAACCAGAATCCATACCTCAAGATTCTCGTGTGCGGCGGCCGATGCGACCTCGTGTGCCCCATCGACACTGTACGCCATAGCATCGAACACATGCCGGTGGCCGATGATTACCGCAAGAACATCAGCTTCGCAGAATTTGATGCCGGCCACATGATGTACATCAACCAGCCGGACCGTCAGAAGCTGCAAAAGGTTTTGGAGCAATTCCTGAAACCGTAGCTGCCGCTGGTGTCGTCGCAGCGCTCCCGCCTTCGCTTTGCTTCGGCACGACTGGCGGCCACCGTAGTCCAAGACGCTGCGCGTTGTTGGATGCTTTGTGAGGTGGAGCACCTGCGGGTGTGCCACGTTGCTGCGGGTCGCAGACCCGCGCTCCATAGGCTGCTGGTTTGACTCGGTTTGACCGGGTTGGACTCCATATTTACGGTTTACGATATACGATTTACGAGAGGGTTTTCGAAGATGAGGACTCATGGATGATTCGCCTGGAACAGGAGGGAAATGAATTTGGATGCCGGGAACGTTGTGGCGACAAGCTGTCGCCACCCCAATAGGCTTGGTTTGACTTGGTTTGACCGGGTGATTTATTTAAAAATAACATGTAAAATCCTGTGAAATCCTGTCAATTCGGGTCAAATACGGGCATTTACGCAAATTGGAGGAAGATTGGGAGATGGATAACGAAGCCGAAGCTCGGCCTGCCAACGGAATGACGAATGGTGCGGGCGGAGTTTCATGATGGTTTGGATACGCACGGTGCGGGCGAAAGCGGTGTCGTCGCTGCGCTCTGCCACCGCGGTCCAAGACGCTGCCTGCAGGCCAATGCATTAGGGTGAGGCGACGCTGGCGGGTGTATCACGTTGCTGCGGGTCATGGACCCGCGCTCCGGGCGCAAGTGGTCGCCTCTTTCTCTCTGTCGCTGCTGTAATTTAGCAGTCATGCCACGAGTATGGCACAGCCCACGGAAACACGTTTGTAAGCCATTTACAAAACGAACAGATTTTTGCAGAAATTTTGTAAGCCAATTACAAAATTGGCGAAGGCGGCACAAGTTTGCTGAAAGCATCGTGCGTGGCGACGGTTCGTTTTGTGAAAAGAGAAGCCCAGGGAGCACCCATTTGCTGGTCTCTTCATATTCCTGCCAAAACTGCCGCACGACCAGGGGCGTAAAAAATTTAAAGGCGCTGCACGGTTAATGCAGCGCCTTTGATCCTAAATGAAACGATAATTTAAAAACCGTGGCCGGTTCTCAGTTCGCCCCAATTTCCTTCCAGCTCGTCGGCACATAGCCACGTCCAGGGCCCGTGGTTGCCAGGCTCTCGTCGTAATGGAAATTCGCGTGGCCGTTAAGCTTGACGCTGTTAACGACGATGGCGCCGACAAAGTCCATGGTGTTGTTGCCGCCGCCACCAAACTGGAACGCGGCCTCCGGCGCGTAGATGGTTCCCGTATTTTGGGCATTACCGTGAAGGTTAATGCTCGTCAGAGAAGGGAGACCATACAGGCTGAAGGCAGCCGCGCGTCCCGCGTTGTTTACCAGCCCGTTTCCGCCAATATCAACCGACGGTCCCGCAACATATACGGTCACATTCACAACGTTGGTCGTAAGTGTGATGGCGTTGTTTCCCGAAATGCCGATGCTACCATTGACAAAAATCGTCACGTAAGGCGCGTCAATTGTGATGCTATTGTTGATGCTGGACAGATAGTAGTTGCCGCTGCTTGAGATGGTGTTGCCGGCAAATGGCGTCCAGCCGATGGCACCGGCCGGGAGCGTCACGTCGGGAAACGTCACATTCATCGTATCATTGGAATATCCGGGTTGAATGCCGGAACCGGATTGAGGCAACGGTCCAACGTAACCATTATTGCCTACCGTGGCGGTGCCACCAGGACCGGTATTGATAGTCCCATAAACATTTGCCTGTCCTACTGAAACAGCACCCACCACATCCGAGTCAGTTGCCACATTACCATGCGCGCGCGCGATATCTGGATCGTAGGTTCCATAACCTTTGCTGCTGTTCCAAATGCTCGTGGCTGGATTTGTGGAATTAAAGCTGTCCACCCGCACATTGTTGCCATTCAGGTCAATGTTGGTATTTGAATCGATCGCGTCGGGGAAGAGCGCGGCATACATCGTGGTAACCGCCACGCCGCGAGTAGAAGTGCCAGCCGTAAAGGTCAATCCACTGGGAACGACTCCCACGCCCGCCACCATAAATGGCGACTGCGCGGCAGAATAGGATGTGTACGCGTAACCCTGGCTGCTGATGTTGGGATGATACGGATCGGTGTCGGTGATCACGACGGTATAATACCCAATGTTGGTGCCCAGAGAGCGTGTCATGGTGTAGGTGCTACCATTTACCGTCCAGCCATCCTGCTGCGCGGAAGCGGGGGTGGCCCAGTTGGTGATGAGTTGAAAAGTCCCTTCGTACTTGTTGACGAAGGCAAGCGCTTCCTCCACGCCGGCTTCAGTCAAGGTGAGGGAATTGTTCCAGACCTGCGACCGGGCCACGGCGCTGGACTCATTTTCCGTGACGAGCAGGTAGCTGGCCAGAGTGGCCGCGCCAATGAGCACGATGATGACCGTGATCATCAAGGCGACGCCCTGCTGGCGTGTTTTGGGATTGGAGATAATTTTCATGACTGCCTCCGGGGTATTGGTTTTGGTTTATTGAATTTTAGTTACGGATACAAATTCGGGCGGTTTGAACGCTTTCAGTATTGATTTTCGCGCCAAGCACGGAGCGTGAGCATCTCCAGCTAACACTCAGAAGTTTTGTCTGGGTCGGATCACTCGTGTTATTGGTAACGAAGCCGAAATTGTTGGTGGGAACGCGCGTATAATAAGCAAAAGTCAATATATCGCAGTTCGTCAGCATGGTGGTAACCGATGTTTGCCCATTAGATATCAACCGGCGCGAGAATCGCGTGGTTCCGCTATCCCACCAATAAGTAATTTGGTCGCCCGTTATAACGTTGGTGGCGGTAACGGAGGTGCCGGTGGCAGCCGTCACCGTGGCGGTATCGCGGAGATCCTCGTTCATTAAGTCCAAGGTGTGGCGACTGCTTGAGTCCAGGTCATTGTAATTATCAATGGCCACCATGGTGTTGGAAAGCGTGACGAACGTGGCGACAAAGGCGATGAGGATGATTGTGCCGGCACCGGTTGCCACCAGCATTTCCAGCAATGTCCATCCTCCGCTGGAGGCTTTCTTCAGCTTGCGTAACGCTAAAGGATGCGGCTTTAAAATCATGGCTCAATGGCTCCAAATATAGTTTTGCAGGCCGTATTGGGCCACATAGGTGCTCATCGTCCGGAAGTGCACATTGGTTACACCCACAACGCCGTTTGTCCAAGTCACGGAAACCGTGACCAGCGCAATGTTATTGCTGTAGCTGGGCGTGCTGGTCATGGGAGGATTTGGAGTAATCGTCAACGTGCCCGTGTACTTGGTTCCCTCGTTCGTAGTGGAACTTAGCCCGGCGGGATAAAAATAATCCGTGAAATTTGTCGGGACAAACGAGGTGTTAAATAATTGATTTGAAGTCCAGGCTTCCAGCCGAACCCCTTCCAAACGGGAAACCATAATTTGGGTTGCCCTCAGATTTTCCCGGGAATAATTCAGAATGCGAAACACCTGCGAAACGCCACAGAAAACAGCCGCATAAACAATAGCCGCCATGCCCACGCCAATCAGCAATTCCGCGAGGGTAAAACCACTCTCGGAAACTACGTCGCTTTGGCCTTTGTTGTTACAATGTATCCGCATCGGAGGCGGATAGAAATCAATCCGCCATCAGATGCAAAGCAAAGCCTATGCCATGGAGGTTTTCCTTGAATCTAACGGTAAAAGCCGGGATTCCCCAGCCAATCTGTCCCAAAACAAGGCATCCAACCAACGCTATCAAGGTTTACTGATGGGCGTACCAGTTGCCGCGAATCATGGCTTTGCTGGAGGGCGTTAGAGGCGGGAGCTTGCCGTTTTTGAAGTTCATATCAAAAGCCCAGTTGCGGCTCGGAGCATTGTAATAGTTTCCGGTGGGCTGCCAGCTATTGGTGGCGTATTGGCTGTAGAAAAGGACGACAATGGATCCGTTGTAGGTGAGGGTACCGCCCCAATTCTCCAGGAGCCGCATGAAATTCTCCACGCCGCCGCTGTAATTTCCACTGATGTTCGGATTGCTTTGCACAATCCCGCAAAGCAGGCCGGCGTTGACCGTGGTGTTGCTTGGGGCGGGCAGCTTGCCTGTGTTGCTGTCGCTCCAGCTATCGGAAAGAATGGTCACGGCATCGCCCATGAGCGCAGCAGGCACGGTGTAAGTGGTGTTGGTTGTTCCCAAAGAGGAACCGGCATAGGTCTGGCAGTTGTAATCACCCTTCACATAAATGGGAAAGGGCGTCGCCACGGTAAAGCCGTAGGGATTGCTGGAGTTCCCGGGATTTGGGAGGGCCGCGCCATCGGTCACACGCACGGCCGGCAGCAGGGAAGCCGTTGGCGACACACTGGTATAGACATAGACGGAACCAATATGATGGCCGGTATGCAGCACTTTCGCCTGGTCGCTGCTATACCCACTGTTTACGACCAGCTGGTTGGTCAGCCATTTGTTCAGCAATCCCATGTCGAGTTGAACTGCCTGCACCTGCTTCGCCGGACCACTTCCACCGTTCCAACCTTCGCGCCAGTCATAAAAACCGACGTTGGTTGCCCAGGTGAAACCCGCATAGAGCACGTTGGTGACACAATCCTTTCCGGCGCTCGTGCTCGTGC
>Ga0068856_100004177_pt1 | contig 14424 bp, 14 predicted proteins | sample KBSCornC62_FD_66595 | JGI IMG/M metagenome (GOLD analysis project Ga0068856, IMG submission 66595) | Corn rhizosphere microbial communities from Kellogg Biological Station, Michigan, USA - KBS Corn C6-2 | ecosystem: Host-associated > Plants > Roots > Rhizosphere > Soil ...
CGGCGATCCAGTGACGATCAGACCCTTCGTCGAAGAATACACAAATAAATCTAACAACCGGCGGATCATTGTTCTTGGTGAAGGGCGCCTGATCAACCTCGCTGCTGCTGAAGGACATCCGGCAAGCGTGATGGATATGAGTTTTGCTAATCAGGCATTGTCAGTTGAATACTTAGTCAAGCACAAGGGAGAGCTCAGTCCCGGCGTTCACTTGCTGCCTAAGGAAGTAGATCAGGAGATTGCCAGTTTGAAGTTGCGAGCTTTAGGAGTTGCAATTGACACACTCACCGCCGAGCAGCTCGAATACATTTCAAGTTGGGAGACTGGCACTTAACCAAATCTATGTCCGATATGCTTTAGCTTGTCGTGACGTAATAAAGGAGCCCTCTGGGTAAACAGAACCGCATGAAGTTCTTTTATCCAGAGGGCTCCTTGTTTACGTCCCGACAAGCTAAAGCATATCGGACATTTTCAGGTCCTCACTTTTGAAAGAAAATACGTTCCCACGGCTGCAAAGATTACCAGCGGGGACCAGCCAGCAACTGACGGACGGAGCAATCCATGATTGCCCAGTTGCTGGAAGCCTCCTCCAACCGCCCAATAGGCAATGCTCACCACAATCGCCGCACACAACGCGATGATGGTTCCCCTGCGACCGTAAGAGACTGCGAGAGGCATTCCAATAAATGCCATGATCACCACCCCGAACGGCGCTGCGTATTTCTTTTGCAGTGCGACGGTCAACCCGGAAACATCCGATCCGCGCTGTTTTGCCGCTCTAACATAACTCACCAGGTCAGCCGAACTCAGTTGCGACGGTTTGTCGATTGTCGGCTTGAACACGTCTCTCGACTCGACCGCCGCTAGAGTTGTCTCTGGGTTCGCCTGGTGCAACACCTGCATGCCGCTAAGCGTGTACGTTTCACTGTCTGAAATAGCTAGAGTAGTAGCTGAGGTCCATCGACCGACATTGCCACTCACCACTTTGTTCAGATGAACTGCTTCAGAGTCGAGCTCATAGACCGTTGGTTCTGTGATTGTTCCTTGTGTCTCGTCAAACTCATAAGAATAGAAACGGTGGGTGTCAGTCGAAGCGAGCCACTGACGACCCGTGCCAGTGATCACTCTAGCCTCACCGCCGCGAATTCGAGCGCGCAAAGCATCCTGTTTAAGATTAGAGCGCGGCATCACATGCTCTTGAACTACCCATGAGCAACTTGCCATTGCCAGCGCAAAAAAGACTCCGGGCAACATCAGCCGGTAGACACTTTGACCGCACGCCCACCAGGCGATCGCTTCGTGCCTGCGAGCGAGTAATGCGTAAGTAACCAGAACGGCGATCAGTGTGGTTGCCGGAAAAATTTCAACCGTGATCAATGGCATCAGAAACAAAAGATAACGAGCGACCAGTCCCGCACTCGCATGTGTCACAGCAATGAAGCGCCAAAGTTCAAACAGTGTGAAGATGTTGAAGATAGCTGCCAACGCTACGAATCCAACAATGAAACTCAGGACAAGTGTTCGCAGCAGCGTTGCATCCATCAAGTTTGGAACGCCCCAGGCACGCGCACCTGAGGTGCGCGACTGGGATGTTGTCTTCGTAGATTCTTCTTTGGATCGGGGTTCACGGCGATGAAGCGAAAAGACTCGTATGCGGCTCTTCAGAAGTAAAAAGATTGCCAACCCTACTATCAGCGCCGTCGCCAACCATGGCCCAACGTAAGGAGATACGCTGCCAACTCTTGCAAGCGATTCACCCAACAGCGAGATCAAGTAATAGACCACGACGATTATCAGAGACAGAATCACACCGACGCTTCGTCCACCGCGACGCACTCGCAACCCAAGTGCACCGGCCAGCAGTGAAAACACAAGCGGCGACATTGCAAGTGCACTTCTTCGATTCAAGATTCTGATTGCTTCTGACTTGTCTTCAGCATCGGTAGACCGCGTGCGCTCTCGCAGTTCACTCCAGTCCATCGTGTCTGCATTGGTATTGCGTTCGTCCAGCCGGCGAATGATGTCTTCCCTTCCCGTATTAATCGAGATTCGCAACTGGTCCGATCGTTCGACGACATAGGACTTCTCTCCAGTAGTGTCGGATGCTGGAAACTTCGCGGCCAATACGTCTCCGAGCACAAGCTCAGATTGATTTCCGGATGAATCTATGCGACCTGATCGCGCTGTAAAGATTTGGGTTGAGTGATCAGCCTGCTGCCCGTAGATAAAGACTCTTCCCCATGTTCCCTGTGCTTTGTCGGCGTCTCGAACATAGATCACGTAGCGAGGTAGAGTGCTGAATGTGCGCGGCTCAATCGGAGAATCAAGTTTTGCCAGCGCACCTTGAAGTGCGACCTTTTCCAATTGACGTGCGGCTCGTGGCGCTTCTTCAAGCTGAATATAAATCGTGGGTAGCGTGAAGAGCGCGCCGAGGAGAAGTACTGGCCACAACATAGTCCAGGTGCCCACGCCCGCCGAACGCATCGCTACGATTTCACTATCCGTACCCATGCGAGAAAAGCCGATCACTATGCCGGCGAGAGTAGCAAGCGGGATAGTGAACGTCAGCACGCCCGGTAAGAGAGTTGCCGCGATGCCTGCGACGACTGAAAAAGGCAGATCCGCATAGAGGAGAATTTCAGCTAGTCGTGCAGCCTGTTGAGCAAACAGAACTGCGGACAACATTAGAAGTGAAAGTAAAACGTAAGGTATCGTGGCCCAAACTATGTATTTGGGGATAAGAAAACTAGAACGGTTGAAGTTTAACCTTAACAACGTTCGACTCTACTGAACCATTGTCGGTCTGACGCGTGGCAATCGCTCAAGGACACGACTAATCATCTGGTGAGTTAACTCAGCGAATTCTTTCTTTGTTTTCGCTGGGACTTCCCTCGCCCCCTTTGCAAAATTTCCGGGTGACAGCTTTTCAGTTGTTTTTAAATGAGCGTGCAAGCTTCGAGACACAGTACCGCCTCGACCCGCACTACACGAACTACAACGCATTACCAGATCCGCTGACATGAATACCGAGTCTTCCACGCTGAATATCCGATGACAGTCTGCACAATGCTTCAAGTCAGGTAAGAAGCCCTCAATCTTTAATAGCCAGACTTCGAAGTAACGAAGGATCGATTGAACATCCTCAGGGCTTTGACTGATCGCTTCGAAGCAAGCGCTCGACATTCTGAACAGGAGTTCGTTCGCTTGATGCGGAGGCGAAAACTCAATTAACAAATCACCTAGATACGCTAAGGCGGTGACAATAGAAGGATCGGATGACAGGTTAAAGTTTGACTTGAGGATCTCAGTTTGGCGAATGGAAACCAGTTCTCGATTTTCCTTCTCGTAATACATGAGGTGTACGTGTGTGAACGGCTCAAGCGAAGCACCGAAGCGGTTTCTCAGTTTTCTACAACCCTTCGCGACGCCTCGGATCAGTCCTGCATGTTTTGTCAGACAAACAACGATCTTATCTGCTTCGGCCAGATTGTAGGTGCGGAGAATCAGTGCGTCAGTATCAACTAAAGACATCTGGCAGGCATTAGGGAATGAAATAAAGGATCCAACCGAGTACCAGTCCGATCAACATGAATTCTGCAAAAACTTTTAATCCGTACAAGCAACGATCTCGAGGCGTGTCTTTCGCGACTGCGCCAAAGACAATTGAAACCAGGCCGGCAAAGACTGTCATCACGAGGAAATGTCTCACGGTTTCCTCCCGGCAGCGATATCAAAGGCGTCCAGCATGTTTAGATAGTTAAGTAAACCCGCAATCAAGAGGAACGTGTTCCCGTATTCATAGGTAGCGCGAGCGGCCTGGACCAAGTCATCTGCGAAGCCAATGTCCAACATGTAACAGACTATATACAACGCACCTGAACCCAGATTCGCGATCATAGGCGGAACCTGCAGTGCCTGCGATGATCCTTGCCCGGTGCTTAGGCTAAACATATGTCCGCCCATCCATAGGCCAAGGAAGAAACACAACCAAACTGCACCACCCATTAGCAGCGCGCGAGTCCAACGCTTTGTCATTAGATGACCAGCTCCCGGGATGAACCATGCGGCCAGACCGACGAGCCAAGCCATCGCAGGAGTTGGCTCAACTCGTTCAATCGCCTTCTCACTCTTTACCAAATTAATCCTCCATCTCGGTGGAAAGAAGTCAGTACCACCTCGCGGTAGCGGGTGGCTGCGAAGCCTCCTTTAATGGTGGACCTTCAGCTTCGCACCCGCTACCGCGAGGTGGTACTGACTTCCTTCCACGCTAGCATTCTTGTTCACAAAACCTCATCAGTCACGTTAGGCGTCGGCAACACGACTTCTAAGTTTTTACCTCAAGTCAGTAAAGCAGGTACTGCTCGCGGAGCTCCAGAAATTCTTTAAGCTGCGGTTGCCAGCTTGCCACTATGTCGTCGAGCTCCATGTCGTTCTCAAATGCTTTTCGAATCTTGTCAGTCCCGGAAATCACATCAAAAGGATTCTTGTCGAAAACGTATTCGTACGGTGGTTCCTTCCAGCGAAAATGATCGCGGTAAAGATCAAAGGCCATCTTTACCATCGCCACGCCTGTCTTTACCGGTTCAAAGGCTTCGCGATCGAGTACGTGAATCTGCGCTCCACCACAAGTGACGCCGCCATGCTTTTGAAACGTTGGCTGGAACATACAAGAACGAAAATACACGCCTTTCAAGCGAATGCTGTTTAGCGCGTCCGCATAGTTGTCCGGATCGATGTAAGGCGCGCCGATGAGTTCGAACGGTTTCGTTGTTCCTCGTCCTTCAGACACTTGCGTTCCCTCGAAGTGAACTGTTCCAGGAAACACTGTTGCCGAATCTACCGTTGGCATGTTCGGCGATGGGAGTACCCATGGCGTATCCGTGTTGTCCAGCCATAAGCTTCTTTCCCAGCCATCCATCGAAACGATTTCCAAATCGCAATTGATGTTGAACTGTTTGTTGAAGAGTCTTGCGAGTTCGGCCGGAGTCATGCCATGTCGAGTTGGAATGGAATACTGACCAACGAACGAAGCGAACTCAGGCTCGAGAACATTTCCTTCAACCTTGTTTCCGCTGATTGGATTCGGGCGATCGCAAACTATAACGCGCTTACCATATTTACGCGCGGCGATCATGCAATTCGCCATAGTGTAGACAAAAGTATAAATGCGGCAGCCGACGTCCTGCATATCGAAGACAAGGACATCAACGTCTCGCAGCATCGCTTCCGTCGGTACTCGAGTTTCACTGTACAAGGAATAGATCGGCAGGCCGGTTTTTGGATCGAGGGAGTGATCAGTCTCGATCATGTTGTCCTGAACATCGCCCCGTATTCCATGCTGCGGACCAAAGAGCGCAGATAGCTGGATGTCAGGATGCTCGTGGAAGAGATCAGCCACATGGCGATAGCGATGGTCGACCGAGGCTTGATTGCAGATCAACCCGATGCGGGAACCCTTCAACAGGTCTGGCGCTTCAAGTAATTTCTCAACTCCGAGAGTTAAAGCGACGCCCCTGGAGGAGGTGCTTGTTGTGCTTTCGTGTTCAAGAGTTAACGTCATACTTTAGCTCTAGCCGCAAAGAACTGAACCTCCGTTCACGTTCAGCACTTCTCCTGTGATGTAGCTTGCCCAGCTTGAACAGAGAAAAAGGATTGGTGCAGCAATCTCTTCGGGCTTACCAATCGCCCTCAAGGGTATCGTTTGAAGGATGCTGTCGAGTCTCGATTTGTCATTGAAAACACCTTCATTCATGTCGGTCTCGACCCATCCAGGAGCGACGCAGTTTACATTGATGCCAAACGGCGCGAGTTCAGGTGCCAACGACTTCGTAAACGAAATCTGTCCACCTTTTGATGCGGCGTAGTTGGACACGTTGGCCTCTCCTCGTTGTCCCGCAGTGGAACTCACTATTACGATCCTGCCGAATTCTTGTTTCTTCATTAGGGGAACTGCGGCGCGACAGACCGTCCAGGTTCCCTTCAGGTTAATTTCCTGTGTTCGGTCCCAGAGCTCTTCGGAGATGGATTCGACACTTTCACCTTGCCAAATACCGGCGTTGCAAACGAGAAAATCCAACCGGCCAAACTGTTGACGTGTTTCCTTAACAAGCCGTTCGCCGTCAGCCACGAGGGAAACGTCAGCTTGAATGGCCAGGGCTCGGACTCCCTTAGCCTTTGCACTGGCAACCGCGGCATCGGCGGCTTGTCGGTCGTGCATGTAATTCACAACAACATCGGTACCGTTCTCAGCAAACAGATCGACAGCTGCGCGGCCAATTCCACGAGAGCCACCTGTGATTAGAGCAACTTTACCGGTCAGTCCTGGGAGGTCGTTACGCAATCTGAAACTGTTCCCTTCTCTGTACGACAGGCTGTTAGCCTGTCGGGGTTCCCTTTGCAACACACGACAGGCTAACAGCCTGTCGTACAACTTCTCTTACGATCCTGCCGAAGCCAAACTCGGAATGGTCTCATCGATGTGCTTCTCTGCCTCCGCAACGAAGGACTTGAAAATGCTTTGAGACAGCTGGTCTTCTTTCCACCCGAGCTCTGGGTGCCATTGGACTGCTACGACAAATCGATCCCGTCTCGGATCTTCAACGGCTTCAATCAAACCATCCGAAGACCACGAAACAGCTACCAAGTCATCTCCGAGATTCGCGACTGCCTGATGATGGTGACTATTCACCACCGCCTCTTCAGCCGCCGCAATCTTACCCAATCGACTATCTGGTTGCAGTTTGACTTTATGAGATGGTCGATCGCGCGGGATGCCCTGTTCGTGCTTGATCGCGCCGGAAACTTGCGAATTTATATCCTGAATCAACGTCCCACCTCGTGCGACATTCAGGATCTGCATCCCAAAACAAATCGCCAGAATGGGAAGTCGCCGTCGTTCCGCAGCGGCGATTAGTAGTAAATCCGTCTCGTCCTTTATCGCATGAACGCTGCCCAACTCCGGATGTGGTTGCTGGCCATAGCGAAGGGGGTCAACATCTGAATCGCTTCCAGGTAACAGGATGCCTTCAAGTCCAGCGACAACCGATTCTATGTAGTCAACTTTAGGTATGAGACTTATGTGCACCGGCGCACCGCCTGCCGCTTCAACAGCCTCACTGTAATATCTCGAGAGATAGAACCGGTCAGTCGCTATCTCTATTCTCATGGGGATGCCAATACGGGGTCGTTTGTTCATATATGGTTCGTATGTTTTGTGTCGCTGAAATGCAGCGAAAAGTATCATAACCTAACTCGTTGCGATTTGCTTTAAAGGCTCAGGAGAGGCGTCCTTGACTAGGTTCTGGCCAGTTTCTATAGTGCTCTCAAAGAAAAACATGCCGAAACATTCCCAGCGAGTTCGCAGTACTACCGTTCTATTAGTACGTAAAGACACTCATGTAGCTCTTGCAGGAGACGGACAAGTCACGCTCGGTGAAACTGTGATGAAAGCAAGCGCGCGCAAGGTCCGACGGCTTTACAACGATCAGATTCTCGCGGGTTTTGCAGGTGCAACCGGCGACGCCTTCTCATTGTTGACCCGGTTCGAGAGCAAGCTCGAGCAGTATCACGGAAACCTGGAGCGCGCTGCGATTGAATTGAGCAAAGAATGGCGCACAGACAAGATGCTCCGCCACCTTGAAGCTTTGCTGGTGGTGGCCGACAAGAAGAGTTCGTTTTTGTTGTCGGGCAATGGAGACGTGATCGCTCCGGACGAAGGAATACTCGCGATTGGTTCGGGTGGGTCGTATGCTTTAGCTGCTGCGCGAGCACTTCTGAAACACACGGGGTTAACAGCGAAAGAGATTGCTGTAGAGGCTTTGCGAATCGCCGGTGAGATTTGCATCTATTCAAACCAAAATATTGTTGTTGAGGAATTGTAAAAGCGTATTCAGCGCTGCAATTTAGATCAATGGTTATTTATTTAGCGGGTGAAGTAGATGAAGAGGCCAGACTCGATGAGATGTCGCCGAGACAAATCGTCAGCGAGCTCGACAAACATGTAGTAGGACAGCGTAATGCGAAACGTGCGGTAGCGATCGCTTTGCGCAATCGAGTTCGACGCCAAAAGCTTCCCCCGGAACTCGCAGTCGATGTGATGCCTAAGAACATCATCATGATCGGGTCGACCGGTGTCGGTAAGACTGAAATAGCTCGGCGGCTCGCACGAATGTCTAATTCGCCGTTCCTTAAAGTGGAGGCGTCGAAGTTTACTGAGGTTGGCTATGTTGGCCGCGACGTGGAAAGCATGATTCGCGATCTTACGGAAATCGCGGTTGAGATGACGCGTCAGGAAAAAAGCGAAGAGGTTGCAGAGAAGGCCGAACTCAACGTTGAAGAACGCATACTCGATCTGCTTCTTCCGCCACCTCGCTCGAGCTCCAGTTACTTCGACTTCGACTCTGAAACAACAAACGAAGTTCAGACCGACTTGGATCTTCCAGCAAAGGACGAACAGTTTCAAAAAACCAGAGACAAGTTGAGGACCCAACTTCGAAGCGGCAAGTTGGACAATCGCCTCATCGAACTCGAGGTGCGAGAAAAGAATTTTCCTGTAATTGAACTTGCAGGCCCTCAAGGTGTGGAAGAGATGGGCATCAACATGAAAGACATGTTGGGCAATCTCTTTCAGGGTCGAACGAAGCGGCGAAAGATGCGCGTCGATGAGGCGATTGAGTATTTGATGCAGGAGGAGGAGGAGCGGCTGATCGACATGGATCAAGTTGCTCGAGCCGCGATCGAACGAGTTGAGCAATCAGGCATCATCTTTCTGGACGAGATAGATAAGATTGCGGGTCGAGAATCGGGTCAGGGTCCGGATGTCTCCCGGGAAGGTGTACAGCGAGACATCCTTCCCATTGTTGAGGGAACAACCGTCAACAGTCGCTACGGCATGGTTCGAACTGATCACATCTTGTTCATCGCTGCAGGGGCGTTTCACGTATCGAAGCCATCAGATTTGATTCCGGAGCTGCAGGGACGATTTCCAATTCGCGTGGAACTCGAGTCGTTAACCATCGATGATTTCAAGCGAATCCTGACTGAACCACGAAACGCACTTATCAAACAGTATCAGGCAATGATGGAAACGGAAGGCGTATCCATCGATTTCACGGATGATGCGATCGATGCGATCGCGAATTTCGCTGCGCAGGTTAACCATCAAACGGAAGACATCGGTGCGCGTCGTCTCCAAACCATTATGGAAAAGTTGTTGGAAGAGATCAGTTTTGAAGGACCAGATCTCGAACCAAAGAAACAACGAATAGATGCCGCGTACGTGCAACAGATGCTTGCTGCAACAGTGAAAGACCAGGATCTCAGCCGGTACATTCTTTAAGGATTCCCCTCGACACAACGGATCGAAACTTCCTTGGCCGAACTAAACTCACGCATCCGACCAGACCGTTTGTCTCGATGCTTTTTGACGTTGATCTGCGGTGTTCTTGCCATTTGTTCGATGGTGGCCTGCGGCAAACGACGTCCGCCATTGCCGCCAGTCGAAAGAGTGCAACAAAGAACTGAGTCGTTAGAAGGCGCGCAGCAAGGCAACGAAGTGATTCTGAGTTGGCCGGCACCTCTGCGCAATGCGGCTGACAGCAGCGTTCAGAGCATTCGACGGATTGATGTGTACCGACTAGCTGAAAAGCCGGGTGCGCCTCGCGCTCTAACTGAAGACGAGTTTGCCGCTCGTGCAACGCTGGTTGGTTCTGTCACCTATGACCAAATTCGAAATGCCGGCGATAGGCTGACGTATCACGATCCCCTGGAACTCGCTGGTGAACCTACACGCCTGCGATACGCTGTGCGTTACGTCAACGCTTCAGGACAGCGCGCGGCCTTTTCAAACTTTCTTTTGATCGAACCTGCCGCGCGAGTCGCTCAGGCACCAGTGCTTCAAAGCAATGAGGTAACCGAGAATTCAATCGTAATTACCTGGCAACCGCCTTCTGCGAACATTGACGGTTCCACCCCTGTGAATTTACTTGGCTACAACGTTTATCGTATGGACGAGTCGCAAAGTACGCCTGGACAAACCCCAATCAACTCTGAGCTTGTAAATGGAACTCAATTCACAGATCGCAATTTCAAATTCGGCGGGCAGTATCGCTATATCGTACGCACCGTTTCATTAGGTACCGAAGGTGCACAGGTTGAAAGCGTGAACTCAAACATTCTTTCAGTGTCGCCGCGTGACATCTTTGCGCCCTCAGCGCCACGCGGACTCGATGTGGCAGCAGCACCTGGGCGACTCTCTATCTTCTTTGCAGCTAACGTGGAGTCGGATATTGCGGGTTACAACGTCTACCGCTCGACTGACCCTGATTTGCCAAAGAAACAATGGACCAAACTGAATCCGGCGTTATTAACACGAACAACATTCCAGGATGACAAAGTCGAGAGTGGTAAGAGGTACTACTATTATGTGGAGGCCGTGGACACTGCCGGCAACATTAGTCCTCCGTCCGAAGTTAAGACTGAGGTCGCTCCATAGTTATCTATGAAGATCTGCCGCGTGACAAACAGCTCTCTTGCACGGCCGCGATACGCGCTCGTGGAGGGGTCCACTGCTCGTTTGTTGGACGAGTCAAAGCTTTTTGAGCAGGCCATCGTGTCAGGAGATTCATTGATTCTCGACCAGGTCGAACTTCTTGCACCTGTGACTCCATCCAAGGTCGTCTGCGTTGGTCGTAACTACCGCGAGCACGCTGCGGAACTAGGGAACAAGATGCCGGATGAGCCGCTTCTTTTCTTGAAGCCGCCTTCTTCGGTAATTGCGACTGGTGATCGAGTGGAATTGCCGCCTCAATCACAACAGGTCGAGCACGAAGGTGAACTTGGAGTAGTTATCGGCCGAACTGCCCGCAAGTTGTCTGAGACAGATGACGCACTGAGCTATGTCTTTGGATACACTTGCATCAATGACGTTACAGCGCGCGATCTGCAACGCAAAGATATTCAGTTTACACGTGGGAAGTCGTTCGACACTTTTTGTCCTGTTGGTCCGTGGATTATTACTGATCTAGACCCAACTAATGCCACGGTTACAACGCGAGTAAACGGTGAAGTAAAACAAAATGGCAACACGGCTGACATGGCTTTTCCAGTCTCTTTTTTAATAAGGTATATATCAGGCATCATGACTTTATATCCGGGCGATTTAATCGCAACGGGAACGCCAGCCGGTGTTTCTCGGATGAAGCACGGTGATGTCGTTGAAGTGGAGGTAGGTGGAATAGGAGTTCTGAGGAATTCGATTTACGATCCGGCTGTTGGATGAGAGAGTTATTGCCGATTTCCGATTGCCAATTGCCGATTTGGTTTTAGACCTTCGGTTATTGCCGCACAGAAAGGTAATCTTTTCGAAGACCCAGGCCCCGGGGCCAAAGACCAAATCGGCAATTGGCAATCGGAAATCGGCAACGACTCGCAATTGAATCATTGGCAGATAGGAGTTTGTCATGAAGTTTTTTCTTGATACCGCAAACTTAAACGAAATTCGGGAAGCGGCGTCGTTTGGCTTCGCGGACGGAGTGACCACGAACCCGACCTTGATCTCAAAGGAAGGCAATGTTGATTTCAAACAACACATCGCCGCGATCTGCGAGATCGTGCAGGGACCCGTTTCCGCTGAAGTAACCAGTCAGGACAAAGACGGAATGGTGCGCGAAGGGTTGGAGTATTCCAAGATCGCGCCAAATGTCGTCATCAAGTGTCCACTAACACGAGATGGTTTAAAGGCAACACGACAGCTCTCTGATCAGGGCATTCGGATAAATGTGACGTTGTGCTTCTCTGCTGCACAGGCTGTGCTTGCAGCCAAGGCCGGAGCCTCTTTCATCAGTCCATTCCTCGGACGTTTGGATGACATCGGTCAAAACGGGCTGGTCCTGCTTCAGGAGATTATCGAGATCTATCAGAACTACAGCTGGAAAACAGAGGTTCTTGCTGCCAGCTTGCGACATCCGATCCACGTCATCGAAGCGGCAAGAATGGGAGCTGATATTGCGACCATGCCTTTTAAGGTGATCGACCAGTTATTCAATCACCCGTTGACCGACAAGGGCCAGGCGCAGTTCCTGGCAGATTGGGCCAAGAGCGGAAGGAAGTAAAGTCGCATCCCTACGCTGAAGCCGATTGTAGTCCAAACGTTTAAGTACGACGGCGTAAAACATCGTCGCTGGCCGGCTCGGGTAATTGCTTTTGAGGCGCCACTGATTGTCCTCGAAGGGTCATTCGAAGAAGACGTCGAACATGATCTGCTGGGGGCAATTGCGGCTGGAACTTTAAGTACGGAGTTTTACTGGCTGGACCGTTGGTACAACGTTTTTTGTTTTTGGAACCCCGACAATCGATTGAGGTGCTTTTACTGCAATATAAACGTACCACCAACGTTTGATGGCGACGTACTCAGCTATATCGACCTCGACATAGATGTGCTGGTACAACCAGACTTTTCGTATCAAGTTCTCGATCTCGAAGAATTTGAAAACCACTCGCGTGTTTATTCCTATCCCGATGACGTTCGAAAAAATGCATACAAAGCGGTTGAAGAGTTGATTCGCTTGATTGAAGCACGTGAGTTCCCTTTCCGAGCGGCCAGTTAGAGACGAGTTCATGACTTCAAAACAACAACAAAAGTCGGCACGTACGAAGCTCGAAGTATTACGCGAAAGAAAACTACAAGCTGAACAAGGTGGCGGCGCGGCGCGAATCGAGAAGCAGCACCAGTCTGGAAAGATGACTGCTCGCGAACGTCTTGAATTTCTTCTGGATGAAGGAACGTTTGAAGAGTTCGACAAGTTGGTTGTTCACCGCTCGAAAGATTTTGATCTCGACAAGCAACTGTTTCCAGGCGACGGAGTAGTTACGGGCCATGGTTTGATCGATGGCCGAAAAGTTTTTGTTTTCGCGCAAGATTTCACAGTCTTCGGTGGTTCCCTTTCAGAAACTCACGCTGAAAAAATCTGCAAGGTGATGGATCTGGCGATGAAGGTCGGCGCTCCGATCATCGGTCTGAACGACTCAGGAGGCGCTCGTATCCAGGAAGGCGTCGTCAGTCTTGGCGGCTATGCTGACATATTTCTGCGAAATACTCTGGCGAGCGGTGTTGTGCCTCAAATCAGTTGCATCATGGGACCGTGTGCCGGCGGAGCCGTTTATAGTCCGGCTATTACTGATTTCAATGTAATGGTAAAGAACACCTCATACATGTTCATTACCGGACCCGATGTGATAGCGACAGTTACTCACGAGGAAATAACGAAAGAGGAATTGGGCGGCGCTACTACCCATAACTCAATTTCGGGAGTCGCGCACTTCGCTGCCGAGTCAGACGAACACGCGTTGAGGATTGCGCGTGAAATCTTCTCCTTCATTCCCTCCAACAATCTTGAAGATCCTCCGCGAGCTCAATGCGTTGACTCGATAGATCGCACGGATATAAAGCTCAATACGATCGTGCCCGAGGCTTCTAATCAACCTTATGACATTCGTGAAGTGATCAACCTGGTAGTGGATGATGGCTATTTCTTTGAAGTCCAGCAGATGTTTGCCCAGAACATTTGCATTGGATTCGCGCGATTGGGTGGTCGTTCAGTTGGAATTGTGGCGAACCAGCCGGCGTATCTTGCCGGTGTGCTGGACATCAACGCGTCGATCAAAGGTGCTCGCTTTGTGCGCTTTTGCGACTGTTTCAATATTCCTCTGATTACGTTTGAAGATGTCCCAGGTTTTCTACCAGGCGTATCGCAGGAGCACGGTGGAATCATTACACATGGCGCGAAACTCCTCTATGCGTTTGCCGAAGCTACAGTCCCGAAAGTGACGGTGATAACTCGCAAAGCTTATGGCGGCGCTTATTGTGTGATGGCCTCGAAACACATTAGAACCGACATCAACTTTGCGTGGCCAACCGCGGAAATAGCAGTAATGGGAGCTGAGGGTGCAGTAGGTATTCTTTATCGACGCGAGTTGAACGACGTGCAAGACAAAGAAGCCGTTCGACGAGCACGAATAGCTGAACTCGAGGACAAGTTCGCAAATCCTTACCTGGCCGCTGAGCGTGGATTTGTGGATGAAGTGATCGAACCTTCGCAGACACGTCCAAAATTGATCAGCGCGCTCTCGTTGTTAGAAAACAAGCGCGACTCGAACCCGCCAAAGAAGCACGGGAACATCCCGCTGTAGACACCACCCACGCTTCAGCCGATGGTAATTTAATTTCACAACTACGCAAGGCACTAAGACATATCGAACACCACCAGGCTTCAGCCGGTGGTGCTTCAACTTTACAGCTAGCAAACGCAACCAACGCACATCGAACACCACCAGGCTTCAGCCGGTGGTGCTTCAACTTTACAGCTAGCAAACCTAACCAACGCACATCGAACACCACCAGGCTTCAGCCGGTGGTGCTTCAACTTT
>Ga0068856_100004180_pt1 | contig 14422 bp, 8 predicted proteins | sample KBSCornC62_FD_66595 | JGI IMG/M metagenome (GOLD analysis project Ga0068856, IMG submission 66595) | Corn rhizosphere microbial communities from Kellogg Biological Station, Michigan, USA - KBS Corn C6-2 | ecosystem: Host-associated > Plants > Roots > Rhizosphere > Soil ...
TTCAGACCAAGTACCTTGTCCATGGTCTGATCACGGGCGGTCAAAACAAGAACCGGCGTTGCCAGTCCAGCCTTGCGAATATCGCGGCAAACGTCGAGACCACTGCGATGCGGTAGCATGACGTCCATGATGATTAAATCGAAGGGAACGCTAATGGCTTTGTCAAAACCTTCTTTGCCGTCGCAGGCCAGGTCGACGACGTAACCTTCACTGCGAAGGCGGTCGCCGAGGGTCATGCGCAGAGCCTCTTCGTCTTCCACGAGCAAAATATATTCATTCATTGCTGCACCAGCTTTTGCTCCGTCTCATTAATTTCGTCGAACACCGGCAATCGCAAGGTGAAAATCGTTCCCACGCCGAGTTCACTGGTCACTGATAATCTTCCACCCATAGCTTCCGCGAGGTTTTTGGCGATGGGCAATCCCAACCCGGTGCCGTGGATTTGGTTCGAGACCGCCGCGGGGCTGCGATAGAACGGTTCGAAAATGCGTTGCATTTCTGACCGCTCGATCCCGTGGCCGCGATCGTGAACATCGATTCGCACCTCCTGGTTACGGCCATCCTTTGACTCCTCACCGGCAGCGCGAATCCCGATCCAGCGTCCTTTTTCGCCATACTTCAGCGCGTTGGTGATCAAATTCTGCAGGCACTGGGAAAGCGCGGTGGCATCGCAGAGGACCAACGGCAGTGAGGGGGCAATGTGCTGCTCCAACGTGAAGCCGGCCTTCATCACGAGTTCGTTGATGCCAACCACCGCCGACTCGATCACTTCGGCGATATTAGTGGGTCGCATCACATAACGGCCTTTACCATCCTGCGTGGAGGCGAACAACAGGACCTGACTGACCAGGCCGTTGATCTGCCGTGACTGATTGCGAATGGTAGATGCATATCTTGCCAACTGCTCTTTCCCGGTTACGACGCCGTCTGCGATGTTGTCGACCGCGGAACAGAGTACGGCCAAAGGCGTGCGGAGTTCATGAGAAACCGAGGCGGCAAAGTCCATTTGCATGCGTGCGAATTGTAGAGTACTGGCCATTCTGCTCTTCTGCAAAACCCAGACAAAAACGCCGGCGGTAAGAATCGTACACAACAATACAGAAACCAGGCGAATGACGGAGCGGCGCGAGATGTTGGCGACATTCAACAATCGCTGGGATGCCTGTTCGTCGTAAAGACGTTGTGTTTCGTCGAGCGACTGGCGAACACGATCAAAAAGTGGCACGCCTTTCGCCAGGTCGAGGGCGACCGCTTCCTTCGTGCTGCCCTCGAGAATCAGCCCCAGAACCTCGTCTCTGACTGCCAAATAAGTGGACCAATCGCGTTGCAGGCGGCTTCCCAGTTCGATTTCGCCGGGCAACTCCGCTTCCTTCAGATATTCGGCAATACCCGCGGTTACTCGGGCATCTGCCAGGCGAGACTGGTCGGCATACTGGACCTGCAAATTGCTGTTCTCTGTAGAGAGAGCGTACAAGGTGCTGCGACGGGTCTCCTGGGCGTCATATTGCAGGTTGCCGATTCTGCGAAGCCCAAGTACCGAAGAGGCGTACATCCTTTGCACTTCGTTATCAGCGGAGCGCAAGTCACGAATCACAAAGCGGACGGCCCCGGCTTCCAAGCCCACCAGCAGTACGAGCAATAGCGCCGAACCGTAGCGCGAGAAAAATTCGGGCGCTTTCCCTACTCGCGGAGTGAAGGACGCGGCCCCGCGTGCTGTTATTTTTTGGCCGCGCTCGCTCATGCTACCTTTCGTTCCGCTCCGGGACCCGTAATGCGTACTGCGCATCGTTGGGGTAATGACCATCAATGCGAAGAACTTTCACCGAAGCGTCCACATCGGACGGACGCATATAGCCAATTGCACCGGGAACATTGAAGACAAACTTGCGTACTCCCTCTGGCGAGGAGAGCGTTTTCGGGGAGACCAGAATTTCGCCGGTGAGCAGGCCCTGTACAAACCGGCGGCGCAGGTCGGACTCGCTCATGCGGCAGATCTCGCGCAATACGGCCTCTCGTTCAGGCCGCCCTGCGTCCATCATCACAATCGTAATTCGACGTCCGTTGGGCCAGTGGCTCCGTTCCCCGAGGAAAATGGTACGAAGTTCCGGCATAGATAACTCATTCATGGAATTCGCCTGATTCACGACGATTGCCAAGCCCTCTTCTTTGGGCGGCGAAGCGCCGACAGGAACCGGTGCCCAGCGCAGCAGCGCCGCAGCTGCCAGCCAGACGAGAACCGTAATGGTGATGAAGCGTCGCATGAAAGGAACCAGTTAGAACGTGAAGCCGACTTGAGCTTCCAGCCCTTGCACAGACCGTTGATTGCGCAAACTTAGAAAGTCATACTGCAGCTTCAATGCGACCGATTCGCTGGCATCGTATCGAACGCCGGCTGAAGGTCCAGCACGAAAACCGACATCCGGGAAAATTGGTTCGTTCCTGGAGGCGTTCACATACTGATACCGGAAGTAGGGTTGATACAAGCCGAAACGCCGCGAGATCTGAGAGTAGAAACCTGGGGTTGCAAATACGTGAGGCGTGCCGGTGATGTTGTGACGAACGACAAGGAGTTCATTGAGCCACTCAAAATTTGTGGTCGAATAAACGGCGTGGGTGGCCAGGATGCTTTCGCCGACACTGGGTTGCCCAACCGGAACGAGCAAGTCGCGATAGGCCGAGAAGCCAAGTTGCAGGCCAGGCAATTTCAGGGGGCGAGCGAAAAATGCGACGTTCACGGCTTTGTGAGTTTTGTCGGCAATTTCGTTTTGCACCGGCTCCTCCGTGAACGGAGACCGCGATTCGCGTCCGTTGCCGACTTCAGCGATATAGTGCAAACCCAACGAACCCGAGGGAATTCTTCCGAAGGCCTCTACGCCGATGTTGTGGATGGGGAGGATGCCGCCGCGATCCTCGAATTCGAACATCAGAGGACGCCCCGTGGTGGTCTGCAGCCAAGTACTGTGGTGGTAAGCAGTGTTGTAATAGCCGATCGCGGTATGGTATCGCCCAGCTGTCAAATTGAAGTAATCATTGTGGGAATATTGAAGCAGATAACGTTCTACATCGACTCCAAAGCTATTCGCCGTTCCTTGCGTATTGCCATAGATATTGTCGGGGCCAGCCTCAAAAACGATTTCGCTTAAGAATCGGAATCGGTCGGAAATGTCAGATGTGACAAACAGGTTCAACTGCCCAAGAGCGAAAGATGTTCTATCGCCCGGCTGGCCGGTGGGATGATAATTGTCGCCGTGCAGGGTCACATCGCCAAAGCCGCGAATGCGGAGCAGTGTCTTGCTGAGGTCCATGCGCTCATTCTCGGCATGCTCGCTACCTTCCGGTTCTGGGGAATTGTTCTGCTGTAAAGTTGTCGGGCTTGCGGTTGGTTCACCGGCTTGGGCTGTCGCGGGGGCTGACGGAGAGGGAGACGAAGCCGCAGGCGTGGGTGTCTCGGAGTGTGGGCTCAGGGTGTGACTCTGCCGCGCCTCGAGTTGCTGCACCCTCGCTTCCAGTGCATTGATGCGAGCCACGAGAGCGTTCATGGTTGCCTGATCGGGAGTGGCCGCCTGATTCGACTGTGCGTCCGAGCTAACCGGGCTCAGCAAAAGTGCCCAAGAAAAGAGCGGCAAAACCCACCTCGCAACTTTGCCCGCTAAGCGCTTGTGCATCGCCTGATTGACGAAAAAGTTCGGGTGCATCGACAGCCTCCTATCCGCTTCAGTTAGCCCTGAGACAACCCCGCCCCGCTTCACAGGACAGTTAGTGTGCTTCCAGCCATCGACGCTGGCACGAATACACAACGCCGTCATCGATGTCTGCCGACATCCAGCACTTGCTTGAGTGAGGGGGAGAGAAGTTCGGAATGTATCCTAATTTCACAGCGCTTTCAACATTACTTCAACGGAAACAGCGACCGAGGAGGGTGCAGGAGTTCAAATCCGCCAGGCAATTTGCAGCTTGCAGTCTCCAATTCTCTGCAGCGAACCGGCCTTTAGGGATCAAGGGAAAGCGGGCGGGCATCACGGTGTTGCGTGCGCCTCTCGAACACTGCCGTGATCGTCGCGCGGGTCATTCTCTTGATGCAATGATTCCAGCTACTCTGTCAGTCCCGAAAGCGGAGCTGTTTCGCAACGGAAAACGCATTGCACACAAGCCCATGTACTTCAGTGCCTCCCTTGTGAACTTGTGTGTCCTTTTCAACGCGTTCGTGCGGGCTAGAATCAACCATCGCATCGGCGATGATCCGTCCCAAGTTAAAACGGATCAGTGCTGATTCGTCCCAAATCAATTAGTTGAGTTGGTGCTTGGGTCGAGCGCCAGCTGAGCACCCCGTTCCAGGTGCCGAAGGAGGTCCCTTGCATTTCCCCCCGACTGCAAAATCTTTGCGGAACATCTTCATTTTGAGCGTCGCTTTGATTGCATCAATCAGTTTGATTGGCTGCGGGATGCCGAACCAGTCCGGCCTTTCAACGCAACAACTCTCCGTTGCGCCTGCACAAGCGGGGATTCTGGCGAGTACGTCTCCCACGGTGCTGCTGTTTAACGGAAGTGGCACATCTTCTCCCGATGTTTCAGCCGTGGAGACCATTCTGTACAGCATGAATCTGGTCTTTGCGACGGCAAACTCCAGTCAGATTGCCGCCATGAGTGTTACCAGGCTGGCTTCTTACAGATTGCTCATCGTGCCCGGCGGAAATTCCATCACCATTGGAAATAGCCTCACAAAAGCAGCAACAACGAACATCCACAATGCGGTAATTAACTATGGGCTGCACTACTTAGGGATCTGTGCGGGGGCTTATTTCGGGGGGTCGTCGATCTATAACGGCTTAAATCTGACTTCGGGCATCTGGTTCAACCCCTGGACTAATGGTGGCCGAGGCACAGCAAAGGCATCCGTTATGATTTCATATCCGAACCAGAAATTGGACCAGTACTGGGAGGACGGTCCCCAACTCAAAGGCTGGGGCAACATTGTTGGCAAATATCCGGATGGAATACCGTCGATGGTGGAAGGGTTTTCGGGAAAGGGTTGGGTTATTCTGTGCGGATTTCACCCGGAAGCTCCCTCGACTTGGAGAACAGGAATGACTTTCAGCACGAGCGTCGCCACTGACAACGCGTATGCAAGGACGATGATATCTGCCGCGCTGAACGGGACCTCGCTCCTGCACTACTGAATCAAGCGAGATGCTCGCGAGCATCATTTCGATTTAAGAAGGCCCCGGTTGCTCGCGAGGTCTACTTTTTAGACAACTAGGAATGATCAGGGGATTCGGGGCGCAGGCTGCACGTGTTCTCGATGTAGAAATCTCCAGATACAGGCTTGCCGGCTTCCACGCAAAGGGTGGCACAACGCTGCCGCAGATCGATCTCTACACCGTTTGTCTCCATAGCCACATCAACCCGATAGAGACCAGGAACAACTGGCAGGATGGGACATTGGAACTCGACCGCTCCGCTGCCGGGCGTCAAGGTGAAAAGCTGGCCAGTAGATTCGTTCGTTAACTGCGCGCACAGATAGCCGCTCGGCCAATACAAAGATATTCGGAATACGACATCAGGAATGGATACCGCGGCGCGGTACTGTAGACGGGCGGTGATCGGGTGCCCGGTTCGAACGGAATCATCAGATACGGGCGATGAGAAGGAGACGCTGACGCACTCCGCTCTACGACTGGCGTCCAGTTCACCGAAAGCGGGTTGATGGCTGGGAAAAGCCATGTGCTGGTATTGGTCGATTACCGGCCGCGGAGCACCTTCCATAACGACCTGCCCGTGACTGAGCAGCAGTGCGCGATCGCAGACTCGATACACAGCCGCGAGATCGTGCGAGACAAAGATGATGGTGCAGCCTTTTTTTCTCAACTCCGCGATTCGATCAATGCATTTGGCCTGGAATGCGACGTCTCCGACAGCTAGGACTTCGTCCAGCAAAAGGATGTCAGGATCCAAATGGGCGACGATGGAGAAACCCAGGCGCACGTACATACCTGAGGAATAGCGCTTCACCGGAGTATCGATAAATTCAGCGACTCCGGAAAAATCGATGATGCTGTCCATTGTCCGCGCGATTTCGGAGCGGCGCATACCAAGCATCGCGCCGTGCAGATAGATATTCTCCCGTCCGGTGAGTTCGGGATGGAAGCCAGAACCCACTTCGACGAGGGCCGCGAGTCGGCCGCGGATTGTAATTTCACCGCGGGTTGGAGTGGTGATACCAGACAGGAGTTTCAGAATTGTTGTTTTGCCGGCACCGTTGTGGCCAACAACGCCGAGCGCCTCGCCGCGTTTCACATCAAAGCTGACATCTCGCAGGGCCCACATTTCCGCAGAGCGGTGGGAAAAGGCGTTTCGATACCAACGTCGGGGCTCATTACCGTCCGAGCGGAGTTTGTATCTCTTACCTACGCGAGCTAGTTGCAGGTCGATCATCGCGGTTTAGATCACATCGGCCATGGTGGCTTCCGACGATTTGAAATAGAGATAAGCAAGTACCAACGCGGCCAGGGTGATTGAGCTTGAAAAAGCCAACTGAGGGAAATTGGGAGCCGCCCCAAAGACCAGCACGCGGCGGAAATTCTCAACCAATCCCGCAACCGGATCCAACAGATACAAGTGGCGGAACCGAATCGGGACGGACTCGACGGAATACACGACGGGAGCAGCGAACATCCAAAGCTGCAACGCAAACGGCATAGCAAGGCCCACATCACGAAAGCGGACGTGGACGGCCGAGAAGAACAATCCCACGGCTGCGGTAAACCCTGCAAGTACCAGAAAGATAGGAAGGGCGTAGAGCGCATTCCACGTCAAGGCACAGCGATAGTGCACCATCAAGACCAAAAAGATGAGCGATGCGATCAAGAAATCGACCAGACTGGCTGCAAGATAGGAGAGTGGGATGATTTCGCGCGGGAAATACATCTTGGTAAGCAGGTTGGGGTAGGTGACCAATCCGTGCACCGCATTCGTGACCGCACCGGAAAAAAAGAGCCAGGGCAACAGGGCGGAAAAAACGAAGATTGGATACGGGGCTCCACCCGTTTTAACGGTGGTTACGTGCGCAAAGATAAAGGTGTAGATGCACATCAAAGCCAGCGGCTGGAGCGCTGCCCACGCCCACCCTAAAACGGACTGCTTGTAACGAACGTTGAGGCGAAACAGGCTCAGGGTGTAAAGAAGGTCTGAGTACTGGGCGAGTGTTCGCAGGCCCAGGAATACAGCGAAAATGGAAAATTTCGGCGCAGCAATAACCCGGGTCTGGCGCGCGTCGCCCTGCGCCCGATCAGTCGCCGCACTCCAATCCAGTGCGCTGGGTTTGCGAAGGGCACCTGTAACGGCGAAAGGGCCGTCTTCTGCTCCCATGTCTCCTCTTTTCACAAGGTCAGCCGGCGAGTTCGGATGAGATCGCATCGCCCAGAGGCATCCCATTTTGAGCCGGGGCAAAAGCTAACGGACGTCTCTGCGTCTCACTGCTGAGCTCCTGCAGCCGCGCCGTTAGTTTCTCCCCGACGACGGCTACATAAGGTTCCCGCAGCACTTCGATGTGACCGCAATTCATCTCGCAAATTTCCACGCCGCCCTCAGATCGCGCACCCCAACCCATTTCAGCATCGCGGACGTAGTAAAACGGTTGCCTGGCTCGTTTAAAGAGGATCACAGGCGCGCGGAAACGAGGTGGCTTGAACATTTCGTCGGGCCAGTACGCTTTACCCCATCCACTGTCAACACGTTGGTCTCGACCCATGACGCGAGTCAAAACGCGCTGGATCGTGGCCATCTGTTCACTCGCCGGCAGCTGCGGGAATGTGCGAATCCGTCCAAGGTAATAATCTACAAGCCAGAGCATCCGAACTTGGGAATTCTCCATTACCCAGGTGTCAAAGATTGCAAAGAAACCCACTTCCTCTGCCTGTGCCTCAAGCTGAAGAATCATTTCCTGTGCGATCTGGACACCTTCACACATACCGCCCAGACAATACGGTCCGCGTGGTTGCACGCTGCGCAGGGCGGCGATGTACTCCGCGGCAAGAGTGCGGAGTTCCTTATCTTGATACGGACGGCCAACAGGTAGCGGGCCGGAACCTTGGAGCTTATAGAAGGCGTAATCCCCCCCGATGTGGCGCGCCAACTGTGCAAAGCCAATAGAATTCACTCCCGGGGCCGCAACCGCGAAAAACGGAATCCGCGCATTTCCCTGGCGCAGTTGCATCAGCAGAGGATCTGGGTTTGCTGCGGAATCACTCCTCAGGAGGACCGCAAGACTCTCGATGGTGGGTGCTCGAAAGATAGCTGAGAGGGGGACCTTATGGCCGGTCTCGCTCTGGATTTCCGCGATCAGCCGCGCAGCCAGCAACGAATGCCCACCGAGGTCGAAGAAGTTGTCCGTGACGCCGACGTGCTCGCGGTGCAGGACGTTTTCCCAGACGCCCGCCAGCGTCAGTTCCATCGGATTGCGGGGTGCAACGCCGCTACTACTCGCGGGAGCTTCGGGCACAGGCAACGCCCGCTGGTTCACCTTGCCATTCGCGAGCCGAGGAAATTCGTTCACCGCCACGAAGATATCGGGCACCATGTAAGCAGGGAGAATCTTTTCGAGGTGCCGGCGCAGCTCCGGAACCGCGATAATGTGACCAGCTTTACTGGAGACGTACGCAATAAGCCGTCTCTCGCCGCCAACCTCGAAAACTGTCACCACCGCCTGTTGCACGTCTTCGTGCTTGGCAAGCAGGACCTCGATTCCGCCCAGTTCGATTCGAAAACCACGCAGTTTGATCTGTTGATCGAGGCGCCCCAGGTACTCGATCGTGCCGTCCGCGCGCTGGCGGCAGAGATCGCCAGTACGGTACATGCGCCGTCCCGGGTCGGAGCCAAAAGGATTCGGAACGAAACGCTCGTCGGTTAGATCGGGGCGAGCGAAGTAGCCTCGAGCCAGCCCTTCTCCGGCGAGATACAACTCGCCGCGCCCGCCTTGGGGCACCAGGTTACGATCACGGTCGAGAATGTAAGCCTGCGTATTTGCGATCGGTTTGCCAATGGTCACTTCTGCGCCGGGACTTACTCGTGTATAGGTTGCGTAAGTACTGGTCTCGGTCGGCCCGTACAGGTTGTAAACATTCCGAACCGACGTGCGATCGTACAAGTCTTCGACTAAAGACGGCGGCAAGACTTCTCCCGCGAGATTGATCGTCTTTACTGAATCGGGCACCGCATCGGCACGCAAGAGCTCCGACATGACTGAAGGAACAGTGTTGATTAGCGTCACTTTGCTGGAAGCAGACAGTTCGGGCAGGGCCAGCGCATTCGGAACAACGATGACCGTTCCTCCTACGCTCCAGGGCACAAAGATCTCGAATATCGAAAGATCAAAGCACAGCGAGGTGGAAAACAGAGTACCGGCAAGTTCTTGCGGCGTGAATACAGTTTGCGCCCACTGGACAAAATTCATGGCATTACGATGCTCGAGGGCAACGCCTTTTGGAGAACCTGTAGAACCGGAGGTGAACAGAACATAAGCAAGATTTTGTGGTCCAGCATGTGTGCTTTTTCTAGGGTCGCTACGTTTCGTCTTTGCATCCACGTTCAACTCGATGCAACGGACATCCGTTTTCGCGAAGGTCTCACGAAATTTGTTATGCGTCACCATCAGTTTCAAACGGGAATCTCTGATGATTTGCAAAAGCCGTTCCCCAGGATACGCTGGGTCAAGCGGAACGTAGGCGCCACCGGCCTTAAGAATTCCCAATATTCCCACCAGGAGGCTCACGGAACGGTCGGAACAGAGGCCGACGAGAACGTCGGGTGATACTCCTTCGCGACGGAGGTGAGCAGCCAGAGCCTCAGCGCGCAGATTTAGCTCGCGATAAGAGATTCGTTCATCGCCGAACACCGCGGCTGTGGCTTGCGGCGTGCGAAGCGCTTGCTGCTCAAACATTTCGTGCAGGCAGAGATCTTGGCGAAACTCTGCGTGGGTGTCGTTGAACTCTACAACAAGTTGATGTCTTTCAGCGTCGCCGAGAAGTGGAAATTCACTAATGCGTAACTCCGGATTAGCAACAATACGTTGCAGCAGATTGCAAAAATTCTGCTGCATGCGTTCGATGGTGCTGCCATCAAAAAGATCAGCGTTGTAGTCGATCTGAATCCAGCTCTTCCCCGCGATCCACTCCACGAGAGTGACGTTGAGATCGAAGAGGGACGCAGAGGAGTCGACGACATGCGGATAGACGCTCAAGTTTCCGAAGTCCCGGGATGCGACCGGGGATTTCATGGCAGAGAACATAACCTGGAAAATCGGGTTGTAGCTGAGGTTTCGTGCGGGTTGCAACACCTCGACAACTTTTTCGAACGGAACCTCCGCATGCGCCAATGCGCCGAGCGTGGTCTCGCGGACCTGCGCGACTAAATCCACGAAACGTGGATTGCCTGAAAGATCGTCACGTACGACGACGGTGTCTACGAAGAATCCGATGAGGCTCTCTGTCTCTACGTGGTTGCGGCCAGCGACCGGAACTCCTACGAGGACATCTGGCTCGCCGCTGTAGCGATACAGCAGGAGCTTGAAAGCGGCGAGCAAAAGCATGAATGGAGTGGCCTGAACCCGGGTAGCTAGCTTTGCAACTGCCGCGAGCACCTCAGAGGACAAAGGAAAAGTACGGGTTGCCCCCCGCAAGGTTTGCTCACTCGGCCGCGGCCGGTCCAGCGGCAACTCTAGCAGCGGTGGTGCATCTTTCAGGCGCTCTTCCCAATAAGTGAGCTGTTGCTGGGCATCCTGCACTTCGAGCGATTGAATCTGCCACGCTGAGTAGTCCCCGTACTGGATTGGAAGTTCGGGCATTGCAGCTACTGTGCCGTTGAGGTGTGCCTCGTAGAGAGTCGCCATCTCATTGGTAAAAAGTTGCATCGACCATGCGTCGGTAATGGTGTGGTGCATGGTGCAGAGTAAGACGTGCTCTTCAGCGCCGAAACGCAGCACGTGTGCTCGAAACAGGGGACCCGTGCTCAAGTCAAAAGGCGTTTCAACCTCCAGCTTCGCGAATTCGTACCCAGCCTCCTGCGGCTCAGGCAAGTGTGAAAAGTCCGTGATCGGAACGGTAAGGATGAGTTGGTTCCGGACAACCTGGAACAAGTCGCCCTTTAGCAGCAAGAAGCTGGTTCGCAAGGCCTCGTGCCGATCGACGATCGTCTGCACACTTCTTTGAAGTGCCGCAACATCGAGTTGCCCGTAAAGCCACAGTCCAACAGGCACGTTGTAAGCAGACGTAGAGCCTTGCAATTGATTCAGAAACCACAGCCGACGCTGAGTCAGCGAAGCGGGATAAAAAACCACAGGCGGGAGACTGGTTGCCGTGCTGGAGGCCTCGGATCGTCGCGGAGAGGACATCTAAGCAATGCTGCTGACGGGTCTAGACTGTCTTAGCTCTGACTTTGTCGCAATACAGAGAACACCTTAGGGCAGCAGCCTAGAGGATACCATCAATACCTTAACAACTGTATTGGCAGCTTGGCCGACCTCGAGGAAGATGGCGCTTGCTTTCGCGCCCTCCCGATGACCTTCACGTCTTGCGCATCTTTTGCCCAGCAAAGACTCTGGTTCCTTGATCAATTGGAGCCGGGGACAGCGGCTTACAACCTGCCGCGTGCGTTCCGAATCCTCGGGCCACTTGATAACGATATTCTCAAGCGATCTATGCAGGCCGTTGTCCAGCGCCATGCGTCCTTGCGCACGGTATTTGAGTCCGTGTACGGCGAGGCACGCCAAGTTGTGCTGTCGGATGTGGTGGTCGAAATTCCCCTCTTCGATCTGAGCGATGTCGCAGCGCTGGATAGGGAAGCTGAAGCGCTCCGCATAGTAGCGGCAGAAGGCAAGAAACCGTTTGACCTCGAGGAAGGCCCACTTCTGCGCTGCGTGCTGGTTCGCCTGCAGCAGGACGACCACATTTTGTTGCTGGTCATGCACCACATCATCACCGATGGCTGGTCGATCGCCATTTTGTTCCGCGAGATTACCGCTTGCTATGCGGCCTTTGTGAAGGAGGAAGCCACAGCATTCTCAGAACTGCCTATCCAATATGCGGATTATGCGCAATGGCAGCGCGAGTACATGAATGCTGATGTGCTCGCCAACAAGATTCAGCACTGGAAAGACAAGCTGGCAGGGGCCCAATCTGTGCTGGAGCTTCCACTTGATTATGCTCGTCCCACGGGGATGGGCTGGCATGGGGCTACCGAGGAGGCCAGCTTCGATGCTTCCACGTTGGCGCAGATGAAGGCGGTCGCGCAGGCGGAAAATGCCACACTATTCATGCTGGCCCTCGCCGCATTTCAGGCGCTTTTGTGGCGGTACACCAATCAGGAAAGCCTTCTTGTGGGCACGCCGGTTGCGGCTCGCAATGAAGTCGAGTTCGAAAACATGATCGGCTTATTTGTGAACACGCTGGTCTTTCGCGCCGACTTCCAGAGGAACATTACGTTCCGCGAGTTGGTTCGCCAGGTGCGCTCATATGCTCTGGACGCGTATACGCATCAGGATGTGCCGTTCGAGAAGCTCGTGGAGGCGTTGGTCCCGCAACGTTCGCTCGATACACATCCGCTGTTCCAGGTGATGTTCACTTTCCAGAACATTCCGAAGCAGGTTTTTCAGATCCCCGGACTGACTATCAAGGAAATCGCATTTGAGGCGGGAATCGCGAAATTCGATCTTTCGGTCGAGGTCTGGGACGATGGCGAATTTCATTGCCAGTTTGAGTACCGATCGGATCTGTTCGAGCAAGCCTCGATGCGGCGGATGCTGGGACATTTCGAAAATTTATTGAATGCGGCCTTACAAAATCCGGATGCGCGCATTGCCGAATTGTCGATAATGAGCGCCGAAGAGCGGCAGCAGCTTCTTGTGGAGTGGAATCGCACATCCGCCGAATATCCGCGGGATCTGACAATCCCCGAGGCTTTTGAGAACCAGACGCAGCGAACCCGGGACGCGACTGCGTTGTTGTTCGAGGGAAGGTCGTGGACCTATCGAGAGATCAATGAGAAGGCGAACCGCTTGGCACGTACTCTGGCCAAGAGAGGAATAGCGCAGGGCTCACTTGTTGGGATATTCCTGGACCGTTCCCCCGAGATGGTGGTCGCATTAATCGGAGTGCTGAAGGCGGGAGCGGCTTATGTGCCTCTGGATCCGGCGCATCCTCTCGATCGCACCAGAGTCCTGCTGCAGGATGCGGGATTATCCAGCGTAGTTACTTCTTCTGGTATCAGAGACCGCTTGCCCAGCGAGGCCCACCAGGTTCTGATTCTCGATCAAGATGAGGATCTTCGGAGCGAGAGCACAGAGAACTACGCAGCTGTAACCTCGAGCGAGCAGCGTGCGTATGTGATTTACACCAGCGGTTCTACGGGAATGCCGAAAGGGGTGGAAGGAACGCATCGCGCATCGATGAATCGCTTTGCATGGATGTGGCAGGCTTATCCATTCCAGCCGGATGATGTGTGCTGTCAGAAGACTAACTTAGGATTTGTCGATTCGATCTGGGAGATTTTTGGTCCGCTGCTTGCGGGAATTCCCAACGTAATGATTCCCCAGCCAACCGTGCGCGATCCAGAACTGTTTCTGCAAACACTAGCGCGCGAGAGGGTGAGCCGGATCGTGCTCGTCCCGTCGCAGCTTCGCGCCCTGCTGGAGCACGCCCCGAACCTCGGGCAAAGAGTGCCGCGGCTCAAGTTGTGGACGTGCAGCGGAGAGCTGTTTCCCGCGGAACTGGCAAGACGATTTCATGCGGCATTTCCGCAAGCCACCATGCTCAATGTCTATGGCTCGTCTGAGGTCGCGGCAGACGCCACTTGCCACGAAGTATGCGAGCGGGATTTCGCCTCGTCGGTTGCGATTGGGAGGCCAATTAGCAATACCGAAGTGTATCTGGTCGACGAATGCTGGAACCCGGTGCCCGTTGGAATTCGCGGTGAGATTTATATAGGGGGGGAAGGATTGGCGCGAGGGTATCTGAATCGTCCGAAATTGACGGCGGAGCGGTTTGTGAGCAACTGGCTGGCTCCCGAGCAGAGCCCGCGGCTGTATCGCACGGGAGATCTGGGACGATTCCGCAACAATGGGGAGATTGAGTATCTGGGACGGGTGGACTCGCAGATCAAGTTGCGTGGGCAGCGCGTGGAGTTGGGAGAAATCGAGTCCATTCTGGCCAGTCATAGTGCGGTTCGGGAAGCAGTGGCGGCAGTGGAGGGAGAAGCTGAGGAGCAGAGATTATCAGCCTACCTGGTGCTGCACGCAGGGGCCAATGAGGTGGGAGCAGGAGAGTTGCGGCGGTACGTGCGGAGTAAGTTGCCGGAGCACATGGTGCCGTCGAGTTATTGGAGAATCGAGCAGTTGCCGCTATTGCCGAGCGGGAAGGTGAACCGAGGAGCGCTG
>Ga0068856_100004181_pt1 | contig 14421 bp, 10 predicted proteins | sample KBSCornC62_FD_66595 | JGI IMG/M metagenome (GOLD analysis project Ga0068856, IMG submission 66595) | Corn rhizosphere microbial communities from Kellogg Biological Station, Michigan, USA - KBS Corn C6-2 | ecosystem: Host-associated > Plants > Roots > Rhizosphere > Soil ...
GAGCTTTGTGCGGTTTCAACCGCGGGTCAGCTAAGCGAGGAAGAAGAGAAACGGTTAAGCGAGCACCTGGCGGTTTGCTGTTCCTGTCGTGAAGTGATGAAGCAGTATGAGGCCGTCGCTGGGGAAGCGGTGCGTGCGCTCAAACACTCACAAACCGCCGAAAGCTCTCCAGAGTGGTCCGAAGAGCAAGCAGAGGCGGCGCTATTTGAGCGCCTGAAGGTGGAAGACGAATTTTGTGGGGTCGGGCGGGCGGCCGATGGGAGCCCGGCCGAGAAACCATTCGACAGCCTGCCACTCTCGGCTACTCAGGCATCTTGGCGAAATGTGGGTATCCTCTGTGCTACCGGACTGCTCCTTCTGGTTGCGTTGGGGATTTCGGCGTATCAGGTTGGCACCCGTCATGGCACTCATGTGGTTTCCGTCTCACCCCCGAGACAGCCTTTCGATCAGAGCGATCTGCAACGGCAGTTAAGCGATGCTGGGCATGAGCGCGAGGTCTTGCGATCTCAGATCGCGAAGCGCGACCAGGAGATTGCGGCCCTGCGTCAGGAACTCGATCAGCAGGTGACTGAGGTGAGCCGACTGAAGCTGACTGAGCACCAGCTCGCCACCGATCTCGAAATGGGGCAGGCAAGCAGGCAGGATCTTTCTCAACAGCGAACCGAGCTGACTCAGAAACTGGAGAAAGCAGAAGCCAAAAACCAAGACCTCCAAGACAGACTTGGTTTGCTCGAACGTCAGTCTACCCAGGACAAACAGCGGGCCGGTTCACTCGAGGCGCAGATCGCTGATTTCACCCGAGTGCTTCGCGAGCGCGAAGCCACCATTGATCAGCAGCAAGAGCTACTCGCCCACGACCGCGACATACGGGATTTGATGGGGGCTCGGGATCTTTATGTGGCTGAGGTATACGATGTCGAGCGCACCGGAGAGACGAAAAAGCCTTATGGGCGCGTGTTCTATACCAAGGGGAAGTCGCTAATCTTTTACGCCTACGATCTCGATCAACAGGCGGGAATAAAGAATGCGAGCAGTTTTCAGGCCTGGGGCCGGCGAGGGCCTGACTGGCAGAAAGCACTCAATCTCGGGGTCTTCTACGTCGACAATGCCTCGAAGAAGCGCTGGGTGTTGAGGTTCGACGATCCTAAAGCGCTGGCTCAGATCGATGCCGTATTTGTGACCGTCGAGCCGAGCGGCGGGAGTCACAAGCCGAGCAGCAATAAGCCTCTCCTGTTTGCGTATCTTCACATCGATCCCAATCATCCGTAGTTGGTCGAGAATCCGACCACAGTTCTTCCTGCAGAGATTGCCCTAAGAAACATTGATACAAATCGCAGAGTGCTTCCGTAGACCGGGTAAGTCAAACAAATCGGTTTACGCCAGGAGCAGCCCGAGTGAGACAACTGTTTCCCTTCCAGTTCTTATTGTTGAACGTCCTTATCGCGACAGCAGCAATTGCTCAATCTCCTTATGGCACGATCAGCGGTTTGGTGCTTGATCCGGCGGCGCGCCCCATCGCGCGCGCGGAGATTCAAATCGTGAACGATGCTACGGGAGTGCGGTATTCCGGGGTCACCAATGAGGAAGGGATATACGCGATCGCGACCCTTCCCCCGGGTCCCTACCGTTTGCAGGTCTCGAAGACAGGTTTCAAGACTCTCATCAAGCCAGACATTATCCTGAACGTACAGGATGCACTCGCCATTAATTTCACACTGCCGATAGGAGCGCTCTCCGAAACGGTTACGGTCGAGGGGGGAGCAACTGTCGTCAATACCGAGTCGGCGGCGGTAAGTACAGTCGTCGACCGTCACTTTGCAGAAAACCTGCCGATGAATGGCAGAAGTTTTCAGACGCTGATCGAGCTGACACCGGGCGTTGTTCTCACAGCCTACGATAACCATGACAACGGACAGTTCAGTGTGAACGGACAAAGGGCCGCCGCCAATTATTGGATGGTGGACGGAGTAGGCGCGAATGTAGGCATAGGGACGCATCTGTTTTCTGCGGGGAACGGTATTGGTGGTGCCGTGCCAACGTTTAGTGTTCTCGGGGGCACGAACAGCCTGGTTTCGGTGGACGCGATGCAAGAGTTTCGAATTCAGACGTCTACTTACGCGCCTGAATTTGGACGAACGCCGGGCGGACAGGTTTCGATCGTGACCCGTTCAGGCGTAAACCAATTCCATGCCACGGCATTCAACTACTTTCGCAATGACGTGCTCGATGCCAATGATTGGTTCGCTGATCGCAATAGATTGCCAAAGCCGCAAGAGCGGCAAAACGATTTCGGGGGAGTGCTTGGCGGGCCGCTCGTCAGGGATCGCACCTTCTTTTTCTTTTCTTACGAGGGCCTGCGATTGCGGCTGCCACAAGTTGGGCAACAAAGTGTTCCCGACTTGGCGTCGCGTCAAAATGCGACCGCCGCAATGCAGCCTTTTCTCAATGCCTATCCCCTGCCAACTCCGGGAGGAGTCGATGATCCGACCACGGGCATCGCGCAGTTCAATGCTTCCTACTCGAATCGTGCCACCCTCGACGCATACAGCTTGCGGCTTGATCACAGATTGCACGACAAGCTATCGCTTTTCGCGCGCTACAGTTATTCTCCTTCGAGCTCAGTAGCTCGCGCCACCGGCAGCGGTAACCTCAGCTCGGTCGTTCCTGCGAAAATCACGACGCAAAGTGCAACCGTTGGTGGAACGTGGTTGCTCTCCCCTACCATATTCGATGACCTGCGATTCAACTTCAGCAAGACGGTCAGCAGGAGTTTTGCTTATTTGGATGGGTTTGGAGGAGCTATTCCCCTTAAGGCTCTGCCATTCCCGGCTGCCTTCACAGAACGCAATAGCCAGCTTTTCTCATTCATTTTCCCGATTCATGCAGCGGTTGCACTCGGACCACAGGGCGACAACGAGCAGAGGCAGATCAATTTTGTCGACACGGTTTCGATGCAACGAGGCAGCCATGCGCTCAAGATTGGCGCCGACTTTCGCCGGCTTGCGCCAATCTTCGGCACTCCCGATTATGTACAAGAACCGCTATTTCAAAATGTTGCTGCTGCCTCTGCAGGCAACTCGCTTCTAACCCTTGTGTTCTCTGGCCGGAGCGGGGCCTTGCTCCTTCACAATCTTGGGCTTTATGCGCAGGACACGTGGCGGGCAACCAGAAGTCTGACTCTCACCTACGGGGTCCGTTGGGATCTGGACGCGGCCCCTTCGTCGAGCATTCCGCTCCCCGCAGTGACCGGATTTGATCTCAGGGACCTTTCTCATCTGGCTCTTGCTGCACCCGGAACGGCACCTTTCAAGACGACTTACGGCAACTTTGCGCCTCGCCTCGGTGTCGCTTACCAGCTGGTTCCGAGTCAGAACTGGCCAACAGTTTTGCGCGGAGGGTTCGGCGCTTTCTACGACATGGCGACTTCCGAAGTTGGGAATGCGGTGCAGTTCGGAGTGTACCCATTTGGTGCGACCAACTACCTCTTCGGCAGCTCTTTCCCGTTGAGTGCCTCGGAGTCCCAGCCGCCGCCAATAACTGCAGCGAGCTTAAGTTCATCGACTTTGCTTTCCTTCGATCCTGCTCTCAAATTGCCTTACACGTGGCAATGGAACCTCGCACTCGAACAAGGACTAGGAGCACAACAAACTCTTGGGTTTTCCTATGTCGGGTCTGCGGGCAGACGTCTGTTGCAAACCGTCGATGTATTCTCGCCAAACGCAAACCTCGCCGAAGTGCAGTTGGTGACGAACGCAGCTAGTTCAAACTACAACGCCCTGCAGGTCCAGTTTCAGAGGCGGCTCTCCCATAACCTTCAAGCCCTAGCTTCTTATACTTGGTCACATTCGATTGACACCGCTTCGGCTGGCTCGCTGTACGGCAACCAAGCGAATGATCTGGTACCGGGGATCGATCCCAATCAAAACCGCGGATCATCGGATTTCGATCTCCGCCAGGCTTTCTCTGCGGCAATTACGTACGGAATCCCGGTAGGCAGTCAAAACGTTATCGTCCGCGCCATAGCCAGCGGCTGGTCGATCCAGAATGTCGTACAGGCACGTTCGGCTCCGCCGGTCAACGTTTACGACTTCGCCTTTACTGGGCTTGCGAGCGGTGTAACTACGGCTGTGAGGCCCGATGTAGTTCCCGGTCAACCGTGGTATGTGTACGGATCACGATATCCCGGACGAAAATCACTCAATGCCGGTGCGTTTACTGAGCCTCCACTCGATGCTAACGGCAATCCTTTACGTCAGGGGAACCTTCCTCGGAACGCACTGCGGGCCTTTGGCGCCGCGCAATGGGATCTTGCCGTTCATCGTGAATTTCCGATTCGCGAAAGAGCCAAACTGCAATTTCGCGGCGAGATGTTTAACATCCTCAATCACCCTAACTTTGCTCCGCCGGTCTCGGACCTCAGCGATCAGAGTCAATTCGGCCAATCCGTGGAAACCCTCGGCCATTTTTTGGCCGGCTCCAGTATCGGAAGCGGAGGCTTTAATGCCCTCTACCAGATTGGTGGCTCTCGCTCCATTCAATTGGCGTTGAAGTTGGAATTCTAGGTCACCGGACGTTTCAGTGGACACGACAACGAAGCGATCCACCAGCCTTAACCTTTTCTTGAGCGCGCCAATGTTCCTTACTAGCCGGAAGCTCGTATGCTACAGAAGCTTCTTCACACTAGCGACTGTTGCAGCCTATCTAAGTGTTGCATGGGCAAAAGCGGAACCCATCAACGATAAACGTCCTTTCACAGTTCAGGACTCCATCGAGACCTCATACATCATTGACCCCGTTGCCTCGACCATCATCGAAATACGTGACACTCAGCCCGTCGGGTCACCGATTTTTTCCCCTGACCGCAAGCATTTTTTGTTGATTACTCAACGTGGGATTCTGAAAGAAAATCATTTAGAGGCAACGATTTGGTTGTTCGATCAAATTGCCGTAAGCGACTACGTCAGAGGAAAGTCCCCTAGTCAACCGGTGCCGCGTGCTATTGCGAGGTTTAGCGCGCCAGGGAACACGCCTGCAATTTCCAATGTTCGATGGCTCGATTCCTCTCAAGTGGCATTTCTCGCAAAGGACCGCAGCCCGTACCAGCAGTTGTTCATAGCACGAATCGACAGAGGATCTCCGCACGCGATTACACCCCACAATGAATACGTGTCGGCCTTCGATATCAGCGGCAATGTGGTCGCCTATACCTCGTTAATTCCTCCGCAACCTGCCAAGGGCTCAGAAGACGACATCGTGGATGTGACTGGAAAGAACATCTATACGTTATTGTTTTCGCGACCGAGAGCCATCGAGGATGTTGATGAAGAACAGCTGCAAACCTACGCGAGTGCGCTCCACATTTTGCGCAACGGGAAAGAACTCCCGGTCACCTTCCGCACAGGCGATGGTCAATTACGGCTGTTCATTCCAACTCTTTCGTTATCTCCCGATGGGCGCTGGCTGATCACGGTGGCGCCGGTTGGCAAGATCCCAAGTGGCTGGGAAGCGTATGAACCGAATTCAAAATGGGACGTGCTGCGTTTGCGCCAAGACAATGCCTACGCGGTGGCTGACGAAAATCCTTGGAAAGCGTCACAATATGTGCTGATCGACGTGCAGAGTGGCGACGTCTCCCCACTCGTCGATGCTCCCGCTGGCAGGGGATTGATCTTTCTTGCTCCTACCAAGGCTTTTTGGCTCGAGGACAGCCGGCGAGCGATTCTCACCAATACTTTTCTTCCGGTTAACAAAGATTCGGATCAAAAAGAACGAACCACATCTCCTGCTGTCGTCGTGGCCAACATTCAAGAGCGAACTCTACGTCCCATCTGTTTCCTGCAGCAGACGCTGCCGCCCTCCGAAAGATTGAGTGTGGAGAACATCTTATGGGGCCCGTCAAGCCACCAACTCACCATTGTTTACACAGGAAATTCCGGGTCAAAGACGGCAAAAATTGAACGCTATACGTTGCGACCTGACGACTCCTGGGAACAAACCGTAAGCTCGATAGACGAGCCGCCTGCTGAACTGAGTCTTTCAGTGGAGCAGGATCTCGATCATCCGCCTGTGCTTGTAGGACGTGTCCCCAGTCACACCGAAAAGGTCCTGATATGGGATCCAAACCCGCAGCTCAAGCGGGTCATCCTGGGAAAGGTCACACGATACTCATGGAACGATAAATTTGGCAACAAACGGCGGGGTCTCCTGGCATTACCGCCTGACTACGATCCGCACATACGATATCCGCTCGTCATTCAACCCTACGGGTACGATCCCGATCGGTTTTTCGCGGATGGCGCTTTTACCACAGGCTACGGCGGAAGGGCCCTTGCTGCCAAAGGTATCGTTGTGCTGCAGATGGAGACGCTGATGACACACTACCGTCTTCCGGATGAAGGGTCGTTTCAAGTCGAGGGGTTCAAGTCGGCGATCCATCAGTTGGCGGAGGACGGATTTATTGACCGTGGGCATGTCGGAATCCTTGGGTTCAGCTACACTTGCTTTCATGTGCTACAGGCTATAACTCATCAGCCAGATCTCTTCGAAGCGGCCCTGATTACCGATGGGGTAAACACGAGCTACATGCAATATCTGCTGGCGACAGATCACGGGGTTGTGCAAGAACAATTTGAGCAAACCATCGGCGCAAAACCATTTGGGCGTGGCTTGCTGCAGTGGTATGGGTCGTCCCCCGGATTCAACTTCGATATGACGCGAACTCCGTTGCTGATCTCCGCCTTGGAGAGAGGACAGCTTCTAGAACAGTGGGAGAACTATTCCTGCCTTCGCAAGCTGAATAAGCCGGTGGATATGGTCTGGCTCAGAAAGGAAAATGCTCCTCACATCCTAGTGCAGCCGGCACAACGCTTCCTTTCTCAGCAGATGACGGTGGATTGGTTTGGCTTTTGGTTGAAAGGTTTCGAAGAGCCAGATCCGGAAAAAACGGCACAATATCGGCGCTGGCGTGAGCTGAGAAGATTGCGGGACGAAGGCCGGAGCAGCGCATCTATCGTTCTGAACAACTGAAAGGCAAAGACAAGGATTCAATCTTTTCGGCCATAATAGAACGCAAATTGTTATCCGCAACGATCCAGCATCTCCCGATGGGACACGTTGATCGGCGGCCGGAAGGCTCAAGGGACAAGAGACGAGATATCGGGCTCAATTTCATCAGGGGAGGTCATCCGGGGCCGAGCAGCTTTACTGCACCTACGATCGAGTAGATTATCTTGGGGCTATGGCGATCAGCCCATATTCGTCGGGACCCATTTCCTGACGCCGTGCGCGAGAAATCGTCTGAGAAGTACGAGAAAGTAGCCGGAATCTGCAGCTACTAGGGGCGAGGCAAGGGCCCCTGGGCGCTCCTGCTCTGCTTACCCCAAATTCCGCTTTTTCCGAAACCCTACCTGGCAATCCGAGCATCCTATTTCATTCAGATCCCAAATCTCTCATCTTCGTGAAGGAGGAGGAGCAATGATCGAACGGAATATTAGTTTGCCCGAAATGATCCTGTGGACCGGGACACGTATCGCACTGGGAGCAGGTGTAGGCATGTTGATATCCAGAGGGCTCAGTCGGGATGCCGCCAAGGCGGCGGGACTAGCTTTGGCTGTGGTTGGAGGGTTCACAACGATTCCACTGGCGATCTCCATCCTGGCAAAACAGAACGTGACCCGCCCTGAAATCCGGTCAGTCGCTTAGCCAACGTCGACCGACGATTACCGCCAAGTAAGTTGGCGGGGAATTGTGCAACTTAGGTCATCTGTGATCGGCCCCGCCGCGGGTTACTTGCGAAATGCGGCGGGGAAAGGGCAACTTGGGCAGGGGTGTGTTCGGCCTGCTTAGCCTTCAACCAGCGCACGATAAGCCGAAAAACCTGTTGGGTGTATCCAAGTCAGAAGTCTGCCTAGCCAAACGCGAAGCTACAACTTTTTGGCCATTTACATTCACGCGCGCTCATTCTCTACTTTGAAGGCCGAAAATCAGCAAGTTCGAAACACAGGAGCTCGCGATGAAGGATGCTTACGAAGTTCTGTATCAGAAGGAGGCAGACTTGGTTCGTGTCCGCCAGGAGGTAGAGTGCCTAAGAATCACGGCCACACTCCTTGGCGATGATGCATCCGCCGATGACCTGGGCCCGGGCCCAGAGGAGCATCAAGGGAAACCTCCCGAATCAGCAGTGACAGCTCACCTCGAGGCTGCCGCCACCGGAACCGACGGGCTACTACCACCAACGACCCAGCACGAACTCGGTTTTTGGAAATCCCTAAAGAGCAGGCGATTCTAGATTTCTGGTTGCGCGGGCATTCCCGGGCTTCGCCACTTTTCAATGCCGTATTTGTCTTGAAGAAATCGTTGCAATGCGCTTGGTAGCGTCTGGCTCAACTCTTGCCAAGTGAGCACCTGGCACCGAGTTCTCAGGTCTGAACTCTTGACGCACCTCATGATCGCGTACCAGGCTTCAACCAGATCAGGACGACGCGCGTCCAGGATAACGCAGAGCGATAACCCGAGCGCATATGCGGCAAGCACGTTCCGAATGAGCTGATATGAGAGATACTGATCTCGCTCCTTCGGAAGCATGCTGATATCGAATACCTCGTGCAGATCGCGGTATGACTCAACAACTTCGATACGTCCGGTCTGGAAGTCTGATTCCGTAAGCTTCGATTCCACCAGCAGCCCACCCAACTTCATATCAACTTCAGTGCGATCGGCGCGACCATTCGCGAGCGGAACTCGTGCGCGAAACCCGAAGATCGGAGATTCTCCGATTTGAACATTCATCGTGGAACACAGTGTGGGGTCATTCAATGTGCGCGGGTGGCAGAACACATTCATCAGCAGCGCATCAGAGCTCGTGCAGGAGTCCAGTTCTCTCCAGCGGTGGTCGCCTTTGGGTAGGGATTGAGCGGCACTAGAGTGCACCTTATTCAGACGGCGCGTCCAATCTGGATTATGGCGAATGGCTCGATAGCTGGCGTTCAGGAAGTTCCCGTGCTTCTTATCGGATGGCTCGTACACCACGACGGCGTTGGCTCCGTAGCTGCAAACGTGCCGAAGGCCACAGGAACGTGCATACGCCAAGTTCCGAGCGATGACATCTTGCCGAAGGATCAGAGCGGACGAGACCAAGGAACGCACCTCAGCGCCAATTCCAATTTCGGAGAATTTTCCATGCCGTCACGAGCTGCTGAATGGCGCGCGCGGTCGGCTTCCGCTCCGGAGAGCATTCCTTATGGGCATCGCGGTAGAAGTTCAGTACGCTGGGAGTGCTGAGCAGGGACAGATTTCGGCGTAGCTCATCAAGCTCTTCACGGGTGAGGCTCTCGTGGTGTTCATCGGAATTGGGGCGGCGAGCCATGGCGGAGAGATTGTATCACTTTCGCCTATTCTTCGCCCGCAAAAGTATGACGCTGTCTGGAATCCAGAGAGTGGCGATTCCCTGAACACGAATGAGAATAGAGAGAGACGGCATCGACCATTCGGGGAGCTTTTTCTCGGCAGATTTCGCCTGGATGCCAGACTAGGTAGCAATTGAGGTAGCTTCGTGGGGCAGGCACTCAGCACGATCTGAATCGGGTCGCACTTAGACGATCAATCTGCATGGGTTCTCGAGACAATTCTCCCCAGTCCTCGGTTCTGCGGCTACTAGGATCGCATTTCAAGCGGCGACAACGCTGGTCCCAAAATCCTGGCTTCACCGCCGGTAAGGCAGGTCAGCCGTTGACTCAAAATCCCGCATCTGACTGGTAATCACCGCTCCTATTCGTTGAACAAAAGCCATTCAGAAGTTGAGGTTACGCCCATGTTGAAGGTACAAACTAGTTCTATTGTTAGCAGCAATTTGCACTCCTTGGTTGCTCCTGGCTCAGGAAACCAGGACGCTGCCGTCGGGCACAGAAATCAACGTAAGAGCCGACCAGGAGATTACTGCCGAGGCCGCCAATGCTGGACAGAGTTATCCCGCAACAGTTAGCACTGCTGTGGTGGACAGCGAAGGTCATGTTTTGATCCCCAAGGGCGCGAGCGCGAACCTTAGGGCGCAGGCAGACGGCAGCAATGTGTCGCTGGATCTCTCCTCTGTCACGATCGATGGTAGGGAATTCCAGATCAACACCAAAGGATACAAGCCTGGCGCCGTGGGCGCTAACAAGACCACAGCGAAATATGCTGGAGGTGGCGCTGTGGCCGGTGCCCTAATTGGCGCTCTCGCCGGAGGTGGCAAAGGTGCGGCGATAGGTACGCTGGCTGGAGGAGCGGCCGGTGCCGGCACTCAGGCGATAACCGCAGGCAAGAAGATTCGCGTCCCGGCCGAGACCGTGCTTACCTTCAAGACTGCGCAGCCACTTGAATTGGACCCTGTGGCTCCCGGCAAGCGCTGAGGGCAGGCAAAACAAAAACCACGTCGGTGAAGCGGTCACCGCGACGGTAACGTCGGCTCTGCGGTATTGGAAGTTATATGATGGCGGCTCATTTTCCCCCCGGAAATTGTGCCGCCATCATTTGCGTTTTACTTTGGTTCGAATCGTCTGGCGAAAATCGTACTCTGGCTTTTGGGCTTGAAAACTGTCAATTCTTACAGCGCTAGTTTTTGGGGAAGTTTATGCAAGTCGAGACCTTCTGGCGTGCCTAGAAATGCCATTGGCTCTCCAACAACGAACACTCCGGAGCGGTCTCAAGTGTCAGGCCTTTTTCGTGAGGGCGGCGCGAATTCGCCGTCCCACGATCGCGTCTTCACCGGGCTGCAACATCCAGACCCCAACCACGAGCGTGTTCGCATCCGCCGGGATGCCTTGGTTGGGCTTTTGACCAGTGTTCGGGTTGAGTTCGATCGAAGGCGTTCCCGTGCCCAAAGCGTCGACGATCTGGCCAGTTGTGACGCCGGTGACTGCTGGGTCGAAGCGTATGAGCAGATGGGGAACATGGTTGGCGATCTTTGGAACCACTGTTTCCGTCCTGACCGAAGGGATACCCTTGACGGCACTGGCGATGAGATCGACTCGCTTCTGGTAGTCGCCCTGCATTGACACTTCCGTCTGCGAAAGAACCCAGTCGACCGCAGCAACCATGCCAACAATCTGTTCCTTCGCTACCTTCATGCCGCGGCCGATCCCGTCTCCCGGATTATTATTCGCATGAGCCAAATCTGTCAGGACCTTTCGGCCCAGCAAAAGACCCGCGTTTTGTGGACCGCGTATCCCTTTGCCTCCGGAGAAAGCGACAAGGTCGAAACCCATGCCGGTGTATTTCCAAAGATTCGAAATCGGCGGCATGTCGGCCGCTGCATCCAGGTGGCAAGGAATGTTGTGCTCGTGCGCCACCTTCAGCCATTCTTCCCGACCAATCTGCGCGCTGCCTGCAATCCCGTCCTCGTCCTCTGCAGCATTAAAGAAATTCGTCATCACCGCGTTACCTGCGCCGCATGCGCGCTTATAGTCGTCGAGCGTGACCACCTCGGTCACCCGCGCCCCACAGAGATACATGGCTCGGTCATACCCATAGCGGTGAGCACGCTGCACGATGACCTGATTCTTCATACCGTCAATTGCCTGCGGCATGTCCAGAATCTTGATGTTGTTGGCATATTGCAGGCAGGCGGCTGTCGCCAGGCTGATGGCGCCCGAAGCCCCGGAAGTCACGACTGCTCCCTCGCACTTGAGGCGACGCGCGATGTACTCACCTGCCTTCTGCTGCAGATCGTGCAATCGGACTGGGTGAAGCGCAGCCTTCTGCACCGCAGCCAGAACCTCGGGGGGCATGCAGGCAGCCGTTAGTATGGTATAGGTGCCAGCGGCGTTGATAATTGGTGAGACTCCAAGCTTTGCATAGTAATCCTCCCCCTCTGACGTTATCGTCGGCAATGAAAACGCTTTGGCGGAGGAGAGCAGAGGTACCGCGCTGATGGCCGCGGCCAGCGAACTTGCCCATCGAAAGAAGCCGCGACGAGAATGGACGCTTCCTTGCGTTTCATATGATCCTGACATGTTGGTCGCTCCTTTGGCTCAGAAACTTGCCGACAAGAAAGTGTATATCGGGCGTTTACAAACCTTTACTCGAATGTAGCGAAACTCCTGCATCGTATCAATACATGCACACAAAATCTGGGGGACTCGACGTTTGAGAATACCTTTCGCAACCGTGATCGCGATGTTGCTGTTGGTGTCGCCTCTCAATTTTTCGCAACAAACATCCTCCACGCCGGTTTCAAATCATCCAGTCCCGGCGACCCCAAACTCGCCACCTACGTCTAGTGATTCTGATATCCCGGCGATGTCCGTCAGCGTAAAGGTCGTGAACGTACTCGCCACGGTGCGAGACAAGCACGGCAAGATCCTCCGCGACCTCAGTCGGAACGACTTCAGCCTGCAGGAAGATTCGCACCCGGTGACGATCCAGTATTTTTCGCAAGACACTGATCTGCCGTTGACCATAGGCTTGCTGGTCGATACCAGTATGAGTCAACGCGACACCATCGATCAGGAGAAGAACGCAAGCAGAGCCTTTCTTAATCAGATGGTTCGGAATAATGATTCTGCCTTCGTTATCCATTTCGATCGCGAAGTCGAATTGCTGCAGGATCTCACTCCTTCGCACCAAAAACTGGATTCTGCGATTGAGTCGCTGCAGGTGCGTTCTCTTCGCCAAGAAGACAACGATTCTCGCACCGCTCCGGGATCCGCCGACGATAACTCGCACAGACGAGGGCAGGGCAGAGGTCGCGGAATGCATTTCGGAGGAACGACGCTATACGACGCAGTCTATCTCGCTGCCGACGAGTTGATGAAAAAACAACAGGGCCGTAAGGCTCTCATCATCCTCTCCGATGGTGTGGACCGAGGAAGCAAGGAAAGTCTGGAGAGTGCCATTGAAGCGGCTCAGCGTGCCGACACACTCGTCTACGCGATCTACTTCAAAGGCGAGGAGGGCTTTGGACAGCGTCGCGGGGGATTTGGGTATCCTGGCATGGGAGGCCCAATGGGCGGACCGCGAGGACGCGGAGGTTCCTATCCTCCGTCGCAGCGCCCGGATGGAAAGAAGATTCTTTCGCAAACCTCAAAAGAAACCGGTGGTCGCATGTTTGAGGCAACGACGAAGAAGGACGCTCTCGAAAGGATTTACGCCGAAATCGAAGAAGAATTGCGCAATGGATACAGCTTGGGCTTTACTCCAGCCAAAGACAATTCTGTCGGCTACCACAAGCTGCTGCTAACGACTAAGCAGAAAGACGACCAAATTCAGGCTCGAGATGGCTTTTATTTGGAGCGCCAGTAAATCGTCTTGCAGGGGAGACAATAGTGTTCGTCTACGAGGCAATACAGCTTACATAGAGAGCAGTTCTAGCTCGAGTGTGCGACGGGAAAGGCGTTGAAGCATTGTAGGCGAAGAAAAGGCGCAAAATTGCGATGTCGCCTGCAGCGTCAACGATGAGCTAGAATTTCAGCCGTATCCTGAACTCGCCTATCACGTCTGGTGGCACAGTTCGCCTGGCATGAGCATACAAGTTGGAATGCCTGATTCGCGGCGAACAGGTCAACGGCATGAGATGACATTACGGGGAACCAAATGAATGGTGGCGTGTACAGCCTCTACACGCGGGACAGACACGGCTTGCTGAATGCGATGATGTCAGCCCTTGCCTCTGACACTACGAAGATCAGCTTCGAGGGCACATTGTCCCATACTGACTTGCTGCGGATCGCAGGGGTCACACACGATGAAAGCGGAGTCCTTCGACGGGCAACCCTTGCGCCACAGCGAGACTTCATAGTCTTACCTCTGAGTGAGCAGACGCTGCCCGCAATCATGAAAGCGATCGATTCTAAAATTGCTATTGGCGAGGAAGGGATCGTTCACGTCCAGATCGTCAAGGATAGTGATATGGCTTTTGCTGCTCACGACAGCTTCGACAAAGAGTGCGTGGTCGCCTATCCCGCCGTTCCTAGCGCACTGCTTGATGAACTAACCCAGGCAAAGGTTTTACGTGGGTATAGGCAGATGGCGCCGCCGATTTCACGTCAATCCGTGTAATCGCCTGTGATGGAGGACTACGCGGATGAATAGGATCTGTTGCGTGGCTCTACTGATCTTTGCCGCCGCAATCTTGGTCGTAGAGGCACAGACGCAGGAAGCTCCGAAGAAGGCACCTAAGCCGGCGCCGAGCGCGTCAGAAGCCGTGCTGGAACCGTGGAACGAGATCGCACGAAAGCTGACCCGCGATGGCCGAAGACTTCCCCGAGGACAAGTACGACTTCAAGCCCACTCCCGGAGTTCGCAGCTTTTTTGAGCGCCTGATCCATGCCGCCTATGCCAATCAGTTTTTCAGCAATGCTCTGCTCGGCAAGAAGCCGCCTGAGATGGACGAGCCCAAACGTGAACAGTTCAAGACGAAAGCTGACGTGGTCGCATTCGTGAAGCAGT
>Ga0068856_100004183_pt1 | contig 14419 bp, 14 predicted proteins | sample KBSCornC62_FD_66595 | JGI IMG/M metagenome (GOLD analysis project Ga0068856, IMG submission 66595) | Corn rhizosphere microbial communities from Kellogg Biological Station, Michigan, USA - KBS Corn C6-2 | ecosystem: Host-associated > Plants > Roots > Rhizosphere > Soil ...
AAACGACATGCGCCGCTGGGAGTCGTCCAGACGATCGCCTGGGCAGTCCTATGCCCACGAATTATCCTTCGACAATTCGGCTTTCTGAGGGTAAACCCCTTCAGGGCCACGAAGGGGTTGCTGAGCCTGTATGTGTTGGAATCAATAGGATCGTGGCTACGCTGATATCTGCGGGCCGGTAAAGATTGCTCAAAAGCGTGTGGGGGAATACAATCGAAGTGTTTTAACATCTGATATTGACACGCCCAACGGTCAGATTTCCGCTTGCGGAATCGGGCTAAACGCCGGTGCTGCCAGTCCGGTTCGGGCCGATGCGCAGCAACCGTAATCGTACATGCCGATTCCTGAAGACCGACAGCTCACACAGCGCCTCGGAGAGGTCGAGTAGGAATGTCTACCCGCCGCCCCCACGGAACAAGTATTACCAGGCCGACCCCTCAAAACTCCGAGCGCCTCACGCGAAAACAATTGATCGACCGCCGCATCACGGATGCTGGCTGGAAAATCGTCCTCCAGAAGGATTTCGATTCCGCAAAGCCCCTGACCGTTTATAATCGCTGCGCGATTGAGGAGTATCCGACCGACACAGGACCAGCCGATTATGCGCTTGTCGTAAACGGTCACATTCTCGGTGTAGTTGAGGCCAAGAAACTTACCCTTGGCCCGCAGAACGTCCTCCTTCAAGCCGAACGCTACTCGAAGGGCGTCGGCACCAGTCCGCTCCACTTCCACGGCTTCCGCGTACCGTTTCTCTATTCCACGAACGGCGAGGTTATCTGGCATCACGATATCCGGCATAAGCTGAATCGCTCCCGCGAGATCTTCGGCTTCCACACGCCGGATGCTGTCGCGGATCACCGCAATGCCCCGGTGAACGCTCTAGGCTACCTCCGCGTCATGTTCGCCGTGGACGACATCAACGAGACCCTTGAAAGGCTCCGCAAGCGCGGTGCGCAGCTCGTAGGCGAAGTAGTCCAGTATAAAGACGCATATCGGCTCTGCTACATCCGCGGGGCTGAAGGGCTTCTTATCGGACTCGCCCAAGAACTCAGCTGAGCACAATACGAAGACAATGACGAAGAGCGACCAATGTCAGCGAGCGTGTCTCACAAAGGGTAAGTTTTCCGACGAGCACGGAACTCAATAGAATTAAGCCATCGGGTGGTTGCAAAAGTCTGATGCAAATTGAATCGCAAAGTTTGGCTCCCGATCATCGAGGCATCTCTTCCGCGCTTCTCTCATGGGCCTGCCGAGGACGGGCCCTTCAGTTGCAAATATCTGTTGCAAAATGAAGCCGCAATAACGTTCTTCCTCTGCGGACTGCGGCCAACCCTTGGCCCGGGGAGAAACCAAGTTGACGGGAAGTCGGCGTTGCTGGGATTGAAGCCTAGGGCGTTAAACAGCGAACTCTTGCCTGTGATGACCTGACGATCGGCAAACTCCTGAGTTCGTCAGGTTGTCCTGGATCGGCACAATCGGAGACCTCGTCGCCGCAATCTTTTCTGTGTAGATTGTTGTTACGCTATCTGACGGCGGCTCCAGAATATGACGCGGCTCAAGCACTGGCTTATTGTGTTGCTGTTGGTTTTTACTTCCTCAGCTCCGGCATTGGCTAGCACCATCGGCCTGAGCACCTGGTATGAGTTTGGTTTCGATCCTAACCACTCGCCACTTGCGGCAGGCTGCCAGCCGGCAGATCCAACAGGCGTACCGTGCCGTGTCGGAATCGGTTCAACATCCCTTGGGAGTAATCCGTGGACAATCAGTACGGAATCGCTGGTCGGAATGAACGTCACTGACGCATTTTTGGCAGGTGATTTTTTCGACGTCTTCGATTTTGGCGTCCTAATCGGTTCGACAGCATCCGTTGCAGCCAATGGAGCCAATTGTGGCCTTGATCCATCGACCTGCGTTGAGGCTCCGGGGTTTAGTCATGCAAGCTTTGTGCTACCGGCGGGCGCACACTCCATTACAATCGGCGTCCATGAAGCGCAAATTCTCGGCGAGGGATTCTTCCGCCTGGATACAGTGCCGGAACCGTCGACGTCTGGCCTTATGACGCTGCTGTTGCTCGCGATATTGCTTGGTCGGCGGAGGCTAGCTCTCTGAATCTCACTTGGATGTAGAGTCGGCGTTCCGCCAATTAACAGGCGCTTGTGTGCACGGATCAGTGTCGGGCGTTTCGGTCAAATTGATCGCTACCCACCCTTCCGGATGGCGCGTGTCCAGGACATCGCTGCGTCCACGTGCTGATCCCAGTCCAACGAACCGAGTTGCCTCATCTCTTTCGTGAGACGATTCCGGACTGCACACTTCAGTCCTGACCGACGAAGCGAGGTTTGTCAGCCTGTCTAGCCAAGCGACCATCGTTGTGCGTCAGCAGCATCCGGCTATACTCGCGCGCTGCCAATATGCGCCAGAGCAGGCCGGCATCTAATGCGAGCGCCTACCATCACTGACGTGCGCGGGCCCGGAACATTTACATCCTGCTGCGGCACGAAGGACTATGTCTTACTCGTGCCGCAGAGCCGCCAGCGGATCAATTCGGGACGCTCGCCTTGCCGGCGCATAGCCAGCGAGAATCGCAGCGCTTAGGAGGACGACGCCGGCCAGCGCCAGGGTTCCCGGATCATTGGGTTGGGTCTCGAACAGAAACGATTTGACAAGCCGGGACGCGCTCAAGGAAGCAGGCACGCTGATCGCGAGTCCCACCGCCACCAGTAGCAGAACGCGGCGCAGAACCATCCATATCACGGCGCCGCGTTGCGCGCCCAGCGCCATACGGGTTCCAATCTCGCCCACCTGCCGTGAGACGTTGTACGACATCGTTCCGTAGAGCCCCACGCACGCGATCAGGAGCGCGAGGACCGCGAAACCCGTGCATAGTTTCGCGAACGTGAGTTCCCGGCTGATCGTCCGATCGATTTCCGCAGCCTGTGTAATCACGTTTGTGACGGGAATGCGTGAATCTGCCTCCCGCACGATCTCATGCACACTCTGAACGAACCTCAGCGGATCACCCGCAGTGCGCAGCGCGTAGGTCACTCGGTCCGAAGGAAACTGGCTGACCGCTACGAACACGGTCATTGCACTCTCCTCTTCATTTTTCAGACCACCGTACCGCAGGTTAGCCGACACGCCGACGATTTCGAGATCGCGCTTCTCGTCCGGGAGCGTGATGCGCCGGCCCACCGGATTCTCGTTCCCGAAGTAAGTCCGCGCCAGCCGCTCGCTGATCACTGCAACTGGCCGGGAGCCTGGTTGGTCGCGCTCGTCAATCTCACGCCCGGCCCGGATCGGAATCTGCATGGTAGTCAGGAAACGCGGTCCGGCGGACATGACGCGTGCGCCATCCAAGGTAACAGCGCCGATCTTCATTGTCCCCTTGATTGCCTGCCCGGTGCGGGCGGCATTGATGATCGAGGATTGCGAAAGAGTCGCGCTACTCACTCCGGGGATCGATTCGAAGCGCTTACGCAGGTTAGCGTAAAAATTGGTGATCTCCGGGTCGCGATGCCCGGCCTGGCGCGCATTCAACGAGAACAGAAGGATGTGCTCGCGGGCGTATCCCAGTTGGACGGAGTGCAGCTTGTTGAGTGTCCGGACAAACAGACCCGCCGCGACCAGGATGAGAAAGGACATCGCGATTTGGGCGACCACCAGAACGTGCTGCCCACGGCGGCGCGGTCCGCCCGCGAGGCCATTCTTGAGCGCGGGCATGACGTCCGGACGCGTCGACTGAATCGCAGGAGCGAGGCCAAATAACAGGCCGCAAACCACGGAGAGCACCGCCGTCACGCCCAGCACGTTCCAGTTCAATTCCGCGTGCAGCGTAAAGTTACGCTGCCCGGTGGAGAGGAGTAACGTTAGCGATCGCACTCCCCAGATCGCAAACAAGACCCCGAATACTCCGCCCAGCGATGCCAGCATTACGCTCTCGGTCAGCAGCTGCCTCACGACGCGGAACCGCCCCGCTCCCAGGCTGAGCCGGACAGCCATCTCGCGGTGTCGCGCGGCAGCCCTTGCCAGCAGCAGATTGGCGATGTTCGCGCACGCGAGCGCCAGGATCAATCCCACCATCGCGAGGAGTACGTACAGAGGTTTTGAATACTGGCGGCGCAGGCTACCCAGACCTTCGGCGCCGGGATTCAGAATGAGCGCGGGTAGTTTGGCGCGCTCGCCGTCGGTCTTCGCGGTGCTGGCAACCCATTGATGGAAACGAGGAGCCAGCACTGCCTGCGCCTGGGCCATGCTTACCCCGGGACGCAGACGGCCCATCATTTCGATCCAGTAGAAGTTTCCGTTGCCATACATAGAAGCGGCTGCAGCGCCGTCTATGAGCACATTCGCGTGCAACGGAAGGTAGAGCTCCGGCGCCACCGCTGGGTCGACTCCGAAGAATTCCGGCGGCGCGACGCCGATCACAGTGAAGGGAATGTTATCGACCAGAATTGACTGTCCAATCGCATTGGGCGGCCCCCCAAAGCGATTCTGGCTTGTCGCAAAACTGATTACGGCGACCGGCGCTGCACCTAGACGGTCGTCTTCGGAGCCGATCAGACGTCCCGCGGCCGGCAACACTGCCAAGCCACGAAAATATTCGCCGGTGACGTACTCCGCGCTGGCGCTCGTGGCCTGCCCGTGGATAGACAGGGTACGGGTGTGTCCGTTGAAGTATCCTAAGAGCGTGGAAAACACGGGATTCTCCTCGCGAAGCGTCTCGAACGCGGCGTACGGGAAAATCCCGGTGACCAGGGCGCCTTTGCCGCCCGGCCAGAAAATGCCTTGTATCCCGTGCACGACGTGCTCCCATTGCTTGCTGGCGTTCTGGGGTGGCCGGCTGTGCCAGTTCAGGACCACCAGCGGCTCGGGATCGGCCACCGGCAGCGAGCGCAGCAGAATCGATTCCATTAAGCTGTAGATCGTAGTATTGGCTCCGATGCCGAGCGCCAGCAACAAGACCGCTAGGGCGCTGAATGCCTTGTTGGCGGTCATGGTGCGACAGCCATAGCGGACATCCTGGCCAAGTTCCGACAAAAACCGTGTCATCCAAATCTCCCGTGACTCTTCGTGCTTCAGTCCGACGTTGCCAAATCGCCGGCGCGCTTCAGCCCGGGCGCGCTCCGCCGTCATACCGTCTGCTTGCAGTTCCGCAGCTTTTTCCGCAAGGTGGAGTTCCATTTCCTCACACAGCGTCTCGTTGCGCCTGGCGCTTTCTATCCAATACCTCAGCCGTCGTAACACGTCCGTCACTCCGCTCCCATCACGCGCGCGATCGCCAAAGTGAGTTTGGCGTACTGCCGGGTTTCAACGGCCAGTTGTTTGCGGCCAGCCGCCGTGATCTTGTAGATCCTCGCCCGCCGATGATTCGACGTCACGCCCCAGACACCGGCGATCCAGCCGTTTAGCTCCAGCCGCTGGAGAGCTGGGTACAGCGAGCCCTCCTCGACGAGAAGCTCATTGTCGGACGATTGTTGAATGAACTGGAGTATGCCGTATCCATGGAGGTCGCGCCGCGACAGCGTTCGCAGAATTAACATGTCCAGTGAACCGGGCAACGAATCGTTCTTTTGCGCCTTGCGTCCCATACAAAGAATTCTTAGCTTACAGCGACGAGATGGCGCGAGTCAAGTTCAGATTGGGGAATCCTCGCGCCGCAAGACGATTTCGGAGTGCTCACGCGCGCCGGATGCGAATCGCTTCATCGACAACAGGCTACGTCCGATCTCAACTGGCCTAAAGCGTCAGAGCGCTCCGTCGTAAGCATCAGATAATCACCGTTATGGGGACCCAGGGGAGACAACGTCGGTTTGCTTCGGCGTAAACGCCTGGACGAATTTCGGTATGCGGCGCAAAGGCATCGCTGAGGCGTGTGCGTCAAGCCGTATGCACGACTTGACCTAGGCTCGTTGAGAAGCGGGCTACCGGTGATCGCCAGGGTCGTATCAAAATCTACGTTGGCAATTGGCGTAGGCATCCCGGTCGTTCTAATAGGTCTTATGCCTGGGGCCGATGGATATATGGTGACCGGTGGCATGTAGCTTTGACCGAAACGTTGCCCAGGGCGACGACGATCTCACTGATGAGATTGACCGTACTCAGTTTGCGAGCCTGAATATAGCTCAGCCGAACGACCTGAAGCGGTGATCACGTCTGGGCGGGTGCCCAGTTGTGCGGCAGTAGTTCGCTTAGTCGGATTATGGAGTGCGCCGGGATACGCGAGAGCACGTCGCGGAACCAGGCAAACGGCTCGACTCCGCACCGCTTGCAGGAAGCTATGAAGCTTCGCAACACCGCAGCCCTCTTGCCGGCCATCATCGCTGCAAAGAATGTCCAGTTGCCGCGGCCCAGGGCGATCTCGCGATTGGCCCGTTCCGTACGCCGTTGTCAATCTCCAACTCGCCGTATTCCAGAAGGACCGTTAGCGCTACCCACTGATTCTGCGCATAGCGCACCGCGGCCCCGGACGGATTCTTTACGCTTGGCGGAAACGGTCCCAGGAGAAAGGGCCGGTGCGGTATCTACTGGAACTGCAACCGGAGGTGTTGCCGAAGAAGGAGTACTCCGTCAGCCCATGTTCTTTACAGAACTGCTTCACGGATATTCTGCTGCGCTGTTGTGCAGCGATTCGTTCGGCCCACTCGTCTGCTTTCGGGTTGGCCGGCTTCTGCTCGATGAGAGTGTCGCCCGTGACACCACAATGCAGCACCGCCCGGCATTTCAGGAATAGGTTCACGAGACGCTTACCCCTATGGGCAATATGCGTATGAAGAAATCTGCACAGGTGGCCTAGCAGGCTGCTGAAATTCTAAGCTGAACAAGATACGTAGGCAATGTTTGGAACGTCTTGTCACTATGCGTGGAGAAGACGTTCAACAGCCGGAACTGTTCAGCTATGGATCACTGGAAGAGCGAGTCCCTTCCGATCACCCATTGCGGCCGATCCGCCTAATGGTGGATGTGACATTGAAGGAGATGAGCCGTCGTTTCGATGCCATCTATGACGAGGAGGGGCGCAAGTCGATCCCGCCCGAACGCCTTCTGCGAGCGCTGTTGGTGCAGTTGCTTTATTCGGTTCGCAGCGAACGCATGCTGATGGAGCAGCTGGAATACAATCTGCTGTTCGGCTGGTTCGTGGGCCTGTCGGCGAATGAGCCGGTGTGGCATCCAACGGTATTCACAAAGAACCGTGACCGGTTGCTGGAAGGCGCAGTGGCGGAAGAATTCTTCTCGCTGATCGTCGAACAGGCGCGGGCGAAGAAGTTGCTTTCCGATGAACACTTCACCGTCGACGGCACACTAATCGAAGCCTGGGCCGGGCAGAAGAGGTTTCAGCGCCGCAAGAGTGATGACGATAGGTGGAACCCTCCGCCGCGCGATCCGGGAAATAATCCGTCTGTCAACTGGCACAAGCAGAAGCGCCGGAACGACACGCATCAATCGCTCACCGATCCCTGGGCACGGCTTTTTAAAAAGACGCGCGGAGCGGAAGCCAAACTGGCCTACCTGGGCCACGTGCTGACGGAGAACCGCAACGGCATAGTGGTAGATGTGCGCGTCACGCAGGCCACCGGCACGGCCGAACGTGAGGCGGCGCTGGACATGCTAAGCGGGAAGCCGGAAGCGAAACGGGCGACGCTCGGCGCCGACCGGGGCTACGATACGGCGAGCTTTGTGCACCGGCTGCGCGAGATAAAGGTTACCCCGCATGTGGCACAGAACAACAGTAACCGCCGCAGCGCGGTGAACGGGCGGACGACGCGACACGCTGGTTATGCTCTTAGTCAGCGGACGCGGAAACGCGTCGAGGAAGTGTTTGGCTGGATGAAGACCGTGGCACTGCAGCGCAAGACACGCTTCCTGGGACCCGACCGGACCGGTTGGATGTTCACGTTTGCGGCTGCCGCCTACAACCTGGTGCGGATGCGGAATCTTCAAACGGCAAACGCGTAGGGAGAACTGTGTCCGACGGCCGTTTCCACGGCCTTCGGACACACCCAGATACCTCGCGTAGTCCGCACTTACACGATCTGTTCGGCACTCCACGGATCCATCGAAGTCCTCGCCCTTCAAAAATACCTACTTATAGGACGCTTTTCAGCAGCCTGCTAGACGTCGGTGCGCTTCACACAGCGAAAACCAATATGACAGGCGGACGTATCAACCGGCTGAGGAAAGCGGGCCGCAGGCCGACAACGGCGGCGAATGGAATCCTCTCACGAGGATTGCTGGCCTCAAGACTACCGCCACGTGCATAAGACATCCGGACCGGGCGGAAAGTTTTTTGAAGCCGTATCTCCAGGTGAGCGATTTAAGTGACTTGGCTCAGCACGTAGTACATTCAATCCTCAGTCAATTCGCTAAGGTGAAGAGCAAACCGCGACGCCCTATGAAAGAATCCGCATCGATCGCTTGGAAAACTCTCGTAAGTTTTTGGTGCGGATGGGGAGACTTGAACTCCCACGCCCTTGCGAGCGCTGGAACCTAAATCCAGTGCGTCTGCCAATTTCGCCACATCCGCACGTTGTTAGTTCAAAGTGGACTCACCTACTGTAGCAGAGTTCGGCTTGGTGCTTGTTCGTTAAACTTTCCGCCCCGATCCGATAGCGATTCCATCTCGAAATCGGCTGCACGAAGCGCCGCCGCAATGTGTTGTTCGACGAGCCGCGGGTGTGCCGATCGCGCATAATTCTAAACGATTCAGAAGAAAATCGCCGAAATCCATCCGATTATTTAAAAGTTTTTGCATGCTTGGAGGAGATTAGATAAAATTCTCTGCCAGTTTTAGACATAACGCGGTAACTACAAATATCCAGGAGATTTGTTCTTGCAGCAGATGGTCTTTTCTAGATGGGCGCTCCCCGTGTGCGTGCTGGGGCTCTGCTCGGTTATGGTACCCTTCCGGGCCTTTTCCCAGGCCAGACAAGGAAACAATTCTCGGAACGATTCAGGATGAAACCGGCGCGGCCGTACGGATGCGGCAAATTAAGGTGACCGAGGTCAACAGCAACCGTCCATACCGCGAAAACGAACGACACTGGCAATTTCACTCTGCCGCTACTCGATCCCGGTACGTACACCCTGACCGCTGATCATGGCGGATTTCGGCCTGCCAGCAGGACCGGAGTGCGGCTGGAGGCGAACAGTACGGTGCGTGTTGAGTTCTCTATGCAGGTGGGAAATGTGACCGAAACGATCTCGGTATCCGCTTCCGCCGCGGTGCTGCAGACCGACCGGGCCGACCTGGGCAGCAAGATCGAGACCCAGACAATTGCGAACACGCCTCTTTCCTACAACCGGAACTATCAGGGATTGCTTGCGCTCGTTCTTGGCGCCTCCCGACGACGTTGTCACGAGTAACCACGATGCCGAGTTCGACCGCGTGACTGGCGCAGTCACCAACGTGATTCTGAAGTCGGGCACAAACACGTGGCACGGCAGCGCGTTTGAATTCAACAAGGCAGCCGCTCTCGCCGCCAAGAACTACTTCGTGCTTCAAAAACCGCCGCTCGTCTACAATTTCTTCGGCGGAACCGTCGGGGGTCCGATCCGCAAGAATAAACTGTTCTTCTTTGCCGACTATCAGACTCTGCGAGACCGTGAATCCGCCGCTGCCGGCAATCTCACGATTCCGACAATGGCTTATCGCAACCGGCGATCTGAGCGGCGCCACAAAAATATATGATCCTTCGACGGGAAATCCCGATGGCACGGGACGGACTCAGTTCATCAACGATCTCATCCCCGCGAGCCGCATCAGTCCCATCGCGGCCAGGATATTGGGTTATGTTCCGGCTCCCCTGCTGCCGGGTCTTTCAGATCCGGACCAGTGATTCGCTGACGTTCCGATATAGTTTCCAGCAGCCGGAAATTGCCGTTCCCCCCGTATTCGGTATCGTTGGCGGTCCGGGTAACGGCGCATTCGCGGGCACCGGAACCTCCCGCAGCCAGGCCCCGGGGCTAAGCTACACCCGCATCGTGAATCCCACTTTGATTACCGAAACACGGTTCGGTATATCCCGCGTCCATAACGACGTCAATCAGACCGACTTCGGCAAGACCACGGCCCGTGACATCGGCATCGGCGGCGCAAACATCGATGATTGGTCTAGCGGAATGAGCTCGATCTCGATTTCGGGATTACGTCATCATTCTGCGCGGGCGTACTTTCAATGTTGGCGACCGCATTGTAATGGGAGGTGTTCGAGGCGATGTGTCTCTCTTGGTTTTATGCAGACGGCCATCATGGAGAGGGCGAGCCTCCCGGCCAACAGAGCGATGCTCCCTCGCTACGGGTGCAGGGCCGGCAATATACCGGACTCCTGGTGACCATTACGAATGACAAGCTGTTTGATTCGCCTGTTTATAACTACTCGCGCGAGTTCCCCTACATTTGGGAAGAAACGAAAATCCCGGTGCCTTACCGCGCAAACTGGCACGACTCCGAGCGCATTCTGCTAGAGGTTGCACGGAAGCACACATTGAAAAGTGCCGAACTCAGCCGTCAAGTTCTGGATGAGCTGTGTCGCCGGCATTTTTTGAGAGAGACAGAGCTCGAACCGCGCGTTTTTTGTCGTTTGACGGATAACTGGCTGGAAATGAGCGTGCGCTTTTATTGCCCGGGATTCAGGTGTTCGCGCATTGAAGGACAAGATGAGCCGCGATATTCTCGATGCATTCGAAAAGGCGGGCATTGAGATTGCCTCCGGAACGTACGAGGTGGTGGGAATGCCGCCCATTGAGGTTCTGCTGGCGGAATCACGAGCGGTCACCACGGAATGAGATGAACGCCGGTAACGAAGTGGGTTACGGATTGCCAGCTGTCTGCGGATTGCCTGCCGGCTCTGCAAACGGCGCAAAAATGAAATTCCGCGCGTGAATCGTGCCGTTACCCAGCACCATGTTGTAGCCTGACTCCGTGGTCGAATAGTAGCCGTTGTATCCCGGAATCCCCTGTTGAAAGTAGGAGAACCAGGTGCCCGCTTCCTGCTCCGCCGCCTGAGCGTAGATCTGATAATTGACGTTGCCCAGGCGGCCGCCGAGATTTTGTTCCTCCAGCGCCAGCAGCCCCGCGAATTCCGGCGAAGACGCGCTCGTGCCGACCACCAGATACAACCCGCCGTTCCACGCGACTACGACGCTGCTGCGGTCATTCCCGCAAGGCGTGATCGCTCCCCTGGGACAGCCGCCCATATGTAGCGAGACGTCCGGAATCGCTCGGTTCTTCGCGCCCGTCTTCACCAGCGTTTGATAATCGGGCTTGGCGAAAAGAACGCTCTCTCCTCCGCCCGACCCCCAGTAGCCGCCTGAAATCAGGTTGCCCACTCCGTAAGGATCATTCGGCTCTTCCGGATCACCAAATGCGTTTTCCGAAACATACTTGGATTCGAGGCTCCCCGCTTGCGAGGTCGTCACCAGGTTGGTACCTCCCACCGCTGTGACGTACGGGCTCGAGGCCGGGAATTCCACGCCCAGCCGATACGAACCCACTACCACCGGCGGATCTTGCGGCGTCGTCGTTAAATAGGCGAGCGGCGGCAGTCCAAGCGCGCCGCTATCGCCGGAACTCGCCACGAAAGTAATCCCCTGCGCGTTCCCCTGCTTGAAAATTTCGTTCATTAGCCGCAGTAAATACGTGAAATCGGAGCCGTCGTTATAGGCGGCGATATGAAGCGCCTCGCTGTTTCCGAAAGACGAGTTTACGATATCGACCGCGTTATCTTCCACTATATTGAGATACCCTGCAATCACCGCCGCCTCACTAAAATCCGGCAGACTATAAATCACGATGGTCGCTCCCGGAGCCATTCCGGCGCTCTGTTCCACATCGAGCGCCGCCTCCAATGAATTGCCGTCCTTCGCGTCGAACGCCGTGCCGCCAAAAACCGGCCGGCGCACGATTTTGGGTGGCTTCATTTTTTCCTGCGCGAAATAGGCGGCAATATCGCTGTCTAAAACATCAGAGGGGATCACCACTCCGATGGCCGTCCCGCTGCCATCCAAAGCTTGCACGGACGGAAAGTCGTATGCCTGCTTGAGATCGGTAAACCAATACGGCCCCGTCGTTCCGTAGCGATTGAGGGGAACCGGCGACACGCGTGAAGCATGGCTCCGCATTTGCACGGCCGGAGAAAACGCCGCGATATGCGCTCCGGCTTCGACTAAGTCCCGGGGCAGCGCAAGCGGCCGCCGCGCTGCAAGCCTCGCGTGACCGTCCCGCGTCTTGGCATTCCACAAAATCATCCCGAACGCCGACTGCACCTCGTCGACGGAGCCGCTCACATGGATGCCGTGCGAATGCGTCCCGGTTACCGTCAGCCCTGCCGCGCGCAGCCGCGCCGAAATCCGCTCCACGGCGTGTGGGTCCGGTCCGAAGCGCGCTCGGAATTCCGCCGGTGTCAGCCATTGGTGATAACTCGGCGATCCTTTGGTATGTTGCGCGTGGATTAGCTCGTCCAGTTGATCCACATTCTGCAGCGGCAGAAACACATCGAATTCCACGCTCTGCTGCCGTGCCGCCTGGCTCAAAAACGTAAGCGGCTGGGCGGCCTCCGCGCCCCACGCCGCCAGGAAAGCGCTGAATAGCGCTCCGAAAGCGAGTCGCATAGTGGCATCAGAGTATCACAACGTACTAGTAGTTCCGAACTTCAGTTTTTACAACTTGTATGCGCTTCTCAATATTGTGCTTGGCCGTAAGCAAAAGTGTAAATATGTGACGTAGTTCACGCCTTGGCCCCTCCTGGCGGATCAATTGGAGAAACATCGGGCCTGTCTGCAGTGGCTTCCGGCACAATTCGCGGCGATACGCGAAGTAGGGGCGTGGGACGTGGTTGTCTGTGGCTCGGGCGACTGGACTCGGGTGCTGTGCTGAGGCTATGAGCCGCTGCCAGCAACTGCGTCATCCACTGCTGAATGAATTCGTGTTGATGTTGGGTTACATGGTAGCTGTGTGGCGGTTCGTCTGGCCCACGGTCGAGCAATTGCATATAGCTCAGTTCGCCCGGTTCCGGCTCACTGAGACCAAGCTGAAATTGCTGAAGCAGCTCTTCTAGGCGTGCTAAGGCCGAGCGAAATCTGATCCACCGGTGGTTATCCCAAGTTAAGGTGACACTTTCGGTGGGCCTTAGGAAGTTCGAGAGAAGCAGGTCCGCTGCCTTCAACCGCGATGGCTTACCTCGCTTACCACAGCCGGGTCCATATCAAGGTTAGTTCCTCCTTCCTTACCGTCGTCCAGGCGAATATGTACGATGCGATCACGGTAGCCTGGAACGGTCATTTGGCGATTCTCGGTCCAGTTTCGGGCTGCGTCAATCATTGCCGCGGCGTATTTGAAAATTGCGCCAATGCTGTTTTGATCGGGAATACGATGAAACTGTTCACCGAACCCTTCCGCGTTGCGTGACGGCATCCAGACAACGCTCTCGGGACGGTCTTCGCGAATCCCCTGCAAGTCGATTCCGAATGTAGGCCATCGGGGCAGCGGTGCATCAAACATACAAATCGGGAGTTGCTGCAGATGCCGCCGTCGAGGAACCAACATGGCTCGGGCGTACGCCAGTTGTCCCGATGCGGCGCCCCACTCGGTTCCGGTCGAGCTAATGAGAAATCCACCGCATACAGCGGAACCGCACGAAAAAAGAATGGGAAACTGAGGCTCATGTGTGCCGCGACCAGAACCGGCATATCGTTGGCCTGCGGAAGGCGGCAAAATCCGGTTTCATCCACTTCGGTGGTTCCCTTCTCGGGCGGGCGCTGGTGTTTCTCCATCCACTGAATCACCGGCTCCGGAAAGTACTCCGCCAGATCGCTACGTTTGAAATAAAATTGCGCAGAGTCGAATGGCAGACCGTATGGCCGGCGGTGAGTAAGGCAGGTGGAGATCATTCGGAGCTGGATACCGTGTGTGTTTAGATCGCCAAAGGTCAACGGCTCGTCGAGCGGTTTGCCGGCAATTTCGTTTACGTACTCGTGGAACCATGCCGTGAGCGCAGGATGGCAGGAGCGCTTCTGCGTCATGCCCGAGCACAAGCCAAATCCTTTCCGGGGGAGGAGACTGAGTTTCGAGATCAACACCGCGGCCAAACCGACCGTGAGACCTCCGATGAGCCACAGTGCTGAAGAAAGGCGGTCGAAAAGCGACTCTCGTAGCGTCGAAAAGCGAAGGGAGCAGGATATATAACGTCGCCAGAATCGCAAATAGAAGCCACACGAGCCAAGCGCCTTTTAATAACGCGCCAAGTACGGAGATCCACTGGCGACCTCCTTTGCGCGTGAAGCTGACTCCAAGATCAAAGAGGATGTGCACCGCAGGATCGGGCTGGAAAAGCCGGAAGAGATTTGTATGCTTACTCCCATTGGGCTTTGCCGCGAGGAATGCCGGAAGTCGAGAGAGCTTCTCGAATCCCTCTCCGCTGCCCGG